>Ga0209706_10002469_pt1 | contig 10241 bp, 10 predicted proteins | sample PPLLaktember2015_6_FD_187263 | JGI IMG/M metagenome (GOLD analysis project Ga0209706, IMG submission 187263) | Freshwater sediment microbial communities from Prairie Pothole Lake near Jamestown, North Dakota, USA - PPLs Lake P8 Core (1) Depth... | ecosystem: Environmental > Aquatic > Freshwater...
TCCTGTGCCACGACTACTTCCTTGGTGCGGTCGCCGCCCGGCTCGGGCGTGAGCGAGATGCGGATGGTGTCGCCGATGCCTTCCTGCAGCAGCACCGCGAGCGCCGCGCTCGAGGCGACAATGCCCTTCGAACCCATGCCGGCTTCGGTGAGCCCGAGGTGCAGGGCGTAGTCGCAGCGCGCCGCGAGATCGCGGTACACGCGGATCAGATCCTGCACGCCGGACATTTTGCACGACAAGATAATGCGGTCGTGCGCCAGGCCCAACTGCTCGGCCTGCTGCGCACTGTCGAGCGCCGAGCGGATCAGGGCTTCGACCATGACCGCCTTCGCTTCCAGCGGCTCGGCGCGTCGGGCGTTCTCGTCCATAAGGTGCGCCAGCAGCGCCTGGTCGAGGCTTCCCCAGTTCACGCCGATGCGCACCGGCTTGCCGTGTTTGCACGCGATCTCGATGAGGGTCGCGAACTGCGTGTCGCGTTTCTCGCCCTGGCCGACATTGCCGGGGTTGATGCGGTACTTGGCGAGCGCCGCGGCACAGTCCGGATACTGCGTGAGCAGCTTGTGGCCGTTGAAGTGAAAGTCGCCGACCAGTGGCACGCGGACGCCCAGGCGTTCGAGACGCTCGCGCACTTCCGGCACGGCGCGCGCCGCGTCCGCACTGTTCACGGTGATGCGCACCAGCTCCGAACCGGCGCGCGCCAGGTCCGCCACCTGCGCGGCGGTGGCCGCGACATCGGCGGTATCGGTGTTGGTCATGGACTGCACCACGACCGGCGCGCCGCCGCCGACGGCAACGCCGTCGACCAGCACGCGCGTGCTCTTACGGCGGTGGAGAAGGGAATGCGTTTCGGACATGTGTTCGGGTGAAGGCGCGTATCAGCGATTGATGATGACGGGTTGGGTCTGCTCGAGCGCCTTCTGGCGCGCGTCCATGATGCGCTGTATCTGGGCCTCCAGTTTCACCGCCTCCTCCGCGGTGACGGTGAACACCTCATTCGCACTGCCCGGCGTGCGCGTCAGCACCTGCTTGAGCTTGCGTCCGTTCGGGCAGTCATACGGCTGGATGCGGCTGATATGGTCGACGTTGACACTGGCCAGCCCGCTGGCGCCGCTGCAGTCGCTGGTGCGAAAGGTGACCTTGAGCACGCCCGGGAAGTCGGCGGCGAACGCCACGGGCTGGGCAGCAAGGGCGAGCAGGATGACGGCAAGGAGGGCGCGGTTCTGCATGGCAGGGCTCCTGGCGGAAGGGTCCGCCGGATAATCAATGGTGCCTCATTATATCGGACTCCGGGGCGGGCGGCGTGGCCAAAAAACTGCTCCTGCGTTTGTCTCCGTAGGGGTCGGCCGGAAAACTGCTCCCTGCGTTTCCGGCACTCCCGCCATCCATGGCGGTCGTGATTGTGCCGGGCTGGCAATGCCACTACCATAATTCCCCATCGCCAACGTGGGAACACGCATGGAGCTGTCCGCCCAGATCAAGTCACGCAGGGATCCATCGCATCGGCGTGGCGCGGGTGTGCATCCATGAGCCAGGTTTACCACGGCGCCCTGCCGGTCGGCACGCGCATCGAATCCTACGAGATCGCCAGCGTCCTCGGGGTCGGCGGCTTCGGCATCACCTATAAGGGTTACGACCACAGCCTGCACTGCGACGTCGCCATCAAGGAGTACCTGCCGAGCGGCCTGGCGTTGCGCACCGCGGACGGCGCCACCGTCATCCCCAAGTCCAGCGACGACAAGAAGTACTACGAATACGGATTGAAGCGTTTCCTCGAGGAGGCGCGCATCCTCGCCAAGTTCAAGGAACGCTCGATCGTGCGCGTCAGCCGCTTTCTGGAGAGCAACGGCACCGCCTATCTGGTCATGGATTATGAAGACGGCGAGTCGCTGGCCGAATATCTGCAGAAGTGCGGCGTGCTGAGCGAGACCGAGATCCTCGACATCATGCTGCCGGTGCTCGAAGGCCTGGGCGCGGTGCACGCCAAGGATTTCCTGCATCGCGACATCAAGCCGGGCAACATCTACCTGCGCAAGAACGGCCCACCGGTGCTGCTCGACTTCGGCGCCGCGCGCCAGGCCCTGGGCGAGCAAACGCGCGCGCTCACCGGCATGGTCACGCCCGGCTACGCGCCGTTCGAGCAGTACAACTCGCGCAGCAAGCAGGGGCCGTGGACCGACCTGTACTCGATCGGCGCCACCCTGTATCACTGCATCGCCGGCAAGGCACCGGCCGAGTCGCCGGACCGCATCGCCGCGCTCCAGGAACAGGACGCCGACCCGATGCAGCCGGCCGTGACCGCCGGGCACGGCCGCTATCGTCCGGAGTTCCTCGCCGTGGTGGACTGGATGCTCGCGCCGTTGCCGAAGGATCGACCGCAGAATATCGAACAGGTGCTGGAGCGACTGCGCGCGCTGGGCAAGACGTCGCCGCCCGCGCCGCCGCGCGACAGCGCTTTTCCCAAGACCCAGGCGCTGGGCGCAACGGTGCCAGCGAGCGCACCGCCAAGCCAGCCGGTGCAATCCACGCGCGACGAGATCGAGGCCTTCAAGGCGATGCGCCGGCGCTCCGAAGCAGGCGAAGCCGAGGCGCAATTCCGCCTCGGTGTCATGTATGCCTATGGCCGCGGCACGGCGCGCGACGAAGCGGAAGCGGCGAACTGGTTGCGCAAGGCGGCGGGGCAGAATCACATCACCGCGCAGATGCGCCTCGGCTTGATGCTGGCGCGCGGCGCAGGTGTGGCGAAGAACGAGGCGGAAGCCGCCGAGTGGCTGCGCAAGGCGGCGGAACAAAACGATTCAATCGCGCAGTTCAACCTCGGCCTGATGCACGCGCATGGCCTGGGTGTGGTGAAAGACCGCAACGAGGCGCTGCGCTGGTACCACAAGGCCGCCGCCCAGGGACATCCCGGCGCGCGCGTGAATTTGAGTGTGTTGGAGCGTGGCGGCACGGGAATTCGCTGGCTGTGGTGGGCCGGTGCCACCCTGTTTGCGTTGGTTGTCGCGGTGATTCTCCTGCGACGTTAACCACAACCAGATTCCTTTCGCCCACAGGTAGCTGCCCTATATTTAATTAATCCCTCTCCCCTTCGGGGAGAGGGTAGGGAGAGGGGGCGTTCGAGAACACAACGAGAGCAATACCTTCACAACGGACGAGTTCATTCATGCAATTCCCCTGGTACATCCCCGCCATCGCTGCCGCTGTCGTTTGGGGCCTGCACTATCCGCTCATCGAGCATGCACTGCGGCGCGTGTCGCTCCCCACCGTGGTGTTGCTCACCGCGTTGCCCATGGCGCTCGTGGCGCTGGCCTTCCCGGCACGGCTCGCGGCCGACTGGCGCGCGATGCTGGCGCTGCCGATCGGCGAGCGCTGGTTGATCGGCCTGATAGCCCTGACCAGCCTGGCCGGCACCGTGCTGTTGTACCTCGCCGTGCGCGGCCGCAATGCCACGCTTGCCAGCCTGATCGAAATCTCCTATCCGGCATTCGTCGCCGTGTTCGCGTGGCTGCTGTTCCGCGAGTGGCAGCTCAACGCCGGCGTGTTGCTGGGTGCGCTGCTCGTGTTTGCCGGGTCCACGCTCATTATCCTGAACAGCCGCTGAGGAAATCCGCATGCTGCTCGCCTTGCTGGTCAGCACGGTCATGGTGCTCATCGTGGTGTTGATCCACTACGAGGTGTTGCGTTTCACGTCGCTGTTGCTGCCGCGTCTGACTATCCGCCCGCGCCCGCGCATCCTGGCCGTGATCCTCGCGGCGTTCTTCGCGCACGCCGTCGAGATGTGGCTGTACGCGGTTGTCTACTACGTTCTCGCCGATGTCGCCGGCATCGGCCACTTCGGCGGCACGTTCCATAATCAGTTCAGCGATTTCCTGTACTTCTCGACCGCCACCTACACCTCGCTCGGTTATGGCGACATCTACCCCACCGGCGACCTGCGGCTCGTGGCCGGTATCGAAACCGTCGTCGGCCTGATGATGATCGGCTGGTCGGCGTCGTTCACCTATCTGGCCATGGAAAAGTTCTGGGGCCTGCATGGCCCGCGCCGCCGCTAACAAGACGCAACCGTAATGCCCGCGATGGGCTTGTCGTGCGCTGCTGGCCGGGCGTAAGCTGATTCCCTTGGGAGAACAACAAGCGAGGGAACGCCATGCAGGTACTTGCTATTCGCCGCCCCGGCCAGCGCGGCACACAAAAACTGGTAACCCGCTACGGCGACCGGCTCGTCTGTGTGCGCTATCGGTACGACGCCGTGGCCGGCAAGCGCTACAAGACTGTTGAGATCATCATCGATGAGGCAGCGTGGTCACCGCCGCCCCCGCACCCCGGTGCGACCAAGTCCGTACCCAAGGTGGATTACATCGATGACCTCGATGCCCAGCCGGAGTACCGGGGAGTAGGGGTCAAGGTTTTTTTCCGGGAGAATGAACTGCGCGAGCAGGTAAAAGCGGCCGGCGGCCGCTGGTCCAAAACCCAAAAACTGTGGCAGATGCCTTATGAAACAGCCCTGTCCCTGGGCCTGGAACATCGGATTGCAAGGCGGTAATGGTTCCAGATATGGAAACATGTTTACAGATTGTTTACAGATATAGAAACATGGTTCTAAATGTGGAAACGTTTTTAGGGGGTTCTATGACGTCGAATTGTAGTTAGAACTCATAACAACATGACTAATGACTGGCGCGAGGAGTGGGAGGACCATGCCGAGAGAGATCGGCAGAAACTTGACGCCATTTCTGTAGAGAAGCTGCTAGAGAAAGTCAGAACTGGTCAATATGGCGATTACTACAACATTTGGTACTCAATTGCGGAGCGCCACCCTTAAGGAGGCAGGGTGGGTTTTGTTTGACACCTTAAATAAAAAGATCGACTACTTGTACCGCTATCATTGTGCTGCTGCCCTGTTGGCGTTGTTAAAAGTTTCGCATATTCAACCCGTACAACTCAGCGGAGCAAATCACAACATTGAGGAAAACATTAATGTTGTCCGGTCGTTACTTGAGAAATCCATTGGAAATTACTTATGAGTTCTAACTTCGCGTTCGAGGCCGACGCGGTGAGACAGCGCACTGTTTCCTGCTGTGTCCGTGCCCCGCGCGGCTCAACGCGGCGTTATGGCAAATAGGATGAGTAGATCGATACTTCTGGCAGGTCTGCTCTTGCTGTCTACCGCGACATTCGCAGATCAAGCGAATGAATGGCTGCGCACGCTTGAGAATCCCAAATATCCTTCGCAAAGGCTCAGGTCGGGGAATGAACTTCTTAAGTACTCGAATTACGACTTTTCAACCCTTCTTGTGCCCCGGACGCCGTTCCTGGGCTACATCGACAACGACTATCGCCGACTCAATATCTACTTCACCTCAGTATCCAAAAGTCCTAAAGACGTTAACTTGTATCTCGTATCCGGCATTTCTTTGGTCGGGAAGAACAAATGCGAGTCTCGGGGTTCAATCAGGATTGAGCAGGTTAAGGAATATGAAACACTCCACTATGGTGTGGACGACACTTACAAAGATGCCGGAATCAAGGCTCAAGGCGTCCTAATCGGACGCTACAGGTTTGAGGAAGTGCAGGACCAAAAACACAGCGGTGTCTTCGAAGGCATCATGACTTCCTTCTGGGCTGTAGACCGCAATGGAATAATTCATCCTGACCGTATTGAATTGTTCTCGGACAATTACAGAAACAACCAATACGTAGGAACCTGGACAGAATATGGCAAGAGCAGTGGAATTGTCGCAAATTGGGGTGAAGCCAGAATCCCGTTTTCATCAAAACTCGATATCGGTGCAGGTGAGTTCGGTCCGGATCCAAAGTACCTCGAAAAGGGCTGGGGAGAACTATATTTGCCATAACACATCGTTCGTGCGGACCGGCTTCGCCGGCCGCACAACTCTGCGTTAGGCGACACGAGAGTCCGAATGAAAGGTAGCGAGTACGAGCAGTTCGTCTTCCACAAGTTCAAGCGGCTGTTTGCCGATTGCATCGTAACGAAGAACGATCACATTCGAGGGCATTTGAGCGGCCTGGACCGTGAAATCGACGTATCCGTCAGAATGACGGCAGGGGATGTGCAGCTCCTCTACATTGCTCAATGCAAGGACTGGAAGACTCCGGTCGACATCAAAGTCTTAGGGGAATTTTCTGCCGTCATCCAAGATGTCCAAGCCGCGAAGGGATTTCTGCTGTGCAGCTCCGGATTCGCCAAGTCCAATCATCAATACGCACTCACACTCGGGATCGAATTAGTCACGATTGAGGACATAAAGTCGGATAAGTGGAAGACCGATGTTCAGATTCCGTTCGTATACATACGGAAGAACAATAACTTCCGGGTCGGGCCTGGAATCACGGCGAATGAAGCGCTCGTAGAGAAGAATCGCGGCAAAGAGCTTCTGATCCAACTGACCACCGGGACGCCACTCACCGAGAATGGTGGCATCACAACAGTCCGCTTTCAGGACTATATAGATAACAGCATTAAGGCAATAGAGTCGACACTCGTCATTGGCGCCAAGAGGGATATCCGTCGCCCAAATCTTCACATACAAATCGCGGGCGTTTGGGCTCCTTGCAGTGAGTTCTCCTTCGTTTTGCTGAGTATTACGAAGAAGTACTATCTGAAGTATCTCAGACCCGACGAGTACTCTCATCTTCGGGACCATGTCAGAGGCACTACTCTCCCGCTTCATTTCGTGCTCACGAATGTTGGCATGACGTTCGATGACACCTTTGTGGAACTGCCAGGCGAAAAGCCACCGGTTATTCCGGGGTTCTTCCTTGAAGTCGAGGAATGGACGCCAGCGGAGCAAGCACAGATGATGGTCGCACCGTTGCCCGAGCAAGCGTGAATGAGCGCGAAGTCGCCTAACATCCACGTGAACCCGACCGCCGAACGGCGTTGCCGTTCGGTACCCTCCGCGCGGCGCACTCCGGCGGTGGGTTACGTGGGGCGTTATGTGTCTCTATGAAACAAGGAGAGGTTAGAAATGACCAAACAGAAGGACATCAAAAGCCCAGAGGTCGCTGCCGTCTTCGAAACCTATCCAAAGAAAATTAAATCGAAATTATTGTTCCTCCGCCAACTGATATTCGATGTGGCATCAAGAACAAGCGGTGTCGGAGAGCTGGAGGAAACGCTGAAATGGGGGCAACCGAGTTATCTCACGACGCAAACAAAAAGCGGGAGTCTGGTCAGAATCGACCAGATAAAATCTCAAGAGGGAAAGTACGCAATGTATTTTCATTGCCAAACGACGCTGGTCGACACCTTCAAAGAAAGGTATCGAGGTCAATTCGAGTTCGGTGGAAACAGAAGCATCATCTTTCGCGTAACGGACAAAGTACCAGTAAAGGAATTGAGCCAGTGTGTCTCAATGGCGCTTACGTACCATCTCAACAAAAGGCAAAGCAACCACGTTTCTGAAAGTAAACACAGAACTAGTTCCACGGGTCGTCGCTAAAACCGAAGGGGGAAACTACTGTGCCTCTAGTCCGTATTTCTTTAATTGAAGGAAAATCCGCTGAATACCGGCGGAAGGTTGGTGACGTTGTACATCAAGCCATGGTTGTGGCAATTAACTGCCCGCCCCAAGACAGATTTCAGCTAATCACAGAGCATACGAAAGACAATTTTCTGTGCGCTCCGGAATACTTGGGCATTCCCCACACCGATGATTTGATCATCATCCAGATAACCTTGAATGAAGGTCGTACCACAGAGTTGAAGAAAGCACTTTACCAAGGGATTGCGGAAGGGCTAAACAATGCTGTCTCAGTTAGTGCCCAAGATGTATTTATTAGCTTGGTCGAAGTAAAGAAAGAAAACTGGTCGTTTGGAAACGGTATCGCCCAATATGCCACTTAAACCCTCGTTCGTGTCGTTCGTTACCCTCACTGGGGCTGGCCGCCTGCGGTGTCTAGCCCCTTCAATTCAAATGTTGAGGCTGTGAAAGAGAACCTGGTTTGACTGTTTGTAATTGTGGCGATAATAGTAAATGTGTATCGTCCCCTGTGGGTCTTTCCTGGTTTCTCTAAACCCTCACCAGACCGCACAGACAATATGCCCACCATCACCTGCATCGAAGATTTGCGCCTGCTTGCGAAGCGCCGCGTGCCGCGCGCCATTTTTGAGTACGCCGATGGCGGTGCGTATGACGAGGCAACGCTGCGCGCCAACCGCGCCGATCTCGACAAAATAAGTCTTCGTCAGCGCGTGATGATCAATGTGGATCAACGCTCGCTGCGCACGGTGCTGGTGGGTGAGAACGCCACGATGCCGCTTGCCATCGCCCCGCTGGGCCTGACCGGGTTGATGCACGGTAGTGGTGAAATCCACGCGGCACGCGCGGCCGAGGCATTCGGCATTCCGTATACCTTGAGCACGATGTCCATTTGCTCGATCGAGGATGTCCGAGCCGCCGTCACCAAGCCATTCTGGTTCCAGCTGTATGTGATGCGCGACCGTGACTTCGTGGCGTCGCTGATCCAGCGCGCGATTGCCGCCCAATGCTCCGCGCTGGTGCTCACGGCGGATTTGCAGATTCAAGGGCAACGCCACCGCGATATCAAAAACGGCCTGTCCGTGCCGCCGCGCCTGACACTGCGCAATGCACTCGATATCGCCACCAAACCGGGCTGGGTACTCAATATCCTGCGGGCCCCGCGCCGGACATTTGGCAACCTGGTGGGGCTCGGTCGCGGTGGCGGCAATCTCAGCACGCTCTCGCAGTGGATCGCCAGTCAATTCGACCCGACGCTGAGCTGGAAGGATGTCGCCTGGGTGCGCAAGCTCTGGCCCGGCAAACTCATTATCAAAGGCATTCTGGATGCCGACGATGCTCGCCATGCGGTGGACACCGGCGCGGACGCGATCGTGGTGTCGAACCACGGCGGCCGACAACTCGACGGTGCGCCGTCGTCCATCGCCGCCTTGCCGGGCATTGTCGCGGCCGTCGGCGACAAGACCCAGGTGTTGGTCGATGGCGGCGTGCGCAGCGGCCAGGATGTTTTCAAGGCCATGGCGCTCGGCGCGCAGGGCACCATGGCCGGCAAGGCGATCCTGTATGGCTTGGGCGCGATGGGGCAGGCCGGTGTGCGCACTGCATTGGAATTGATGCGCAATGAGCTGGACGTGACCATGGCACTTACCGGCACGCGCGACGTGAAGGAGATCGGTCCGCACAAGCTCTGGAGCAACGCGCATCCACACTAGTAAGTTGTTAAAAATGAGCGCGTCACACCGGCGAAAGCCGGCGTCCGGGATCGTGCACATTGTTTTCCCTCCTCCCTCCGGGAGAGGGTTAGGGTGAGGGAAAAAATAGCTGTAAAAACTTCCCTCATCCTGTCCTTCTCCCGGAGGGAGAAGGGACTCACATTAGTTGTTGTGTGCGCACTATTTACCGTTCGCCTCAGTCAATGGATTCATCAATATCCTGGATTCCGGCTTGCGCCGGAATGACGAATTGCAATGAACTGGCAGGCATATCAACAGCAGGATAGGTTCCCGACAGAACGAAGCACTACACTGGGTCAGCAAATTGAACGCTTGGCACAAGTTTTTTGCGGCTGACTGAAAGGCCATCCATGCTGCTTCGTATCTTCGGCATTGTCTTTCCGGTTTTCGCCGTTGTTGGCATCGGCTATTTCTACAGCCGCTGGCGCCGCCCGGACATGGCGGCGGCCAACCAGCTCAACATGATCGTGCTGCTGCCGGCACTGATCTTCGGCGTGCTGTCCGGCAAGGATTTCAATCTCGGTCAATACGGCACCATCGCGTTGGCCGGCGTCGTGGTGGTGCTCGGCTCCGGACTGCTCGCCTGGCCGGTGGCGCGGTTCGCGCGCATCCCGTCCAAAACCTTCGTGCCGCCGATGATGTTTACCAACTCCGGCAATATGGGGCTGCCGCTGGCGGTGTTCGCCTTCGGTGAGCAGGCGTTGCCGATCGCGGTGGTGCTGTTCATTGTCGAGAACGGCCTGCACTTCACGCTCGGCACCTGGATGATGGATCGTCGCGCGCACTGGTCGCGGGTGTTGAAGCAGCCGATAGTCATTGCCACCCTGGCCGGAATCGCCTTCGCTTTCTTCGGCTGGGGCGTGCCCAGGCCGGTCGGTGCCGCGATCGAGTTGGTCGGCCAGGCCTCGATCCCACTGCTGCTGTTCTCGCTGGGCGCGCGCCTGACGAGTGTGGAGCTGCGTGAATGGCGCATCGGCCTGCTCGGCGCCATCGTTTGTCCGCTCACCGG
>Ga0209706_10002470_pt1 | contig 10238 bp, 8 predicted proteins | sample PPLLaktember2015_6_FD_187263 | JGI IMG/M metagenome (GOLD analysis project Ga0209706, IMG submission 187263) | Freshwater sediment microbial communities from Prairie Pothole Lake near Jamestown, North Dakota, USA - PPLs Lake P8 Core (1) Depth... | ecosystem: Environmental > Aquatic > Freshwater...
CGCCCCGGTTCCTACGAGGTGGCCATCGCACCGGCGGGAGACCCGACCCCGGTCTTCGGGCCCGTCAACCTGCGGCTGCGTCCGTTCGTGGCGTACCTCGTGTTCGCCATCGGCTCCCTTGCCGACGGCAGCTTCACACTGGCGACGGGCCAGACCTGGGTCCAGCCCCGCTAGCCCTGCGCTCGAGGATGTCGCCATGGCCCGACGGCTCGGGCCGTGGCGTAGCATCTCAGGGATGGCTCCGCCCGTCCCCGTCCCCGCCTGCCGGCCCGCGGCCAACATCCCGGGGCATGCTGGGCGCTGCACTGGCGTTCGGCACGCTCGTGTTCGCGACGCCGTTCATCGCCTACCTGTTCCGCACGCCGATCAACAACGGCGGCGTGTTGGGCCTGCTGACCCTCTTCGCGCTCTCCGCGGTCCTCCTGCTGCTGTCGGTCGGAAGCCTGATGCTGTTTCTGCGCGGACACGCGCGCGCACTGACGCCGTCGCGCCACGACGATCTCGATGCCAGGGTCCCATCGGATCAGCGTGCGCTCATGCTCGCGTTCGCCTTCGACGCCGAGGACCTGCGCGCCAATCGTGCCGGCGAGCTGTCCGCGCGCCAGCGCGCCAACCTGCGTGCGGGCCGGCACGGCATGATCGCCATGGGGGCGACGATGCTCGGGGTCACCTATCTCGGCCTCGCGACGCTGCCCGTGCTGCTCGGTGCGGGTGATCTGCGCACCTCGGTCCTGTCGAGCGATGCCGCAGGCATGTGGATTGGGGTGGGACTCATCATCGCGATCATCGGCGTGTCGTTCTTGTACACCTGCCGTCACGTCCGGGACCAGGTACACGACCGCATGTCCATCGCCGAAGGGGTTGCGGGCCCCCCCGGGGCACGGCGGCGATGGCCACCCGGCCTCCCGCAGCGTGCGCACGGTGCCGGTTGGCGACGTCGCGGTGCCGGTCATCGAGGCGGCACAGGCGGAGGCCGTTCGCGAGGGTCGACGGTATCGTGTGTGTTACGTGCGGGCGCCCATCGCGATCGTGCTCTCCATCGATTCGCTCTGACCACCGCGCCGGCGGTCCGTCGTCAGCGCCGCCGGGCGACCGTCTGGAAGACCGCGTCGTACATGGCGGCCGTCACCGTGCCCGTGTTGGTGTTCTGACGTGAGGGGTGATAGCAGCCCACCAGGCGATGCGCCGAGCCGGACAGGAGCGGACCGGAGGCCTGCGCCTGTGCGGGCCAATCGACCACGACGCCGTGGCCGAACGCCGGCCGCGGGCGCGGAAGCGCGGTGTGACGGGCCAGCAGCTGCAGCCACGCGTCCCAGGCGATCCGGCCGAGCGCCACCACCGTGTCCACCTGCGGCAGGCATGCCAGCTCGGCATCGAGGTGACGCAGGCACGTAGTGATCTCCTCCGGCGTGGGCGTGTTCTGCGGTGGCGCGCAGCGCACGGCCGCCGCGATGTACGCGCCGGTGAGCACGAGCCCATCGTCCGGCCGCTCGGAGGTGTTGCGATTCGCGTAGCCGGCCCGGTGCAGGGCGGCCATCAGGAAGTCCCCTGAGCCTCCGACACCGTCGCCCGTGAAGACGCGCCCCGTGCGGTTGGCCCCGTGCGCAGCCGGCGCCAACCCGAGGATCAGCACGCGCGCCTGTGGGTCGCCGAAACCCGGGACCGGCCGGCCCCAATACGTCCAGTCGCGATATGCGGCCCGCTTCGTTTCCGCCACACCTCGGCAGTAGGCGCGAAGGCGCGGGCACCGCTCGCAACCAATGATCGTGCTGGCTACGGCCGAGAGGGAGGAAGGATGGCGAAAGCGTGGGCTTTTCTTCGTCTTCACACTACAATGGTACGATTGCCTACCGACGAGAAGGAAGGTCATACACGGCCATGAGAAATACTGCTCCGATGGATGCCGCGCAGCTCGAAGCCCTCGAAACCCGTGAGTGGCTCGACTCGCTGGACGATGTGATTCGCCATGGGGGGGCGGCCCGGGTCGGCCGCCTCCTCCGCGACCTCGGCATTCATGCCCAGAAGTCCGGCGCCAAGCTGCCCTTCACCGCCAACACCCCCTACATCAATTCCATCCACCCCAGCGACGAGGTCCCGTACCCGGGCAGCCGCGAAGTCGAGCGCCGCATCAAGAGCCTCGTCCGCTGGAACGCGATGGCGATGGTCGTGCGCGCCAACCGTATCGAGGATGGTATCGGCGGCCACATCTCCACGTTCGCCTCATCCGCCACGCTGTACGAGGTGGGGTTCAACCACTTCTTCCGCGGCCGCGATGACGGGAACGAAGGCGACATCGTGTATGTCCAGGGCCACGGCTCGCCGGGCATCTACGCGCGCGCGTTCCTGGAAGGGCGCATCAGCCTGCAGCAGCTCGAGAACTTCCGACGCGAGCTGAAGCCGGGCGGCGGGCTGTCGTCCTACCCGCACCCGTGGCTGATGCCCGACTTCTGGGAGTTCCCCACGGTGTCGATGGGCCTTGGGCCGATCATGGCCATCTACCAGGCCCGCTTCAACCGCTACATGGAAGATCGCGGGCTGAAGCCGGAGACCGACGCCAAGGTGTGGGCCTTTCTCGGGGACGGCGAGACCGACGAGCCCGAGTCGCTCGGCGCCATCACGTTGGCCTCCCGTGAAAAGCTGGACAACCTGATCTTCGTGATCAACTGCAACCTGCAGCGTCTGGACGGCCCCGTGCGAGGCAACGGCCAGATCATGCAGGAGCTCGAGGCCATCTTCCGCGGCGCGGGCTGGAACGTCATCAAGTGCATCTGGGGCTCGGAGTGGGACGCGCTGCTCGAGAAGGACACCGACGGCCTGCTCGTCAAGCGGATGGGCGAGGTCGTGGACGGCGAGTACCAGAAGTATGCCGTCGAGTCGGGCGCCTACATGCGCCAGCACTTCTGGGGTGCCGATCCGCGGCTGCTCGACATGGTGAAGCACCTGTCGGACGAACAGCTGAAGCGTCTCAAGCTCGGCGGGCACGACCCGGTGAAGGTCTACAACGCCTTCAAGCGTGCCACCGAGACCAAGGGGATGCCCACGGTCATCCTGGCCCGTACCATCAAGGGCTACGGCATCGGCGAGTCGGGTGAGGGCAAGAACATCACCCACCAGCAGAAGAAGCTGAACGAGGACGAGGTGCGGGCCTTCCGCACCCGCTTCGGGATTCCCATCTCGGACGACGAGGTCGCCGAGGCGCCGTTCTACAAGCCCGCTGACAACTCCACCGAGATCACCTACATGCGCGAGCGGCGCGAGGCCCTGCATGGCCCGGTGCCGAAGCGCCAGGACCGCTCGACGCCGCTGCGCGTCGAGTTCGGTGACACGTTCGAGGAGTTCCACAAGGGCACCGAGAACCGCAAGGCGTCCACCACGATGGTGTTCGTCCGCATGCTCTCGAAGCTGCTCCGCGACGACCACATCGGCAAGCTCATCGTCCCCATCGTCCCGGACGAGGCGCGGACGTTCGGCATGGAGGCGCTGTTCCGGCAGGTGGGCATCTACGCGCACGCCGGCCAGCTCTACGAGCCGGTGGACCGCGACACGCTGCTCTACTACAAGGAAGCCTCGGACGGCCAGATCCTGGAAGAGGGGATTAACGAGGCGGGCTCGGTGTCGTCGTTCATCGCCGCGGGCACCGCCTATGCCACCCACGGGATCAACACCATCCCGTTCTTCATCTTCTATTCGATGTTCGGCTTCCAGCGCATCGGCGACCTCATCTGGGCCGGCGCCGACATGCGGATGAAGGGCTTCGTGATGGGCGGCACCTCGGGCCGCACCACGCTCAACGGCGAGGGCCTGCAGCACGAGGACGGCCAGAGCCACGTGCTGGCGCTGCCCGTGCCGAACTGCCAGTCCTACGATCCGGCCTTCGCCTACGAGCTGGCGGTGATCGTGGAGGACGGCATCAAGCGGATGTACGCGGACCGCGAGAGCATCTTCTACTACCTCACGGTGATGAACGAGCAGTACGAGCATCCGCCGATGCCCGAGGGGGCGAAGGACGGCATCCTGAAGGGCCTGTACCTCTGCAAGCCCACCAGCAAGCCCAAGGCCAAGCTGCGGGCGCAGCTCTTCGGCAGCGGCACCATTCTCACCGAGGCGATGAAGGCCCAGCAGATCCTCGAGGAGCAGTACAACGTGGGCGCCGACGTGTGGAGCGTCACGAGCTACGTGAACCTCTATCGCGACGGCCACGCGGCCGAGCGGTGGAACCGGCTGCACCCGAACGACAAGCCGAAGGTGCCCTACGTCACGCAGGTCACGAAGAACGCCCCGGGCGTGTTCGTGGCGGCCTCTGACTACCTGAAGGTACTGCCCGACGCCATCGACCAGTGGCTGCCGAAGAAACTGCACGCGCTCGGCACCGACGGCTTCGGCCGCAGCGACACGCGCGCGGCGCTCCGCGACTTCTTCGAGGTGGACGCCCGCTTCATCGTGCTCTCCACGCTCTACGCACTGATGCAGGAGAAACAGGTCGAGCCGTCCGTCGTGGCCAAGGCGATCAAGGACCTCGGCATCAACCCCGAGAAGCCGAACCCGGCCATCAGCTGAGGACCCCGAACCGTGACCGACCTCGTTCTTCCGAATCTTGGTGACGGCGTCGCGCAGGGCGACGTCCTGAAAGTGCTGGTGAAGCCGGGCGACCCGCTGAAGGTGGACCAGCCCGTGCTCGAGCTCGAAACCGACAAGGCCACCATCGAGGTGCCGTCCACGCTGGCCGGCATCGTCAAGTCCGTCCGCGTGAAGGCGGGCGACAAGGTGAAGCCAGGGCAGGCCGTGATGACCGTCGATCAGGGCGTGGCCGGCGCACCACCCGAGGCGGAGCTGCGGACGGCCGAGGCGCCGAAGGCCGAAGCCGCAGCGCCCGCGCAGGTCGAGACTCCCGCGCCTGCACCAACGGCGCCACCCGCGTCCGCCGCCGAGCCGGAGCGTCCCAGGGCGGCGGTGGTGGACATCGCGGCCGCGCGACAGCAGGGGCCCGTTGCCCTGCAGGTCTCCACGGCCCAACCGACCGCGCCGGCCGCGCCGTCCGTGCGCCGGCTGGCCCGCGAGATCGGCGTCGACATCGCGCAGGTCACCGGCACCGGTCCGGGCGGCCGGATTTCCCAGGACGACGTGAAGGAGTTCGCGAAGCGGGTGATGACCAGCTTCGGCAGCGCGGGCCAGGCGGCGGCGGTCACCGGCGTGGGCGCGCCGCTGCAGGTGCGCGCGCTGCCCGACCTCTCGAAGTTCGGCGAGACCGAGCGGAAGCCGATGACCGGCATCCGGCGCAAGACTGCCGCGCACCTGAGCAGCGCGTGGAACACCATCCCGCACGTCACCCAGTTCGACAAGGCCGACATCACGCAACTGGAGCAGATGCGCAAGAAGTACCGCTCCGAGGTGGAGAAGGCGGGCGGCAATCTCACCGTCACCGCCGTGGCCGCCAAGGTCCTGGCCAGCGCGCTCAAGGTGTTCCCGCAGTTCAACGCCTCGGTCGACATGGCGGGCGAGGCGATTGTCTACAAGAAGTACATCAACGTCGGCATCGCGGTGGACACCGATAACGGCCTGCTCGTGCCGGTGGTGCGCGACGCCGACAAGAAGAACCTGTCGCAGCTGTCGGTGGAGATCCAGCAGCTGGCCGAGAAGGCCCGCGCGCGCAAGCTCTCGCTCGACGACATGTCGGGCGGCTCGATGTCCATCTCGAACCTGGGTGGCATCGGCGGCACGGCGTTCACGCCCATCATCAACTGGCCCGAGGTGGCCATCCTGGGTATCTCGCGCGGCATCTTCGAGCCGGTGTGGAACGGCGAGTCGTTCGAGCCGCGGCAGATGCTGCCGCTGTCGCTCAGCTACGACCACCGGATCATCGACGGCGCCGATGCCATCCGATTCCTCCGCTGGGTCGCCGAAGCGCTCGAGAGCCCTTTCGCGCTGGCGCTTCGAGGGTAACGCCATGGCCACACGTGTTGCAGTGCTGGGCGCAGGCCCGGGCGGATATGCGGCCGCGTTCTACGCTGCCGATCTCGGCATGGAGGTCACGCTCATCGGCGAGGAGAAGAACCCTGGCGGTGTCTGCCTCTACAAGGGCTGCATCCCGTCGAAGGCGCTGCTCCACGTCGCGAAGGTCATCGACGAGGCGCATCACGCCACCGAGTGGGGCGTCACCTTCGGCGAGCCGAAGGTCGACGTGGACAAGCTGCGCGCCTACAAGAACCGCGTGGTGGAGAAGCTGACCAGCGGCACCGGCCAGGTGGCCAAGCTGCGGAAGGTCCATTACATCCAGGGCCGCGCCTCCATCGTCGATCCGACGACCCTGCGGGTGCAGAAGAGCGAGGGCGGCGAAGAGACCGTCAGCGTGGACTACGTGATCCTCGCGACCGGCTCCCACCCGACACGCATCCCCTCGCTGTCGCTCGACTCGCCGCGCGTGCTCGATTCCACCGGCGCGCTCGACCTGCCCGAGATCCCGAAGACGATGCTGGTGATCGGCGGGGGATACATCGGTCTCGAACTCGGGTCGGTGTACGCGGCCCTCGGCACGAAGGTGTCGGTGGTGGAGATGACGCCGGGCCTGCTGCCGGGCGCCGACCGCGACCTCGTGCGCATCCTGAACCAGCGCGCGGAGAAGGTGTTCGAGAAGATCTACCTCTCGACGAAGGTCACCGGCATGAAGGACGCGAAGACGGGCGTCACGGTGAGCTTCGAGGGCGAGGGCGCCCCGGCCGAGGCCTCGTTCGACTACGTGCTGGTGGCCATCGGCCGGCGCCCGAACGCGAGCATCGACGGGCTCGAGCGGACGAGGGTGAAGGTGGACGCGAAGGGCTTCATCGAGACGGACGGCCAGCGGCGCACGGCCGAGCCCACGATGTTCGCCATCGGCGACGTGGCGGGCGAGCCCATGCTGGCGCACAAGGCGTCGCATGAGGCGCGCGTGGCCGTCGACGCCATCGCGGGCCACAAGGCGGTGTTCGAGCCGGCGGCCATTCCCGCCGTCGTGTTCACCGACCCGGAGATCGCATGGGCGGGCCTCACCGAGGCCGACGCGGAGAAGCAGGGGGTGACGGTGGAGGTTGCGCGCTTCCCGTGGGGTGCCTCGGGTCGCGCCATCGCCATCGACCGCGTGGACGGGATGACCAAGCTCCTCATCGATCCGAAGACGGAGCGCATCCTCGGCGTGGGCATTGTCGGGTCTGGCGCGGGCGAGTTGATCTCGGAGGGCGTGCTGGCCATCGAGATGGGCGCGACCGCGTCGGACGTGAAGCTCACCATCCACCCGCATCCCACGCTCACCGAGACCGTGATGGAGGCCGCCGAGCAGTTCTTCGGGCAGGCCACGCATGTGTACAAGCCGAAGAGAAAGTAACCGCCTGGCGATCGATCTGCATACCTGCGGACCTTGGGGTCCTGTGTGTTGAGCTGGTGATGCCTGTGAACGGCGGGTCTGGGCCCGCCGTTCGCACGTACGGCGGGGGGCATCTGTGCGTCGGGGTCTGTTGCGTGGGGTCTGTTGCGTGGGGGTCTGTTGCGTGGGGGTAGGAGCGCACCCGGACCGACTACGCTGCCGTTGCCGTGCACCGTGCCCGTGTCGTACCTGCCTCGGCGCCGAGGTTCCCGGCAAGATGTACATCGACTCCGGCGGCGGAACCGCCACGAACCTGCACCAGGCCGATCTCTACGCGTTCCCGGCGCGCGGGTACTCCGCGGCGAACCCGCCGAACACATGGTCGGTACCTCTGGATTGCCGACCGCGGCCGGAATTTCCTCTGGGCCGTGGACACGGCCACCGACGTGATCGCCAACATCATCCCGCTCGAGGGCGAGGTTTCCTCCGACCCGACACCGGACCTCGTCGCTGTCTCACCGAACGGGAGCCACGCGTTCCTGTCCCTGCGCGGGGCCGAACCCGCTGACCGCCGATCCGCACGTCAGCACCGGCACACGCCGGGCGTGGGCATCCTGAAAGTGCTCGAAGGGGGGCGAAGCGCGCTCTTCGAGAGCGTGGCTCCTGTCTCGACAACCGACGCGGGCGGAGTCGAGCGCGCGGATGTCCACGCGATGACGTTGCGCATCCTGAAGTGAGCGCGACAGCGCGGATCGGGCACACGACTGGTAGCAGGGCGTTGCGAAACCGGCGCTGCCCCCCGGGGAGGGCCTGGGGGGCGTCGTGGCTTCCGTCGTATGCTTCGTGTTCCCGCGACGCGTTCGCGCGTCTCGCTACCGCGCGAGGGCGGCTTCCGCGGCGTCGGCCTGCTCGTGCGCGTGGTACGAGCTGCGGATCAGGGGGCCTGCCTCCACGTGCGCGAAGCCGAGGCCGAGGGCGATGCGCTTGAGCTCGGCGAACTCGTCCGGGTGGTAGTAGCGCGTCATCACGGCGTGGTCGGGTGAGGGGCGCAGGTACTGGCCCAGCGTGAGGATGGAGACGCCTACCCCGCGCAGGTCCTTGAACACCTGCACGAGTTCGTCGTGTTCCTCGCCGAGGCCCACCATCAGCCCGGTCTTGGTCGGGATGCCCGGCGCGTACCTTCGCGCGCGGTCGAGCAGGTCGAGTGTGCGCGTGTACCTTCCGCCCGATCGCGCCATGCGATAGAGCCGCGGCACGGTCTCGGTGTTGTGGTTCAACACGTCGGGCCGTGCATCGAGCACCGTCTCGAGCGGCTCGCGTTCGCCCTTGAAGTCGGGAATGAGCACCTCGACGCGCGTGGCCGGCCTGCGCTGCTTGATCTGGCGGATGGTCTCGGCGAAGATCCCGGCGCCACCGTCCGGCAGGTCGTCGCGATCCACCGAGGTGATGACCGCGTAGGTGAGCCCCATCTTCTCCACCGCCTCGGCCACGCGGCCGGGCTCGCGCACGTCCAACGGCTCGGGCTTGCCGTGGGCCACCGCGCAGTAGGCGCAGGCTCGTGTGCAGATGTCGCCGAGAATCATGAACGTGGCCGTGCCGTGGTGCCAGCACTCGCCGATGTTGGGACAGTGCGCGTCCTCGCAGACGGTATTGAGCTTCAGGTCGCGCATGATCCCGCGCAGGCGCAGGTAATTCTCCGAGCCCGGAGCGCGGACCTTCAGCCAGTCCGGCTTCGGCGCGCGGGGCCTGATGAACTGCAGCGGGGCTTCGACCATCGGGTTTTCAGTGTACCCCGAAATACGAATCTGATGATCTATTGAGCTCGTGAGGTGGTGATCGATGCGTAGATCGGATGATCTGGGGATCTTATCTGGAGATCTATCTTGGGAACTGGAGGTCTATCTTGGGATCTGATGATCTTGCGCGGGTACGCCAGGTCGCAGGAATTGCCGGGAACTGCGGTCTTGCAGTGCGCAGAATCCGTGACGTCAGCCAGGGTGTGGTGCGCGATCCGGCCTGTTCCAGCGCGGCACGGGCGATGCTCTTCCTGGCCGGATGGAGCGATCGTCCCTCGAGGACCGGACCGCGACCTTCGCCGCGGACGTGTTCACCCTCACCGAAGAAGTGAGGCCCAGTCCTGGCGGGCGGCGACCGGCCGACCAGCTGCTGGACTGCGCCACCTCGGTCGGGGCAAACTACCGGGCATCGGCCCGTGCCCGCTCGCGAGACGAGTTCATCGCGAAGCTCGGCCTCGTGGCCGAGGAGGCGGACGAATCGGTGTACTGGCTCGAGTTCCTCTGGCGAGTGGGCCTGGGCAACCCGGACCGCGTGGAGCGCCTCCTCGCCGAGGCCAGGGAGCTGCGGGCGATCTTCGCCGCATCGTGCCGAACGGCCCGGCGAAATCACCAGGGCCGAAGGCTTCGCAACGAGCGCAAGGGGCGCAGATCAGAAGATAGTTCCTGAGATCACCACCAGATCACTAGATCAACAGATAGATCACCAGGTCCATCACCAGATCTCCAGATCTCCAAATCGATCACCACATCACCACATCAAGAGATCAACAGATGCAGACACTCGCCATCACCTGGCTTGGCCACTCGGCGTTCCGCGTGCGGACCCCCGGCGGCGTCGAGATCCTGTTCGACCCGTGGTACACCGGCAACCCATCGTTCCCCGAGTCGGCCCGCCCGAAGAAGGCCGATCTCATCCTCGTGTCGCACGGCCACAGCGACCACATCACCGACGCGGCGGCCATGGCCCGGGCCACCGGCGCCACCGTGGTCGGGAACTGGGAAATCGTCACGTGGCTGCGCTCCAAGGGCGTGCAGGCGGTGGAGCCTATGAACAAGGGCGGCACGATCACCGCGAAGGGCCTCCGCATCACCATGACCGATGCCGCCCA
>Ga0209706_10002482_pt1 | contig 10214 bp, 8 predicted proteins | sample PPLLaktember2015_6_FD_187263 | JGI IMG/M metagenome (GOLD analysis project Ga0209706, IMG submission 187263) | Freshwater sediment microbial communities from Prairie Pothole Lake near Jamestown, North Dakota, USA - PPLs Lake P8 Core (1) Depth... | ecosystem: Environmental > Aquatic > Freshwater...
AGGCGGCCCGAGGCGCAGAAACCCGAGGCGCGGGAGCCACGGGCCGAGCGTCCGCAGGAACAGCGTGCGCAACCCGACTCGGGTGAAGCCCGCAAGCCTCGTGGCGACCGGCGTCCGCGCAAGCCTGAAACTGCCGTCGTTGAACCCGTCGCTGCTGCTGGTGCGGAGGAAGTTCTGCCGGCTGCGATCGGTTCGCTATTGACCGCCGATGCAAGCACGGCTGAGGGAACTCAGGAGGAGCGCGCGGGGCGTCGTCGTCGCCGCCGCCGAGGGCGCGGCGGGCGCGGGGAGGAGGTCGCCGCTGGAGTCGAGCCCGGCGTCGCGGCCGAGGTCTCGGATCACGAGGTGATCGCGCCTGATGAGATTCCGGCCGAGGAGCCGGCGGCCGTTGTTGCATCGACGCCGCGACCTGCCATTGACGCGGTGATCCCAGCCGCCATCGAGGTACCGCACGCCCCCGAGATGATCAGGGTCACAGCAACGCCATTGCCGATTGCGCAGCCGGCGCCGCTGGCCGTCGAGCAATTGAAGCCGGTGCTGGAACTTGCCGGGCTGATGCTGGTGCAGACGGCCCCTGACAAGCATGCAGACGCTCTTGCCCGAATGGCGTCGGAACCCGTGCCGGTGCGAACACCGCGCGAGCGCGCGGCGCTGCCGCCCATCGAGGAGGGCCCGCTGACCCAGGTCGAAACGCGCCGGCAGGTCGAACAGCGCGCGGAGAGGTGAGATCCGGGGCCGGCGCGCGATTTTCCGTGCCGGCTCGCAGCAGCATTTGATCCGCGCCTTGCGCCGATGACCCTGTTGGCAGCCGGCTTGAAGGGCATTGCGCCCCTTGTAACATCCGCGCCATGACAGATCGCGTGATTCCTCTGCTCGACACCCGTGTCGCTTCGGTGGCCGCGCCGCGCCCGGCCGAGGTCGAACCGGCCAGCGGTCACGTGGAGGACCGGCTTGGAAGGCCGCTGCGGGACCTGCGCATCTCGGTCACCGATCGCTGCAATTTCCGTTGCACCTACTGCATGCCGAAGGAGATCTTCGATCGCGACTACCGTTTCCTGCCCCATGCGGAGCTGCTGTCGTTCGAGGAGATCACGCAGCTTGCACGCGTCTTCATCCGGCACGGGGTCGAGAAGATCCGGCTGACCGGCGGCGAGCCGCTGCTGCGCAAAGACCTCCACAAATTGATCGGGATGCTCGCGCCGCTGCAGACGCGCGGCGGCCATGACCTCGATCTCGCGCTGACGACCAACGGTTCGATCCTCGGTCGGAAGGCGCGCCAGCTGGCCGACGCCGGCCTGAAGCGGATCACCGTCTCGCTGGACGGCCTGGACGAGGCGGTGTTCCGGCAGATGAATGACGTCGATTTCCCGGTCAGCGACGTGCTGAACGGGATCGATGCGGCGGCATCCGCGGGCCTGGGACCGATCAAGATCAACATGGTGGTCAAGCGTGGCGTCAATGACCACGAGATTCTGCCGATGGCGCGCCGCTTCCGCGGCACCGGGCACATCGTGCGCTTCATCGAGTTCATGGATGTCGGGTCGTCCAACGGCTGGCGCATGGACGACGTGCTTCCGTCGGCCGACGTCGTACGGCGCATCGCAGATGAGCTGCCGCTCGAGCCGATCGATCCCAACTATGAGGGGGAAGTGGCCGAGCGCTGGCGCTATCGCGACGGCAGCGGCGAGATCGGCGTGATTTCCAGCGTCAGCCGGGCGTTCTGCCGCGATTGCACCCGGGCGAGGCTCTCGACCGAAGGCAAGCTGTACCTCTGCCTCTTCGCGAATCACGGCTATGACCTGCGCGCGCTTCTGCGAGGCGACGGTGAGCGACCGGCGGCGACGATGGAGCAACTCGAAACGGTGATCGGCCGGATCTGGAAGACTCGAGGCGACCGCTATTCGGAGCTCCGGACCGAAGCCACCGCCAGGCTGCCCAAGGTCGAGATGTCGTACATCGGCGGCTAGGCGCGCATGGCTGCCAGGGCCGAGCAGATCACCGGCCTACACGCTGCGGCATTCCGCAACATCAATTCTGCCGAAGACGCCGAAGGCCGCGCAGCATGAGTCCGCCTGAGCTGTCTGTTGACGGAGCGCTTGCCGAACTGCGCAGGTCGTTCGTTCGCATCACCGGACACGAGACCATTCCTGTCAACGACGCCTTCAGGCGAATTCTTGCGACCGACGTCCTCTCGCGCGTCGATTCGCCCGCATTCGACAATTCAGCGATGGATGGGTTTGCGGTTCGCGTGCAGGACTGCATTCAACCGACGCAGCTTGCCGTGATCGGCACAGCGCTCGCCGGCCATTCGTTCGATCGCGCGCTGGCGCAGGGGCAGGCGGTGCGCATCATGACCGGCGCGCCGCTGCCACACGGAGCCGACGCAGTCGTGATGAGCGAAGACACCGAGGAAACGGAGTCCGGCGTTCGCCTGGCGCGCAGCATCGTTAGCGGCGCCAATGTGCGCCGCAAGGGCGAACACGTGCAGCGTGGCGAATGCGTGCTGCCCAAAGGCCGCCGTCTGCGGGCGCAGGACCTGGGCCTGGCGGCAAGCGTTGGCGCGGCTTCGCTCGACGTGATGCGTCGCCTGAAGGTTGGCGTGCTTTCGACCGGCGATGAACTGGTCGATGCTCCGGCGGATCTTCCTGCGAGCGGCGCCTACGACGGCAATCGCCCGCTGCTCTGCGCGCTTGCCTCGGCCGCCGGCCATGACGTGCTCGACCTCGGCATCTCGGCGGACGACCGCGCTGCGTTTGCGCGCGCGCTGGCGCGCGCCGCGACCAGCGGGGTCGACGTGCTGCTCACAATCGGCGGCGCCGCGCAGGGCGATGCCGACGTCGTGCGACACCACGGTGACGTGCGGTTCATCGGCCTCGATTTCCGTCCCGGACGTGGCATAGCGGTCGGATCTTTGCGCAACGACGGGCACGAGGTCGGACTGCTCGGCCTCCCGGGCAACGCCGTGGCCGCATACATCGTCTACCAGCTGGTCGCCCGCCCGCTGCTGGCCTGGATCGCAGGTGCGGAAGACGAGCGTCTACTGGCGCTGTCGCTGCCCCTCATCTCGGACGCTCGCGTCAAGCCCGACCGCACCGAGTGGCGGCGTGCGCGCCTGGTTCGACAGCAGAACACCGTGGCAGTCGAACTGCTGAAGGACCAGGGCTCGGCGATGTTGCGTACCGTCTCCGAAGCGGATGCCCTGGTCGCTATCGGATCAGCGTCCGCGCGTGCCGGGGATCTCGTCACGACGATCCCGCTCGCGGCGTTCGACTGACGTCTCGAGGCCTCAGAAACGCTTCATCAGTTTCAGCAGCCGCTCGACCCGCGGCTGGTACGGCGGCATGAACAGGTTCATCGCGTTGAGACGCGACTGGCGGAACACCGGAGTGAGCTTGCTGAAGGTGTCGAAGCCCCACTTGCCATGGTAGTGGCCCATTCCGGACGGGCCGACACCGCCGAACGGCAGTTCTTCCTGGGCAACGTGCATCAGCGTCTCGTTGACACAGGCGCCGCCGACGTGGGTCTGCTGCAGCGCCCACTCCGATCGTGCGCGATCATCGTCGAACCAGTAGAGCGCGAGCGGCCGCGGCTGCGCGTTGATGAAGGCCACCGCATCCTTGACATCGTCGTAAGGAATGACCGGCAGCACGGGACCGAAGATCTCCTCCCGCATGATCGAGATGTTGGTCTTCGGGTCGACCAGTAGCGCAGGACCGAGCCGGTGCGCCTCGTCGTCCTGCAGCCGCCCCTCGAAGAGCGGGACGACCTCGACACCCGCGGCGCGCGCTTCGTCGAGATAGCCGACGAGTCGCCCGTATTGGCGTTGGTTGATGATGCTGCAGTAGTCCGGATCGTCCAGTCCGCGGGGATACATCCGCCTGGCCTGCTGTTTCGTGACTTCGACATAGGCCGCCACTCTCGCGCGCGGCACGAGCACGTAGTCGGGCGCGATGCACGTCTGCCCGGCATTGAGCAGCTTGCCCGCGAGCACCCGTTCCGCCGCCTTGCCGATCGGGTAGTCCGGTGCGACCACGGTCGGAGATTTCCCTCCGAGTTCGAGCGTGACCGGCGTGAGGTTCTGCGCCGCGGCGCTCATCACCTTGCGCCCGATCGCGGTCGATCCAGTGAAAAGCAGATGGTCGAACGGCAAGGCCGAAAACTGCGCAGCGACGTCAGGGCCGCCGGTGATCACCGCGACTTCTTCGGTTGCGAAGTGCCTGGCGATCAGCTGCCGGAACAGTTCCGAGAATGCAGGTGTGTATTCGGACATCTTGACCAGCGCGCGGTTACCCGCAACCAGTGCACCGACCAGCGGGCCGACCGCCAGGAACAGCGGATAGTTCCACGGCACGATGATGCCGACCACGCCGAGCGGGCGCGGCATCACGTGGGCGCGCGCCGGTAGGAACCATTTCGACACCCACACGCCGCGCGGCTTCATCCATGCGCTGCCGTGCCGCAGCGCGCCCTTGATTTCCGCCAGACTGGGAAAGACTTCGCTGATCTGCGTTTCGGTTTTCGGCCGTCCACCGAAATCAGCGTCGATCGCCGCTTCGATCGCGGCTTCGTTCGATTCAAGCAAGCCGCGCAACCGTGCAAGCCGGTCGCGCCGCACATTCCACTCCGGAAACGGTGCATGGTCATGCGCCGAGCGCTGGAGTTCGAATGCGTGGTTCAGATCGAGAGCAACGTCTGCGGCCTTCATCTGCACTCCCCGCCGGATCCGGAACGTTTTAAAGCTTAGCGCCCCACGGCCGAGGCTGTGCTCCAATCGCGGCTCGGGGGAGCAATGCAGTCATTGCAGAGCGCGGTGGGCCTGATCGCGATGCTCGGCATCGCCTGGAGCCTCTCGGAGGACCGGCGCGACGTGCGCTGGCGAGTGGTCGTCGGCGGACTGCTGCTCGCCCTGCTGCTCGCAGCGGCACTGGTGAAGGTGCCGCCGCTGGCGTCCGCCCTGTCAGCGCTCAGCGACGCATTGGCGGCGATCGAGCGTTCGCTGCTGGCGGGAACCTCCCTCGTCTTCGGCTACCTGGGCGGCGGCGCAACACCCTACGAGGTCACCGATCCGACGGCGAGTTTCGTCCTTGCGTTCCGCGCACTGCCGCTGGTGCTCATCATCGCCGCACTATCCGCGCTCTTCTTCCATTGGGGCATCCTGCCGGCGGTGGTCCGCATGTTCGCGTGGCTGCTGACGCGGACGCTGGGAATCGGCGGCGCGGTTGGCGTATCGGCCGCCGCTAACGTGTTCGTCGGAATGGTCGAAGCTCCGCTGGTCATCGCGCCCTACCTGGCGCGGCTGTCGCGCGGTGAGTTGTTCATCGTGATGAACTGCGGCATGGCGACGATCGCCGGCACCGTGCTGGTGCTGTACGCGACACTGCTGGTCCCGGTTCTGCCGGACGCGCTGGCGCATCTGCTCGTCGCATCGATCGTGGCGACGCCGGTCGCGATCGCGGTGGCCGCACTGATGGTGCCCCCCGCAATGACCGACGACGCCGTGCTGAAGTTCGAGCGAAAGGACGCGAGCGCCGTCGCCGCCATCACGCGCGGCACGCTGGAGGGCCTCCAGCTGCTGCTGAACATCGTCGCGATGCTGATCGTGTTCGTCGCGCTCGTCGCGCTCGTCAATACCTTGCTCGGCCTGCTGCCGGCGGTCGGAGGTGGGCCGCTGACACTCGAGCGAATCTTCGGCTGGTGTTTTGCCCCGCTCGCGTGGCTGATCGGAATTCCGTCGAGCGAGGTCATGGTCGCCGGCAATCTTCTCGGGAAGAAGACGGTGCTGAACGAACTCGTCGCGTATCTCGAGATGGCGCAGCTGCCGGACGATCAGCTCTCGGCGCGCAGCAAACTGCTGATGACCTATGCGCTGTGCGGCTTCGCGAATTTCGGCAGCCTCGGCATCATGCTGGGCGGGCTGGATGCGCTGCTGCCGAGGACGCGACGCACCGAACTCGCGGCGCTGGGCATGAAATCGATCTTCGCCGGCCTGCTGTCAACCTGCATCACGGCGGCGATCATCGGAATACTCATTGGCTGAATGTTGCCGCGCAGCCGGCTGTTCGCATCAGCCCGCTGCACGCGCATAGCCCTCAGACCTGCTTGCCGCGCCTCCTGGATGCCGGTGCCCTTGGGGCCGCCTTCTCGCCGTGCTTCGGCTGGTCACCGATCACGCTTTTCAGCGGACAGATGGGAAATGCCGGGCACTTGCGGCAGCCGGCGACGACAGCGATCGGACACAGCGTCATGACATCCCCTCCCCTGCGTCGCGCCGTGGCCGGCGCGTTCGAAGCCGACGATACGCCGATGCCTGCATCGCCGACTTTCGGTGTGTCGCCGGTTCAGGCGATTTCCTCGTACAACGGCAGCGTCAGGAACTCGGCAAACGCCTCCTGCGTGCTCATCTTCTCGAAGATCTGCGCGGCGCGGTCATAGGTCGGCGAGTCCGGCCCCACGGTGGCCTTCACCTTTGTGAGTTCGTCCGGGATCAGCGCCCGCACCATGTCGGCCGTGACCTTGCGACCGTCGTCAAGCACTCCCTTCGGCGAACGGATCCACTGCCAGACCTGCGAGCGACTGATCTCCGCAGTCGCGGCATCTTCCATCAGGTCGTGGATCGGGACGCAGCCGTTGCCGGCCAGCCACGAGCCGAGATAGTGGATCCCGACGTTGATGTTCATGCGCAGTCCGGCCTCGGTGATCGGCTTCTCGGGCTGAAAATCCAGCAGGTCGGCCGCGGTGACCTTGACGTCGTCGCGCTTCTTGTCGATTTGGTTCTTTCGATCTCCGAGAACCTTGACGAATTCTTCCATTGCGATCGGGACCAGGCCCGGATGCGCGACCCAACCACCGTCGTAGCCGTCGGTCGCATCGCGCTGCTTGTCGGTGCGAACGCCTGCCAGCGCGGTCTCGTTCTTCGCGGGATCGTTCTTGATCGGGATCAGCGCGCTCATGCCGCCGATTGCCGGGGCGTTGCGCTTGTGGCAGGTCGCCAGCAGCAGAAGCGCATAGGCACGCATGAACGGCGCGGTCATCGTGACCTTCGCGCGATCGGCAAGGCAGAAATTCTTGTCGACCTTGAACTTCTTGATGCACGAGAAGATGTAGTCCCAGCGCCCGGCGTTCAGGCCGGCCGAGTGTTCGCGCAGCTCGTACAGGATCTCGTCCATTTCAAAGGCGGCGAGAATCGTCTCGATCAGAACCGTCGCCTTGATCGTGCCCTGCGGAATGCCAAGGTCCTTCTGCGTCGCGACGAAGACGTCGTTCCAGAGCCGGGCCTCGAGATGCGACTCCATCTTGGGCAGATAGAAATACGGCCCGCTGCCGCGCGCGACCAGTTCCTTCGCGTTGTGGAACATGTAGAGCGCGAAATCGAAGATGCCGCCCGAAACGCGCTTGCCGTCGACCAGTACGTGCTTCTCGTCGAGGTGCCAGCCGCGCGGACGAACCACCAGCGTCGCGACGGTGTCGTTCAGCTTGTAGGTCTTGCCGCCCTGCTCGAGCGAAATCGTGCGCCGGATCGCGTCGATCAGGTTCAGCTGGCCGGTGATCTGGTTGTCCCAGTTCGGAGCATTGCTGTCCTCGAAATCGGTCATGTACGAATCCGCCCCCGAGTTGAGCGCATTGATGATCATCTTGCGCTCGACCGGACCCGTGATCTCGACCCGGCGCCGCTGCAGGTCGGCCGGCACTGCGGCGATCGTCCAATTGCCCTCTCGAACGTCGCGTGTCTGCGGCAGGAAGTCCGGCTTCTCGCCGGCATCCAGCCGCTTTGCGCGCTCGACCCGGCTGGCGAGCAGCTCCTGGCGGCGCGGCTCGAACGCGCGGTGCAGCCGCGCGACCAGAGCGAGCGCTTCTGGCGAAAGTATTCGTTCAAAGCCCGGCTGCAACGGGGCCCGGATCTCGACGCCCTGTGGGTTACTCATGCTGAAAGCTCCGTCCTGTTTCGTTGATCATATTCAAGTAGGAAGTCGGCGGCGGCCGGAAGGTCGGGCCCGCTGCCCCGTGGTGTCACGCCCAGGCGCTCGAGCGGTGCATCGAGGCGATTGACCCAGAAGCTCGTGTAGCCGTACCACGCCGCGCCGCAGGCATCCCAGCAATTGCTCGAGACGAAGAGGATCTCCTCGGGCGGCAACTTCAGTGCACGCGGGCCCAATGCATACACGGCGGGAAACGTCTTGAATGCCTGCACCTGCTCGGCCGACAGCACAAGATCGATGTAGCGATGAAGACCGGACGTGACCAGCACGGTTTCGAGCATTTCCGAATCGCCGTTGGACAGGACGCCGAGCCGCACGCCCGCGCCTTGCAGCCGCGCGAGCGCCGGCGCTACATCGATGAACGGTGCCAGGCGCCGGTATTCGTCGATCAGCTGCTGCACTTCGTACGCGCCGGCCGGCAGCTTCATCGCTTCGATCGAATATTCGAGCGCGTCGCGCGTGATCTGCGAAAAGCTTGCATAGCGTCCCGACAGGGTCCTCAACCTCGAGTACTCGATTTGCCGGTCGCGCCATAAAAGCGCCAGCCGGGCGCCGTTGCCAGGAAACAGTTCCTCCGCACGCCGCGTCACCGAATACACGTCGAGCAGGGTTCCGAAGACATCGAACAAAGCCGCCTGCATCAGCCCTCTTCCTCTGACGCCTGTTTCGATCAGTATATTTGAACGAGGGGCTGCTTCCGGCCAGAGCGCACAGTCCGCGCCGGGCGAAAAAAAGCCGCGGGCTCGGCCGCGGCTCTTCGGTGCGGGGCGTAATGCTCAGGCTGCCTTCTTCTCCACTTTCTTGTCGAAGAACTGCTCGTCTTCGGTCGAGCCTTTCAACGCCGCGGTCGAGGATTCCCTCTCGATCGTCGTCGTGACGGCATCGAAGTACCCGGTGCCGACCTCGCGCTGGTGCTTGACCGCGGTGAAGCCCTTCTCGGCTGCCGCGAACTCGGCTTCCTGCATCTCGACGAACGCGCTCATCTGGTTGCGCGCGTAGCCGTAGGCGAGGTTGAACATCGAGTAGTTGAGCGAGTGGAAGCCCGCCAGCGTGATGAACTGGAACCGGTAGCCCATCGCGCCGAGTTCCTTCTGGAACTTCGCGATCGTGGCGTCGTCCAGGTTCTTCTTCCAGTTGAACGACGGCGAGCAGTTGTACGCGAGCATCTTGCCCGGAAACTGCTTATGGATCGCCTCGGCAAAGGCCTTCGCGTATGCGAGGTCCGGCTTGCCGGTCTCGCACCAGACGAGATCCGCGTACGGCGCGTATGCGAGGCCGCGCGAGACGGCCTGTCCGAGTCCCGGCTTGGTCTTGAAGAAACCCTCGACGGTGCGCTCGCCCGTCAGGAATGCCTTGTCGTTCTCGTCGACGTCCGAGGTCACGAGATCGGCGGCCTCGGCATCGGTGCGTGCCACGAGCAGCGTCGGCACCCCCAGCACGTCGGCGGCGAGCCGCGCCGCGACCAGCTTGGCGACAGCTTCGCGGGTCGGAACCAGCACCTTGCCGCCCATGTGACCGCACTTCTTGACCGAAGCCAGCTGGTCCTCGAAATGGACTCCGGCCGCGCCCGCCTCGATCATTGCCTTCATCAGCTCGAACGCATTCAGAACACCGCCAAACCCGGCCTCGGCATCGGCGACTATCGGCGCGAAATAGTCGACATAGCCCGGGTCGCTCGGATTCTTGCCTTCCATCCACTGGATCTGGTCGGCACGCGTGAACGTGTTGTTGATGCGGCGAACGACGGCCGGGACAGAGTTCGCCGGATACAACGACTGGTCCGGATACATCTCGCCGGCGAGGTTGGCGTCACCCGCGACCTGCCAGCCCGACAGGTAGATCGCTTTCAGGCCCGCCTTCACCTGCTGCATCGCCTGGTTGCCGGTCAAGGCGCCGAGCGCGTTGATGAACGGCTCGTCGGTGATCAGGCGCCAGAGGCGGTCCGCGCCGCGCTTGGCGAGCGTGTGCTCGACTTGCACTGAGCCGCGCAGCCGCACGACATCGTCGGCCGTGTAGCCGCGCTTGATGCCCTTCCAGCGTGGGCTTTCGTTCCAATCTTTCTGCAGGCGCTGGGCCTCGAGTTCACGTGCCGTCATCCAATCCTCCGAGCTAAAGATCCGATCCGCTTTCCCGTAAGCAGCCACGGTTAGTGCGAATGCTACGAGCAATAACGCGCCGCAGCATCTCAATTAACTTTTATAAGACACATATTTTGTCTGTTTCAATTCAATGTGTTAC
>Ga0209706_10002486_pt1 | contig 10209 bp, 9 predicted proteins | sample PPLLaktember2015_6_FD_187263 | JGI IMG/M metagenome (GOLD analysis project Ga0209706, IMG submission 187263) | Freshwater sediment microbial communities from Prairie Pothole Lake near Jamestown, North Dakota, USA - PPLs Lake P8 Core (1) Depth... | ecosystem: Environmental > Aquatic > Freshwater...
GGCTGCGCGGCGAACTTGACCACATCGTTGCGCTGCTCACCGACGTGCAACGCGCGCTCGTCGAGCAGGCCGCTCGACATGCGGCGACCGTGATGCCGGGCTTCACGCACCTGCAGGTTGCGCAACCGGTGACCTTCGGTCATCACCTGCTCGCCTACGTCGAGATGTTCGAGCGCGATCGCGAGCGCATGCTGGACTCGCGCCGGCGAATCAACCGCCTGCCGCTGGGCGCCGCCGCGCTGGCGGGTACCAGCTATCCGATCGACCGCGCCTTCGTCGCGGCACGTCTGGGATTCGACGCCGTCGCGGAGAATTCGCTCGATGCGGTCAGCGACCGCGACTTCGCGATCGAGTTCTGCGCGGCCGCGGCGCTCGTGATGACGCACGTATCGCGGCTCGCCGAGGAACTCGTGCTGTGGATGAGCCCACGGTTCGGATTCATCCGCCTGCCGGACCGCTTCACGACCGGCTCGTCGATCATGCCGCAGAAACGCAACCCCGATGTTGCCGAGCTTGCGCGCGGCAAGAGCGGCCGCGTCATCGGTCATCTCGTTGCACTGCTGACGCTGATGAAGGGCCAGCCCCTCGCCTACAACAAGGACAACCAGGAAGACAAGGAGCCGCTGTTCGATACGGTCGACACGCTGACCGACACTCTGCGCGCCTTCGCCGACATGCTGCCGGGGATCGAGGTCGACGAGGCCGTCATGCGTGTCGCCGCTGAAGAAGGCCACTCGACGGCGACCGATTTCGCCGACTACCTGGTCCGCCAGGGAACGGCTTTCCGCGACGCGCACGAGGCGGTCGCACGGGCGGTGCGCCTGGCAGCCAGCCGCGGCGCCCGTCTTGCGGACCTGTCGCTACAGGAATTGCAGTCTTTCGCCGCGGGAGTCGCGAACGACGTGTTCGCCGTGCTGTCCGTCGACGGCTCGGTGGCGGCCCGCGACCACGTCGGGGGCACTGCGCCGAACCAGGTCCGCGCACAGGTCGAGCGCTGGCGCGCTGCGCTGCGGGCGCGCTGATCCGCTGGTCGCACTGCACGCTCTGCGCGTGTGGTTCGCAGATAGAATCGTCCGGCCAGGCGCCGTCGCGACAGAAAGTGTCCGAGGCGCGGCGCATGCAGAGCTGACAGGACGCGCACGATGAAGCAGCTGCTCGGGCTTTCGCGGGTCATCGACAAACTCAGCAACCTCGTCGGCTCGACGATCATCTGGCTGGTGCTGGCGACCGTCCTGGTCAGCGCGGTCAACGCGATCGTCCGCAAGGTTTTCAGCATCGGCTCGAACGCCTACCTCGAAATGCAGTGGTACCTGTTCGCGGCCGTGTTCATGCTCGGCGCGGGCTATGCATTCCTGCACAACGTCCACGTCCGCATCGACTTCCTCTCGACGCAACTGACCGCGCGCGCACGCAACTGGATCGACATCGTCGGCATCGTCGTCTTCCTTGTGCCGCTCTGCGTGCTGATGATCTGGCTTTCCTGGCCGCTGTTCACCAATGCCTGGGTCAGCGGCGAGATGTCGCAGAACGCCGGCGGGCTGATCCGCTGGCCCGTCTACCTGCTGATGCCGGCCGGCATGGCGCTGCTGCTGGCGCAGGCGCTGTCGGAGCTGATCAAGCGGTTCGCCTATCTGCGGGGATTGATCCCGGACCCGCTCGCGCATGCTGCGCCGGGCGAGGAACACGGCAAGGACGCGGCCAAGCTGCTCGCCGGGGAGCAGCAGTGAGTGCGTTCATTGCCGCCAACTTCGTCCCGTTGCTCTTTGCCGGCCTTCTCGTTTTCCTGCTGACCGGCTTTCCGGTTGCCTTTGCCCTTGCTGCGACCGGCCTGCTGTTCGGTCTGCTGGGTATGGCGGCGGACCTCTTCCCGGCGACGCTGTTCCAGGCGCTGCCGTTGCGGGTCTTCGGGATCATGCAGAACGACACTTTGCTCGCGATCCCGTTCTTCACGCTGATGGGAATCGTCCTGGAAAAGAGCGGCATGGCCGAGGACCTGCTCGAGACCGTCGGCCAGGTATTCGGCCCGGTGCGCGGCGGGCTGGCGCTCGCCGTCGTTTTCGTCGGCGCGCTCCTCGCTGCGACGACCGGCGTCGTCGCCGCGGCAGTGATTTCGATGGGCCTGATCTCTCTGCCGATCATGCTGCGCTACGGCTACAACCGCACGATCGCAACCGGGGTCATCACCGCCTCCGGAACTTTGGCGCAGGCGATCCCGCCTTCGCTGGTATTGATCGTGCTCGCCGACCAGCTCGGTCGATCGGTCGGCGACATGTACGCCGGCGCAGTCCTGCCCGCATTTCTTCTGGTGGGTCTCTACGCGCTTTTCGTCGTCGTCATCGCATTCGTGCGGCCGGCCTGGGTGCCGGCGTTGCCGGCTGAGGCGCGTGTTTATCGCGAGTCGACTGGCGCGAGCGGACATCGTTCGCTGCTCGTCCTGATGGTGATCGCAGCGCTGGCAGGCGTGGTTTGGAGCCGCCTGCATGAGGTGGTCATCAACCCGCTTGTCGATCGCCAGATCCCCGCGCCGACGGACGAAATCTTGATCCTGTCGATGACCATCGCGTCCTTCGTCGCGCTTGCTTTAGCGCTCGCCAACCGCATGCTGAAGCTCGGCCTGCTCTCGCGTCTTTCCGAGCAGGTGACCTTCGTGCTGATACCGCCGCTCGTGCTGATCTTTCTCGTGCTCGGCACGATCTTCCTCGGCATCGCGACGCCGACCGAAGGCGGCGCGATGGGCGCAGTCGGCGCACTGATCATGGCGACTGCGAAACGGCGACTGACGTTTTCGCTGCTGCGCCAGGCGCTGGTCAACACGACGCGGCTTTCGTGCTTCGTGATGTTCATTCTGATCGGCTCGACGGTCTTCAGCTTCACGTTCAACGCGGCCGAGGGTCATTTCTTCGTCGAGGCACTCTTCAAGGACATGCCGGGTGGAGCGCTGGGCTTCCTGATCGTCGTCAATCTCCTGATCTTCATCCTCGGCTGCTTCATCGACTTCTTCGAGATCGCGTTCATCGTTATTCCGCTGCTGGCACCGGTGGCGGACAAGATCCTGCCGGCCCTGTTGCCAGCAGGCACCCCGCAGGACGTCGTGCTGATCTGGTTCGGCGTCATCGTCGCGATGAACTTGCAGACTTCGTTCCTGACCCCGCCATTCGGATTTGCGCTGTTCTACCTGCGCAACGTCGCTCCGCGCAGCGACTACGCAGATCGCATTTCCGGCCAGCGGATCCCGGCCGTGACGACCGCGCAGATCTACAAGGGGGCGATCGCGTTCATCATCATCCAGTTGGTCATGGTTGTGGCCGTCATCGCCTACCCGCACCTGGTGGTGGGCGGGATCGAACGGGGGCCTGCCGTCGACTTCGACAAGATCGAGATCGAGAGCCCCGCACGGGGCTACGGGGAAGAACCCCAGGATCCGAACCGAGGCCTGATGCCCGCGCCCGATGCCCCGAAGGCCGATGCCCCAGCGCGCAACGACGATATGGACGCCGTGCTCCGCGCATTGCAGAACGAGGCGAAAAAGTAGCAAAAGAAAAAGCCCGCGGGCGAACCGGCTCGTGGGCTTCTGAACGTGTCGTGCTTCAGCTAAAGCTTCTGGTTCTGCATGAAATCGTCGAAGCTGGCTTCGGCGAAGCGGAACCAGAGATTCTGGTCACGACGGAACGCGCTGTAGTCGTCGTAGACCTTCTTCCACGTGGGGTTCTTCGCGCTGATCTCGGCGTAGATCTCCTGTGAGAGCTTGAAGGCAGCGTCCATCACGTCCTTGGGGAAACGATGCAGCTTGGTGCCGGCGGAGACGAGTTGCTTCAGCGCGGCCGGGTTCCTGGCATCGTATTTGGCCTGCATGTCGACGCCTGCACTCGCCGCCGCCGCCTCGACGATTGCCTTGTGCTCGGGCGTCAGCGCCTCCCATGATTTGCTGTTGATGTACAAGGACAGTTGCGGTCCGCCTTCCCACCAGCCCGGGTAGTAGTAGTTCGGAGCGACCTTGTTGAAGCCGAGCTTCAGGTCATCGTACGGGCCGACCCATTCGGCGGCGTCGATCGTGCCCTTCTCCAGCGCCGTATAGATCTCCCCGCCGGGGAGCGTCTGCGGCACCACACCCATCCGGGTGCAGATCGCGCCGGCCAGGTTGGAGATGCGCATCTTCAGGCCTTTCATGTCGGCCACCGATTTGATCTCCTTGCGGTACCAGCCTCCCATCTGCGCGCCCGTGTTGCCCATCGGGAAGTTCACGATGTTGTACTTCGCATAGAACTCGCGCAGCAGCTTCAGTCCGTTGCCCTCGTACATCCACGCCGTCATCTGGCGCGAATTCAGGCCGAACGGAATCGCGCAGTCGATCGAAAATGTCTCGTCCTTGCCGAAGAAGTAGTACGGCGCCGTGTGCGCGCACTCGACCGTGCCGTTCTGCACGGCATCGACAACACCGAACGGAGGCACCAGTTCGCCGGCCGCGTGAGCGGTGACCTGGAACTTCCCGCCGGTCGCGGCAACCACCTGCTTGGCGAAAGCCTCCGCCGCGCCGAAGAGCGTATCGAGCGACTTCGGAAAGCTCGACGCCAGGCGCCACCGGACTTCACCCGAAGTCGCGACCGCAGGCGCAGCCGCTTTAGGTGCTTCGGCCTTCGCCGGCTCCTCCTTCTTGCCGCACGCAGCGAGCATCGTGGCAGCCGCAACGCCGACTCCAACGGCTCCAGACTCTCTCAAGAACTTGCGTCGTTGCATGCTTGTCTCCCTTCCCTTGTGGTTGCTGTCTTCGCCCAAGCTGCGGCGCAAAAGGCGCCTGCTTCGGCTTCAATCATTCTCATCCATCGCGCTCCGGCCTTCAAGCGCGCGCTCAGGAGCCGCCGACCGTCATGCCCTCGATCAGCACCGAGCCGGTGATCTTGCTGCCGCGCACGACCTGGTCGGTGCCGACCGCAACGATATTGCGGTACATGTCCTTCAGGCTACCGGCGACCGTGATCTCCTCGACCGCGTAGCGGATACGGCCGTTCTCGACCCAGAAGCCGCTCGCTCCACGCGAGTAGTCGCCGGTGACGTAGTTGACGCCCTGCCCGATCAATTCGGTGACCAACAGCCCGGTTCCCAGCCGGCGCAGCATCACTTCGAAGTCGTCCTCCGGCTCGGTCAACTTTGACTTCAGTTCCAGGTTGTAGCTGCCACCCGCGTTTCCGGTCGACTTCATGCCGAGCTTGCGGGCCGAATACGTCGACAGGAAATATCCCTGAAGCACGCCGCCGGCGACGACGTCGCGCTCGAGACCGCGCACGCCCTCCTCGTCGAACGGGCTCGATCCATGCCCGCGCGGAAGGTACGGGTCTTCATGCAGCGACAGGTGGTCCGCGAAGATCTTCTGGCCGAGCGCATCGACGAGGAACGATGCCTTGCGGTAGAGAGAGCCGCCGCTCGCCGCCTGCACGAAATTGCCAAGCAGGCCGCAGGCAAGCGGCGCTTCGAACAGCACCGGACACTGGCGGGTGCGCAGCTTGCGGGCCGACAACCGTGCCAGTGCGCGCCGCGCCGCATAGTCGCCGACGGCTTCCGGCGACGCCAGTTCGGCCGGCGCCCGCGACGACGAATACCAGTCGTCGCGCTGCATGCCCTTCGAGTCTTTCGCGATCGGCGACACGGAAATCGAATGGCGCGAGTAGGGATAGCCGCCGACGAATCCGCGCGTGTTCGCGAGCACGAAGTGGCCGGACGATGTGTAGATGTTGGCTCCCTCCGAATTGACGATCTGCGGACTGACCGCGAACGCCGCGCCCTCACACCGCTTCGCCAGCCGGATCGCTTCCTCGGGTTCGAGCAGCCAGGGATGAAAGAGGTCCAGGTCCGGAGGCGACTGCTGCAGCGTGTCCGGGTCGGGCAATCCGGCCGCATCGTCCTCCGCTGTATAGCGCGCAATGTTGTGGGCCGCCTCGACCGCCTGCCGCACTGCGTCGACCGCGAAGTCCGACGTCGACGCATGGCCGCGCCGCTGCCCGATGTAGACAGTGACGCCGAGTCCCTTGTCCCGCGTGTGCTCGATCGTCTCGACCTTCTTCTTGCGGACCGTTACCGAGAGACCGGTCGATTCGCTGACTTCGCACGACGCATCGGATGCACCGAGAGAGCGGGCGTGCTGCAGGGCATCCAGCGCAAGCTCGCGCAGGCGGTCGTCGGAAATCGAGAAGATCGTCATCGAAGGGTCGGGCGCAGCGCACGGGTAGCGATCGGTATCATAAACGCCGATGATCGAGAATCCAGCCGACGCCGCTTCCGGCAACGAAAACGAACGCCCGAGCAAGACCCAGCTCAAGCGGGAGATGCACGAGTTGCAGGCGCTCGGCGTCCAGCTCACACAGCTGAGCCGCGACCAGATCGCGCGGCTCCAACTGCCTGAAGAACTGCGCGAGGCAGTGCTCTTCGCGCAGCAGGTGACCAGCCACGAAGGCCGCCGTCGTCACCTGCAATACGTGGGCAAGCTGATGCGGCGAACCGACGCCGACGCGATCCGGGCTGGTCTCGCCCGCGTGACCGGCGCATCGCGCGCCGCGGTCACGCTGATGCATTGCGCCGAGCAGTGGCGCGATCGGCTGCTGGCGGACGATGCCGCGCTGACGGACTTCGTCGCCCACCACCCGGACGCCGACGTGCAGTGGCTGCGAACGACGATCCGCGCCGCGCGCCGCGAACACGAGATGCAGCGCCCGCCGCGGCATGGTCGCGAACTGTATCGCTGGTTGCATGTCTGTCTCGAAAGCGAACTACGCACCGATGAAACCTGAGCGTTCACATCCGGACGAACTGATCCTCGGGCTCGTCTCGATTTCGGATCGCGCGTCGAAAGGCGTCTACGCCGACCAGGGGCTGCCCGGCCTGAAGGATTGGTTTGGGCGCGCGCTGAAGAGCCCGTTTCGCGTTCACGAACGGCTGATTGCCGATGAGAGAGGCGCCATCGAGCGCAGTTTGATCGAACTCGTCGACGAGCTGGGATGCGACCTCGTTCTCACAACCGGCGGCACCGGTCCCGCGCAACGCGATGTGACGCCCGAAGCAACGCTCGCGGTCGCGACACGCGAGATGCCGGGCTTCGGCGAACAGATGCGCCGCATCTCGCTCGAGTTCGTGCCGACCGCGATCCTGTCGCGCCAGGTGGGCGCATTGCGCGAGACTGCGGGTCATGCCGCGCTGATCCTCAACCTGCCGGGCCAGCCGAAAGCGATCGCGGAAACGCTCGAGGGCCTGAATTCCGATGGCCGGACCATGGTCCACGGGATATTTGCCGCCGTTCCGTATTGCATCGACCTGATCGGCGGCCCTTACATCGAGACCAACGAAGCCGTGGTCAAGGCATTCCGTCCCAAGAGCGCCCTGCGAAAGCCACCTGGATGAGCGAACTGCTGCCGGCCGTCGAACTGCAAACACACTTGGCGCCGACGGCCGGCGTGATCTGGCTGCACGGACTCGGCGCCGACGGCTACGACTTCGTCCCGGTCGTGCGTGAACTCGAAGCGCTCGGGGCGCCTCCCGCGCGCTACGTTTTTCCCCATGCACCGACGATGCCGGTGACGATCAACGGCGGCTACGTGATGCGCGCCTGGTACGACATCCTCGGCAACGATCTCGTCCGGCGCGAAGATGAGCGCGGCATACGCAGTTCGCAGGCGCTGGTCGAGGCACTGATAGCGCGCGAATCCGGGCGCGGCCTGCCATCCGACCGCATCGTCCTGGCTGGCTTTTCACAAGGCGGCGCGATCGCACTGCAGACGGGGCTGCGGCAGCCAGCGCCGCTGGCGGGCCTGCTCGCGCTATCCACCTATCTGCCGCTCGCGGCTACTGTCGCTCAGGAACGTTCAGCGGCCAACGCAGGGACGCCGGTGTTCATGGCGCACGGTGCGTCGGATCCCGTGATACCGATCGCGCGCGGTGCGGCGTCGCGCGACGCGCTGCAGGCGATGGGCTATCCGGTCGAGTGGCACGAGTACGCGATGCCGCACTCCGTCTGCGAAGAAGAGATCCGCGACATCGCGCACTTCCTCAAGCGCGTTCTGGGCTGAGGCGGCAAACTGCGGTTGCGCCCGGTGCTCCTAGCGCCGGTCGACGCTCCACGCGCCGGGTCCGAGCGCAGCGATCAGCAGCAGTCCGCCGATTACCGCAACGTTCTTCATGAAGAACAGCTGCTGCGTCATCTGCTGCGCTTCGGGCATCGTCCAGAAGTTGTGGAAGAAATAGTTCGCAAGCACGGTGAATGCCGCCAGCGCCAGCGCAGCCCAGCGCGCCTTCCAGCCGATCACGAGCATCACTCCCGCCACGAGTTCTACGACCAACGCAGCCACGGTCAGGACTTCGGGCAGCGGCAGCCCCTTCGAAGCGATCCAGCCGGCGGTGCCTCCAAAGCCGCCAATCTTCGAATAGCCGGCGAGCAGGAACATCGGCGCCAGCAGCAGGCGACCGAACAGCGCCAGTGCGTTCGTCATCGTTGGACTCATTGAGACTTCCCTTTCAGGTTCGTGAGCATGCCTGCATCACGGTAGATCAAGAACGATGACTTCGGCGCCCTCGCCCCGTGAGAGGATCAGCCGGTCGGCTTCGGTCAGCTGCGCAGCATCGCCGGCGACAAGTCGCGTACCGTTGATTTCGACCGCGCCGCGCGCGACGTGCACGTACCCTTTGCGACCCGGTGCCAGGTCAAGCGCAGCGCTTTCCGCGCCGTCGAAGAGGCCCGCGTAGACGCGCGCGGCCTGATGCAGCCTGACCGAGCCTTCGGCGCCGTCTGCCGACGCGATCAGCCGCAGCCGGCCGCGTTTGTCTGCGCGCTCGAAGCGCTTCTCCTCGTAGCTCGGTTCGATGCCCTGCACGGATGGCTGGATCCAGATCTGCAGGAAGTGAGTCGTCTGCGACTTCGAGTGGTTGTACTCGGAATGCATGACACCCTTGCCGGCGCTCATGCGCTGCACGTCGCCGGGACGGATCACCGAACCGTTGCCGATGCTGTCCTTGTGCGCGAGTTCACCGTCGAGCACGTAGCTGATGATCTCCATGTCGCGATGGCCGTGCGTGCCGAAGCCCTGGCCGGGCGCCACGCGATCTTCATTGATGACGCGCAACGGCCCGAAGCCCATGTGACGCGGGTCGCAGTAGTCGGCAAACGAAAAGCTGTGAAACGACTGCAGCCAGCCATGGTCGGCATGACCGCGCTCGGAACTGCGACGTACGACAAACATCTGGTGGCTCCCTTGGTCCCCGCGGATTGCGGGTCGATTCCCGAAGCAGCGATGTTGGGGGAATTCCCGAGCAAAAACATCGGGTATAGACTGACGGAAACATTCAATTAATCCGAACATGTCGAGACTCACGATCGATGCGCTCCAGCTGGTCGATGCGATCGCGCGCCAGGGGAGCTTTGCAGCCGCGGCGGCCGAGCTCGGGCGCGTGCCATCGGCAGTGACCTACGCCGCGCGGAAACTCGAAGAGGAGCTGGACGTCCTGCTTTTCGATCGACGGGGCTATCGCGCCCGGCTCACGCCGGCGGGTGATGAATTGCTGAAGGAGGGCCGCCTGCTTCTGGCGGCCGTCGACGATCTCGCCCGCCGGGTCCAGCGCGTGGCGGCAGGATGGGAGCGGGAACTCCGGATTGCCATCGATTCAGTCATATCGTTTGAACGTGTTGTGCCGATGCTGGAGCGTTTCTGTGAGGCTGCTCCCACGCAAGTCCGTACCACCACAGAAGTGCTCGGCGGAACGTGGGACGCCTTGAACACCGGGCGGGCCGATCTCGCAATCGGCACCTCGGAGGAAGGTCCGGAACCCTCGCGGCTCGGTCCGTCTTACCGCTTCGAGCGCATGGGCGCCCTCGAGTTCGTCTTTGCTATCGCGCCCGGTCATCCGCTTGCTGAAATGCCGTCGCCTCTCAAAAGCTCCGAATTGCGGAGCCACCGGCAGATCGTCGTTGCCGACTCTTCGCTGCGGCTGGCGCCGCGGGATTCCGGTCTGCTGGGAGTGCAGGACACGCTGACCGTCTCGACAATCGGTCAGAAGATCGCTGCCCAGAAGGCCGGGCTCGGCTGCGGCTTTCTGCCAGTGCACCGCATACGTAATGAACTCGACCGCGGCGATCTGATCGCGAAGGAAACCGACCAGGGGCGGCGCGAAAGCGCTTTGCATTACGCGTGGCGCACCGACGCCCGCGGCAAGGCGCTCGACTGGTGGCTCGCG
>Ga0209706_10002488_pt1 | contig 10208 bp, 6 predicted proteins | sample PPLLaktember2015_6_FD_187263 | JGI IMG/M metagenome (GOLD analysis project Ga0209706, IMG submission 187263) | Freshwater sediment microbial communities from Prairie Pothole Lake near Jamestown, North Dakota, USA - PPLs Lake P8 Core (1) Depth... | ecosystem: Environmental > Aquatic > Freshwater...
GTTTGCACCGTCTTGCCTGTAACCAGCCACCCGATGGTGGTGACATGCTCACCCACGTGGAGATGAAGATCGCATGCGTTCACATAATGCAATCCTCTTAGAACATTTCTGTAACGGTCCAGGGGATGGATTGAAAGATAGAAGCCAAGAGTGTCCAGTTCGTGCTTGAGCATGAGAGAACATGGATAGGGGGGAGAGAGGGGGGATTTTGCAAAGGGGGGCAGGGGAGATTCAAAGAGGTCGAGGGAAGAAGACGCAGAAGGGGTGTCGAAGAAGCGGAGGGCCTTCCACAAAAGCGCAGGTCTTGCCGGGCCGTGAGCAATGCGGTCAAAGCAGCCTGCCTTGATGAGAACACGCACATCCTGCAGATGGACATGGCCGGATGTCCGAAGGAGAAAATGGTCAAGGCTTGTAAAGGGTCCGTGTTTCGATCGTTCGCGGACAATAAACTCCACGCCTTCCTGTGACACCTCTTTGAGTTGCATGAGACCCACTCGGATTTCTCTCTCCTTTCCCGTGTACTTGATGTCGCTCTCGTTGATGTCCGGAGGCAGGATTTTGAGCCCCATGCGCCGAGCTTCCGAAAGGTAGCCGAAGGTGGAGTAGTAGCCTCCGCCGTTGGAGATGACCGCTGCCATGAACTCGGCAGGATAATGGGCTCTAAGATAAGCGGACTTGTAGGCTACCAGGGTGTAACTGGCCGAGTGGGGCTTGCAGAAGCTGTAGCCTTCAAAACCCATCATCATCTGCCACACCTCCTCGATCTTTTCCTCGCTCACCCCTCGCTCGCTTGCTCCTTTCACAAAGCGGGAATAGAAGTCGCGAAGCTTTTTCTCCCTGTGTTTCTTGCTCACCACCTTGCGGAGCGTGTCGGCCTCTGCCGCATCAAATCCGGCCATAGCCATGGCGGACTGGCTGAGTTGTTCCTGAAAGACCATGACCCCGAGGGTTTCTTCCAGCACCGGTTGCAACAGAGGGTGAGGCGGTTCCCAGGGTTCGCCGTGGAGCCTGGCCACCCACTCCCTGATGCTCTGGTTCGATGCCGGCCGGATGATAGACGTCACGACCACGTTGAGAAGGAAGTGATCGAGGCGGGAATACTGCTCAAAGGCAAAGCCCGAACTCACCTTCTTGAGCGTTTGCCTTGTGGCTGGGCTTTCAAAGTAAAAGACGCCAAAGGTGTTTCCGTCATAAAAGATTTTCACCGTCTCCGGGTCATCCGTAGGGTCCCAGTTTGCATAATCGATGTTCCGACGGTAATTCTTCTCCACCAGGGCAAGGGCATCCCGGATGACCGCAAGGCTCCGGTTCCCCAGAAGGTCTATTTTGACAAGCCCTGCCTCTTCCACCGCATCCTTCTCCCACTGAAGCACCTGGAGACCGCTTGCGGAAATTTCCACCGGGCAGTAACGGCGGATCTCGTCAGGCACAATGACCATTCCTCCGCAGTGGACAGAGAGGTGATTGAGATGGTCCTCCAGTTGAACGGCAGCGCTCAGGATCTCATCCCAGGGTTTTTTGAACTCAATGCCTCTCATCTTGGGATGGTTGGCCAGCTCCTTCCAGAGGTGTTTCAAGTGCCATCCATACCCGATTTTGCCGGTCACCCCGCTGATCTCTGCATCGGTGAGACCGAAGACCTTGGCCACCTCCCGGAGGGCGGACTTGGCGCCGTAGGTGTTGTGATTGGCCACCATAGCAGCCCTGCGGTTCCCATATCGTGCAAAGACATAGTCCACGATTTGTTCCCGTTCATCCCATGCGAAGTCTACGTCGATGTCCGGAGGATCGAGCCGGCCGGGATTGAGGAAACGCTCAAAGAAGAGGCGGTGTTTGATGGGATCCACGTGGGTGATTCCCAGAGCGTAGGAGACGATGGAGGCGGCCGCGCTTCCCCTGCCGCAGGAGCGGCCTGCTTTCCTGGTGATGTCCGCCACGACCAGGAAGTAGTGGGCAAAGTTTTTTTCACGGATGATGTTCATTTCGTGCTCGATGCGATCCGATATCGTCTTGGTGACTTCGCCGTAGCGCCACCTGCACCCTTCCAAGGTGGCCCGATACAAGGTGTCATACGCTTCTTTATCGGTCATCTCGTTGAAACAGGGAAAGACGATGCGACTGAAATTCCAGTCTGTAAGGCATTGTTCGGAAACTTCGGCAGCGTTGCGAATCGCTCCGGGAGCATGGGGGAACTGGTCTATCATAGACCGGGGCGAGTTCAGGAAATTGTGCTCCCGGCAGGTGTCCCCGTACTTGAGGCGGGAGAGCTTGGTGTTCAGGGCGACAGCGCGAAGAACCCGGTGAAGCGCGAATTGGTCCTTGTGGAGGAGATAAACCCGGTTGGTCGCAAGAGGCGGGATTCCACTCTGGCGGGAGAACGCATAGCAGGCGGCCATGTTGTAGCCCGGCGACATTTCCACAAAGAGATGTTTCACGCCGTCTTTCCTGAGGGCTTTCAAAAGCGTGACGTCATCTGAGAGGATGATGAGGCCATGGCGCATCTCCTTCAGGGACGTGATCAGGTCGAAACCCTGGTGACACTGCCGGTCTGAGATGATGCGGCAGAGGTTGGCATATCCGTCGTGGTTTCGGACAAGGAGCACAGCACGGTGTTCATCCGTGACGATCTCACTTCCCACAATGGGGTGAAGATTTTTTTCTTTGGCCTCTTCGATAAAGTAGATCAGACCGTAAAGGCCGTTGGTGTCGGTTAGGGCAAGGCGGTCCATGCCCTGCTCTTTGGCGGAGCGGCAGAGCTCTTCAATGCCGGCCAGACCCCATCCCGGAGAGTAGTGGGAGTGGACGTTGAGATGAACAAAAGACATTGTTTCACCACGGAGACACAGAGGACACGGAGGGGGAGGACAAACAAAAACTCTTCTCTGTGTCCTCTGAGCCTCTGTGGTGAGATCCTGTCGTTCTGCCGCACTGGATCAGTGCCTCACCATGTTTTTCCCTGATGCGGTCCAGCGCGCTGATGACCCGGGCTCCCTTCTTCTCGCCCTGGGGGGCAAAGGCGAAAAGAGAAAGCTGTGCGCTGGGCGCTGAAAAATCCTTGAACCATATTTTCATGAATCTCACTCTCACACGGCGCCGGCAGGCCTTGAGGAACGCCGCTTCAAGAGGTGCGTACAAATCAAACTCCCAGAAACTGGGTTTGGGAAACTGCACATGGCGAGTGACCTCTTCCTGATCCGTGTATCGGAAATAGATCCCTGCTTTTCGAGGGAGCAGGTTCCGGGTTCGAAGCTGGTAGGAACACTTTTCAACCAGCCCGTAGAGAACCCCGAGTAGTTTCCCGTCATCGTTCTCATCCTGGGGAAGGCTCACCTCTTCAGCGACTGTGGGCTCTGTGGAGGGAGGAAAGACGGGTGTGGGATCAATGCCGAGAGCCCTCTGGTGAATCACGTAGGCCTGCTGGCCGAAAACAAGTTTCAGGCTGCCCGTGCCGAGGGCAACAATCTGGCGAACCAGAGTGATGTTCAGTTCTTCAAGGAGGATTCTTCTTCGCACAGGACCGATGCCGGGAAGGACATTTACTTTGAGGGGGGCCATGAAGGAAGGTTCGCGGCCGTGGTCCACGTCAAGGATGCCTTCTCGCTGGATGACACGGGAGGCAATGCTGGAGACCATTTTGTTGCTTGCCACTCCCACGGTTCCTGAAAGTCGGACCTCTTCCTTGATCTCCTGTCGGAGGCGGTTTGCCGCGTCCTTGGCTTTTCCCCAGAGGCGATTTGTTCCGGTCACATCCAGATAGATGTGGCCCGGCTGGGAAGGCTCCCAGAGAGGCGTATACCGGGCCACGACACCGGCGAGGACCCGGCAAGCCTTTGCAGTGAGATCATGGTCCAGAGGAAGAACGGTCAGGCCGGGACAGAATTTCATGGCCTTGACGAGAGGCATGCCTTTGAAGACGCCTTCCTGCCTGGCTTCAGCCGAGACGGAGAGAATGAGGGCTCGCTCGGAATGAGGCGGGGCCACGGCCACAGGGCGATCCCTGAGTTCCGGGTGCTTGGCCCGCGCCACAGCGATAGGGAAGGAAGGAATGTGAAGATGGATGATATGACGGTCCATGATTTCAAACGGTCTTTTCCCTGGATAGCTGGAATAACCTTTTTAATGGATGGTGCACCGTTATTTATACTGCCTCATGATTCCAACGACTTTGCCCTGGATCTGAAGGTCGCCATGGTGAACAAGGATGGGCGCCATGCCGGAGTGGGCAGGACGGAGTTCCACGCCGTCATCCTTCTGATAATACTTTTTGACCGTTGCTTCGTTGTTGATGAGGGCCACCACGGTCTCTCCATTTTCAGCGGAAGGTTGCTTCCGCACAATGATGAAATCACCGTCCAGGATCCCATCTTCCTGCATGGAATCCCCTTTGACCAGAAGAACAAAGTGATCTCCCTGCCCGATCATGGAGGGAGGGACTTCGATCACATCAACGGTTTCCACGGCCTCAATGGGTTTTCCTGCAGCCACTCGTCCGAGGAGGGGAAACTCAAAACGCCTGGTTTCCACAGGGCTGATCACTTCGATGGCCCGCTTCAGGTTCTTTCTGCCAGGAAGACGGACATAGCCTTTCCGCTCTAGGGTTTTGAGATAGGTGGTGACGGTGTTATAAGAAGTAAAGCCGAAGTGGGCGCAAATCTCTTCAAAGCTCGGAGGCCTGCTCCAGTCATGGATATATCTGGATATAAAACTCAAAAAGTCCTTCTGTTTTCTCGTGAGTTTCATCTTTTCTCCCTTTGCGTATCAGTAAAACTTACAGTTTCAATCAAAATACTGTAAGTTTTTATAAAAGTCAAGGTAAAATCCCACTAACCCCTCTGAAAGGGGAGGGAGTCCGTTTTGGAATCCCCTTGATCCAGGTTTCTTTTTGTCCTAGACTCCCCACAACTCGAAAGCAGTTTTTCCGGAGGCAGTGATTGTGAAAGCAAAGAAAGCGGAGAAAACACCCGCCGCCGTCGAGAAAAAGACGATCCGCGGACAACACTCCTCAGCAACTCCAAAAAGCCCCTTGGGACGGTCCACGCCCCGTTCAGAGCACCCCTTCAAGAAACTGATGGATGCCGCCGCAGAGGCTATCGTCATATTTGATAGAGAAGGCAAAATCCTTTATGAGAATCCGGCTGCTGAAAAACTCTTCGGTTACCAAGCGAAAGAACTTGCCGGTGCCCCATTGGACCGGCTTATCCCGGAGAGATACCGCGATGAGTACCGCAAGGCCCTAGAGAAGTTCAGGAAAAAGAAACGACTCCAACCCCTCCAGCGCTCCTTTGAGTCAGAAATTCTTCAGAAGAACGGGAAAGAAATCCCCATAGCCGCCTCTGTTGCAACAACCCAGGTGGATGGGGGGTGGTATTTTATTGCAATAGCCAGAGACATTACCTCGTTGAGAGCCGCGCAGAGATCTCTAGGGGATCACTTGGCGAGGTATCAACTGATTTATGAGAACCAAAAGGACGGGATCCTGTTGGTGGACATGGAGACCCAGCAATTTCTCGAAGTCAATCAGGCGGCCACCCAGATGTATGGATACTCCAAGGAGGAAATGCTGGGGATGCGGCTTGTTGACTTTTTTTCAGAGGAAGAGCGGGATCCAGGGCTCAGCCCGGAGTCCTCGACCAAGCTCAACATTTTCAAGCATAAGAAAAAGGACGGGAGCGTGTTTCCGGCGGAAATAACCGGATGCGCCCTCACATGGAGAAATCGAGATATCTTCTGTGCTATAGTGAAAGACGCCTCTTATCGACTGAACCCTCAGATTCGTTCGGACACAAAGGCGCCGATATTCTGATGCGTTACGTGCCAAGATAAAATGCCGCGGTCTCGATGGCCGAAAAAACTGTTAACGATGTTGAAACTCTAGAAAAAATTCTGGGATCCAGGTCCGCACCCTGAAGGGCCACAAGATTCAAGAGGGGGAGGTGCGCAGTGAACAAGGAGAATCAAATTGAGGTTGGACTCAAGAGCGAAACCGGTGAACTCTACATGCTAAACAAGAAACAAAGGATCTTGCTGAGAGAAGTCCTTAGCAAGACACTCGAATCTGCTGCAGGCCAGGCATTCGTGGCAGAGCGATTCGGTGCAGGGGGCCTTGAGCTAACAAAAAACCTTCTGAAGGAACTGGGGGGTGAAATAAAAAATCCCAAAGAGGAAAAGGCAAAACCTGGCGCATGAGTTGGGACTGCAGTGGTAAGGACGATACCCCCTGCTGAAGAAACAAGCTTATAAATACATACCGTGAATTATCAGAAAGGATGCGGCTTATGGCGACGATTCAAGTTGTGGAAGGGCCGATGAAGGGAGCCCAGTTTGACATGGATAAAGAGGTGCTCTTTGTTGGCAGAGCCGCAGAAAATGATGTCAAGATTGAAGATGATGCGGTTTCCAGGAGGCACCTTAAGATATTTAGCGTTGAAAACTGCTATTTCCTTGAGGACCTAAAAACCAAGAACGGCACCATGATTAACGGCGAACCACTTGATCCGGGTTTCGCTCGACTGATCACTGAGAACGATCTCATCCAGCTAGGATCGAGCATCATACGGCTGGAAGGGATTGGCGTGAATAAGCCACCGATCACAGTGGGGGAGATAGAACCTAGTCGTTCGGAAAGGATAGATCCTCCTAGAAGTCCAGTTGCCTACTCAGGGGAAGAGCGACGATCGAGAGCATTCAAGGCGATGGGTTTCATTTATGACCTGTTACAGCTTATAGAGGAACCATCCAATACGAATCAACTCCTTGAGAAGGTTGCGGAATTGTTGTTTGAAAGCTACCCGCGGATTGATGGAGTGAGCGCATTTCTTTTTGACGATGAGAAAAACAGCATGGAGGAGATCGTTTCACGGAGCAAGCAAGATCCTAATAAAAAGCGAAGCGCCTATGCAAAACCAATTCTGGATCAGGTTATCCAAGAGGGTAAGATCGTCACCGTCTATTTCAAAGCAGATGCAGCGCGAGAGGGTTTTACAGATGGTCTGGACACGGTAGCAGTCCTGGCTGTGATCTGTCTCCCCCTAGTGAATCGCGAGAAGGTGCAGGGCGCGATCTACATTGAAGGTTTTCGAGAGAGCAACCCTATCAGGAAAGAAGATTTCCTGTTCTTGAAGACGATCAAGTGCCTTCTCGAATTGAGTTTGCATATAAGCGAACTCAGCAAAGGTGCACCGCACTCACGAAACCAAAGAAGACGTCGATCGGTGCTTCTTCTCTGAATCAAAACAGTTTCTCCGCAGCAGGCTGAACAGAGGGGTTCTTTTAAGAAGAACTTTCTCCTTTGCACCAGCTGTCGGCAACGTTATAAGACGCGAGTTGTTTCCATGCTGTACCAGCAAAGCCTCCCATGGTCTCGTCCCTCCCCAGTCTGCCGACCGTTAGAATGCGCAATCTCAAGGTTCACAACTTTCATACACGGAGAATAACCCATGAACAGAGGTCTCAAAGGCCTAGAGAGCAAAGTGCTCGATCGAGGTCAGTGCGCCGCCTGCGGGGCATGCCTTTCTCTATGTCCTTACTTGCGCTCTTGGAGGGGGAGAGCGGTCAAGTTGCACGACTGCGATCTTTCAGAAGGACGCTGTTTTTCCTTTTGCCCAAGAAGCGAGGTGGATTTGGATGCCCTTCATCGCTCGGTGTTCGGCAAAGGATATGAAGACATTGAAACAGGCCCTGTACGCAGAGTGGTGATGGCAAAAGCTCCGGCCCTGGAATTCAGGGACAAGGCTCAGAATGGAGGAGTTGTTTCAGCGCTTATGGCCATGGCCATCGATGAGGGCAGGATACAGGCCGCCATCCTCACGGAGCGTGATGCGGAGCTTCTTCCTCAAGGCCGAATTGCAGAAACAAAAGAGGAAGTGCTGACCTGTGCCGGCTCCAGCTATGTGACAGGATATACCCTCGAGGCGCTCAATCGCGGACCGTGGCAAGGCGAGGAGCGCATCGGCGTGGTCGGACTCCCCTGCCAGGTTCTCGCCCTCGCCCGCATGAAAGCATCACCTCTCGAAAAAAGAACCCCTGTTGACCGGGTGGATCTGGTGGTCGGCCTGTTCTGCACCTGGGCCCTGGATTACCGGCCTTTCGCGGGATTCCTGAAGAAACGATTCGGAAACACGCCCATCCATAAGCTCGACATCACCCCGCCGCCTGATCGGCTTCTCCATGTCACGGTGGGCAATGAGGTCCACCAGATTCCCCTGGATGAAATCCGTGGCTTTATCCGGCCGAGCTGCCAGGTGTGCCTCGATATGACCTCTGAACTCTCAGACCTCTCTGTGGGCACGGTCGAGGGGGAAGACGGTTGGAACACGGTGATCGTCCGCACCGAAAGGGGGGAGGATCTGCTGCGCCAGGCCGAATCCAAGGGCGTTCTGGAAACCAGGGCCTACCCCGAGGACAAATGGGCTCATCTCAAAGCGGCCTCCATCCTCAAAAAACAGCGCGGCCTAAAAGCCCTTAAAGACGTGCAAGATAAGTATGTGACCCTGCCGCAAAAAGCGATCGATAGCCTCATGAAGGAGGTGGCCCCATGAGCCTGGTTGCTCAAGATGCTCCTGGAAAAACGATTCTTCTCATGGGGAATGAAGCCATTGCACGCGGCGCGCTGGAAGCAGGCGTCAAGGTCTGCGCAGCCTACCCCGGAAATCCCTCTTCCGAAATCATAGGATCCCTGTCCTCTGCGGCCGAGGCCATGGACCTCCATGTGGAGTGGTCTGTCAATGAAAAGGTCGCCATGGAAGTGGTTGCTGCCGCTTCTTTCGCGGGGCTAAGAGGCCTTTGCTCCATGAAACAGAACGGTCTCAACGTGGCGGCGGATTTCCTCCTAAACCTGAACCTGAGCGGCACACAGGGCGGACTTGTGGTCGTTGTGGCCGATGACCCGGGCGGGATTTCCTCCACCAACGAGGAGGACTCGCGCATTTTTGCCAAGATCGGGGATCTCCCGCTCCTTGAACCAGCCACGTTTCAGGAAGCCAAGGACATGACGAAGTGGGCCTTCAGCCTTTCAGAGGACCTGGGACTTCCGGTCATGGTCCGCAGCGTGACCCGCGTGTCCCATGCGCGTGGAAATGTTCGCCTCGACAAGCTGCCCCGGCCGATAGCGCAGGCTCGCTTTGACATCTCGCGGCCGCGGCTCGCCTTTCCCCCCTTCCCCAGCCACAAAACCCTTCATCAGAAGTTGGAACGCGCCAAGATTTTTGCAGAGTCATCACCTTACAATTTCTACAGGGGACCGGAGAAACCGGAACTCCTTCTCATCACCAGCGGGAGCGGATGGATGTACTCCCTGGAAGCGGTTATCAACCTGGGAGTCCAGGACCGAGTGGGGCTTCTGAAACTCGGCACGACCTGGCCTCTTCCGGCAAACTTGGTTTTGGAACATCTGAAGCAGGCTGAGACGATTGTGTTTGTGGAAGAAGTGGATCCTTTCCTGGAAAACAATGTAAAGGAGCTTTTCGCTCAACACTGCATGGACCTTGGCCTCAAGCGCTTTTACGGAAAAGCCTCCGGGACGATACCGAGTGCAGGAGAAATCACTCCTGAGATCGTCACCTCCGCGCTTCAGAAAATGCTAAACGTCCGCTACCAACCGAGGCCGGAAGATTATGCAAGCAAGGCCCATGAGGCGGCTTCAGAGCTCGTGCCTGCCAGAGCGCTTGGCTTTTGCGCGGGATGCCCTCACCGGGCGACCTACTGGGCCGTCAAGACAGCGCTCGCGCTGGACGGCCGGGAGGGCTTTGTGCTCGGAGATATCGGATGCTATGGGCTTGGGATGGGTCCATCGGGCTTCTATCAAATGAAGACGATTCACGCTATGGGCTCCGGAGCCGGCCTTGCAGCAGGCTTCGGCCAGCTTGGACGATTCGGGCTTACACAGCCGGTACTCGCAGTTTGCGGGGACTCCACCTTCTACCATGCGGCCATGCCGGCCCTGGTTAACGCCCGCTACAACGGCTCCCACTTCGTGCTTCTTCTTCTGGACAACAGCGCTACGGCAATGACCGGGTTCCAGCCCCATCCAGGCACAGGTCGCACGGCCACCGGGAAAGAGGCGCCCGTGCTTGATCTTAAGGTAATCTGTGAATCCCTGGGAGCGATAGTGCAAGTCACGGACCCCTTTGACCTGGCAGCAACAACGGATGCCATGCTGAAATTCCTGCAGGACAGAGAGGGGGTTAAGGTGTTGATCCTCAAGAGGGAGT
>Ga0209706_10002490_pt1 | contig 10206 bp, 6 predicted proteins | sample PPLLaktember2015_6_FD_187263 | JGI IMG/M metagenome (GOLD analysis project Ga0209706, IMG submission 187263) | Freshwater sediment microbial communities from Prairie Pothole Lake near Jamestown, North Dakota, USA - PPLs Lake P8 Core (1) Depth... | ecosystem: Environmental > Aquatic > Freshwater...
TATAATAATTTATGTATTTTTTATTCTTTGGAGGATTGATCATTTCAAATGTTTCAGCGTCAGTGAGACTAATTTCTTCCTTCCAGATCTTTGTCAGTGTGTCGAATGTTTCATTAAAGAGCCTTTTTTTCGTGAGACCGGCATTGCTTCGGAGACTGAAATTAACAGGATTTATCGTAAACGGTGCATTTGCGGAAAGCTTCAGGACTTTATTCCACAGTTGCGGATCGTAATTTGCACGACTCCAGGCCAGCATCTGATATCCCGACTGATAATGATCGGGAATATAGTTCCTGTACGAATCATTGAGCATAATATCATATTTGTACATCTGTCCCTTTTCTACAGAAATAGCTTTCAGTTCCTTCTGAAATGCGGCGCTTCTGCCTCTTCCTGATCCGGAGAATATGGTTTCGTTATAAACAGCATCCCCTTCCATGTACCAGAGTGGCAGCAGTGCCGCCACGGCACCTGGCATCTGCTGACCAAGGAGTACAGACATCACTTTTGTAAATCCCCTGTTCAGCGATTCCATCTGCATCACATGCGTCAGTTCGTGAAGCGCCAGTTGAGTATTATTATCCAGCGGAATCGAATTCTGTTCAGGCGTTGGGTATATTTCCATCCGTTTTGGTGCCCAGGCAACATGCCCGTTCGATTGAGTTGTGAAATTGTGGATAATGACAGGGATTCTGACCTTCCCTGTATTGTAAAGAGGTGAAATGTCCGAATATGCTCTTTCGAGTGATCGTGCAAATTCTATTCCACCCGATCCGTATATCTCAGGGTAAATAATTCTGAATTTATCTGTTTTGATCTGAAGCCACTTCAGATTTGCCGGATCCTGGCCGGTATTGTAATACTGAGCCTGAATTGATGTGGAGATCAATAAAACAATTTTAAAAATGATCGCAGATCTGAATTTCATCAACGTGAATATTGCTCAAAAATAGCAAATTATGTGAGTCGCCTGCCTGTAGCCTTCGTAAGAAAAAAATCAGTATTTTCGCCACCATATCTGTTATACGGATCTTTATCAAAACCGGAAAGCCAATGAAAAAATACAGGCTGATCAACAACATAACAGGCTGGTCGGTATTTACAATTGCTGCAATTACCTATCTGCTGACTATTGAGCCCACTGCCAGTCTCTGGGACTGCGGTGAATTTATTGCATCTTCTTACAAGCTCGAGGTCGGACATCCTCCGGGAAGCGCTGTATTTATGATTCTGGCAAGGTTCTTTACCCTTTTTGCCGGTGGGAACGTATCAAATGTGGCGGCAATGGTCAACGCAATGTCAGCTCTTGCAAGTGCCTTCACAATACTTTTCCTGTTCTGGACCATCACTCATCTTGGCAGAAGGATCATGATAAGGGACGAAGATGAGGCCTCCATGGCAGGAATAATCGCAGTTATGGCTGCCGGTGCTGCAGGAAGTCTTGCATTTACATTTTCCGATTCATTCTGGTTTTCTGCTGTGGAGGGAGAAGTATATGCAACATCTTCACTCTTCACTGCGGCCGTATTCTGGGCAATACTGAAATGGGAGGATATTGCAGATGATAAATATGCCGACAGGTGGATCATCCTTATTGCCTACCTGATGGGACTCTCAATCGGGGTTCATCTTCTTAACCTGCTTGCCCTGCCCGCAATTGTCCTGGTCTATTACTTTAAAAAATATGAATTTTCGTGGAAAGGACTTGGAATATCCATCGCAGCATCATTTGCAATCCTTGCATTGCTTATGTGGGGGATAATCCCGGGAATGGTTACAATATCCTCGAAGTTTGACCTTTTCTTTGTCAACAAACTATCCCTTCCGCCTAACAGCGGGATGATAACACATGTTATAATTCTTACAGTTCTTTTCATACTTGCCATAAGATTTTCGCTGAAATCCGCCAATGTTGTTAACAACAGTCTGATTGCAATTGCAGCGCTTTTCTTTACCGGGATCTGGATTGTACTGGATCAAGCGATTGTAAATCTGATGGTTCTGCTGGCAATGGGAGGCATAATCTGGTATCTGGCCAGCCGGAACAAGGTGATGCTGAATACTTTACTTACTGCGGTTATGGTGATCCTTATTGGCTACTCATCAACAGCCATAATAGTGATCAGGTCATCGGTCGGGCCGCCGCTGAATGAAAACAATCCTTCAAATCCATTCAGTCTTTTATATTATCTGAACAGGGAACAGTATGGGCAGAGACCCCTGCTGAGAGGTACCTATTATAATGCCCCTGTTCTTGATTATAAGGATGGGAAACCTGTTTATGCACTTGAAAACGGGAAATATATTATTACTCACAGGGACCTTGAAAGGGTGTATGATGAAAGGTTTTATACGCTTTTTCCGAGGATGTGGAGTGAACAGAGCGAGCACGAAGAGGTTTATAAAGAGTGGGGAGGTTCCGGTGGGACCCCGGTGCAGGTTACTGACCAGTCGGGTGAGAGAATCATTATTAAGAAACCGAAGTATGGTGAGAATCTGAAATTCATGTTCTCATACCAGTTCGGGTATATGTATTTCAGATACTTTATGTGGAACTTTGCGGGAAGGCAGAACGACACCCAGGGCACAGGAGGTGCGATAAATGGGAACTGGATCACAGGTATTAAGTTCCTTGATGAGCCAAGGATCGGCACTTCCGACCTTCCTGATGAACAAAAAAATACGCCTTCCAGGAACAGGTATTTTCTGCTTCCGTTTCTTCTGGGAATAGCCGGCCTCTTTTATCAGCTGAACAGGGATAATAAAAACTGGTCGATCATATTGTTGTTGTTCGTGATGACAGGGATCGCCATTGTCTTCTACCTGAACCAGTATCCGAACCAGCCAAGGGAACGGGATTATGCATATGTCGGATCATTCTACTTCTACTCGGTCTGGATAGGGCTGGGTGTGCTTGCATTGTTCGAAGGCATCAGTAAAATTGTTAAGGAAAATATTGCAGCACCTATGGCGGGATTGTTGTGTTTGCTGGCTGTTCCGGTAGTAATGGCAACAGAAAACTGGGATGATCATGACAGATCGGGTCGTTACCTCGGACGTGATGTTGCTTTCAATTACCTGGAATCATGCGCACCCGGTGCAATCCTGTTCACGAACGGTGATAATGATACTTTCCCTTTGTGGTATGCTCAGGAAGTAGAAGGAAAGAGGACTGACATCAGGGTTTGCAACCTTATGCTTCTGAATACCGACTGGTATATTGACCAGATGAAACGTCAGGTGTATGAGTCTGACCCGCTTCCGGTTACATTACCGGTTCAGAAATATTATGACGGGATAAACAATCAGGTGTTCATAATCGAGAAGGTAAAAGAACCTGTCGATATTTCAACGATAATCGACTATGTGAACAGTTCCAATCCTGCAACCAAAGTGAAGGTTTCAGCTACGGAAATACTTGATATAATTCCCACAAGAACCATCCGCATTCCGGTTGATAAACAGAAGGTGATAGCATCGGGGACGGTAAGTCCCGAAGATTCAGCTAAAATAGTACCCTACATAGATATAACTCTCAAGGGGAATTCCATCCTTAAAAGTCAGCTTATAGTTCTTGATATTCTCGCCCATAATAACTGGGAACGCCCAATTTATTATGTTACAGGATACCACAGTGATGCCCTGGGCCTGGAAGGGTATTTCCAGCTTGAGGGTCTGGCTTACCGTCTTGTTCCGTTAAGATCAGAAAATAAAAACTGGGCTGATTACGGACGCATCGAAACGGATATTCTGTATGAAAATACTATGAAAAAATTTGTGTGGGAAGGTGCCGCAGAGAAAGGTGTTTATATCGATTACAATCACAGGCGTACATTGACGGTTATCAAATCGCGCCTTATTTATGCAAAGCTTGCAAAAGCGCTTGCAGGCGAGGGTAAGAACGAAAAAGCTCTTGAAGTTCTCAACGATTGTCTGGAAAAGCTTCCATTGAGCAATATCCCGTATGATCCCTATTTCGTTGATCTTATTGAAGGTTTCTTTACGGCAGGCGGAGATGAAAAAGCGATCAGCCTGGCTAACGATTTCTGCAGGTATAATTATGAACAGCTCGATTATTACCTGCGACAAAGTCCATATATTGTGAATTCAGCATTCTATGAGATCCAGACAGCGATGCAGCACTCTTTACCGAGGATTGCATATGCATGTGAGGGAGCCGGACAAAAAGGGTTTGCAGATGAAATAAACGGTAAACTCAGGGATTATTATTCAGCATTTGTGGGAATGCAGATGCCTGCTAAAGGTAATTAAACAGAACGCTCAATCAAGGACAGACGGGAAGACCTCCTGCATGAGGTACTTCTCCAGGAGCATGAATACCTTGTCGGGATAAACAGGTTTCAGAATGTATTCATTGCAACCAGCGAGATATGCTTCGGTCTTGCTCTGTTCCGAAGAATAAGCTGTAATCATAAGAACAGGGGCACTCTTTCTGTCTTTACGGAAAATCCGGATGCAATCAATACCATTTGTCAGCGGGATAAGAAAATCCATAATGACAAGATGGATCTTCTCATTATTCTGACCTATGAAATCAATGAATTCTTTTCCGTTATGGAAAATTTTGACATCGGCGCCTGTAGTTTTAAGGAGGGTTTCATAATACCTGATGGATGGCAGGTCGTCCTCCACTATCACTATTCTTTTATTTTCAAGATGTAATGCGCTGGTGGTCAGAGACATTTTAGGGATTGTTTAATATATCATAAAAATACGATAAGTAAATGAGCCCTTGCCCGGTAAAAAGCGCATTTATTAACATTTTTTCAACACCGGATTAACAGGATCAGGTTTCAGAGGGCTGTTAATTTGTTTTACTGGATAAATTTACACAATTTCGTATTAACAAAACTATCTTGTAAAGTAATGATTAAACATTTTTGTTTAATTAGAAAAACAATAATCACCATCAGTCTGATCCTGCCATTTACCGGTCTCCTCGGCCAGGATGGATTCGATAATGCGACAAGAGCCCTGTACATTTTTGACCTTTCACGGTATATTGACTACGGCTCCGCCTTTACTGATTCGTCAAACTTTAAGATTGGAGTTCTCCTTGGGGATTATGATCTGATTTACGAATTAGGCAACCTTGCAAAAACCAGAAAATCGATCCAGGAAAAACCCGTAATAATTGTCGGATTCAAAAACATAGAGAGCGTAACACACACTCAGGTCCTGTATCTTAACAAAAATACAGGGCATGACCTTGGCAGGGTTAAGGATAAGATTTCAGGTCACCAGACAATGCTGATAACGGAAGGGTACGAATTCAGGGAATCGATGATCAATTTCATTGTAGTAAATGGAAAACCCAGATACAATATAAACGAAGAACTGATTGAAAATGCGAAGATGTCGGTTCCTCAGGAGATACTGTTTACGGCAATCAAGACAAAAGAGGATTGGGAAAATCTGTTTGATATTGCAAGCAAAGAGATCGAAGTTCAGAAAGAGACCATCAGACAGCAGGTCGGGATTATTGAAGCTCAAAAGCAGGAGATCCTCAAGCAGAGAGCCCTCCTTGACAGTATCAACAGAGAGATATATGCAAAGGAGCAGGTACTCATAGAAAAGCAGATGGTTCTTGTAAATCAGTTCAGACAGATCAGCCGGCAGCAGGGTGAGATCTCCTCACAAAAAAAGGTAATAACAGAACAACAGCAGGAGGTTCAGATACAAAAGGATACCCTTGAAAAACAGCAGGAAAAAATAGCCCTTCAGATTGCCAGCATAGATGATCAGATGCGGATGATCTCGGAACAGGAAGATAAAATTAAAATGCAGCTTGAAGCAATTGAAAAACAGAAGCTGATCCTTGGCTTTGTTTTGGTTGCACTTCTGTTTGTCAGTATACTGGGGTATTATATTTACAGAATCTACAGGATCAAGAGGGAAGCAAACATTAAACTTGAGGAAAAGAACCGGACAATCTCGATTCAGAAGGATGAGATAGCAATACAAAGGGACCTTGCTGCAGCGCAGAGAGACCAGATCGCCTATCAGAAGAAGCATATCACCGACAGTATCGAATATGCAAGGAGAATACAAACCGCCCTTATGCCATCACTTGAGCTTTTCAGTGACAGACTTGAACATTTTGTTCTTTACAAGCCTCTTGCGATAGTCAGCGGTGATTTCTACTGGGTCAGTTCCAGGGTGAACAGCCAGGTGATAATATCCGCCGACTGCACCGGTCACGGAGTTCCCGGAGCATTCATGAGCATGCTCGGGGTGACACTCCTTAATGAAATTGTAAACGGAAAAAATATACTGATGCCCGATCAGGTAATTGAAAACCTCAGGCAGGGAGTAATAAAATCATTGAATCAGGTTGCTGATCAGGATTCAATAAAAGACGGCATGGACCTTTCGGTATGCGTTGTCGATTTTGATAAGGACATTCTCTGGTTCTCGGGAGCAAATAATCCACTTTTCCTTGTCAGGGACAGCGAACTGATCCATTACCGTGCCGATAAAATGCCTGCATCAATATATTATAAAATGCAGCCGTTCACATTGCATAGAATCGATCTCCGGAAGGGGGATGCTTTTTACATCTTTTCCGACGGTTATGCTGACCAATTCGGTGGTCCTCACCAGAAGAAATTCATGTCGGTGAAGCTAAAAGAAACTCTTGTGGCATTATCGGCACTGCCAATGCTGAAACAGGGTGAAAGGCTGAATGAAATCTTTGAAGAGTGGCGGGGTAATAATCCTCAGCTCGACGACGTCACTTTTATCGGGGTAAGATATTAGCGGCAGACGTATACTGTTGTAATAGTCCCCACTGTTTTGGGACCGACTGCTTCAATAGTTATCAGTTTGGCTCCGCAATATTCAGTTTCGAAGCCCTCGATAACCTCCCCGTTCGATGAATCCGTTGAGACTAATTTGCAGAATTTACACTGCTCAAGACCTTCACAGGATGTTGCGGCCCAGGCCAGAAATACAAATGCAGCAGCATACAGAATATTTCTTTTCATATATGGGTTATTAGGATCATAATTTTAATACACATCAAAAATAGAACTAAAACAGAACAAAAAGGTTGCAATTATTGACTTTTATCGGGTAAACGATGCATCGAACAGATAAATTGTGAGTCATTTGATCAGGAATGAAAATAAATTATTAATCGGATAAAGAATAATACCATGGAAGAATCAAGAATGAAAAAACATGTCATTGTGGTCGGAGCAATACATATCGGCTTCGGATTCCTTGGCCTGATAATGGCAGCGGCAATTTTTGTCGGCCTTAAATTTGCCAAAGGAATGGTTGGCGGTGATGAGATACCAACAATGATTCTCAATTTCCTTTCTGTCAGCCTCCCGTTACTTGTTGGATTTCTTTCAACACTCGGACTTATCGGGGGGATCGGATTGATCAGCCTGCAGCCGTGGGCACGATACCTTATAATTGTCGTTGCAGCCCTGGGCTGTCTCAATATCCCAATCGGTACCCTCAAGGGAGTTTATTCACTATGGGTCCTGCTGCAGGATGAAACAGTAAAACTTTTCCAGAAGTAAAGGTTGAGTATATAAGATTTTGTTTTAGGTTTGGATGAAAGGGCATTGCATGCAATGCCTTTTTTTTATTTAATTTGACCGAAAATATGATCCAATGGCAGAAGACAACAAAATAATATTCTCGATGCACCGGGTTGGGAAATCCTATCCACCTCATCGCCAGGTCCTTAAAGATATTTCACTATCCTTTTTCCTGGGAGCAAAGATCGGTATCATCGGGCTTAACGGAGCCGGAAAATCAACTCTCCTCAGGATTATAGCAGGGAAGGAGAGAGAGTACCAGGGCGAGGTTACTTTTCTTCCGGGCTACTCTGTGGGTCACCTTCCGCAGGATCCTCTGCTAAATGAAAGCCGTACTGTAAGGGAGATAGTGGAGGAGGGTGTCAAAGAGGTCATGGAAATAATAAAGGAATTCGAAAAAATAAACGACAGCTTCGGCGATCCGAAAGTTTTTGAAAATCCGGATAAGATGCAGCAGCTGATGGACAGGCAGGCTGCGTTGCAGGAGAAAATTGAATACCATGACGGCTGGAATATCGAACACAGGATTGAAAGAGCCATGGATGCACTAAGATGCCCCGACAGCGATGTAAAGGTGAATATCCTGTCAGGTGGGGAGCGCAGAAGGGTTGCATTGTGCCGCCTGTTACTGCAACAACCCGACGTGCTTCTCCTTGATGAGCCGACCAACCACCTTGATGCCGAATCGGTTCAATGGCTCGAAACAACTCTGAAACAATACAAGGGCACAGTTATCTGCATAACACACGACAGGTATTTTCTTGACAATGTTGCCGGATGGATCCTCGAGCTCGACAGGGGTGAAGGGATCCCATGGAAGGGAAATTACTCCTCGTGGCTCGAACAGAAAGCAAAACGGCTGGAAGTTGAGGAGAAAGGAAACATAAGAAGAAGGAAGATACTCGAAAGAGAACTCGAATGGGTAAGAATGTCCCCAAAAGCACGCCATGCAAAATCAAAAGCAAGACTGGGTGCCTATGAGAACCTTCTTAACCAGGATGTAAAACAGAAAGAAGAGAAACTGGAGATCTTCATACCCAATGGACCAAGACTCGGCGATAAGGTGATAAAGGCATCACATGTAGCAAAATCATTCGGCGACAAACTCCTGTTCGAGGATCTCGATTTCAACCTTCCCCCGAATGGCATTGTTGGAGTTATCGGCCCTAACGGTGCAGGAAAAACAACACTGTTCAGGATGATTATGGGACTGGAGAGCGCAACTAAAGGCACATTTGAAGTAGGGAAAACAGTCACTCTCGGATATGTTGATCAGGCTCATGCAGCTATCGACCCCGCGAAAACCGTTTATGAGGTTATTTCCGGCGGACAGAATGAAGTAATGGTGGGGACCAGACTTGTAAATGCCAGAGCATATGTTGCACGGTTCAACTTTACCGGAGCCGACCAGGAAAAGAAGTGCGGAATGCTCTCAGGCGGTGAAAGAAACAGGCTGCATCTTGCTCTTACCCTTAAATCGGGAGCAAATGTCCTGCTGCTCGACGAACCTACGAACGATATAGATGTAAATACATTACGGGCGCTGGAAGAGGGTCTTGAGAATTTCGCCGGATGTGCTGTAATAATATCACACGACAGGTGGTTCCTCGACCGTGTTACAACCCATATGCTCGCCTTTGAAGGTGACTCGAAGGTTGTATGGTTCGAGGGAAACTACTCTGATTATGAGGAGAATTATAAGAAAAGAGTCGCAGATACGACCCCGGTAAGAATTAAATACAAGAAACTGGCATAATGGCGCAAAGGTGCAACGGCGCAATGTCGGGAGAAGGAGGGAGAGAAAAGGGGAGAGGGAGAAAGGGAGAGAGGGAGAGTGGGTGACACCTTTAACTCCCCTCTCAGGAAGGGTCGGGGGTGGGTTTTACTGATCCTGGGCCTCTTTATAATCAGGGCCTTAAAACAGATTAGTCATTATTATTTAATTGATATTCCTATGAAAAGCTTTAAATTGACTTTGTTGTGTCTTTTCCTGGCAGCCACATCTTCGGCACAGATCGGCACCCGTTTCCCTTCGGAAAAGAAAGAGATAACAGATCCTGTGACCGGGGCCAGGCTCACATTCCTGACGACAAAAGCAGCCGGTGACTCCAAGATCTATCAGACCCACAATCAGTGGACCGCTGATGGAAACTGGGTAATATTCCGTTCTGACAGGGTGAAGGGTGAAGCGATGGCTGTACACGAAAAGACAGGAATTATTGTACAGATAAGCGAAGGTGGATTTACCGGAATGTTGAATGTGGCAAGGAAGTCGATGAAGCTTTACTTCATGCGTAACACACCCCGTGAACAGGGTGGTCCCCGTTCAGGTGGACCTGTTAAAGTCATCGAAGTCGACCTTGCAAAGCTGTTGGCCGACAGTGAAGCCGGCAGGTTAAAGGAAGCATCCGTGTACCAGAGGATCTGCGGCACCACTCCTGCTGAGATGGGAGCAGGCGGCGACATGGCCCTGGATGCGGATGAGGAATGGGTCTATTTCAGGGTTGGCAGGGATGAAGCTGCAAAACATCTTCCCGCCGGGACGAAAATCGAGGATAGTTTCGGTCCGAGAAAAATGGGTGCAGGACCGGCGGGGATCGGGAAGATGAATATTAAGACAGGAGAATGCGGA
>Ga0209706_10002491_pt1 | contig 10206 bp, 8 predicted proteins | sample PPLLaktember2015_6_FD_187263 | JGI IMG/M metagenome (GOLD analysis project Ga0209706, IMG submission 187263) | Freshwater sediment microbial communities from Prairie Pothole Lake near Jamestown, North Dakota, USA - PPLs Lake P8 Core (1) Depth... | ecosystem: Environmental > Aquatic > Freshwater...
TTCATTAATCTTAACCGGTCCCTTATATTGAGCAGTAGCCATACCCTCAATAAGAGGATAAGTTTCAGTAAAGATAAATGCGCCTGTGAATCCTCCTGCAACAAATACCATCGCATCAATTTTACCTATCGACAGTGCACTCAGGCCGGTGCCGGGACAAAATCCGCCCATTATAAAACCAGCACCCATAATTACACCACCTGTAATTGATGCAGTTAAATAAAACTCATTGACATATACCTGATTTAAATTAAGTAATCCCAGGTAACTCAGGAACTGTGATCCTATCAAAGCAACTATTGCAGCCGTAAAAAAGACTTTAAGTACCGTGGTGTCGTATCCGTAAAACATCCCTGCCAGTTTCCGGCTCGAAGAAAAGCCGGCCTGTTCAAGAGCAAATCCAAAACCTGTCCCGATAAGAAAAGCAGTTAACATATTGAGCCAATCAGGAAATGCAAAATATGATGAAAGTGGTCCCATAATTTTTTTGTCTTTAAGTCATTACACCGTTACGCCTTTGCGCCTTTGCGCCGTTTATCATATCCAGTTCTTTCTGAAAAACCACGCAAATACAAAAGCTGATCCGAAAATGGCAATCATGGTTACAAATCCTGCCAGAGAGAGAACAGCCATACCTGATAATGCAGCTCCGCTAGTGCATCCTCTGGCAAGCTGACCTCCGTAAACAAATAATACTCCACCGAGAAATGCAAATATCAATCTTCGGGTAACAGATATTTTCGGAGATTTTTCGACTTTAAGTTTTAATCTTCCTGAAAGGGCACCGGAAATAAAACCTCCTGCAACTATCCCGAATATCTCAAGAGTAAGCCAGTTAGTCAAAGGTTTTCTGCCATCTTCAAAATACGTTGAGTAGTAGGTTGAATTTTCGACATGAGGACGATTGACAGCACCTACCAGTGAAACGACACAATATTTAATCCCGCCGCTTGCTCCCAGTCCCCGGCCTGAAATAAACATTGCCAGAAGCAACACAATCCCGAGAAGTGTACCTGCCAGGTAGGGATTCATATATCTTTTTTTCATTATTTAAAATTCTATTATTCATGATTCTTTCTGAGACCAAAATTAACAAATATGCGAAGTTTGACATACATAATAATTGTATATTCGGTTTACCGGTAACAGAAGTGCCCCTGTCCCTGGCTGACAGAAACAAACTAACCATCAAAAGAGGGAATTATCACTGAAGCTAATGTTGCCCTTGCATAAACAAATCATGATCATTTTTAATTGTATAATTGTATAAAAGTTGATGAAATGCTCGAACGGTTACAAAAATGGTTAAGTAAAAAGTATCCTCAGAATTTTATTATAAGAAGGCCTTACCCGGGAACAATGATCTTCCTGTCATTCATTTTTTTATTTGCAATTATTTATAAACCACTTGAGATTCACGAGGCCCGTTTTTTCAGCCTGGAGATCACCATAGCTATTTATTGTCTGCTGATATCTCTTCCTTTAATTGGATTTGTCAGGATTTTGAAAATGAGCCGCTATTTTTCAATTCCTGAAGAATGGAGTATCTTAAAGGAAATATTATCCATTGTTCTAATCCTTTCCGGAATGGGTATCGCTATCTATTTTGCAGGCTTTGTGATAGAAGAATCCGCTCAACGATGGAATTTTTCAACTTTTTTTGATTCACTTAAGAGTTCTTTTCTTGTTGGGGTGATTCCTTTTATTTTTTTCACAATAATAAATTACCGGTACCTGTTTGTAACTGATATTGTAAGAAATTTTAATCCGGATAATGATTCATTCACACCCGAAGAGACGGAAGATAAGGTTGAAATTGTCTCCCGCCTTAAAAAAGAAGAATTGAGTTTTTACCACGGTCAGTTGCTTTATGCAGAATCGGAGGGTAATTATGTTGTTTTTTATCTGAATATTGACAATCAGATCAGGAAAAAAGTCATACGTAATTCCATAAGCAATATAGAGCAGCAACTGGCGGAAATTCCGTTCATTATGAGAACCCACCGCGCCTTTATTGTGAATATTAAAAATGTAGTATCCCAAAAAGGGAATACCCTTGGTTATCGTATTAAACTATCAGGTATCGAAAATGAAATCCCGGTGTCGAGGCAAAACACCCGGAATTTTGATATGCTCCTGAAGCGTTTCAAATAATCCGTTCGTCACAAAAATTTGCCATTCATACCAGATCTGTCAGGCATATCCACACCTGGTAACAAATCCTTGCTATGTATCCCAATGATTTGTAAAACAATCTGATACTTCTTCAATTTGCGGATAACATTAAAAATTAATAGCAAATGAAGAGAATCATTAATTTACTGCATCAACGAATTGCGGGTACCGGATTTTTACTTTTGACAGTTACTATCAGTAGTTTTTCCCCGGTCTCAGCCCAGGAAAAACAATTGATTACAGGAAAGCTGATGGATGAAAATCGCAAAGAAGCTATTCCTTATGCCTATTTATCTTTGTTCAGGTCTTCGGATGAAACCCTGGTTAACAGGACATTAAGTGATCAGGACGGAGAATTTAAAATTGGTCCGGTATCTGCAGGCACCTATATGCTTTCTATAACTGCTATAGGCTATCAGATGCAATCAAAAAACATTGAAGTCGGCAGTACTGTTATAGATGCCGGCACCATCTTTTTACCTGACACCATATATACTATTGGTGGAGCGGTAGTTTCAGCTGAAAGGACAAAAGCAAAATCTGAAACAGACAGAACGACTTTCTTTATTTCAAAGAAGATGCTTGATGCTTCCTCAACCGGCACAGAAGTGCTTAAACTTATACCCGGCATCCAGGTCGACCTGATGCAAAACATCTCACTTGACGGTAGCAGAGATATCCTGATTTTTGTGAACGGTGTTGAACGCGACAGAAGTTTCATCAGTCAGCTGGACCCTGCCCGGATCGATAAAGTGGAAATAATAAATACCCCACCTTCAAATTATGATGGTAATATTTCAGGAGCGATTAACATCATATTGAAAGAAGAACGTGACTCCGGATTCAGCGGACACATAAACGCCGAAATACCGGCAAGTGGTTCAGAGATGTATCTCTTCCCTTCGTACAGCCTTAATTATGCATTTAAGAAATTGAATCTATACACTTCTTATAATGGAGAGATATGTTACCTGAATCTTAATGAGAAGAATTACAGGAGAGTATGGAGCTTTAATGACACAACCGCGATTTTTTCAGATCAGTATGTAAGGCAGAAAAACTGGTCGAACAGATTCAACTACGGATTCGATTATTTTATCAGCCCCAATGATCAGTTCAACTTTTATGCTTTTTATAATCCATATTCACGTGAACTTGATGGAATTGCGGAGATTTTAACATCAGGCAGCATCAGTAACAGCTGGAATGCCAGGAAGGAAGATACTGATAAAAATACAAGCACATTTTATTCAATATATTACAAACACATTTTTAATGAGGGACGGGAACTTACACTTGATATAAGCAAACAAATCTTTCAGGCTGAGAACAGAACAGATTATATTTTCATGGGATCTGATGAAATTATGGCTGACCGTACCAACAGCATAAAACCAAAACAGAATATGTCAGGTATCAGAATGGATTACATCACACCGGTTGGCAGTGATCTGAATCTCAGTATGGGAATAAAAGGGAATTACAGAAAATTACAGGACAGAGCCTCTGCGGGATTTAATTACAATGAAATGGTGCTTGCCACCTATGGAGCAGCAGGATATAAAAACAAGAATATTGATTTAAGTGCCGGGCTGCGTGCCGAAATGTCTGCATCGGACCTGGAAAACAGTATCGCCAGTCAGGAATTCTCTCTCTTGCCCTATGGGTCCTTCAGATACAAACTATCCGGAAAACAAAATGTCCGGGTAACTTATAAGCGTTCTGTCAGGAGACCAAACATATACCAGCTCAATCCCGCCATATCTGTTAATGATCCTTACTCTGTACAAAAAGGAAATCCGTTACTCAAATCTGAACTCCGGGCCAGTATTTCGGTCGAACATTCCATTCAGTTCAATGGTAACTACATTTCTTCCGGCCTTTTTTACGACAACATGAAAGATGTAATTGGCAACCTGACATTTATAAACGACACAGGTGCTTTTGAAACACAGGTCGGCAATATGGGGACTATCTGTCAATATGGTATGCAGGTCTCCGGAACAGTGAAGCTGGGCATTTTTACATTTAACCCCTGGTTCAGAATATACGACCGGTACACTTCCGTCAACGAACTTACAAAATCGTATGCCATCAGAAACAGGCATAATCCGGTTTTTGAATCAAGTCTTTCCGCGGTTGCTTCATTTAAACGCGACGTGACGGCATCTTTTGTAATACAGTATAACACCCCGAAAAATAATATCCAGGGCAATTCATATAGTGATGCACTTTACTTTATCTCACTCGAAAAGACTTTTAAACATAAGATCAAGGCAGGTATAGTAAGTGCTATCCCGTTTACAAAATCATTCATTTATTCAGGTTCTGAATACGAGGAATCTGGCTTCTACAGCCATTACGAAGGAAACGTAAGTTTTTCAATGCCTTTTTGGTTTAAGCTGAGCTATCAGTTCAATACAGGCAAAAGGAAGGATAAGATAAGTCGTGACAAAGAAGAAATTGATAATTTGCCAAAAAAAGGATTCTGAAGAAATGGAGAAATAAATAATTTTTATCACGGTGAATTTTGCGCAGAGTATTCCTGGAAGTGTGGAAGGCCGGGGTATAGGGATCATTGACTTTTCAGGGATCAATTCAGGGTAAACATTACCTGAATTGAGAACCATAAGGCATCTTTTGGCAGTTTAAGATTTATCTGTTCAAGATCTCCCGGAGTGAAATAACCAAGGATGGACGTAAACTGCCAGTGATTGTTGTGCTGATACCTTAATAAAACATCAGCTTCATCACCAAGATGATGAGAATCATCTTTTATCTTCATCGTATTGAGAATTAAACATTCGTTCGGCACGGGGATATAAAAGCGGTTATATTTCATTTCAACCTGCAGCTTATTTCCGGGTGGTGAGAGTACTAACATTATTTCGGGATTGCTCAGATTTGACCATGAAGCAATCGGCATCCAGCCGTAGAACCTTGCCCGTGCTCCGAAAGCGGGATCAAAAGTGTGAATTACTTCATCACTTTCCTTCCCTCCTGAAGCATAAGTATAGTGCAAACTTATGGCAGGATCTGCCGGAAGAAAACTGAATCTGTACCCGGTTTTCAGTGCATATCCGAAAGCATTAATCCGTTTACCATTTTCATTTCCGAATTCATGGGCATAAAGCAGATCATAAATCAGATTTTGCTGTTCAGGATTTACTAACCGTAACCCAATCCAGTTCCTGTTTATTGACTGGGTATTTATATATGCAGCTGATCCTTCTGTTTTCAGGGCATAAAAGGGTTCTGTATCCAGCCAGTCAGTTAAGCCAACATGAGCATATATTCCTCCTCCCCAAAATTCAGTGTTTGTAAATGGAATTGAAATTCTTTGAGGATCGTGTGTTTTTGTTCCACCTCCAAAAATGTCGACATAATCTTCATCTTTTTTATATGAGATTTTTATTGCATCCCATGTCCAGCGGCCTGTATTACCCCATAATGCCGGTTCAAAGATCCGGTAATCGCCATAAAAAATTTTCTGCCTGCCGATCTTGACAGTAAAATTCTTCAGAAATTGCTTATATTCAACAAATAAGTCATAAATCTCAAAATACTCTTCCTGGGGATTCATGGTGTAGCATTGGGATTCATTTCCGGGCTGTATGATTTTATAAAGATCAGGGTATTCATTCTCCCGAAGCGACCATCCGAAAGCACGTGAATCCTGAATATGAAAAGCAACACTTAATTTTTGGGAATGATTGTATGTTGATCCAAGGATAATCCTTTGCATCAGGATTTTATCATGAAGGCTGCCAGTTGCATCCGGACCATCATCTCCGTAATTTTTTGCATTCAATCCGTTCCATAACTCAAACCTGTATCGCGCATTCAGATCGAAATTAAATCCAGGCTTAATTTCCTGTGCTGCTATGCAATGGATTAGCAGAAGTGAGGCGGATAATGCAGGTAAAAACTTTCTCAACACTATTTTTAAGATGAAATCCGCCTTAAAAATAGCATAAAGTCATTAAATGGTACTCCATAGGAAACTGCTTCCTTACTTAAAATCTTTCATTCTTGATTTTGCCTCGATACACCATAACAGTTCTTTGATAAAGCCTGCTGTTGTTTTTGCAAACGTGTGTTTACCGGCAGGATTACCATTCTTATCAAATGATTCATCAACATTGGGAACACGGAACATTGCAGGCACCGTCCATGCCCTTATTTTCCAGAGAGAAAACTGTAACGATGTCAATACCTGGGATCCACCGAAAATTCCATCGGAAACAGTTGCAAGTGCGACGGGTTTATGTGACCAGTCATCAGTAAGCAGGTCAATCACATTCTTTAAACTTGCAGGATAACCGCCGTTGTACTCAGGGGTTACTATAATAATTCCATCCGCCGATCGCACCTTTTGTGCAAAATCAATTACATCAGCCGATGGTGATTTCAGGTAATTCAGTCTTTCTTCAAATAAAGGGAATTTATATTTGTTCAGATCGAGGATTTCAACTCCGGCAAGTTTATTTTCTTTGAGATGTTTTTGAAAATATAATGCAACACGATGGCTTTGCCTCCCATTCCTTATACTTGCCGAGATGATGGCAATATTTGGTTTACTTGCAGGTTTTCCATTCATAGTACTGATAGTGTTATGTTAAGTGCGGTTTTGATTCATTATCCCAATTCCCTGATTGTTTGGCTGATAAACCAGTAATATTCAATTTTAAAATCACTATGTTGTCAACATTATTGGTGTTATAAACATTGTTTTTTATACTGCCATAATGAGCCATTATAATATCCAATCCTTTTTTCTTTTCCTCAAATCCGGTAATTATATCAATGTTACCGGATCCAATTACCGAACGATACTTTGTTGTCCACTCGCATGGCAGCTCATGTACAGTGATCTGACTGAAATATTCAATTTCAAAACAAACTTTGTTGTTCTTTCTTATTAAATCGATCTTTTTACCATTTGCTGCAGAATGAAAATATAATGCATTATCAAGGTAACCATAATTAAATGGAACAATATATGGGAATTCAACATCAAAAAATGCAATTCTGCAAATCTGAGATTTATTCAATATTTCATCGATAATCTTTTTGTCAGTTATTTCTTTGTCTTTGCGCAGCATATTGATCACTTGTTTTCTTATCTGGACAATAGAAAGAGATTTCCCTTACAATTTATAAAGCATTTAAATCTTCCGTAAGCAACAAAAGCATCCGTTGTCTGATTACAGTTAGCACTTTAAAGTTAAATATTAATATGACTATCTGGAATCATGAATAATAAATTCAAAATCGCTTGAAAATCAATGGACATTTATATATGATTACTGATAATGTGTTGTGCAGTTAACCATCTTCTCTGGCTGAATGTACTCACCCCCCTCCTGATAGCTATCGGGTCCCCCTCTCTACCTGCTAGTTCACGTACTCATCCCCCCTTCCCCCTTCTCTGCTGTCGCAAAGAAGGGGGTGACTATTGAATTATATTTTGTAAATTATCAGTGTACTGTACCCACCCCTAACCTCCCGGTTCGAAAGACAGGCTCTCCCAGAAGGAGAACTTATTGTGTACCAAAGCATTCCCCCTCTTTACAGGGCCGAGCGTTAAAAACTAGCCCGGGGGGCTAGTTTAGCGAGGAGCCAGCCTGCAGGGTAGAGAGGGGGACGCAAGGGGGTGAGTTCGTGTGATCCAAGAGCAGATATATTAAGATTTCAACCTCACAACGCGTTACTGATACTCATTAAAATTAAATATGGAAGAACATTGCTGATTGATTATCAATCTCAGGAAAAGTAGCAGACCATTCAGCCTGAATGTTTATTCCGGAATGATGAAGGGTAAGATACCTGCAACTTTCACAGTTTGTCCTTACTAAAATATATCTTTGCTATCCTGAGTAATTCCTGGACACTGTTCAGATAAAATCTGTTGCGATATGAAAAAACAACTTGTTATTTCCCTGATTCTGATCGTTTTAATGACCCCTGTTACAGAATCTTGTTTTGCCCGGGACACTAATAACAGTATATCCGGAAAAAAGAACACAAAGAAGAGGGAATTGAGGTTATTCAACGGTAAGAACCTCGATGGCTGGTACACCTTCATAAAGGGCCGTGGACGGGATACTGATCCAATGAAAGTATTTACTGTGCAAAATGGTCAGATTCGCATTTCAGGTGAAGAATACGGATGCATTACAACAAATGAGGAATTTGAAAATTACAGAATCCGGGTTGAATTCAGGTGGGGTGAAACAACTTATCCACCAAGAGTTGATAAAGCACGGGACAGCGGATTACTCCTGCACTCAGTGGGGGAAGATGGCGCTTCCGGTGGCACCTGGATGCATTCAATTGAATGTCAGATCATCGAAGGAGGGACAGGTGACTTTATCGTTGTGGGTGATGGCAGTAAATACTACTATATTACATGTCCGGTTGCCGGCGAAAAGCAGGGCAGTTCATATATATACCAGTCCTCCGGTAATCCGGTAACTATAAACGGAGGACGGATAAACTGGTTCGGCCGTGATCCTGAATGGAAGGATATCAAAGGATTCCGGGGGTCAAAAGATATTGAAAATCCTGCCGGGAAATGGAATAAACTTGAATGTGTTGTGAAAGGGAAAGAAATTTCAGTTTACCTGAATGGAACCCTGGTGAACAGGGCCGTTGATGTTCAGCCTCAGAAAGGGCGGATACAAATTCAGTCTGAAGGTGCTGAGATCTTCTTCAGGCGCGTTGTGATAACCAGGCTGCAATAAGAAATCATCGGGCAAATCGCTCAGATTAATAAATTATATTAAAACAGGTCATTTAGTTAATAATATATATTAGTAATATAATATATATTAAAATATATTTGTTTATTTGATAATTTAGTTATAATTTTACAGTTTATATGTAATAAATGTATGTAAAAGTATTAAAATGAAAGATCTGAATCAGATAGCTTTAATATTTTAAAGGGGAAGCACTAAGTAATAAAACGAAATAAATTATGTGTGGAATTGTTGGCGTCTTTGATTTGAAAACAAGTTCTTCAGAACTTAAACCGGCTGTACTGAAAATGTCAAAAAAGGTGAGACATCGCGGTCCTGACTGGTCAGGTATATTCTGTTGCGAAAAGGCGATCCTTGCCCATGAGAGATTATCAATTGTTGATCCTGTTTCGGGCAGGCAGCCGTTGTTCAGTAAGGATGGAAATCTAGTCCTTGCGATAAACGGAGAGATTTATAATCATCAGGAGATACGCAAACGGTATGAAAACTCTTATGAATTCCTGACGCATTCCGACTGTGAGGTAATTCTGCCCTTATATCGTGAGAAAGGGCCGTCATTCCTCGAAGAGCTGAACGGGATATTTGCCTTTGCGTTATACGACAGGGAGAAAGATATCTATTTCATTGCCAGGGACCATATCGGTATAGTTCCGCTATATACGGGCAGGGATCAGTATGGTAATTTCTTCGTAGCCTCTGAACTGAAGGCTCTTGAAGGAGTATGTAATATAATAGAGGAATTCCCTCCCGGACATTATCTTTCAGGCAGGGATGGTGCAATAACCAGGTGGTACCAGCGTGACTGGATGAATTATGAAGCTGTACAGAACAGTATCGCATCTCCTTACGATCTCAGAAGCTCGCTTGAGAATGCGGTACATCGCCAGCTCATGTCGGATGTTCCATATGGTGTTTTATTGTCAGGTGGTCTTGATTCATCGATAATTTCGGCAATTGCAAAGAAATTTGCACCAAAAAGGATAGAATCAGGTGATATGAGTGATGCCTGGTGGCCTCAACTGCATTCTTTTGCCATAGGACTGGATGGCTCACCCGATCTTGCTGCATCACGCAAAGTTGCCCAACATATCGGAACCGTTCATCACGAGGTTCATTTCTCCCTCGAAGAGGGAATTGATGCTCTTCGCGATGTCATTTATCATATCGAAACCTATGATGTGACTTCAGTGAGAGCTTCAACTCCAATGTACCTGCTTGCCAGGGTAATTAAATCCATGGGAGTTAAAATGGTACTGACAGGGGAAGG
>Ga0209706_10002492_pt1 | contig 10206 bp, 4 predicted proteins | sample PPLLaktember2015_6_FD_187263 | JGI IMG/M metagenome (GOLD analysis project Ga0209706, IMG submission 187263) | Freshwater sediment microbial communities from Prairie Pothole Lake near Jamestown, North Dakota, USA - PPLs Lake P8 Core (1) Depth... | ecosystem: Environmental > Aquatic > Freshwater...
AGATAATTGCGGTTCATATCCGGTATTTTTTTGAGAGCAAAAACTTTTTTTAAAATTCTGTCATGAAACAACTCCTGTCATTATTCTTTTCAGCAATTTTCATAATCGCTTCCACTTCCCGAACCTATTCCCAAAAACCTGATACCATCCCGTTACCCGAGCACCCCCGTCCCGATTTTATGCGAAGTCAGTGGATCAACCTCAACGGCTGGTGGGATTTCAGCTTCGACAAGGAAAACATAGGAGAAGCAGGAGAATGGTTCTCAGGCAGGGAGTCATTCGGGAAAAAAATTCTTGTCCCTTTTCCCTGGGGCTCAAATCTTTCGGGTGTAACGAATGAAGCTGATATCGCCTGGTATTCAAGGACAATTAAAGTGCCTCCGGAATGGGACGGAAAAAATGTCTTTATCATCTTTGGAGCCTGCGACTGGAAAACAACCGCCTGGCTCGACGGACAGAGCCTTGGAACATTCCAGGGAGGCTATACACCATTTGAATTCGATCTTACTCCGTTTCTGAAAAAAGGTCAGGCGCAGACACTCGTCGTTAAGGTTGACGACACTCCTCACCCCTTTAAGCTTGAGGGGAAACAGGGATACGGTGAAGCCAAAGGAATATGGCAGACTGTTTACCTGGAAGCACGCGGAAAGGCGGCTCTTAAAAATGTTCACTTCACCCCCGATATTGATAAATCGCTTGTTCAGGTCAGCGCTCTCTTAAACGTTCCTGCCGCTGAAGCCATGACCCTCAGGGTCAGGTTCCTGAATGGCGGTCAGACGAATCCCGAAGTTCTTCAAAAAATTAAGAAAGGTGTTTCGGAATTGCAGTTTCAGATAGCTGTTGAAAAAATGCACCTCTGGGATCTCAACGATCCGTTCCTTTATGATGTGGAGGTTTCGCTTGCAAATAAAAGCGGGGAGACCGATAAGGTAATCAGCTATTTCGGAATGAGAAAAATAAGTACGATAAATCTTCCCGGACTGGGCTACCCTTATGTGGCGCTAAACAACAAACCAGTGTATCTGCAGCTTACCCTTGATCAGAGCTACCACCCTGATGGCTTTTACACCTTTCCGTCGGATGAGTTCATGCGTGATGAGATACTCCGTTCAAAAAGAATAGGTTTGAACGGCAACCGTATACACATAAAGGTTGAAGTACCCCGCAAGCTCTATTGGGCCGATAAGCTTGGATTGCTTATAATGGCCGATGTTCCCAACTCGTGGGGAGAACCTGATGAGACTCAGCAAAAAGAATGGGAAGTGGCAATGCGTGGACTTATAAACCGCGACTATAACCACCCGGCAATTTTCTCATGGGTCTTGTTCAATGAAACCTGGGGTTTGTTTACCACCACCGATAAAGAAAAAAGGCGGCGCCAATACCTGCCTTCAACCCAGAGCTGGGTTGCAGAAATGTACAGGCAGGCAAAACAGCTTGATCCTTCGAGACTGATCGAGGACAACTCCGCCTGCAACTACGATCATGTTATAACCGACCTGAACACATGGCATGCTTATCTCCCGGGATATAAATGGAAGGAATTCCTTGATAATGCAACCAAAGAGACATACGAAGGTTCTGCGTGGAATTTTATCGGTGACAACAAGCAGGGCAAAGAGCCTATGCTGAACAGCGAATGCGGCAATGTATGGGGATACAGCGGCAGTACCGGCGATGTGGACTGGAGCTGGGACTATCACATTATGATGAATGAGTTCCGGATGCATCCAAAGATAAGCGGATGGCTCTATACCGAACATCACGATGTTATTAACGAATGGAACGGCTACTATAAATTCGACAGGTCAAATAAATATACAGGGCTGGAAGACCTGGTTCCCGGTATGACGCTGAACGATTTTCACTCTGACATGTATATCGCTACCACAGGTGACCTGTGCAGGAAGACAAATCCCGGCGAGACGCTGATGATCCCGTTTTTCGCGTCATTCATGACAGATCATGATTACGGACAGTATGTATATCTGAAAACTGAACTTGTCGGATGGGATCAGCTCGGACGGTTTGAACACTATTCCTCGGATATTATTCCCCTCCCATACAAACCGTGGATGAATGAGGAAATTGCAGCAATGCCCTTTAACATGCCGTCAAAGCCTTGCCTTGCCCTCCTTCAGCTTACACTCATGGATGCCGCCGGTAATCCGCTCCATCACAACTTTATCAGCTTTTTAGTTGAAAATGAAACTAATCCATCTAACCGGACCATTGACATTGGCGAAAGGAAAGCTGCCCTGGTATCATTCAGGCCTTCAGCATTTACCTCCGCAAAGTGGAGCGGAAAGCAGTGGAACATCCTTGACGGCCTTAAAGTTAATGGTGCAGGTTATGGCTATTTTGAATATAAGGTTGATATTCCGGAAAACATCGATCTTTCAAACACAGAAAGTGTTTCAATCGTTTTTGAGGCATCCTCAAAACAATTATTCGGCAAGGATAATCCGGAAAGCGGTCCGATGGGCGGTGACTATATGCGAGGTAAAGGCACTTTCGACAACAGTCTGAATCCCAATTCATACCCGATGACCGATGAACAAAAATTCCCCGGCCAGGTAAGGATCGTGGTAAACGGTGAAGTAGTCGGGAACTGTATGCTTGAGGATGATCCGGCCGATCACCGCGGTATATTGTCATGGTATTCACAACCCAGGGATAATAAGCTTAATGAAGCAGGCTCCTACGGTTACCTTTTAAATGCTAAAATACCCATAAAGCTTATCTCCGGTTCACCTGCCAGAACAGTCACAGTACGATTTGAAGTCGACGAGTCTATGCCGGGAGGGCTGGCTGTCTATGGTGCGAAATTCGGAAGATATCCGCTCGATCCGACACTTGTATTTGTAACGAAATAAACCTATTCTCTCTTTTTTCGGGAAAATTAATAACAATTAACTCTTTATAATTATGGCAACACGACGTGTATTTCTGAGAAACACTGCTATCGCCGCTGCAGGACTTGGCCTGGCTCCTTCAATATCAGGTTCCATAATCAGTTCCCCCGCCGGCGACAGGATAAATGTTGGTCTTATCGGCTGCAACGGTCAGGGTTGGAGCGACCTGAGCGAGTTTTTAAAGCACCCTGAAGTTGAATGTCTTGCTTTGTGCGACGTTGACGAAAGCGTGCTGAACCGCAGGGCAGCCAATGTTGAAAAAATAAAAGGAAAAAAACCGGCAAACCTCTATAAAGACTGGAGAAAGCTGATCGATAACAAGGATATCAATCTTGTGATCGTCGGGACTCCCGATCACTGGCATTGTATGCAGATGGTTGCAGCATGTGAAGCCGGAAAGGATGTTTTTGTAGAGAAGCCGATCGGAAGAACGATAGAAGAATGCAACCTGATGGTAAAGGCTGCAGAAAAATACAAGAGCATTGTCCAGGTGGGTCAGTGGCAGAGAAGTGATCCGCACTGGCAGGATGCCGTTAATTTCATAAATACCGGTAAACTGGGTAAAATACGGCTGGTAAGAGTCTTTTCCTACCAGGGCTGGTGCCCTTCTATCCCGGTCTTACCCGATGAGGCTGTACCCGCAGGAGTAGATTATGACATGTGGCTCGGCCCGGCTACAAAACGACCATTCAACAGAAACCGCTTTCACTTCACATTCAGGTGGTTCTGGGATTATGCAGGCGGACTGATGACTGACTGGGGAGTGCATTTGCTCGACTACGCGCTTTACGGCATGAATGTAACGGCCCCAAAATCAATAATGGCCATGGGAGGCAAATATGGCTATCCCGACGACGCGTGTGAAACTCCCGACAGCCTGCAAACGATCTATGAATTTGATGGCTTCAATGTACTCTGGGATCATGCAATAGGAATTGATGACGGAGCTTATGGCCGTAATCATGGTCTGGGTTTCGTGGGAGAAAACGGAACACTGGTTCTTGACCGTGGCGGCTGGGAGGTAATACCTGAAAAGGTAAATAATAAGATCCGCATGGACGCTGTGCCGCTGAAGAAAGGAACCGGAGAAGGTTTGAAAAATCATGTACAGAACCATCTTGATTGCATCAAAAGCCGCAATCCAAAAACAAACGCCAGCATTGAGATCGGTGCACATATAGCTAAATTCTCGGCACTGGGCAATATTGCTTACCGCACAGGCAAAAAACTGGTCTGGGATGGAAAGAAATTTACAAACGATACCGAAGCAAACAATTTCCTGGTCCCCAATTACAGGGATCCGTGGAAACTACCGGTTGTTTAGCCTATCCAGGCATTTCACAGTATGCGAACTGATTGATATAAATAAATAGAAACCCGCTGGACTATGAAACCCGTAAATCTGTTATATGCTGTTCTTCCTGTCTGGCTGCTGGCCGGGTGCGGACCATCTGCCAATTCCCCTGCACCCCTCAGTCTGCATCCCCGGAATCCCCACTATTTCCTCTTCCGGGAAAAACCCACAATCCTTATCGGATCGACCGAACATTACGGGGCAGTCATGAATCTTGATTTCGACTATGTAAAGTACTTTGATGAACTTGCCGTATCCGGGATGAATGTAACACGTACTTTTTCAGGGATCTATGTTGAACCAGAAGGGGTATTCGGTATAAAGGGGAATACCCTTGCACCGGATACAGGACGTTTTATTTGTCCATGGGCAAGAAGTCCGGAGGAAGGGTATGCCGTGGGCGGAAATAAGTTTGACCTGACAAAATGGGACCCGGACTATTTTTTCAGGCTCAGGGACTTTGTCACGGAGGCCGGAAAGAGAAATATTATAGTTGAACTTGACCTGTTTTCAAATTTTTACGATACGCTTCAGTGGAAAATATCTCCGCTGAATTCCGCTAACAATGTAAACGGGATCGGAAATATAAGGGACCAGAAAGAGATACTTTCCCTCCGGCATCCTGAAATACTTGATATACAGGAAAAAATGGTCAGAAAAATAGCGGACGAACTTAAGGGCTTTGATAATCTGTATTATGAAGTTTGCAATGAACCATATTTCGGTGATACGACCGCACTCAGGGAATGGGAAGACCATATGACCGGTGTTGTGATGGATGCAGAAAAGGGATTTGAACACAAGCACCTTATTTCAAATAATATAGCTAATCATCGACGGCTGGTTCCCGTTCCCAGGAAAGGAGTCTCGGTCTATAATTTTCACTATGCGAGCCCTCCGGTTACCGTAGCTATGAACTATCACCTTAATATGGCTCTGGGCGACAACGAAACCGGATTTGACGGAATAGAAGATGCAACTTACAGGATGGAAGCCTGGAATTTTATTCTGGCCGGAGGGGCGCTCTTCAATCACCTCGATTATTCTTTCACCGCTGATAATGAAGACGGAAGCTATATCATAAAGAAAGGTCAGCCAGGAGGAGGCACCAAAGCACTGCGAAGTCAGCTTGGCATACTCGCCGGTTTTATGGAATCCCTCAACTATGTTGACATGAAGCCCATTACCGGTGGGCTTGTAAGGCTTTCTGACCAGGGAAACACTACAGTCCAGGGACTTATTGATGATGATAAAGTCATTGCTCTCTACTTCTCAGGAAATGACACCATCAGAACAAGTACCTCTTTTGAAATTAATTTATCCGCCGGTTCCTATAATTTAAACTGGATCGATACAAAAAATGCGGACGAAACAGCTGCGAAGCTTACGGATCATGCAGGCGGGTGGGCTGCAGTTACTTCACCGGACTATGTTGAGGATATTGCTCTGAAAATCGTTAAGGTTGATTGACTCCCGTTCGCATACGATCAGGACAAGGAGAGAAAAGATGATCCCCCTCTCCCGGGTGAGAGGGGGAAGCCCCTTCCACCCTGGTCGAGGGTTCCGTCCCGATAGCTATTGGAAGGGTAGAAGTTCTTGACGGGAAATACGTATTTTAATACATATTTTAATTTGAATTAATACGTATTAAAATACGTATTATAATACATATTATTTTAAAAATATGAAGATGAATAGACTGAAAATCTCAATCACCGGTTTAGCCTTCATTCTTTTCGCTCTTGCAGGCTGCGGAAACCAAACCCGGAGTGAACTCATCAATCCCAGGGTCGGACCACAACCCGACGGGAGCATCCTGGTCCCCTCAAACCAGCTCCTGCGTCCGGCAGGACTGCAGATCGGGCTCCCGGGCCGTCCGGTCGACCTTGCCCTGACACCCGACGGGCGATTCCTTCTTGTTAAGAACAAGGCCGATCTCGATCTTATAAGATTGTCAGACAGAACACTGCTGCAGACCCTCCCTTTCAAACAGAGCGGGGCATCTTTTACTGGTTTGTCGGTTTCATCCGACGGGAAAACTGTTTATGTAACCGACGCCGACAACCGGATATGTGTTGCATATATTGACGAAAACAATATACTGCAGTGGAAAGATCCCATTTTACTGCCAGGTCCGGAAATCGGCGATTCACCTTACCCCGGCGGACTTGCACTGAATGAACCGGGAAACAGGATTTATGCCACACTAAGCCGGAACAATACACTGGCTGTCGTAAACCTTTCGAACAAATCAATTTCGGAGATACCAGTCGGCATCGCCCCATATGATGTTGTACTTGCTTCAGGAACAAAAGCATATGTAAGCAACTGGGGAGGAAGGCGTCCGGTCGAAGGCGAAGCTGTTTATAATTCATCAGGCAGCAAGGTGCTTGTAGATCCGGAGACGGGGATTGCAAACAACGGAACAGTATCGGTTGTGGATTTAGCTAAGAATGAGGAGGTAAAAGTGATTGAAACAGGTCTTCATCCATGCGGGATGGCATTGAGTCCCGATGGCGGACGACTTTATGTTGCCTGTTCCAACAGCGACATAATTACAGTAATCGATACGGAGGCGGATAAGATTGTTGATAATATTTCCGTACATAGCGCGGAAGGCGTGCCGTTCGGCAGTTCACCAAACGACCTCGCTGTTTCCCCTGATGGTAACTATCTTTATGTTGCCAACGGAACTGATAATGCAATATGTGTGATTGAAACGGGGGACAAAGGCAAAGTCGGGTATATCCCGACAGGATGGTATCCGGGAACTGTGATACTAAATAAAGCCGGCAATACTCTTTACGTGGCAAATGTAAAGGGGGTCGGATCACGGAATCAGCTTACTTCACGGGAGGGCTACAATTCTCATGATCACCTTGGATCCGTATCTATTATACAATTGCCCGGTGATCGTGAGCTTGAAAAAATGACTGAAACGGTAAGCCTTAATAACGCCCCTGCCCTTAAACATGAAAATTCAAAACCGGTAAAAGCCCATAAGGGTAAAGTGCCTGTCCCGGTTTTGCCAGGTCAGAAGTCGGTTTTCAGGCATGTTGTCTACATAATTAAGGAAAACCGGACCTACGATCAGGTTTTTGGTGACATGGCACAGGGAGACGGAGATACCAGTCTCGTCCAGTTTGGACGCGAGGTCACGCCGAATCATCATCTTCTTGCAGAATCATTTGTCCTGCTCGATAATTTCTATTGCAGCGGTATCCTGAGCGCTGACGGTCATCAGTGGACTGATGAGGCGTATGTGACCGATTATCTTGAAAAATCATTCGGCGGCTTTACAAGAAGCTATCCTTACGATGGCGATGATGCACTTGCATATTCCAGTTCGGGTTTTATCTGGGATAATGTTTTGAGACATGGATTATCGTTCCGCAATTACGGAGAGTTTGTGAGCGCTGAAATTGAACCTGCAAATGCAACATTTTCTGAAATATATCAGGATTTCACGAGCGGTGCAGGCAGGGTAAAGATCAGTGCAAAGGCAAATCTTGAGCAGCTTCAAACCTATCTGTGCCCGACTTATATCGGATTTCCCAACAAAGTTTCAGACCAGTACCGCGCAGCTGAATTCGTAAAGGAGCTTGGAGAATATGAGAAAAACGGTGATTTCCCGAACTTCATAATAATGCTGCTACCCAATGATCATACCTCGGGAACGCGTCCGGGTATGCCGACACCGCAGGCTGCAGTAGCCGATAATGACCTTGCCCTGGGAAAGATTGTGGAAGCGATCTCATCAAGCAAATACTGGAAGGAGACATGTATCCTGGTTACCGAAGATGACCCCCAGAATGGACTTGACCATGTCGACGGTCACCGTACCGTGGGATTGGTAATCAGTCCCTATACCAAAAGGGGTGAGGTCATATCAACCTATTATTCCCAGATAAACATGGTAAGGACCATTGAAAACATTCTGGGCATACCGCCAATGAACCAGCTTGACCTGTCGGCAGAAGCTATGACTGAGTGTTTTACAGCTAAGCCCGATTTTACCCCATATAAAGCCGTAAAGAACAATATCCCGCTTGACCGTCTCAATCCGGCTCTCGTTTCGTTGAGCGGAGATCAGCTTTACTGGGCTAAGAAATCACTTGAACAGGACCTTGAAGATGTGGACCGGATTGATGATGATACCTTCAACAGGATTATATGGCATGCGGTGAAGGGGTATGACAGGCCGTATCCGGTATTAAGGAAATAGATAGGAGTGAATTCTAATATGAAATATCAAATATTATTAATTGCAGGTTGTATCAGCTGGTTATTGACCTGCTGTAATCAGTCATACCCTGGCACAATTGAATCCATTGATCCGGGTTCCTACGACGGAACCTGGTGGAACCGTACACCTGTAAGACTGGTGCAGACTAATTTCCCTGAGATCTATGCCGGCATGGATGTGGATGATTATGTGAGGTCAGTAGAGGAAGCTTCAGCCAATACGGTACTTTTTAATACGGGAGGGATAGTTGCCAACTACCAGACCAAACTGCCTTATGAATGGAAGAACCCCGTGATGGGAGACAGGGACTTTGTCGCCGAATTATTGGAAAAGCTGCATGATAAAGGCATAAGGTACATTGCGCGTTTCGATTTCAGCAAGGTTGATAAGACCATTGCAGTCCTGAAGCCGGAATGGCTGTATGTAGGTACAAATGGCAGGAACCTGGAGTTTAACGGGACCGTAGCCGCCTGTATTAACGGAGGGTACTACCAGGAATACGCTTTTGAAATACTTAAGGAGGTCATTGCCAACTATGACATTGACGGAATATTCTTCAATATGATGGGATACACCGGCTCCACCTATTCCGGCACCAACTATGGCATCTGCCAGTGTGAAAATTGTAAAAAGCGATTCCGGGAAGCTACAGGGTTGAAGCTTCCTGTGAACAATTCCGATCCTTCATCGGAGGTATACCGGCGGTTTCAGCAGGATACGTCCGATGAATTGTACAGGAAGGTGACTGATTTCATTAAACAGCAGAACCCTGATCTGATCGTTTATAACTATAACGATGTGGGTACCTCATGGATTGCGTCGGAATCGGGAGCGTCAATGAGACCAGGGGTTGATAATATCTATCATGCGACAGGCAACGTCAAAAAGACCCTCGGGTCATATAAGGACAGGATGCCTGTCAATCTTATCATGGGATTTCAGGCTATTGGGTACAGGAACATAATGAGTTCTCCAAACCTTTTGAGGACCTGGTGGCTTGAAAACATGCTGCACGGAGCTCCGGTAGCTTTTGTAGTGGTCGGTACACTTGTCCATTATGAAGACCGGCGGTTTATTCCTGTTGTTAACGAACTGTTTGGATTTCATAAGGCCAACGAAAAATTGTTCACAAACGTCCAGGCAATAAACAGTATTGCCCTGATTCAGGGTCCTGAAGCTGAGTATCAGGGGATAATGAAGCTTCTATCGGAGGAACACATCATGTTTGACGTGATCATTCCTTCACTTCTGGGTAGTGACAGGACTCCGCGCCCACTTGAAGATTATGATGCAATAATTCTGGACGATATCGTAAATATGAGCGATGAGCTTGTTGCAAGGCTCGATAATTATGTCGGGAATGGAGGTAAGCTGTTGGTAACCGGGGCTACATCGACAAATGATGGAAGCCGTGCCCCCTTGAACAGGATCAGGCTTAAATCGCTCGGTGTTGAACCGGAATATGAAGTGTTCCCTCCGGCCGGGGCCACTTATCTGAAGGTTTCCGCGAGCGATAAGCAGGCTCTTGGTCAGGAGGAGTTTGCTGACTTCACCCTGATGATGATGAATTCAAGGTTCCTGAAATGTAAAGTAAAGGAAAATGCGCAGGGTTATTTGCGACTTTTACCAAGTAATATGTACGGTCCTGCTGAAAAAACATATTATTCGGAGGATGAAATTACAGGTTTCCC
>Ga0209706_10002494_pt1 | contig 10201 bp, 6 predicted proteins | sample PPLLaktember2015_6_FD_187263 | JGI IMG/M metagenome (GOLD analysis project Ga0209706, IMG submission 187263) | Freshwater sediment microbial communities from Prairie Pothole Lake near Jamestown, North Dakota, USA - PPLs Lake P8 Core (1) Depth... | ecosystem: Environmental > Aquatic > Freshwater...
CCTCTGCCTCCGCGGGCGGGAGGGGCGGCGCCTTCATGGGTTCGCCCGGCTCCGGGTCTCGGCAGGCGAGCAGCGCGAGCAGAGCGGCGAGCGCCGGGGCGGCTCCGCCCCGGCTCAGCGCACGATCAGGACGGGGCACGGCGCTCGCGCCACCACGCGATCCGACACGCTGCCGAGCGCCAGACGCACGACGCCGCGCGGGCCGTGGGAGGCGATCACGATCAGATCGGCGGCGTCCTGCTCCGCGCGGCGCAGGATCTCGTCGGCCGGCTCGCCCCGCTCCACGGCGAGCGCGTGAGAGACGCGCTCGCGGTAGGCGACGGGCACGCGCTCGGCGAGCGCCGCCTGCGCCGTCGCCTCGGCCTGCTTCTGCTGCTCGGCCGTCGGCACCGGGTGGTAGTGAGCGTAGAGCGGATTCGGGACGTCGGCCCGCTCCATCACGTGGACGAGGGTCACGCTCGCGCCGTGGTCGGCCGCCAGCCGGAAGGCGAGGTCGATCGCCCGGTCCCCGAGCTCCGAGAAATCCGTCGTCACCACGACCCTGCGTAGCTCGAGCTCCACGGCGAGCGACTCTAGCGCGCGGGGCCGGCAGCGTCGCGCCCGCTCGCCGCTCCGCACTCCGCCTCGAAGCGCGTGAGGTCGGCTGCGACCGAGTCGATGGAGGCGTGCCAGAACGCGGGCTGCTCGAGATCGACTCCCAGGCAGCGGCGCGCGAGCGCCGGCGCCGTGTCGCTGCCCGCGAGCCGCAGCAGCTCCTCGACGCGCGGCCGGAAGGCGGGCCCCTCCGCCTTCGCCCGCTCGAAGAGGCCGAGGCTGAACAGGTAGCCGAAGGTGTAGGGGAAGTTGTAGAAGCTGAGGCCGGCGATGTAGAAGTGGAGCTTGGAGGCCCAGAACCAGGGGTCGAGCTCGTCGTCCGCGAGCGCGTCGCCGTACCAGCTCCGCTGCGCCTCGCGCATGCGCTCGCAGAGCTGCGCCGGCGGCAGCTCGCCGCCGGCGCGCTCCTCGTAGACGCCGCGCTCGAAGTCGAAGCGCATCGGGAGGTTCAGCAGGAACGCGGCCGCGTCGCGCAGGCGCCGATCGAGCACCGCGAGGCGCGCGGCCGCGCCCGCGTTCGGATCGGAGAGGACCGCGTCGTGGGCGATCTGCTCGGCGAAGGTCGAGGCGGTCTCGGCGAGGGTCATCGGGTAGCGCCGCGCCCACGGTCGGAGCGCGCGCGTCAGGTGGCCGTGCCAGGCGTGGCCGAGCTCGTGGGCCAGCGTCGAGACGTCGCCGGCGCTGCCGCCGAAGGTCATGAAGATGCGCGATTCGCCGAGCAGCGGGGACGTGCTGCAGAAGCCGCCCGGGCGCTTGCCGGGCCGCGGCGACCAGTCGATCCAGCGGCGCGCGAAGGCTCCCGCCGCGAACTCCGCGAGCCCCGGGTCGTGGGCGGCGAACGCCGCCAGCACGCGCTGGCGGGCGTCGTCGAAGGACACGCGCGGCGCGGGCGCTTCCGGCAGCGGGGCCTCGAGGTCCTGGAAGCCCAGCCGCTCCCGGCCCAGGAGCTGCGCCTTGCGGCGCAGATAGCGTCGCGGGAGCTCGCGGCGCTCGGCGACCGCCTGGAGCATGGCGTCCAGGGTGGCACGCGTGATGCCGGCGTCGAACAGCGCCGGCTCGAGGAAGTGCACGCCGCGGCGCCGGCAGAGCGCGAGGCGCGTGCCGGCGATCGCATTCCAGCAGGCGGCGACCACCTCGGCCTGGGCCTCCCAGGCGTGGTTGGCGCCGCGCAGCGTGGCGCGGCGGACCTCGCTGCGCGCGTCTCCCAGCAGGGTGCGCGTCTGGGAGATCGGGACGCGCCGCGCGGGCTCGCCGGGCAGCGAGAGCTCGAAGGCGAGGGTGCCGCTCACCTGGTCGTAGAGGCGAGACCACGCCGCGAGGCCGGTGACCTCGAGCTCCGCCGCGAGCTCCTCGAGCTCCGCGGGCATCCGCTGCGCCGCCTCGGCGCGCAGCCGCGAGAGGAAGTAGCGCGCGTGGGAGAGGGCGGGGTCCGCGAGCCAACGTTCGAACTCTGCGTCGGAGGCGGCGGCGAGGGCGGCGCGCGCGCGGGCGTAGCGCTGGGCGAGCTGCGCCCGCAGACCCGCGAGCCGCGCGACCTCGCGCTGCACGCGGGTGTCGCGGGCGTCGGCCGCCGAGAGGCAACCGAGGTAGGAGCCGAGGTGCGCGGCGCGGCCCACCGCGTCCTCCAGGCGCAGGAGCGCCTCTCTCCAGCCGTCGGCGCTCGCGGCGCCGAGAGGGCCGAGACCCTGGAACACCGCCGCGAGAGCGGCGGCGTCGCCCTCGAGCGCGTCGCGGAAGGCGCGGTACTCGGCGCCGTCGAAGGCCGGGAAGTAGGGCGTGAGGTCCCAGTCCTGGACTTCGCGCGCCTGCGGCTCGCTGCGCGCGCCTTCGGCGCTTGCGGGGGCCTGGCTTGCGCTCGGGTCGCTCACACCGAGCGGTCTTCGAGGCGGCTGGCGGGGCGCATCAGGCCCTCCTGGGCGACCGATGCCACCAGGCGGCCGTCTCGCGTGTAGATCATGCCGCGCGCGAAGCCGCGGGCGCCCGCGGCGGACGGGCTCTCCTGCACGTAGAGCAGCCACTCGTCGACGCGGAACGGGCGGTGGAACCAGAGGGCGTGGTCGAGGCTCGCGGTCATCAGCGGGCCGAGGCGCCCGATGCGGCCGTAGGGCCGCACCATGTTGTCGAGCAACGAGAAGTCCGAGGCGTAGGTGAGCAGCGACTGGTGGACGAGCGGCGTGTCCTCGATGGCGCGCGGAACGCGGAACCAGACCAGGCTCGGGCCCTCGAAGGGCTCGCCGCCCAGGAAGCTCGGCGCCTGCACGTGGCGCAGGTCGACCGCGCGCGGGCCGCCGACCCAGGCGCGGATCTCCGGCGGCAACTTTTCGAGCCGCTTGGCGACCATCTCGCTCCAGGTGGGCACCGCCTCCGGGTCCGGCGCCTCGGGCATCGGGAACTGGTGCTCGTAGCCGGACTCGTCGACGTGGAAGGAGACGGCCATGTTGAAGATCGCCTGCCCGCGCTGGCTCGCCACGACGTAGCGCGTGGTGAAGGAGCGGCCGTCGCGAATGCGGTCGACGGTGTAGAGGACGGGGTGCGAGGGATCGCCGGGCCGCAGGAAGTAGCCGTGCAGGGAGTGGGCGCGCCCCTGGGTCACCGTCCGGCCCGCCGCCATCAGCGCTTGCGCCGCCACCTGGCCGCCGAACAGGCGATGCATGCGGTCGCTCTCGTTGCGCCCGCGGTAGACGTCCGTGTCGATCTCCTCGAGGCCGAGGATCTCGAGCAGGTCGGCGAGCTTGTCCTTCGCGCGGTCGTTCACGGCGCCGGAGCATAACGAACGGCTATCCTGCCGACCCGGATCCAGGAGGAGGGAGCGATGAAGACGCGCGCCGCCGTGGCTCGCGCGGCCCGCGAGCCGCTGCGGATCGAAGAGGTCGAGCTGGCCGGCCCGAAGGCCGGCGAGGTGCTGGTGGAGATCAAGGCCACCGGCGTCTGCCACACCGATCACTACACCCTCTCGGGCGCGGACGCCGAGGGCCTGTTCCCCTCGATCCTCGGCCACGAGGGCGCCGGCGTGGTGCTGGAGGTCGGGCCGGGCGTGACGAGCGTCGCGCCGGGCGACCACGTGATCCCGCTCTACACGCCGGAGTGTCGGCAGTGCGAGTACTGCCTGCACCCCGACACCAACCTATGCGTCGCGATCCGCGCCACCCAGGGCAAGGGCGTGATGCCCGACGGCAGCAGCCGCTTCTCGGTGCGCGGCGAGCCGCTGTTCCACTACATGGGCACCTCCACGTTCGCGAACCACACCGTGCTCCCGGAGATCGCGCTGGCGAAGATCCGGCCCGACGCGCCGTTCGAGAAGGTCTGCTACATCGGCTGCGGCGTGACCACCGGGATCGGCGCGGTGCTCTACACGGCCCGCGTGCGCCCCGGCTCGCGCGTGGTGGTGTTCGGCCTCGGCGGGATCGGCCTGAACGTGGTGCAGGGCGCGCGCCTCGCCGGCGCCGACCAGATCGTGGGCGTCGACCTGAACCCGCGTCGGCGCGAGCTGGCCGAGCGCTTCGGCATGACGGACTTCGTGAATCCCGACGAGGTGAAGGGCGAGCTGGTGCCGTACCTGGTGGATCTCACCCGCGGAGGGGCGGACTACAGCTTCGAGTGCATCGGCAACGTGAAGGTGATGCGCCAGGCCCTCGAGTGCGCGCACCGCGGCTGGGGCGTGTCGGTGATCATCGGCGTGGCGCCGGCGGGAGCGGAGATCGCGACGCGTCCGTTCCAGCTCGTCACCGGGCGCACCTGGAAGGGAACCGCCTTCGGCGGCGCGCGCGGGCGCACCGACGTGCCGAAGATCGTCGACTGGTACATGGAGGGCAAGATCGAGATCGACCCGCTGATCACCCACGTCATGCCGCTCGAGAAGATCAACGACGCGTTCGAGCTGATGGAGCGGGGCGAATCGATCCGGTCCGTCGTGGTGTACTGAGGGCCGCGGTTAGAACGTGTAGCGGATGCGCAGGAACACCTCGTCGCGTTCGGCGATCGGAGAGAGCCCGAGGTAGTTGGTGCGGGTGCGGAAGGAGCCGCCGTGGTTGGCCGGCGCGAGCTGGTAGAGCGGCACGCGGCTGTAGCTCGGGCTGCCGTAGAAGAAGGCGAGGCCGAAGGTGAGGCTGAAGTCCTGGCTGGCGCGCCAGGTGACCGACGGCAGGACCCCGCCGGAGCCCGACTGGATGTCGTGGACGAAGACGAAGGACGGCAGCAGGCGGTCCTGCAGGTAGCCGGTGGCGATGGCGAAGGTGATCAGGGCGTTCACGGGACCCGAGGTCGTATAGCTGCGGTTGAAGCCCGGCAGGTAGCCGACGAAGAGCTGGGCGTTCATGAACAGGGTGCGGTTCGCGTTCAGGAAGTTGACGAAGGTCGGCCGGTCCACCGAGATCGTCAGGTTGTAGGAGTCGCCTTCCTGCAGCAGCGAGCGCGAGGTGTTGCTGCCGTAGAGGTCGTCGTCGATCCAGGTGAACTCGAAGCTCCAGTTGGTCTTCGTGACGTCCTCGGCGAAGTCGGTCGAGAAGCCCAGCACGTTGCGCTTGGCGTAGCGGAGGATCGCCTGGCCCCCGGCCTGCCACAGGAAGTCGCGGCGGCCGAAGCGCCCGTTGCCTCCCGCGCGGATCTCGGGGCGTTGCACCCCGGTCACGGCGATCACGGCCCGCACCGTGTCGCACAGGTTCAGCGCTTCGAGCGAGCAGTCCGGGTCCATCCCGCTCGAGATGCCGAGGATGCCGAGCAGGCGCGCGAAGTTGGCGGAGACGGCCGCCATCTCGCTGCCGAAGCCGAGCGGAGGCGTACCGTCGACGTTCGGGTCGTAGCCGCGCTGCCCGGGCCCGCGGGCGCCCGGCAGGATCAGCAGCTGGCCGTTCTGGAAGCGAGTCGCGACCGGCGGGTCCGGCTCGAGGAAGGGAAACGACTGGATCAGCACGCTGGCTTCGGCGTTGAAGAGGTCGATGCCGTTCTCGTCGCAGTCCGTCTGGAAGATCCGGCCGCAGCCCAGCAGCGCCTCCTGCTCGTCGGTCAGGAAGCCGCCGATACCCCCGAGCCCGCCGAAGAATCCTTCGACTCCGAAGCCCGAGGGCGGGCCGTCGTTCGGGTCCCGGTTCAGGGGAACCATCGTCGGCTCGGGGAACAGATCGAGGGTCTCGGTCTCGCCGGTCAGCAGGGCGTTCGCCACGATCTGGCCGATCTCGCTCCCCGCGAGCACGGCGCCGAGGGCGAGCGCAGGCGAGGGGTCGGGAACGAGGCCTCCGGGCGGCACCAGCCCGAGCGGAGTCGAGTTGTTCAGCAGGTCGACGAGACAGGAGTCGGCGAGCACGGGAAGCAACGCGGCCGCCACGCCCACCGTCGCGGAGCAGACGATGTCGAAGAGCTGACGGTTTCCGGTGTGGTCGGCGAGGGCGTTCTCGGGCGTCAGCTTGCGGCCGAGCGCGTCGAGCGGGGCGCCGCTCCGCGGGTCGACCCGGCGCTCGTAGAAGTGGATCCCTTCGAGAGCCGGCGAGTCGGAGTAGCCCCAGAAGTCGGTGATGGCGAAGCTGAAGCGGTCCCAGCGCCACTCGATCCGGCCGCCCACCTCGAGGCCGCGCGAGTCGTGCCAGGGGTTCGGCGGCCGCTCCTCGCCGGCGAGGCCGATGCCGGCCGCGCCGTGGGCCCAGAGCGCCGTGGACTTCCCGCACACCAGCCACACCGTATAGGGCTCGCCGCAGCGACCGAGGTCGATCGGCTCGAAGTCGTCGAAGTTCACCGCGACCTCGAGGCGCACGTCCTGGATCGGGCCGAAGTCGTAGAGCGAGAGGATGGCGCGCGCCGACCACAGCGAGAGGCGCGACTCCTCGAGCGAAGGCAGCGAGGAGAGGCCGATGTCCTGGGGGTTGAACTGGTCGGTGGTGCGGAACAGCTCGGTCTTGCCCCACACGATGCTCTGCTTGCCGATGCGCAGCCAGAGCCGGCTGTCGAACAGCTCGGCGTCGATGTAGAGCTCCTTCAGCTCGTGCTCGTCCTGCCCGCCGCCGTGGTTCCAGGCAAGCTCCTTCTCGTGGAAGTTCTGGTCGAAATCGTCGAACTCGTCGAGATGGCGCCGCAGCGCGGAGGAGGGGACGTAGAGGCCCTGCGCCGAGCGGCCGCCGCCGATCGTGTCGGGAACCTCGGGGCGGAACGGCAGCGCGAGTGTGGGATCGTGGACGGTGCGCAGCGAGCCGATCGGCTCGATGCGGCTCTCGGTGTTCCACGGCCCGAGCTGGAGGACGGCGGAGTCGCGCGTGGAGTCGACGTCCTTGAACGCGAAGAGATCCTCGGAGATCGGCTCCAGCGTGGCGTCGAGATTGGTCGCGCCGAGGTCGGCGAGCGGCCGGATCAGCGGCGAGGAGAGCAGCGTGAGCAGCTCGTTGCTGCCGCGATGGATGCGCTCGCGCTCCACGGCGTTGGGGACGTTTCCCGCGAAGCCGGTGGTGATGCCGTCGCGCCAGTTGCGCGCCGGCGCCTGCCGCGCGCGGTCGCCGAACATCCGGTACGTGCCGCCGATGCCGCAGCCGGTGAAGACGCACTCGTAGCGCACCTCGACCCGCGCGAAGGCGGTCAGCACGTCGAACGGGCCGAAGCCGTCCGGGGCCAGGTCGAGCTCCAGCTCGAGGTCCAGCGTGTTCGCCCATTGGCTGTGGTACCAGGAGTTCGCGTCGAAGTCGTCGGAGAGCCAGCGCAGCTGCATCTCCGCGTAGCCGTGCAGGGCGACGCGGCGGTCCTCGGTCTCGAAGGCGTACGCCGGCGCCGAGGCGGCGAGGAGGAGCAGCGACAGAAGCCTGGCCGCAAAGCCGGCGCGTTTCCGATTCGTCTCCGTCACGCGGCACCCTCCGAGCCGCCGCCGTCCGCACGGGGCCCCGGGCACACTAAGGCGAAGGCGGGGGCGAGTTCAAGCTCGAAATCGTCATGTCGTTCAGATCCAAGTAGCCGCTCAACCACTTGTCCTCGCTGGGGTTTCGTCACCGATCCCGAGCCGGTCGTCGATTCTGCGGCCCGTGATAGGCTCCGGCGTATGTCCCGGACGCGCGCGAAGAGCCGGCCTCTCCGTTCCGGTCGGCCCCAGGCGCGCGGCCTGGCGACGCGGCGCCGCGTGCTCGACGCAGCCGAGCAGCTCTTCGCGAAGCGCGGCTACGAGCCCACGAGCATGGCCGAGGTCGCGGAGCGCGCCGGGATCGGCGTGGGAACGCTCTACCACCACTTCCCGGACAAGCGGGCGCTGCTGCTCGCCCTGATCGACGACTGGGGCGACCGGGAGCTCGCGGCGGGGCGCAGCCGGCTGACGCCGCTGCGGGAGGCGCCCGAGGGGGTGCGCGCGGCGATCGCGAAGGTGCTGGCGCGCTCCTCGCGCGAGCTCGGCCGCGACGGCGGGCTGCGCCTGGTGCTGCTCGAGCTCGCCGAGCGGGACGGCGACGTGCGCGCGCGCCTGGCGCGCATCGATCAGGTGGCCGTCGAGCGGCTCGGCGACTTCCTCGCCGCGGCGAAGGCGCGCGGGCGGATCCGTGCGGCGGTGGAGCCGCACGCGGCCGCCTTCGTGATGACGCGCGCCCTGCAGGCGGCAGCGACCGAGGTCTTCGTGCGCGGCGTCTCCGAACCCGCGCCGCTCCAGATCCTGGAGGGCCTCACCGACATGATCTGCCGCTACCTCCTCGAAGACTAGTTTAGAAAGGGGACGGACTTAAGAATTTAGAAACGTCCCCCAAGGGCGGAAACTAAATTCTTAAGTCCGTCCCCTTTCTAAAGTCCCCTTTCTAAACTACTGGAGGCCGGCGAGGGCGCGGTCGAGGAGCTGGCGCTGCTCCGTCTCGTGGACGCTGGCGCTTCCGGTGGCGGGGCTGGCGCTGCGTTCGCGGGCCGCGAGGGTGAGCGGGCGGCGCATGCGGTCGACGATCTCGCCGCGCACGAAGCTCCAGGCGCCCATGTTCTCGGGCTCCTCCTGGACCCAGAAGGTCTCGATCCGAGCCGGGTAGTTGGCGAGCACACCCGAGAGCTCCTCGGCGGGGAAGGGGTAGAGCTCCTCGATGCGGACCACCGCGGCGGGCGCGTTGCGGGCGTCGCGCTCGGCGCGCAGCTCGTGGGCCACCTTGCCGGTGCACAGCAGCAGACGGCGCACCTCGGCGGGCGGGGTCGGCTCGTCGATCACGGGCTGGAAGGCTCCCTCGCTGAGGGCCTCGACGGGCGAGCGGGTGGCCGGCGCGCGCAGGTAGCGCTTCGGGGTGAAGCAGACCAGCGGCGCCCGCACCGGGCTCGCGATCTGGCGGCGCAGCGCGTGGAAGTACTGCGCGGCGGTGGTGGGGTAGACGACGCGCAGATTCTCCTCGGCGCACAGGATCAGGAAACGCTCGATGCGGCCGCTCGAGTGCTCGGGGCCCTGGCCCTCGAAGCCGTGGGGCAGCAGCAGCGACAGCGCGCTGCGCTGGCTCCACTTGTCCTCGGCGGCGGCGATGTACTGGTCGATCACGATCTGCGCGCCGTTCATGAAGTCGCCGAACTGCGCCTCCCAGCACACCAGCGCCGCCGGGTCGCCGAGCGTGTAGCCGTACTCGAAGCCGAGCGCGGCGTACTCGGAGAGCAGCGAGTCGTAGATCATGAAGGGCGCCTGCTCCGGCGCCAGCCGGGCGAGCGGGACGTACTCGTCCTCGCTGCTCTGGTCCACCAGCACGGCGTGGCGCTGGCTGAAGGTGCCGCGGCCGCTGTCCTGGCCCGCCAGCCGGACGGGCGTGCCTTCGAGCAGCAGCGAGCCGAAGGCCAGCGCCTCGGCGCTGGCCCAGTCCACCGATCCTTCCTCGAACTCGCGCTGCCGCGCGGCGAGCTGGCGCTCCAGCTTGGGGTGCAGCGAGAACCCCGGCGGCGTGGTCGACAAGCCCTCGATCACGCGCGCCAGAGCCGCGCGCGACACGGCCGTGGCCACCGGCTGGCGCGGCGGGCGCTCCCGGAAGCGGCCCACCGTGGCGAGCCGCGGGCGGCTCTCGCCGGTCTCCCCGAAGGCGGCGTCGAGGCGGCGCCGGAAGTCGGAGAGCACCTGCTCCGCCTCCTCGACCGAGACGTCGCCGCGGTTCACGAGCGTCTCGGTGTAGAGCTTGCGCACCGAGCGCAGCGCGGCGATGCGCGCGTACATGCGCGGCTGGGTGAAGGCCGGCTCGTCGGCTTCGTTGTGGCCGTGGCGGCGATAGCAGACCAGGTCGACCACCACGTCCTTGCGGAACGTCTGGCGGAACTCGAAGGCCAGCTCGACCACGCGCACGCAGGCCTCGGGGTCGTCGCCGTTCACGTGGAAGATCGGCGCCTGCACGGTCTTGGCCACGTCGGTGGGGTAGACGCTCGAGCGCCCGAGCTCCGGCGGCGTGGTGAAGCCGAGCTGGTTGTTGACGACGAGGTGCACCGTGCCGCCCACGTCGTAGCCGGGGAGCTCCGAGAGGTTCAGGGTCTCCGCCACCACGCCCTGTCCGGCGAAGGCGGCGTCGCCGTGGATCAGGATCGGCAGCACCCGGCCGTGCTCGGCGTCGCCCATGCGGTCCTGGCGCGCGCGCGCCAGCCCGACCACCAGCGGGTCCACCGCCTCGAGGTGGCTCGGGTTGCTGGCCAGCGTGAGGCGCACCGAGCGGCCGCTCGG
>Ga0209706_10002495_pt1 | contig 10197 bp, 8 predicted proteins | sample PPLLaktember2015_6_FD_187263 | JGI IMG/M metagenome (GOLD analysis project Ga0209706, IMG submission 187263) | Freshwater sediment microbial communities from Prairie Pothole Lake near Jamestown, North Dakota, USA - PPLs Lake P8 Core (1) Depth... | ecosystem: Environmental > Aquatic > Freshwater...
CGGAACTGCGCTGCCGGGTCGTCGGCGAAGGCGGCAATCTCGGATTCTCGCAACGCGGGAGAATCGAGTATTCGGCGACCGGCGGGCGCATCAACACCGATTTCATCGACAACTCCGCGGGCGTGAACTGCTCCGACGTCGAGGTCAACCTCAAGATCCTTTTCAATCCGCTGATGGCTTCCGGCCGCCTGCGCCGGCCCGCGCGGAACCGCCTCCTCGCGAGCATGACGGAGGAAGTCGGCCACCTGGTGCTGCGCAACAATTATCTGCAGAGCCTCGCCATCTCGACGCTTCAGGCGCGCTCGGCCGAGCGGATCGCCGAGCTCGGCCACGTGATTCACGCGCTCGAGCGCGCGGGCACGCTCGACCGGGCGCTCGAAGCCCTTCCGCCCGCCGACGAGATTGTCGAGCGGCGCAGCAAGGGACTCGGACTCACGCGTCCCGAGCTGTCGATGCTGCTTTCCTACTCGAAGATCTGGCTGGCTGACCGGCTCGGCGACACCGACGTCGCGGCCGACCCTTTCCTGAGCGGCGAGCTGACCCGTTACTTCCCGGGGCCCGTCCAGCGGCGCTATCCGAAAGAGATCCTGCGCCACCAGCTGCGCCGCGAAATCATCGTGATGGCGATCACCAACAGCCTCGTGAACCGGATGGGCCCGGTGTTCGCGATCCGCATGCAGGAGGACACGGGCGCCGACGTCGGCAACATTGCCCGCGCGTACTCGATCGCGCGCGAGATCACCGGCATGCGGGATCTCTGGGCGGACATCGACGCGCTCGACGACCGCGCGCCGACCAGCCTGCAGTACGACATGATGTACGAGACGACGCGGCTCCTGCGTCACCTCAGCTACTGGGTGCTGCGCAGCCAGGGCAAGGACCTCGACATCGAACGCGCGGTTTCGCAGCTGCAGCCGGGAATCCGCGAGCTGATGCGCGACCTTCCCGAACTGATCGAGGGCAGCGAGGTCGAGCGATACGAAAGGGCGCTGAAGCGCTTTGCGCGCGACGGCGTTCCGCCGCGCGTCGCGCGGCGCGTCGCGAGCCTCGGCGCAATCCACGCAGGCGTCGACATCGTCGAAGTCGCGCGCAAGCGGCGCGCGCCGATCGGCCATGCGGCACGCGTCTATTTCGGGCTCGGCGCCGCGCTCGGGCTTGACTGGATCCGGGAAGAGATCGAGCGCTTGGCCGTCGAAGGCCACTGGCAGGCAGTGGCGCGAGGTGCCCTGCGAGAGGATGCGTACCTCCTGCAGCGCCGGCTCTGCGAACGCGTGCTGTCCGCAAAGGCCCGTGGCGATGCGTCGGCACGGGTCGCCGCCTGGCTGAAAGCAGGCGGCGACGACGTCCACAACCTCACCCGCACGGTGCGCGAGATGCGCGCGACGGGCAGCACGGATTTTCCGACCCTGTCGGTCGCACTCCAGGCCGTGCGGCGCCTGCTCGAGCACTGAGGCGCACCGATGGCCCGCAAGCTCGTGCTCGTGCGCCATGGCCAGAGCACCTGGAATCTCGAGAATCTGTTTACGGGCTGGACCGACGTCGATCTCAGCGAGCAGGGCCGCGCGGAGGCACTGGCTGCCGGCAGCCTGCTGCGCGAACAAGGCTTCGAGTTTTCCCGGGCCTTCACATCGGTGCTCAAACGCGCGATCCGTACGCTCTGGATCATGCTCGACGAAATGGATCGCATGTGGCTGCCGGTCGAACGCGACTGGCGGCTGAACGAGCGGCACTACGGCGCGCTGCAGGGCCTCGACAAGGCCGAGACGACCGCAAAGTACGGCGCCGAACAGGTCAAGGTCTGGCGCCGCAGCTACGACGTGCCGCCGTCGCCGCTCGACCCCGATGATCCGCGGCATCCGCGATTCGACCTGCGCTACGGCGGCATCCCGGCAGCCATGCTGCCTTCGACGGAGTCCCTGAAGGACACGCTCGGCCGGGTCGAGCGCTGCTGGGAAGAACGCCTCGTGCCCGTGCTCGCTGCAGGCGGCGACGTGCTCGTTGTCGCGCATGGCAACAGCTTGCGCGCGCTCGTCAAGATGCTGGACAAGATGAGCGACGCTGCGATCGTGGAATTCAACATCCCGACGGGTGTGCCGATCCTGTACGAGCTGGATTCGGCCCTGCACCCGGCGGCGCCACGGCGCTTTCTCGGCGATCCGGCGGCAATCGAGGCCGCGGCAAAAGCTGTCGCGGCGCAGGCCGAAAGGCGCTAGTCCCGCCTACTCCTCGGGCGCGATCTCGACTTCCATGCCGGCGAGGGCCGGCTCGAGCGGAATCTGGCAGGACAGGCGCGAGCCCTGCGGCCGGTAGCTTTCGAGCTCCTGGAGTATTTCCTTTTCATCGCCCTGCATTGGCGGCAGCTGGTTGAGCCAGGGTGCCGCGACGAAAACATGGCAGGTCGCGCAGGAGCACATGCCGCCGCAGATGGCCGCGACGCCATAATCGAAATCGCGCAGCGTTTCCATGAGGCTCACGCCTTCGCGCGCATTCACGCGATGCACTCCGCCGTCGCGATCGGTCACGATGATCTCGGCCATGGGTCGCGCATCTTGCGGGAAGCGCACGCTCCTCTGCAACCGCTCAGCCGGCGAGTCGTGCCGCGAGTCGGACCTGGAGATCGGGAGTCGCGTGGAGGCCGGCAAGCTCGGCGACGGCGTTCCATCCGTACCACAGGCAATCGAAAATCCAGCCGAGCGCCGCGATCCGTGCCCGGAGCACGATCGTATCGCCGCCGTAGCCCTCGAGCAGAAAGCCGACCTGAGCGGTATCGAGTTCGTGATATCCGATGCAGCATGCGAGATCCGCGGCAGGGTCCCCGGGACCCGCATATTCCCAGTCGACGGCGAGGAGCCTGCGGCCGTCATCCAGGAAGTTGCGGTGATGCAGGTCGTGATGGCAGGCGGCCAGGCGTGAAGCCGCCGGCAGCGTTGCGCGGCGCCGATCGAGTTCCCGCGCAATCTTCGCGACCTCCATTCGGCTGCTTCGCGATTGAAGAACCGAGAGGTATCCCGCTGCGCGCTCACCGAAGTCGACGACCGGGAGGCCGGACGGCAGCGCCTGTGCGTGCAATCGCGCGATCCACGCGCCCACCCGGCGAAGCAGAGTCGACTCCCGCATGTCGGCGCGCGCAGGCACGCGGCCACGCGCGTGACGCGTGACGATGAAATCCCGTTCCCGATTCGCAAGAATGATTTCGGGAGCCAGACCCGCAGCCGCGGCGATGCCCTGGATTGCGAGTTCCGATGCGCGGCTCGCGCCGAGGCCGTGCGTCGACTCACCCGCGAGGCGCAGCACATAGTCGTGCCGCCCCTCCCGGAGGCGAAAGCTCCGGTTCGCGGCGCCGCCCGATAGTTCCGTGATACGGGGCCGATCGAGCCCGAGTTCTGCGATCGCAGCGGCAATCGACGTCTCGACCGCCTCGGGCCGGATTCCGCTCACGGCGACGCGGCCCGGCTGCGTCGCCAGCTCCGCCAGCCGGCGACAGCGAGCAAGGCATAGGCGAGATAGAGCGCGGCCGTCGGCCAGAGTCCCTGGCTTGCGAACAGCGCGGCGAGCCCAGTGTCGATGACGACCCACCAGGACCAGGTGTCGATGTAGCGCCTCGCAAGCAGCCATGTCGCGAACAGGCTCGCCCAGGTGCCGAGCGAGTCGGCGACCGGCGCCGCCGCCAGTGCATGACGCGCGATGAGCGGCGCGCTGATCGCGGTCGCCAGTGCGACGCCTGCCACGGCGAGCAGGTTCGCTGAAAGCCGGAGATCATCCGGCCGCGGCGACTTGCCGTCGTCCTTCCCCCATGCGACCCAGCCATAGACGGACATCGCGACGTAGACGAGCTGAAGCACGGCTTGCATCGGCAGGCCGGCATCGAAGAAAACGGCGGCATACAGCGCCGTGCTGATTCCGCCTGCAATCCAGCAGGCGCGGTGCTCCCGGATCGCGAGCAGGATGTAGGCGATGCCGAAGGCGACCGCCGCGATTTCAGTCGCCGCCACCGAGCACCTTCATCACGAACACGGCTCGGCGCGGGCCTGCGAGGCTCCGGCGAATCTCCTCATGCAGTGCCCCGAACACGGCGTCGAACTCGCCGCTCACCTGCGTACTCATCGAGTTCGTGACGACCGAGAGACCCGGGCGGCCCCTGAGTCGATCGATGAAATCGAGGATTGGCGGGATGAACTCGTCGGTGAGCGGATACAGGCTCATTTCAACGGCGACATGCATGGCGGCACCTCAGAATGAAAAGCGCGCGGTCACGCCGAGCTGGCGCGGATCGCCCCAGCGCAGGTACAACTCCGCTGGGAAATCCGGCGGTTCGTTGCCGAAGTAGAATCCCCGCACCGGATAGCGCTCATCGAGGAGATTGCGTCCCCAGGCGTATAGCGACCAGCGCTTGGCCTCATACCCGGCGCGCAGGTTGGCAAGGAAACGTGGATCGGAGCGCTCATCGTGGCTCGTGTCGAAGTAGAAGCCGGCTTCACCCGACAGGTCGAGCCGCGCCATCCAGCCCGCCGGGTGGCGCCAGGTCGCCGCGAGCGCCGCCTTCCATTCCGGCGCATGGGCCCAGGCGCGGCCCTCGAGATCGCGATCGCCGAACCGGTAGCCGTGGTAGCGCGATTCCATCCAGGACAACATGGCCTCCAGTTCCACGAGATTGCCGATCCGCAATCCGGCAGAGGATTCGAGTCCCCAGGCTTCCCCGCTCTCGGCATTGTCCGTGAGGTACATGAATGTCAGCGGGTCCTGCGGATCGGTCTGCAGCGAAGTCGCGACCTGCAGGTGCTCCCGACGCATATAGAAGATATTGAAGTCGGCGCGCCGCTCGCCTTCTTCCTCCTCACCCTTCCATCCGAGCTCCGTGGACCACAGGTATTCGGGCGTGAACTGCTGCCGACCCGCCGGTACTGCCGTGCCGATATTGAACCCGCCGGCGCGAAATCCACGCGACAAGGACGCCCAGAGCAACTGGGCGGCGTCCAGACGATGCGAAATCGAGAGTTCGCCTCCCCACAGGCGATCGCGTGGATCGAAGCTCACCCCGTCGCTGTCGTCATACCGGGCGTCGCGCTGCTCGGCGCGGAGGCCCGCGGTGAGGGTCGTATCAGGGCGCATGGACCAGGCGACCTGGCCATAGAGCGCTGCACTCGTCGCGCGATAGCGGCTGTCGAGCAGGCGCACGAAGGCGTCGTCGAGATAGCGCCCGTCATCCGCGATGTCGTTGGCCTCTTCGAGGCGCGAGACCCAGGCGCCCGCGATCCAGCTACCGGCATCGCCGATAGCGTGCAACACCCGGAAATCCTGGCTCAGCGTGCGGCGGGTGCGCCGCGTGTCCGAGAAGAAATCGTAGGGGCCGTCGGCGCCCCAGTCGCGGTCGTTGCCCCAGTCACCATCGAAACTCGCGACGATGTCCGACTCGGCCCAGGTCGTGATCGAGCGCAGCTCGCCCGCGTCGACGCCGCTCCAGGTCATGTCGAGCGATGCGCCGTCGGATCGCTGCGCGTCGCGTCCCGGACGGTCGGACAGCGTATTGAGGCTGTTGTCGATCGCGAAAGCGTCGTAGCCATTGTCGAAATCCGCATGCAGCACGCTCAGGTCGGCGTGCCAGCCGGAATCCGCGGTGAGCCTGAACTTGACGCGCGCGCTCGTCTCATCGCGCTCGTTCGTATCGTCGCGCCCGAGATACCGGTTCTCCCGGAATCCATCGCCGACCGCGCGGTAGAGCACCGCGCGCCAGGCACCCTCTACGGTGCCGTTCCTGCCCGTTCCCCCGCCCGCGGCGACGCCAGCCGACCACAGGCCGTCGCTGCCGATCGAGGCTTCCGCGTCCGCCTCGCGCTCCGGGACGGGATCGCGTGTCTTGACCTTGATCAGGCCGCCGAGCGCGTTCGCGCCGTAGCGCGTTCCCTGCGGGCCGCGCAGCACTTCGACCTGTTCGACGTCGAACAGCGACGCGATCATGCCGATGCCGCTGAAGTCGATCTCGTCGACCAGGAAGCCGAGCGACGGATTGGGCGCGCCCTGGTACTGCTCGAGCTCGCCGATGCCGCGAAGCTGGAAGTAGCGCGGCCGCGAACTCGCTCCCGCCCAGGACAGCGACGGAATCTGCGGCAGCAACTCCTCCAGGTGTGCGACCGCGGCGTCCTGGACGTCGCCGCCGGCGAGGATGGTGATGCCACCGGAGGAATCGCCTGCGGGCAGAGGCCGCAACGTCGCCGTCACCACGACCGGATCGAGCCTTGCGGGCATTGCCGGCGGCGCGGAAACGGCAGCCGTCGCAAACAGGCAGGCAATGAGCGGCAGAGGTTGGATCGACACGCCTGCTCCCTACGCCGGTCCTAACCGGATCAGGTTCAACGGGTTTGCCGGCAATGACCGGCATCTCAGGTCTTTTCAGACCACCCCAAGGCAGCGCGAATAGTAGCGGCGGCGACCCGGCACCGCAATGGGAAACCGGTGCCGCCTAGCGGCGGTCGAAACTTGGCGGGCGGCGGTTGCGCACGGCGTCGAGCCCCTCGCGCGCGTCGCCGAGGCGAAAGCCCAGGAATTCGAGCGCGAGCGACGCATCGAAGGACGGCCCCGCGAGGCGGAGCCAGTTGTTGAGGGCGTGCTTGGTGAAGGCCAGTGCGCTCGTGCTCCCCGCAGCGAGCTTCACGGCGACTTCAAGCGCCGTGTCGCGCACGCGATCGTCGTCGACGCAAAGGGAAACGAGTCCGATGCGCTCGGCCTCGGCGCCCGACAGCGGCTCGTTGGTAAGCAGGTAGTAGCGCGCCTTTGCAAGCCCGCAGAGCAGCGGCCAGATGATCACCGAATGGTCGCCGGCCGCGACGCCAAGACGCGTGTGGCCGTCGAGGATCTTCGCATTCCTTCCGGCAACCGAGACGTCGGCGAGCAAGGCGACGGCGAGACCGGCGCCGACGGCGGTGCCGCGAATCGCCGACACGACCGGCTTCGAGCAGTCCACCAGGTTGTAGACGAGGTCGCTCGCTTCGCGCCAGACACGAAGCAGCGTCGCCTCGTCTTCGATCATGCGCTCGATCATCTCGAAGTCGCCGCCTGACGAAAAGTGCTCGCCTGCGCCGCGGACCAGCACGGATCGCACCGGGGAATGGGCGTCGATCGCGCGCCACACGCCGGCGAGGTCGCGATGCATCGACTCGGTGGCGGAGTTCTGCCGCCCCTCGTTCGAGATGACGACTTCGAGCACGCCGTCGGCCGGCTGCTCGAAGCAGAGGCTCGGGAATCCGTCATTGAAATGCTTGAGATCGATCGTCACCGGTTCATTCCTTCACGGCGTCCGGGACCGCGTGAACGCTGACCATCGTCAGCACATGATAGGACGCGACCGTCTCGCCATCCTGGTTCCGGATCTCCGTGTCCCAGGTCACTTCGCCCCAGCCCTTGTCGGCGCGGAGCGACTTCTCCCTGCAGGTCAGCCGCACGCGGATCCGGTCGCCCGGCTTCACCGGCTTCACGAAGCGAAGGTTATCGAGCCCGTAGTTGCCGAGGACGGGACCATACCCGGGATCGACGAACAGGCCTGCGGCCGCCGAAATCAGGAAATAGCCGTGCGCGACACGCCCGCCGAACAGCGGATTCCGCGCCGCCTCGGTCTCGCTCATGTGCGCATAGAAATGGTCGCCGGACAGCGCGGCGAAGCGCTCGATGTCCGCCACCGTGACTTCCCGATCCGCCGAATTGAAGGTGTCGCCGATCGCCAGATCGTGAAAGGGCTTGCGGAACGGATGCCTGCCGGGATCGCGTTCCATGCTGCCCCGCGCCCAGCGGCCGCCGACCGCCGTTATGACGTCAGGCGTGCCCTGCACGGCCGTGCGCTGCATGTAATGCAGCACGCCACGGACTCCGCCGAGTTCCTCGCCGCCGCCGGCGCGGCCGGGCCCGCCGTGCACGAGCGGCGCGAGCGGCGAGCCATGGCCTGTTGATTCCTTCGCGCAATGCCGGTTCACGACCAGTACTCGGCCATGATATGGCGCGAGCCCGAGCACGAGTTCGGCTGCAACGTCGTCGTCTGCCGTGAACACCGATCCGGCGAGGCTGCCCTCGCCGCGCCGCGCGAGCGCGATGGCATCGGCGATATTCGAATAACCGATCACGGTCGAAACGGGCCCGAAGGCTTCGACCCTGTGCACGGCGCGCGACTTTGCCGCATCACGGCAGAGCAGCAATATCGGCGGGAAAAAAGCGCCACGCGCGCGATCGGCACCGCTCACCTCGAAATGCTCCGGATCGCCCGCAACGAGTTCCGATTCGCGCGCGAGCTCCGCGACGCGCGAGCGCACTTCGTCGCGCTGCGCGAGGTTCGCCAACGGTCCCATCCTGACGCCCTCCGCACGCGGATCGCCGACCACGGTCTCGGCGAGCTTTGCGCGGAGCGCCGCCACGATGTCCGCAATCCGGGCCTCGGGAACGAGCGCCTTGCGGATCGCCGTGCACTTCTGGCCAGCCTTGACCGTCATCTCACGCGCCACTTCCTGGACGAACAGCCCGAACTCCGGCGACTCCGGGCCCGCGTCAGGGCCGAGAATCGAGGAATTCAGGGAATCCGTCTCCGCGACGAAACGCACCGAATTGCGGACGACGGCCGGGTGCGTGCGGAGCTTTGCCGCGGTCGCCGCCGAGCCCGTGAATGACACGATGTCCTGGCAGCCGAGATGATCGAACAGGTCGCCGACGCTGCCGCAGATCAGCTGCAGCGCACCCGGCGGCAGCAATCCCGTCTCGACGATGCGCCGGACGACGAGTTCGGTCAGGTAGCTGGTGGAGGTTGCGGGCTTGACGATCGCCGGGACACCCGCCAGCAGCGCGGGCGCGAGCTTCTCCAGCATCCCCCAGACCGGAAAGTTGAAGGCATTGATGTGGATGGCCGCGCCTTCGAGCGGCACGCAGACGTGCTGGCCGACGAATGTCCCGCCCTTGGAGAGCGGTTCGACCGCGCCATCGAGGTAGACGCGGCTGTTCGGCAGCTCACGCACGCCCTTGCTCGCGAACACGAGCATCGTGCCGATGCCGCCGTCGATGTCGATCCAGGAATCTCCCTTCGTGGCGCCCGTGCGATGGGAAAGCGCGTAGAACTCGTCCTTGAATCCGAACAGGCGCTTGCCGAGCGCGCGCAGCATCGCGGCGCGCTCGTGAAACGTCATAGATCGAAGCGCTGGTCCGCCCACGTCGCGCGCGTGGTCCAGCATCGCGCGGAAATCGAGCCCGCCGCTCGCCGCTTCGGCGACGAGCGCGCCGGTGCTCGCATCGTGGAGCTGGCTCGCGCGGCCTTCACCGCTCTTCCAGCGTCCGGCGACGTAGCTCTGCAACCGCATGGCGCTCTCCTGCATCAATCTGCCTCAGGCCTGTGCCGCGCGTGCGGCCTGCCAGGCTGCAAAGGACGATTTTTCGCCCGCCAGCGTGACGAGCAATGGCGCCGGCGTCCAGTAGCGTTCGCCATGCTCGCGCGCCTGCGCGCGGATCGATTCCAGCACGGCCGCAAGACCCAGCGTGTCGGCATAGAACATCGGCCCGCCGCGGTGCCTCGGAAAGCCATAGCCATTGCACCAGATTACGTCGATGTCGGCCGGACTCTCGGCGATGCCTTCTTCGAGTATGCGTGCGCCCTCGTTGATCAGCGCGAGGATGCAGCGGCTGACGATCTCCAACGCTGAAACCTTGCGTTGCCTGATCTCGAGCTGCTCCGCCTCTGCGCGGATCAGCTCGCTGACCTCGGGATCGACCGTGCGCTCGCCGCCCGGACCGTCGTAGCGATAGAAGCCACGCCCCGTCTTCTGCCCGAATCGGCCGAGTTCCGCGAGCCTGTCGGAGACGCGATAGAAGCGCGGGTCGTCCGGGCGGCCGGCCCATTCACGCCGGACCTGAAACCCGATGTCGAGCCCCGCGAGGTCGCCGACGGCGTTCGGGCCCATGGCCATGCCGAAGTCCTGCAGGGCCCTGTCGATCGCCTCGGGCTTCGCGCCCTCGAGCAGCATCAGTTCCTTTTCGCGCCCATAGGCGTAGAGCATCCGGTTGCCGACGAATCCGAAGCAGTTGCCGACCGGCACGCCGATCTTGCCGATGCGCTTCGTGACCGAGAATGCCGTTGCAAGCGCTTCACGCGAAGAATCGCGCCCGCGCACGACCTCGACGAGCCGCATGACGTGGGCGGGACTGAAGAAGTGCATGCCGACGACGTCGCCCGGC
>Ga0209706_10002496_pt1 | contig 10192 bp, 7 predicted proteins | sample PPLLaktember2015_6_FD_187263 | JGI IMG/M metagenome (GOLD analysis project Ga0209706, IMG submission 187263) | Freshwater sediment microbial communities from Prairie Pothole Lake near Jamestown, North Dakota, USA - PPLs Lake P8 Core (1) Depth... | ecosystem: Environmental > Aquatic > Freshwater...
TCGGCAATTTTCATTATCCTCGGGGGAAACTCAACTATTTCGTTTTTCTGATTGCGGACCTCCCTGTGATATGAGTATTGCTCATAATAATTCCTGAAACCATAATCCTCAAAAAATTTCCTGTAATATTTCTTATGATAAGGCATCCCGAAACCCTGCTGCATGAATCCCTCGACCAGAAGTCCCCAGTTATTGTCATTCTCCCCGAAATTGACAGGTCCGTCCATAGCTTCCATGCCGTGCGAGGTAAGCCATTTTTTGCCTGTGTCGAAAAGCATAAAAGCAGCATCCCTGTCTTCGATCACCTCAAAAAAACCTATACCTCCGGTCAGACGGCGGCCGGCGGACGATTTCTGCCTGTCCAGAAATGCAGCTATCCGTCCTGTTGTCTTTCCGTCGGGTCCCTTGAGGATCCAACGGGCTGCATCACCCCGTCTGAATAAATAATTTCGATCCGGGTCAAAAATTGCCCTTAGTTCAGAATCAAGCTGACACACCCAGTAAGGATCGTTTTTATATAATCTCTTGGGAAAATCAATGAATTCCTTTTCGTCCTGCGGAGATTTAACCTCACTTATCTGCATAACAACAATAGTTTATTTTTCCTCTCCTGCTGATTTTTTGCATAAAACCTTTACAAAATTATACTTCCGGCAAATATAGAGAGAAAATTGATTTGGGATTACTGATAGCCGATTTGGCTTTGCCGAACTCGCCTTCGGCCCGGTTCGGATTTAACAGTCCCTGTCTGCCGGAAGGCAGGCGCAATATCAAATCAGCAATCCGAAATTCCTTATCATTGAATATCAATTATCCTGTGGTCAATCAGAATAAACAGCAATACAAGGAGTACCGAATATATCGCAAACACTCTGACCGGGATGTATTCCGTCGGTTTTATTTTCATTTTGACCCAGAGGTAACCGGTAAGGTACACTTTGGAGATTGTATAAACCAGGAAAGTAGCCAGCGCCACACCAACAATATTGTAGCCCCATTTTATCATAAGAAGGCTCAGGGGTATGTTCAGTCCGAGTTCGATGACTGCAGCTAAAAGCGTGATCCGGGTCTTTTTCCTTCCGACAATAATTGTCTGCGGGAAAACCAGGCGTGGAATAACAAGGAGGGAATAAATAAGAAACACGTCGGCGCTCTTCTGGAATTCAGGTGTGAATATCCTGGGGTAGATCCACCTGGCAAAAAGCATTATGAACATTGTTGCCGGGAAACACAGGTGCATCAGCTTTTTCGATTTTGCCTTTATTTTGGCAAGCGATTCTTTCATCCTGGTCCTGGTTGAGAATTCCGGCAGCATGGCATTGCTCAGCCCGTTTGCAAGCAGAAGCACCAGGGGGAACTCCTTTGCACCATAACGGAACCAGGCGAACATCCCGGGATCGCGGTACACTGCCGAGACAATTACACCATCCGTATACTGGGCTGACCCGCTTATCAGCGAGGTCAGTATCAGCGGCAACCCCAGGTAAAGATGCTCTTTCATGAATTTGAGAGATATCTTCATCTCGGTGTAGCGCCTGAGAAGTATTATAAGCCATACCCATCTGATTGCAGTGACGGCCAGCAATCCGTAAATTGACCAGATAATGCCTTTCCCTGAAATGACCGGCAAAATTACAAGAATAAGCTGGAGTGTAAATGTGTACAGGCTGTACTGAAATATACGGTATGAGCGGTTGTTGAGAAGGTAGATGTACTCAATAAGGCAAACCGGGTTGCTGAGCAGCATATAAAGAAGAAGCAGGTTGATATAGGGAACATCGCCTGAAAAGTTGAAAACAGAAAAGTTGTATTTTATCCCATGTCCCATCACGAAGAAAAGCAGGCTGAACATGCACAACAGCAGGAAAGCGTTAAAGATCTCCGGCGATTTGCCCGTTCCGTTATCTCCCATTTTCCTGTATGTCCGGTTCCGGTGATAGAGGGGCAGAAGAGACTGGATAATTCCCGTTACCCAGAAGAAACTTATCAGACCGGAAATGAACAGGAACATTTCCCAGGCACCGATCTCAGCCCTGGTAAGATGGCTTTTTGTAAAAACAATGCTGACAATCAGGAAGACAGTAAACTTCAGCAGCTGAAACAGCTGCAATCCCGAGATATTGTCTATTAACTTTATTTTTCTCAAAACAGGATAAAATTATTCAAATTTCTTCCTGATAACATGGCACCTCCGGCAAAAATTGTTAGGCCCGGTAATTATTTATCAACCGACAGGCTTAAAACCGGAGGAGCAGCAGAAATTAAAATAAAATTTTGCGGAATTGAAATTTTGGCTTTATTTTGCACCCCGAAACGGTGGATGTAGTTCAGTTGGTTAGAACGTCGGATTGTGGTTCCGAAGGTCGTGGGTTCGAATCCCATCTTCCACCCAAAACAAAAAAGGCTGTCGCGAAGCGGCAGCTTAATTTTTTTAAGATGCGGGAAAAGCTTGCTTTTCGAAGCAGGTTAAAAAAATAAAGCTGAAATCCCGGCAAGCCGGGATACAGCCTTTTTTGTTTTGGAGACCTCCCCCCCGGGATCGCCATTTCGAATGAAGTGAGAATGGCAATCAACCCACCTTCTCCCATCCCCTGTACTTCACATAAGCCATCACCGAAAGTCCGGCAAGTACGATAACCGTGATATAAACAAATGCCGGCACAGGGACAGGATCGCCTGCAGCATACGAATGGAGACCTGACAGGTAGTAGTTGACTCCGAAGTAGGTCATAAGCACTGATGAGAATGCAAAAAGCGACAGAAGGTTAAATGTGTAGATATCCTTCATGCCGGGGATCAGGCGTGAATGCGTCACTATGCTGTAGATTATTATCGTGATGAGCGACCAGGTCTCCTTGGGATCCCATCCCCAGTACCTGCCCCACGATTCATTCGCCCATACCGCTCCCAGGAAGGTTCCGATGGTAAGAAAATAGAGTCCGAGTATAAGGGTTTTCATATTAATTACTGTCAGTTCATCAATGGTGCCTGAGATCCTTTCCCTGTTCTTCCCGTTCGATAATGAGATCAGGATCATTGTTATAATGCCAAGGATAGCACCAAGGCCGAGGAAACCGTAACTTCCCGTGATAATTGATACATGAAGGGTCAGCCAGTACGATTTAAGGACCGGTACCAGGTTGGTAATCTCAGGATCCATAAAACTAAGATGGGCGACCATCAGGGTCATTGAGGCAAGGATGCCTGTAGCCGCCAGTGCAAAGGGAGATTTCCGGCTGAAAATAAAGCCCGCCAGAAGTGTAACCCACGATATGAATATCATCGACTCATATCCGTTGCTCATTGGCGAATGACCCGAAATATACCACCTGAGCCCCAATCCGAAGGTATGGAGCAGGAATCCCGCAAACAGGATCCAGCCCAGTATCCTTACAAGCAGGTAGGTCTTCTTTCCACCCCTGATTACCATAACTATCAGCCCTACAAGCATAATAAGTGCCGTGGTTGCATAAAAAGGAAAAAGGCGTTCAAATATCATAAGCTTATAGTAAAGCAGTTCGGCCTTTGTTTTGGATTCTGCAGGCAGGTCATACTGAGCAAACCGTTCCTGGTAGCCCGAAACAGATTCCGATAACTGTTTTGCCGTTGCATTGTTGTTTGTTTGCAAAGCCTCTGCAAACATTGGTATTATATTTTGCAGGTATAGAGAATCTTCCTGAGTGACAGCTGTTTTCAGAGCTTCCTGCGGAGAAGCCCAGTTGTGACTTCCATCCCTGAGCGGAAACAGCCTGAGGAATCCGCCCGTGTAGATCATGTAAACGATGTTGACCCTTTCATCAACCTTCATTATCTCCTTGTCGGCTTTGCTTCTCTGCCCCGGAGCCTTTGAGTAGGCCGTGTTAACATCATTTGATAGTTTATATGTCCCGCCGCCACTCATATCAACAAGGTCCGAAAATGAAGCCAGATTTCCCCTTATGCCCAGGGTTTGCTGTAATTCCTTGTTTGAAACTTTAATAAGAGGTACATCCTTCCAGTTGTCAAAATCGAAGTAGATCCCAAGGAAAACCTGCATTGAGGTGAGCCCCTCAAACTTGTTTTCCCTTGTGACCTTCCGGAGAATATCATTGCTGAGGGTGAACAGTGGTTTTGTTCTTCCCTTCTGATCCTGTACAAGCACTTTCCCGAATTCTTCCGCTGCCTCCTTACCGGGAACAAGCTTCTGAGCACCGGCATTCCCCAGTCCTGATAAAAGGAAGATTATCAAAATCAGCGGTAGTGTTTTTCTAAGGGCGGAATTCCAGAATCCGGCATTGACATTATTAAAGACCGATCTTCTGCTGAGCAGTGAAAGAATTATGAACAGGAAAAGCAAACCGTATCCCGTGTAGGTCACAAGTATTCCGGCAAGATCATGATTTACCGATAGTATGGTTCCCTTTTCATCCTGGTCGTACGATGACTGATAAAAACGGTAACCCCTGTATTTGAGAATATTGTTCATGAATACCGTGAATGGTCTTTCAACATTTTCATCCCTGTCGATGAGAATTACATCGCTTTTATAGCCTGAAGGACTGTTGCTACCCGGGTAACGCTCGAGCACAAAGTCATTCAGTTTAATGCTGAACGGAAGCGTCGTTTCCCTGGGGCCATAAGTAATTTCAAGCATGTTTCCGTCAGCATCGGCTGAAGCGGATGCGATGTTGCCCGACTGGTCATCCCATAAATTAACCGTTGCTATGCTTTTGCTCCCGCTGTACAGATTAAAAATAAACAGATTCCTGCCCGTCTCCTGCATGCTCCTGTCAACTGAAACCGTCTGAAAGGCACCTTTTACCGACATCTCCTGGGGTACCAGGCGTAATCCGCCGATTGTGAAGATCTGCATGGGCTTTAATTCAACAGTTTCACCCGGCTCGAATTTCACCGTTTCCTGGGTCATCATGCTCATCTGTTCAAACGGCAGTTTTGATTTCAGGTAAAATGATGCCGGATCGGTGATTATTGAAATATCAGTTTCAGCCGATGCATCAAGTCCGATTGAAATACCCCCGAAAAAGACTGATTCGCCCTGCCTCAGATTCAGTGTTCTGCGTCCTGTGCTATCGGCGGCAAGCAGGCTGATCACCGGTCCGCCAGTGGGAGAGTCGGCAACAGCTTCCGATGCATTTGGCATTATTCTGCTTAGGACAAGCTCATACTCCCGGCCGCCTGCTTTTATCTTCTTCTTAAAGTTCTCAGCCGATCCCGACGACATATAATATTCCTCCAGGTCGTGATCTAACAGTTTACCCGCCCCATCCTTCAGGGTATAACCCAGGTATCTCGTATCCGAAAAACAGGCATTCTGCTCCTCTCCTTCCCTGATGTGAATCACACCCTCCCAGCCCGTGTACCTTGTAATTGCAGCTCCGGCAATAATAACAACAAATGCGAGGTGAAAGAGCATAACGGTAATTTTTGCCCGCCTGTAAAGTTTAAATTCAATAATCTGTCCGATCAGATTGATTGTCAGGAGCAACAGGATGAGTTCAAACCACCTTGTATCATACACATAATTGTAGGCTGCAGCCGAGCCGTAGTCGTTTTCGATAAATGTGGCCGCCGCCATCGAAGCTGCAAATACAACGAAGAGAACTCCCATGAAGAGAGGTGAAATAAGGAATTTTATCACTTTCATAATCTTATCTTTTAACCTTTTTCCGAGATCTGCAGCAGCTTTTCCCTGTCCAGTATTTTGAGGTGCGATGATGTTGAAACAATTATTCCCGAATCTTCCATTTCCTTAAGTATCCTGACAACACTTTCTTTTGCCATGTTGGTCATTTCGCCAAGTTCCTGCCGCGAAAGTATCATTTCATATTCATCGGACCTGAATACTTCATCAGAAAAATAGAGTAACACCTCGGCCAGTCTTCCGTGCATTTTCTTCTGGGCAAGATTGACCATTTTGATATGCGATCTCAGGGCTTTTGCACTTATATCTTCCAGAAGGCTTTCTGCAAAATCACCATTCAGCTTTACAAGTTGTTTGAAAATGTCAAAATTAATAAAACAAGCCTGAACTATCGTAATCGCAGAAACAGAATAGGTGTGCCTTGAAGTTACGTACGCTCCTGGTCCTATAATAAGGCGGCCGGGCTGCAATACGCTCATAATAAAGTTCCTCCCCCTGAGACCCTCAATATAGCTCTTGGCCATCCCTGAAGCCAGGAATAATGCATTGGAAGCCGGTGATCCCTGTTTTATAATTATTTCCCCGGGCTTAAATGTAGCTTCGTACCTGTTCTCATTTACAAGCTGTAGTTCCGATTTTGTAAGATGATCGAAATTTTTCCAGCGTACTGAACAAGTTTCACAATTTTCCGTCATATGTATATCAGACATGGTTCTTTTGTGATGAGTTTAAAAGTAGAATTAATCGGCAGGCATAACCTTAAAATCTTACAAATATCATTTAATTAATTGATTTTTATCAATGATTAACTACATATCTGTCAATTTTGTACCTTGCATATAGCATAATTATTGTTAATAATTTAACAAATGCCAATGATTACCTTGCATCTGAAAATACCTTTAAAAACTCACAATATGAAAAACCTGCTGAAGCTTATCGCCGTACTGTTTGGAACAGTGTTTTTGTTCTCTGCCTGTGAAGGACCGATGGGTCCGGCAGGCGCTGATGGCCAGGATGGACTGGATGGCCAGGATGCAAATGAAACCTGTAAACTTTGCCACAATCCGGATGTTGTTGACCAGAAGTCCGTTGAATTTAATTTCTCAAAGCACAAATATGGTGAAGCTGCATTCGAGGAAGCGGGGAATGCAGGTTGCGCCCCCTGCCACGAATCAGAAGGATTTAAATATGTATGCGAGAATAATATTCCTGCAACATTTACCCTGAACACCACCACCGGCAAATACAGGAATGATTACGCCGCAACAACTGACCTTGCATTCGGTGAACTGACCTGCTCTACCTGCCACAGCAGCCTGCACACAAATTATGAAGGGACTGAGTTTTTCCCATTGACAAACAATGCTGCCGTCCCCATGACAATGTGGAAAGCTGATAAAACAATCAATCTGGCACAGGATGGAGGAATGAGCAATCTTTGCGTAAAATGTCACCAGCCAAGGCCGCTGGCAACCAGCACTTCCCTTTCGGATGGTAATGTAGTTGACTATGTTTCGCTTGCTACCAATCCGACAGACAACTTTTACGACAGCAGTGTGGGCAATGCTGCTCCAAACAAGGTGCTGCCCTCCTACAGGATGCATGTTCATTATGGGACGGTAGGCGCAATTTTTGCCGGCATGGGGGGAGTGGAATTTACAGGTACCCAGACTTACAGCAATTCAGCGCACACAACTGCCGCCTCATGCGGCGACTGCCATATGGCGCCAATTACCGGGAGAGCCGGGGGCCACACGTTCAGGGTCAGAAGCGGGGAAGGAGCACTTACAAGTTCCACAAGCTGGAATTTCAAAGGCTGTAACGTCACAGGGTGCCACACTACTCCGATAACCGCCACAACCACAACTACATGGACCGTACCCAGGGCTGAAATCAAAACCCTGCTCAATAACCTTGCTGATAAAATTAATTCTGTTGGAGGAACCACAGATATTCTTCACAGCGAGCCGGATGGCGAACACAACTTATGGGCAGGCATAACAACCGGCAACTATGATGGCTATCTGAATATCTATGACCCGTCGTCAAATCCGGCCGGAGTCTGGAAAAACCCTGCGAGCACGGGTTCATGGACAGCTGCTCAACGGGCTATCAATGATGGTTTACCACCATTTCCTACATTGCAGAACGTGATCGCCGGATCGCTTATCAACTTCCAGCTCGTTTTAAGGGAGTATAGTCTGGGTATCCATAACTACAATTATACAAAGGCTTTATTACAGAATTCAATTGAGGCTTTAACTGCCGCAGGGATATAATTCAAGCCTGTACACCGAAAAGAGATAAATAATTTACATTGAAAAAAAGGCAGGGTTGGTGAATACACCAGCCCTGCCTTTTTTTATTTGTTAAAAGGACAATTATTTTTTAAATGTCCTCATGTAATTGACCACATTCCAGATATCATCATCCGAAAGCTTGCCCTCATATTTAGGCATCTCATCCCTTCCCGTTTTGGTCTTGTAAAAGTGTTCCCCATCGGTCTGGTTCTGATATAAAGCAGCTGAAAAGTCGCCGGGATGTGTTTTTAAGGCTCTGGCCTTGACTCCGTCGCCCAGACCTGTCTTGCCATGACATGAGGCGCAGTTTTTGTTGTAAAGTGCCATTCCGGTCTTGGTGCTGGCATCTCCGGGTGCAACCGGGTTCTTCATGGTTTTAAAGTTTGCAGGAACTTCCCATGGTTTTGGCTGTGCGGTTGCATTCAGGGTTATCATTGAAAAACTGATAACAACCACTGCTGAACCGATAAAAATTTTTTTAAGTTTTCTCATAATACCTCTAGTTTTTAAATTTTAGTTATAATAATACAATTATCGTGCAACTTTCTAATATTGATCTACAACTTCTTTTGTTTTTTACTTTCCCTCTTAATAATTATCAGACTTATTATTGCAAAGAGATAATGTCCCCAGACTCCCGTCAGAAGAATTGAGAGAGTGATTATCATCCACATGGGAGGCGTTTTTGTCCACAGAGCCCTGTGAGCAACAGGCGCAGGATTAACCGAGGGGATACCCCATTTCTGTTGTGAGGCGCGCTCAACATTACCAAAGGTTTCGTGCTCCTCGAATTTTGCAATAATCGTCAGGTTCCCCTCAGGATCGCCGGGGAGATCCGTCGGAAACTCCAGGCTTGCGCTTCCTTTTTCATTAAGCCATGCTTCACCAACAGGTAAAAGGCTGAACATCCTTGGTACATATATCATTACAACTTCTTCTGATACAGGTATATCCCCATCATTCCCCGGTGTGAAGGCTGTAATGGTGATTGTTTTGACACTGTCGGCCTCTGAAAGGACCATGTCAAGCTTAACATCTTTAATTGACAGATCCGATACAACTGCCTCAATAGTATCATTCCCGGAAAATTCAGTTCTGAAGATCCATAGTCCGTCATTTTTTACAGGAAGATCCTGATCCTGCGGCAGTTCAAACCTGGCAACTCCTTTTTCATCAGTTGAAACTGTGCCAAGCAGTTCCCTCCCGGTATCTCCCGAATAAAACGATATACTCATACCTGCCAGAGGAATTTCTATCCTGTCGTGAGAATATGTCAGCGTTGTCTTCAGGGATCTCAAATCATCAGAATCCTTAAAATACTGCAATTGTATATATGGACTGATGATTTTTTCATCCTGAGAAAAAACCGGATAAGTTATACCTGAAAGGAAAATCAGACCAGTTATTATAATGTATGTTCCTTTTTTCATCAGATTAATTCCCTTTTCACTTACTTTAATACTTCTGCTTCATCCTTTTCCTGCATCTCGGAAATGGAAATAATAGGCGCAATTTTCGAAATGAGCATGAACAACATGGCAAAAACCGATACACCGGCAAAGGTGAGTGACCATTCAATCCAGGTTGGAGAATATTTTATCCATTCAGTCCGCACATCCTGAATTGGAAGAAATGGCGTTTCGAGAGTCGGGATAACAATGATATAACGGTTCACCCATAATGCCAGCACCGCAATAACTGCTGCAACAGTTATATTCGGTATGGTCCTGAACCTGGGAAGGGCAATGATAATTCCGGGGAGAAGGATTCCTATGTAGTTTGCAAAAATGAAGAGTGTGTAATATTCAGAAAAAAGCTTGTCGATAAGGATTGAATCCATTTTAATGGAACCGTACCATTTCGTAAGGTAGTCACTGAATGTAAAGTAACCGTAAAAAGCTGCGATAACGGTTAAAAGCACCCCGACATTCACAAAGTGACGTTTTGTGATGTATTCCTCAAGATGGTAGACTTTTCTGAAGATCCACATAAGAATGATAAGAAGTCCGGTACCGGAAAAAACTGCAGCAATTACAAAATAGGGTCCGAAAATTGTCGAATGCCAGCCAGGCTGCAGCGTGACACCGAAAATCCAGGCAAGTACCGAATAAACAATTATTGCGATCGCGATTATCATCGAAGCCATGACGGTCCTCGCCCTCGAAAGCAGTTTTTTCTGGACCGGGGAACCATCATATCCGAGTGAAAGTATTTTATAGAACTTCTTTTTCCATGGGGGGACATTCAG
>Ga0209706_10002497_pt1 | contig 10190 bp, 4 predicted proteins | sample PPLLaktember2015_6_FD_187263 | JGI IMG/M metagenome (GOLD analysis project Ga0209706, IMG submission 187263) | Freshwater sediment microbial communities from Prairie Pothole Lake near Jamestown, North Dakota, USA - PPLs Lake P8 Core (1) Depth... | ecosystem: Environmental > Aquatic > Freshwater...
CACAATGGCGCAATCAGCTCCTGCTCCTGCTTTGGAAGAGGTTCCTCCCACAGCAATCGTCTTATCAATGGGGATGGCCCCACTGTCAGCAGCCATAATCGCACATTCGATCGCCACTTTCATTCCCACACCAAAAAGGCACCTTAGGGATTCTGCGAGAACCTCGGTATGCGAAACTCCTGAGAATTTGTTGCTGATGGAACGCTCCAAACCCGAAAGGATATGGCTCTGCTTCACGACCTTGCAGCCCGTGGATTCCAGTTCCTTGAGGATCTCTAAATTGAAATTCCAGACACCAGGTGCGGAGGAACCGGGATGAGAGCTCACGACGACGAGGTTGGTTTGACGGGCCATCTTCTTGGCAAATTTAAGGCCTGTTTCTCCGCGAGAGCTTGCCACGACCACACTCTTGATATCTCCTTCCTTTAATCGCTTGTCAACAATCTTTACGATATCAGCGGTGTTTTCATAACCTGCCTGTTCGAAATAGTATATTGACCGTTCAATCCCCAACATAAATAACCTCCTTCAGAGAAAATTTTAGATGATCGAAGCCTTCATGGATTAAAAATATTTGGAGAAGTCCCAATTGTCAAACAAAAAATTGGATTCATCATTTTCGATCCATATCAAAATTCTTGACGAACATCGATCCTGGTGAGTATATTTAGGGGAAAGGATCTATCCCAGCACCAAGAGGACCACGGATTTACCCGTGGGTGAATTGGTCCTCTGGTGCGGGATGTTCGCCCCGAGGGGGCGTTTAGAATGGATCCATGGGCTTGCCCGTGGGGCTCCATCAGGTGGATTCAAGGGAGATCGAGATGAGCGTTGTCCGTGCTGCAGTGGTCCAGGATAGCCCGGTTGTTTTTAATCGGGAAGCAACCATCGAAAAAGTCCATTCCTTGGCGAGCCAGGCGGCTCGGCGGGGAGTACAGCTCGTTGTCATCCCCGAAGCTTTCGTATCGGCTTATCCGACGGGTCTGGATTTTGGGGCCCGGATTGGACTCCGGACACCCAAAGGGCGAGATGATTTTAGACGTTATTATGAAAGCGCTGTGGCGGTGCCCAGTCCAGCTTGCGAAGCTTTAGGGAGAGCCGCACGGGAAGCCGGGGTATTTTTGGTTGTAGGGGTCATCGAACGTGATGGCGGCACGCTTTATTGCACCGTTCTTTTCTTTTCCTCGGACGGAAGGTTGATGGGCAAGCATCGAAAACTGATGCCCACGGCAATGGAGCGTTTGGTTTGGGGATTTGGTGATGGTTCAACCATGCCAGTATTTGAGACACCCTTAGGTAGGATCGGAGCGGTCATCTGCTGGGAAAACTACATGCCGATGCTTCGAATGCACATGTACGCTCAGGGGATCCAACTCTATTGTGCCCCCACTGCCGACCATCGGGAAACCTGGCTGCCTACAATGCGTCACATCGCTTTGGAGGGACGCTGTTTTGTCCTCAGTTGCTGTCAGTATCTTACCCGGGCTGATTGTCCGGAGGATTATGCTGCGATCCAGGGTAACGATCCGGCAACGATTCTCATGCGTGGTGGTAGCTGTATCATCAGTCCGCTAGGCGAGGTTTTGGCAGGACCAATTTTTGACGGGCCATGCATTCTGACTGCCGAGTTGGATTTGGACGAGATCCCCAGAGGTAAATACGATTTTGACGTCGTCGGTCACTACGCCCGATCTGATGTTTTCCGTCTTTACGTTAATACCCGATCCACACCGCCGGTGGTTCTCTCTTCGGAGGACGGGATTGATTCAGTGAAAAAGGATGAGTAGTCAGCCCACTTGACGCTTTACGTTTAACACCTTTCTCTTTCCCTCTTACGCCTCACGCCTTTCGTCTTACGTTTCCTTCAATTTTTAAAGTGAGGGAAAAGTTTTTCCACAAAGTGGAAAAAGATTGGGAATGCAAAGAAGATGGATACACAGATTACGGGATTAAATTGGGTCAATTCGATTTGAAGGCAATCAATTCGGTTCAAATGAAAATCATGGCATATTCCTTGCTTAATAAATAAATTGTAAATCCTTTTTTTGGAGAAATCAAAATGGTAATGAGCAAAATGGAAACACACGGAGTTGTCCTGCGATCCAAATACGAAGCATTGAAGAAGAGGTGGAGAATCCAGTTTATTCTGACACAGCTCTTTTATGTCATCGTCATCGCCTCCTTAGCATTTTTCCTATTTCAGAGTAAGAAGCCCACAGAATCGTCCATCGCCCAGATGCAGGAGCTGGAGGAATTGAAGACCAAAGAGGCCATTTACTCGGTCTTGAGGAGTAAGGGCCTCAGTTTAAACCAGGGTCTTGATATTGCCGAAGTGACGATCCGGCAATCGAGGAAACTGGATCTTCCCATGTCCTTGATCCTGGCCGTCATGAAGAAGGAAAGTCTGTTTGTTCCCTATGCCCTCTCCTCTCAGAGTGCGATGGGTCTCATGCAGGTTCATCCCATCACGTGGGGAGAATACGTGGAAAAGTTGAAACTCAATGTTTCGGCCCATGCGGCTTTCGACCCGGTCATGAACGTTATTGTGGCCACACACATCCTCAAGGACCTTTACGATTATTACAAAAAAAAGACGAAACCCGGATCAGAGGTTTGGGAATCCACTTTGTCCGCTTATTATGCCGGAAAGACTTCCCTTGCCCAAACAGGAATCACCGAGTCCCATTCGAGGTACGTAGGGGATGTCAACAGCTTCAAGGAAGAATTTGATAAGAAATTTCAGAATTAGATTACGGATACTCTGGTTATCTTTTCGCTTTGTCCTGCTCCGCTGGACCCTGAGAAAGACTCTCCACCGCCATCCCTAAAATCGTTCTCTCCTTCACGTCTGACATCAAATGCCTGATGGGAGTTTCCTTCTCCCTTAGTATTTCTTCCGTCCTCAGTATGACTTTTTGATGCGCTTATAAAATCAGGTAATGGATTGGCGTCACTTAAAAACATAGGACACTTTCTGGGGGAGGTCAGGGTGTAAAATAATTAAGTTTGAAGAAAAAATATTCTTGGATTTTAAGAGGGTTGATTCAATTCCCGGCAAGGGATAAAATGGGGCATCGACAGGGTTCACGAAAGAGATAGAACCCGAGGGTGAGTAATGGAAAAAGATGGGATGAAAGCACGTCATTTAGTGACAGGAGATTATCCAGTTCTTGAACCTTCATTTATCCATGAAGTAAAGGCAACAAGAACGCAAGATCCTTTTAATCCTCTCCTGGTCCTCGTCTCTTCAAAACTCCTTGGGCTCCACCTTCGCCGTCTCCTTGCAGAAGATGGGGTGCCTCATTTTAATCTTCGATTCAGGACGTTAGAAGAATTTGCGAGGGAAGTAAGTGCATCCAATCTTCTCGGTCAGGGAAAAACTGAGATTCCTTCCCACGCTGACGAGCTTATCATCGGGCATATTTCAAAGTCTTTAGCTGAGAAGGAGAAGGGGTTTTACTTTTATGATATCACAGACCATCCCGGATTCCACAGGGCTATCCTTGCCACCTTGAAGGACCTCAAAGATGCCTGTCTCTCTACTGAACAAATGGATCACATTCTAAGTGATACCAAAATAGCAAAGCAGGTTCATCTCCAAAAGTTGAAGGATCTTTTGAGTCTCTGGAAGGCCTATGAAAAGCGGTTAGGAGATCTTGGGTGGTACGATGAATCAGACGTGATGACGTCTGCCTGTCAAAGAGTAAAAGACTCGATATATTTAAAACAAACACCCAAGATGATCATTTACGGTTTCTATGACTTCAATATCGTCCAAAAACGACTTCTTCAAGCCTGTCTTAATGAAAAAGAAACGATCGTCTTCCTTCCCTATGAATCCGCTCATGCCTTCGAATATGTGAAACCGACATGGAATTGGCTCAAGGATAACGGTTTTAAAGAAACTTCTACCGAAATTGCGGTAACCGACAACCGGATACAACCCCTCGGTCATCTATGCCACCATCTATTCAATGATGGGAAACCGGTAGAGATCCCTCCAGATGTCGTTCAGATTGTTTCTGCACCTGGAGAGCCAAGAGAAGTTCGAGAAGTGATACGGGAGATCCTACGAGCATCTCTAGAAAAGGAGATTGCTTTTCATGAAATAGGTGTCCTCCTACGGGCTCCTGAGGAGTATTCACGTCTATTTCGGGAGACTCTCGATGGGCTGGGGATTAATCCTTATCTTCGTGAAGGGCTGCCTTTGATTAAGACGCCGGCAGGCCGAAGTTTATTGATGCTTTTAAATATTATTAAACGGAATTTTTCAAGGCAGTCTGTCATTGAATTTGCCACTTTTGCAAATTTACTTTCTGATCGATTTTCTACGGAGAAAGAATTTCCCCTCACTCCGTCTAAATGGGATGCTATTTCCATCCACGCAGGCATTGTCGAAGGTCAGAAAGAATGGGAAGAAAGGCTCGGACGACTTCGAGAGAGCTGGATCAAAAAGGGGGAAGAGGAAGAAGAGGGTGAAGGGAGGAGACGCTTCCATAAGGGAGACATTGTTGCTATCGATCAGCTGATCCGTTTCACCAAAGAGCTTTTCAAATTTCTTCAACAGTTGGCAGCATCAAATACCTGGAATGGAAAGGTGGCCGCTTTACTCGGTGCCTTTGATAACCTTGTGGGGCAAGACGAAGAGAGTCTTCTTGTCAAGCAGGCGGTGAGGAGGCTGTCCGAACTCGATACGATTGGTATTTCGCCATCCCCGGGAGATTTCGCTCGTTTGGTGGACGAGGTGTTGCAGGAAGAGACGATTCCCAACGGAAGATTTCAGCGAAACGGTCCAGCCGTTGTCAATTTGATGGCAGCCCGTGGTGTCCCCTTTAAAATGCTTATCATCCCAGGAATGGCGGAAAAGTCTTTCCCACCCCTTATACGGCAGGATGCCATCCTGCTGGACCAGGAACGAAAGATACTTAACCGATCTCTGGGTGGGAAAGAGACAGAACCACTCCCCTTAAAAACAGAAGGGCGACTCGAAGAAGAGCGCCTTCTTTACCGGCTGGCAATCGGAGCTGCTAAAGAAAAGTTAATTCTCAGCTTTCCCCGGATAGAAATCGGGACGGGGAAGGAACGCCTGCCATCATCATTTTTGCTCGCTTCTGTGAAGGCACTTACTGGAGAGAGTATTGACTTTCAGAAGTTTGAAAAGTTTCCCGGATTTGTCCGAATCCCTTTATCCGAGATCGCCGTGAAATCCCCGGAGAAGGCTCTGGATGAATTAGAGTTTGATATCTCAACAGGACAGCAAAAGTTGGAGGAGAAGAAAGCAGAGGCATTACTTTATCTGCGGGAGCTTTCTCCCTTCTTTGGCCGCGGCCTTCACCTCGAGTCCTCCCGCTGGGGGAAAAGAATTTTCACCGGTTTTGAAGGCATTCTCTCTTCAAAAGAGGCTCTCCAGGTTTTGCGTGAGCGGCATTCGATTTTTAAAAAGAGCATTTCTCCGACACGGCTTGAAGCCTATGCCTATTGTCCTTATCAATATCTTTTAAATGGGATCATGGGGATCGAGGCCCTGACAGAACCTGAGAAAGAAGCGACCATCACTCCTCTGGATAAGGGGAAGCTCATTCACGATATTCTCTGGAAATTTTTTACGGATCTGAAGAAAGAAAGAGGATCTTCGCTCCAATTGGAACCAAAAGACCTGGAGAGATTGTTAGAGATAGCTAATCAGAAATTCATCGAATTTGAGCAGATGGGGGTAACCGGGTACTCCATGCTGTGGGAGGTGGAGAAGAGAAATATCCGAGATAACTTAATGGACTTCTTTGGCAAGGAGCTTAATGACACTGAGTTCATCCCAACATATTTTGAGGTTCGATACGGGATGAAACATCTCGATTTTCAGGAGAGTGAAATTTCAACCGAAGAACCGGTCCCTCTAAGATTGGCAGGGAAAACCGTTAACTTGAGGGGCCGGATTGACCGGATTGATTTGACAAAGGATGGGAAGAGAGCAAGGATAAGAGATTACAAGAGTGGCAAGAAAATAGGGAAAGAAAATGATTTTCAGGGCGGTAGGACTTTGCAGCTTCCCCTTTATCTTTACGCTGCCAGGCAATTGCTCGGTCGGCTTCACAAAGGCATAGAGGTTGAGTCTGCTGAATACTATTTTCTCAAATCAGGGAAGCCTGTTGGTTTTGAAGGATCTGAGCTGAAGGCAAAGGAGGCTAAACTTCAGGAGATTCTGAAGACCATCGCTGGAGGCATTGAAGAGGGAGTTTTTATTGCTGTGCCTAATAGTCAGTGCCGATACTGTGAGTTGAAAATAATCTGTGGAACCTGGACTCAAATACTTTTCGAGCGTAAGGCAACGGACCCGAGGGTGAAGGGGTACTTAAAGATGCTTGAAGAAGAGACGGAAGAGAGCGAGGAATGAAATCTGAGGCAAGGTTCATAGACCAGGAACAGCGGGATAGGGCAGCTCAGGACATTTCTGAAAGCTATATCATTGAGGCAGCCGCTGGAACAGGCAAAACCACTGTGCTTGTCACCCGTATTATCAACCTGATCAGGGCAGGAGATGCACGCCTGGAAGAGATTGTAGCGATTACCTTTACAGAAAAGGCCGCAGCTGAGTTAAAGGTCAAGTTACGTCAGAAACTGGAAGAAGAACTCTCAACGGTTTCAAATCCTGATGAGCAAAACCGGCTCTCAAAAGCCATTTCTGACTTAGAGCGGATGCAGGTGACGACGATCCACTCTTTCTGCGGTTCTTTGCTGCGAGAGCGGCCGGTCGAGGCAGGGCTCGACCCCAACTTTGAAATCGCCGATGATCTGACTTCCTCTCTCGTTCAGACTGAGGTTTGGGAAGGGTGGCTGGAAAAGCAGATGAATGCAAACGACCTCGCCTTGCGCCGTGCAGTGCTCATTGGAATCACCCCCGAACAGATACGCAAGGTCAGCCAATTCGTTTTGGGAAACCATGATGTGTTGCAGTACCTACCCTCTCCTCCTTCCCTTGAAGAGGTGGAGAAAACAATTGGGCAATTTATTAAACCGTTTCAGAAAAGTGTTCATTCCCTGAACCATTTGAAGAAATATTGCAAGAATCCGGATGAAGACAAAGCAGCCCAAAAAATTGACCAGTTAAACGAGCAGTTTCTCAAGCTGCAATCACTCCCCCAGGAAGAGAAAGGAATCTTTATCTTTAAAGAGACCCATGTCGGTTCTTCTAAGCCCGGAAACCAGAAAAACTGGGAGAGCAAAGGATATCTTGAAGACGTTCGAAAAGAAATAAATCAACTCTCACAGGCCCATGACGAGGTCAGATCCACCATCGCTGATTCTGTTATGGCTGCACTGGCAGAGTGGTTAACCGACTATATCAAGGCCTATGAACAGGCTAAGCGAGAACGCAACCTCCTCGACTTCAACGATCTTCTTATGATTGCCAGAAGCATGTTGAAGGAACATCCACAGGTCCGAGAATACTTTCGTGATCGTTACAAATTTTTACTGGTTGACGAATTCCAGGACACCGATCCCCTTCAGGCAGAGATCGTCTTTTTCCTTTCGGAGGAGGAAAAGGGAAAGGCGAAAGAGTGGAAGGATGTCCGGGTCTCAACGAAGCGTCTCTTTCTCGTAGGCGATCCCAAGCAGAGCATCTATCGATTCCGTCGTGCTGACATTGAAATGTATGAAGAAGCCAAGAAGCGGATGGGGGAGAGCCGCCTTCTTAACATTTCCCAGAACTTCCGGTGTGCACCCTCTATTGTCCGCGTGGTGAACAGGATCTTTCAGGATCTGATAAAGCCTCCGGAGGATGGCCAATATCAACCAGGATATGTCCCACTCCATTTTGGTCGTAAAAAAGAAACTGTCCCACCCGAACATGGCATAGTACTCCTTTATCCCCCAAGAAACGAAAATATCGTGTTTAAAAAGGTTGATGATTGCCGTTTATGGGAGTCCCGCTGTATCGCTTCTTTCATTCAAAGGGTGGTGAGTGAGGAAAAGTGGCAGGTGTGGGACGACTCTGACCAGTCCTTCCGTCCTATCATGTTTAAAGATATCGCCATCCTGATGAGAACCTACATTCCTCTAAATTCCCTGGAAGAATCCTTAAGGTCCTTTGAAGTGGATTACCGGGTAGTCGGCGGAAAGCATTTTTATAAGCGCCAGGAGGTGCAACAGCTTCTAACTGTTCTTCAGGCAATTGACAACCCTAATGACAAAGTCTCTTTGATCGCCGCACTCCGTTCACCTTTCTTCGGGGTTTCAGATGAAGAACTTTTTCTCTTTCATGCCAATGGAGGAAGTTTAAATTACCTGCAAGAGGCCCGGGGCACAAATTTAGAACAGCCTTTCTGTCTCCTTCGAGAGCTCCACGAAGTGCGAAACCAGGCAAGTGTCGCCGCTCTTTTGAAGAGATTCTATGAGGCAACGAGCGGATTGGTTCTATTTCTTCTGAAACCTCAAGGCGAGCAGAGGGTCGCGAATCTCATGAAGATCGGCGATGTGGCACGGGCCCTGGATGAAAGGGGAATGTTGAGCTTCAGGGGCTTTGTCCATTGGCTTTCTGAACGAAGGGAAGAAGAGGCCGAAGAGGAAGAACCCCCCACACTTGAAAGGGGTGATAATTTCGTTCGTCTTCTGACGATCCACAGGGCTAAGGGACTGGAATTCCCTGTGGTCATCCTTGCAGACCTTGCCTATAAAGCAGGTGGGCGTGAAGACTTCATCATCGACCGCAATGGAGAACGGATCGCCATTAAGGTGGGGCCTAAAGATAGTGGCTTCCAGACAGCCAATTATGAAGAGCTAAGCCAGTGGGAGGAGAAGCGGGGTGAAGCGGAAGAAAGGCGCCTTCTCTATGTGGGGATGACAAGAGCGAGGGACTTTTTAGTTCTGCCTGTCTTCTGGGTGAAGGAAAAGAAAGACGGGAAAAAGGAAGTTCCGGATAGTAGTTTCTTAAATTACCTTCAGCCGTATTTAAACGAGCCTGATAAAGTTCCGTTTGGGAAATGGGATAGGGAAATGATGTTCTACGATACCAATAAACTTGAACTCAAGCCCAAAGAGATGACTCCATTCCGGTTTCCATTAAACATTGAGAGGAACGGGGGAGAAGATTCCAGATTATCCCTTTCTCAACGCGTGCATTGGAAAGAGGCTCAGGAGGAATTAAAGAGACAGGCTGGAATGGGCCGTCCCATTACTACTGCCATAGAAAAGCTTGAGGAGGTTGAAAAGGATGATGAATGGGTGATCTCTCCGGTGACCAAAGGCGAGGGGGCAGTATTTGGAAAACTTGTTCACCGACTTTTTGAAAAAATGGACTGGGGTCAGCCTGGTCTTCTTGAAGAGATGGCGGTTATAGAAGGGAAAGACCTTGGAGCAACAGGACCCATGATAAAAAGGGCAGGGGAGATAGTAAGGGAGGCAATTCATTCTCCAGTCCTCCAGCGCGTCATTAAATCAAGTAGCTACCAAAAAGAAGTTCCCTTTACCTATAAGAATAATGGAACCATTTTTGAAGGAGTCATGGATGTGGTTTTTAAGGAAGAAGATAGTCTGGTGGTTCTGGATTTTAAGACGGACCTAATAAAAAAAGATGATCTAAACTCAAAAGTTGACCATTATAAACCACAGGTTCAGGTTTATTCAGATGCCATCGAAACCATTTTTGGTATAGCTCCAAAGGAGGTTATTCTTTTCTTTCTCCATTTGATGGAGCCAGTTTCAATTGAGGTCTAATGCAGTTAGCTATGGCACACAAAATGCTAACGCATTGTCATCCCGTTGCTTTTTTGTGAGGGGGGGGAAATGGTTGTTATTTTGATGGAAGCCACGATTCAGATTGGCAAGAATGAATTCATGAGGAGAATACCATGGATTGGGTCCCGATTGTTATAGCACTGTTGGCCGGGTTCGCATTAGGATTAGGGGTTGCTTTTATCCTAAGAGTCGTCCAGGCAAAAGGCGCTAAGGAACTTGCAAATGAATTGTATATTGAAAGTGAAGCTCAGCGTAAGGCAAATATAGATGCTGTTATCGAAAATGTGAAGGCAAGCTTTGGAAATTTGTCTCTTGAAGCACTATCACGATCCACTGACGAGTTTCTAAAATTAGCTAAAGCAAAGCTGGAGTCAGAAAGGGAAATCAGTGGTAAGGAATTGGATGCAAAGAAAGGGCTTATCGATCAACAATTGCAGCAAATGACCTCTAAGTTAGAG
>Ga0209706_10002499_pt1 | contig 10190 bp, 14 predicted proteins | sample PPLLaktember2015_6_FD_187263 | JGI IMG/M metagenome (GOLD analysis project Ga0209706, IMG submission 187263) | Freshwater sediment microbial communities from Prairie Pothole Lake near Jamestown, North Dakota, USA - PPLs Lake P8 Core (1) Depth... | ecosystem: Environmental > Aquatic > Freshwater...
AAGGCTCGAGAGTCTTCGACTCGTCGGCGAAAGGCGGGCTAACAAGGCGTTGGAGCCGTCGCCCGGCGGTCGCGTGCGCGCCCGCCGGGTTCCCGCGCTCGGTGGTGTCCTGCGCGAGCGCGGCGCGGCTCAACGCCACGCCGTTAGCCCGACACGACAGCCGCCGACGATGTAAAGTGCTGGCGTGCCGGAAATCTCGCGCTTCTTTGGCATCGTGATCCGAATGTTCGTCGAGGCGGGCGGTCAGCATCACCGGCCGCACTTCCACGCCTACTACCAGGACCACGCGGCCGTGTTCGCGCTCGACACGATCGAGTGCTTGGGTGGCAGCCTGCCGAAGACGCAGCAACGCCTCGTCGAGGCATGGGCGGAGATTCATCGAGCCGAGCTGCAACGGGACTGGGATCTCTTGCAATCCGGCCAGCCACCGTTCAAGATCGATCCGCTAAGGTAGGCCCATGCATCCTATTCATCGGGTGACACGATTCAACATCATCGGGCCCCGGACCCTCTCGGTGGCCTTCGCGGACGGCACGGAGCAACGGATCGACTTCACGCCGGTCCTGCACGGCGTACTCTTCGGACCGCTGCGCGAATCGGCGATGTTCAATGCCGTTCGCCTCGACGAAGAGGCCGGCACCCTGGTGTGGCCGAACGGGGCTGACTTCGATCCCGCCACGCTCCATGATTGGCCGCAGGTAAAGGACGAACTGGCTGCGCGCGCCCAGGCCTGGAGCAACCCGGAATCGAATGAGCGGGCTAACCCGCGAATGGAGCCGACGCGCCGCTGACACGGGTGACGGCGCGCGGCTCATTCGCAGCCGTTAGCCGGACAAGCAAGGGCGCATCGAGCCCCGTTGGGAAGAATGCCGCACCGCCAGGTCGCAATGCTAATCGCCCTGCTCGCCAGCGTGTCGGCGTGCGGCGCACGATCTGATGCGGACTATGTGTACTGGCTGGGCCAGTTCAGCCGGGCACAATCAGTGCGCTCTTCTCCGCCGGACCCACGAAGCGCAGAATGGGAATGGGCCATCGACTTCTTTCTGGAGAACCCGGGTGTCGTGGCCCGTGTGCGAGGACGAGCAGGGGAAGCGGTCAAGGTCCAGTACTCCGACGAGTCCGAGGCGCGAGCGGTGTACGAGTACATCGACTCCAGCAACCCAATCGACGTGCGCGTCGCTTATCCAACTCTGTACGTGTACTGGCAAGAAGGGTCGGTCAATACGGCGCATTACTTGGCGGTATTTGATCTGGCAGCTCGGCAAGCAATCCTCAAGCGCCGTGTCAACCCTGCGGACATGCCGCTCGTGAAGGCAGAGCACGGAGCCGGCTAACAAGGCGTTGCAGCCGACGCCCGGCGGCCGCGTGCGCGTCCGCCGGGTTCCCGCGCTCGATGGTATGCTGCCTCGCGCGGCGCGGCTCAACCCGAGTCGTTAGCCCGTCGATACAAGGACAGAATCGATGGCCGACATCGTTCAAGATTTCCCGATCCTCGTACCTCCCAGCAGGGTCTTCGAGGGCGTCAGTCAACCCGCCCTCCTTGATCAATGGTGGACCCTTCGCTCGACTGGGGTCGCCGCGGTTGGGGCGGTATACGAGCTAGACTTCGGGCCGAGCTATCTCTGGCGAGCCATCGTGAGGACGTGTCGACGAGGCGAACTCTTTGAGCTGCGAATCACGGAGGCCGATCGCGACTGGACGGACACGGTCATTGGCTTTGAGCTGGAGCCGTCGGAAGCTGGCACGCAGGTGCGGTTCTCCCATCGGGGCTGGCCCGAGGCCAACGCACACTATCGAACGTCTTGTCATTGCTGGGCGCTGTACCTCCGACTACTTCGGCGGCATCTCGAACATGGCGACACCGTGTCATACGAGAAGCGACTTGAGGCGTGACCGTCGGTGGAGCCGCTGAATCAAACGCGGGCTAACCCCGGGTTGGAGCCGACGCCCGGCGGCGCGTGCGCGTCCGCCGGGTCCCCGCGCTCGATGGTATCCTGCCTCGCGCGGCGCGGCTCAACCCGAGTCGTTAGGCTGCCGCGACTAGGCTCGGCGGTCGGTGCGCTATGCTGGTCGTGTGAGTCCGACCGTTCTCCGGATTCGCGGCTATCGCTTCTACTTCTTCTCGCGCGAAGAGCTGCGTGCGCACGTACACGTGCAGCACGCCGAAGGTGAAGCCAAGTTCTGGCTCGATCCAGCGGTCGCGGTCGGAGGGAACTACGGGCTCAAGCCGCGGCACCTGGCCGAGGCGTTGACGCTGGTCGAGGAACACGCCGATGAATTCCGCGAGGCTTGGTCGAAGCACTTCCCCCGTTGAAGTGACGAACGTATCGGTGCACGGGTTTTGGCTCTTCGTCGCCGAAAGAGAGCTGTTCGTGCCGTTTGCGCAGTTTCCCTGGTTTCGCGACGCAGCGATCGGGGCGATCACCAATGTGCAGTTGCCGAGCCCGCATCATCTGTACTGGCCGGATCTCGACATCGACCTGGCCGTTGAGTCGATCGAACATCCTGAGAAGTACCCGCTGGTGAGCACGGCGCAGCCTAACAAGGCGTTGCAGCCGACGAGCCGCGCTCAGCGCCGGTCCAAGTCGAAGCGGCCGGCACGCACGGCTCGCGGCTGAACGCCACTCCGTTAGGCACACGTGATAAACGGGTGGCTCGAGACGACGATAGAATGCGGCGTGCTGCTGCCGAACGCCGAGCACGCGATCATCGACCGCGCCAAGCTCAAAGACTACCTCCTGTCCTTCAGCCACCCGGTCGGGCGGTTCAAGGCGCGGTTCTTTGCGGGCTTGGGTTTCTCGGCTGACCGCTGGGACATTCTCGAACAGGCATTTCGTGTCCAGCACCTGAGCCAAGACGCCGAGGCGGGCGTGGAGGACGGCTTTGGGCAACCGTTCACCATCCGCGCTATCCTACAGGGACCAACGGGCCGATCGGCTGTGGTGGTGAGCGTCTGGTTCCTCCGGGCCGGCGAAACCGAGCCACGATTCGTGACGGCCTATCCGGGAGACACGAAGTGACGCCGAACTTGCTCGATGTCGTCGTTCTCACACGGGACGTACCGGCTGACGGTCTGAAGCGTGGCGATCTCGGGGCCGTCGTGGACCTCCGCGGTCCCGACGCGTTCGTGGTCGAGTTCGTGGCCGCATCCGGGCGCACACAGGCGCTGGTGACACTGGGCCCCTCCGACATCCGCGCCGTGGCCGACGACGACCTGGTCGCCGTGCGTCCAACTGCTTCAAGGGCATCCTGAATACGGCGGTGCCTAACCAGTGGCTGAAGCTGACGGCGAGAAGCGTGTCGGCCCCCTGACCGCCGAGGGTGAACATCGGGGCGCCGCGGCTTAGCCACAGTCGCTAGGCTGCACAAGAACATTCATGCGTTGCACCACTCGCGGCTGCTTCCCCGCCGATGCTCGAACCCGCGAGGGGGACGAGCAGATCGGCTACCGTCTGGCGTGCAGGCTGCACATTCCCGTCGTTGCGGTGTGCTACAACGACCTGGGACCTATCCAGGAATCCGGTGATCTAGGGCTACGGCCACGGCCACGGCTGCACCCTGCGCCGGGTGGCGCAGGAATCCGGGGTGTTCGACGTCGTCGACACCGCGGCCTTCCTGGAGCACCACCTGCCTGTAGAGCCGACCGATGTCCAGCGCAACGAGGGAGGGCGGCATGACTGAGCACATCCATCCGGAACTGCTCCCTCAGACCACGAGCCGCAAACGCGATCACTTCACTCGCCGCCACATCGGGAAGATGGCAATGCAACGGTTCATCCTCGCCGCCATGCTGTTCGTCGTGCCTGCCGTGACGGGCGCGCAATCCCGCTTCACGCGCACCAATCCGCCCGGGCCGTACCCCGTCGGGCTGCAGGTGGTGGAGCAGTACGATCACTCCCGCGGATACCGCGGCCCGAACGATTCCGATACCGGCGAGGCCACGACAGGTGAGAGGGCGCGACCGATCCAGACCCTGATCTGGTATCCGGCCGGGCAAGCCAGCGGCCGCGCGATGAGCGTCGGCGATTACCTGGCGCTTGGTGGCACCAGCGACGCATTCCCCGCGACGCCGGCGGAGCGGCAAAGGATCGAAGCGCGCTACGTGTCCGGCCAGACCGGAACCCTCCCCGTCGATCGCGCCCGGACCGAGCTTGCCGCGCCGATGACGGCGCGTCGTGATGCCACGCCGCGCGCCGGCAAGTACCCCGTCGTGATCTATGCGCCGAGCTATCGGGCGACCGCCTTCGAGAACGCCGATCTCTGCGAATTCCTCGCGAGCCATGGCTATGTCGTGATCGCCAGCCCCAGCATCGGCCAGACGCCGGACGGCATGAACGACGACCTCGAAGGCGCGCAGACACAGCTCGGCGACATCCAGTTCCTGATCGGCTATGCCCATGGACTGGCCCACGCCGACACCGGTCACCTCGCGGTGATCGGCTACAGCTGGGGTGGTCTGGCGAACGTGATGGCCGCCGCCAAGGACAGCCGGATCGATGCGCTCGTGTCGCTCGATGGATCGGTGCGCAGCTATCCCGACGTGATCGATCAGTCCCGCTTCCTCACTCCCGAACGCATCACCGTGCCCCTGCTCTATGTCGCCGCCACGCCGCGGCAGTTGGAAGACCTGCCGTCCGACATGAACAAGGACCGAAGCTTCCTCAACAAGATGAAATATGCGGATCTCTATCGCGTGACGCTGGCGCCGTATGTCCATGCGAACTTTTCGATCATGGGCCAGCGCTTGCAGCCCGACCGGGCTTATGGCGACTACGATGCGCACGAACTGTCCGTCGCCAATGGCTGGCTGGAAACCTATGTCCGCCATTTCATCGATGGGTATCTGAAGGGCGACGCCACCGGTCGCGCCTTTCTCGAGATGTCCCCTGCCGAAATCGGCGCGCCCGCCCATCTGCTGACGGTCTACCGGACCAAGGCGCAACCGGCGCCGCCAACCCGCGCAAGCTTCGCGGCCGAACTGGCGAGCAAGGGGTTCGACCAGGCCCTGTTGGTGTACCAGGCCACGCAAGAGCGGGATCCCGCCTTTGCCCTGTCCGACGGCGAACTGAACAGCTGGGGCTACAGGCTGCTGAGAACCGGAGACATGCCGCGCGCCATCGCGATCCTGCGCCTCAATACCGAGATCCATCCAGGGAGCTGGAACGCATTCGACAGCCTCGGCGAGGCCTATGCCGCAAACGGAAACAAGGCGCTGGCGATCCAGGCATATCGCCAGTCGCTGGCGCTCAACCCAGGCAACAGCAACGCCGAGGACCAGATCGCGAGGCTCGGCGCCAAGCATTGACCCCGCTTTCAGCGCCGATCGGGAAGGCACCCGCTTGACGGCATCTTCCCTGTGTTCATTCAACTAGCCGGCGGCAAGTGTCGAATATGTGCTTTCCATTCGACGGACATCAATCCCACCTTGCGGATGTACAGGCGGCGCATTCCCGGGGTGGGGCTGAGCGCGTAGGGCGGGCCCGCACCGGGAAGCACGGCCAGGAGGGTGAACGCGTCCTCGATCTCACGAGGTCAGCCTAGAAGCTATCTCATAAACATCGAGAGCGGCCTGAAACATCGGTAGGATCGCCGTCGTACTCGACGGCATGGACCTGACCGACGCCCAGTGGGCCGTGCTCGAACCGATCTTCCGTCCTCGCCGCCGTGCGGACGGTCGCGGGCGCCCGTGGACCGATCCGCGGGCGGTGCTGAACGCCGTGCTCTGGGTGCTGCGCACGGGCGCGCCATGGCACGACCTGCCGGCGCGGTATCCCCCCTACCAGACCTGCCACCGTCGCTTTCAACTCTGGCAGCGCTCGGGCCGCCTGGACCGGCTGCTGCAGCACCTCGCCGAAGACCTCCGCGACCGCGGAAAGATCGATCTAACTGAAGCCTTCGTCGACGCGACCTTCGCCTCGGCGAAAAAGGGGGCGCTGCGGTCGGTCCAACACGCCGTGGCAAGGGCACCAAGGTCATGGCGATCTGCGACCGCCATGGTCTTCCTGTCGCCGTGCACGTGGCCAGCGCTTCACCGTATGAGCCGCACCTCGTCCTCGCGACCCTCGAGGCGCGCTTTCTCGAAGACCTCCCGACCCGCCTAATCGGCGACCGCGGCTACGACAGTGACGTCCTCGATGGCCACCTGATGGACGAGTACGGCATCGAGATGATCGCCGCCAACCGCCGCGGCCGCACACCCATGCAGGATGGGCGTCCCCTCCGACGCGCCCGCCGGCGGTGGAAGATCGAACGCCTCTTTGCCTGGCTCCACAACTGCCGGCGCGTCGTGACGCGCTGGGAGCGGCATGTCGAGAACTACCTCGGCATGGTCCAACTCGCCTGCGCCCGGATTCTCCTCCGCGCATTTATGAGATAGCTTCTAGAGTGAAGTGATGGCTCAGAGTCCAGATCTCATACTTCCTGTCTACCTGAATCAGCGACTCGCATTCGATCTGGTAGCGATGCTTCAAGGGGGCATCGCGACGGTGACGCGGGTGTCCGAGGCGGAACGAGAGACCGAGCGCTCATCCGCCGAGGTTGCCGGCGGATTCGGCCTGAGCCAAGCCCTGTCGTCCTTGTTAAAGGTCAACCTCTCTGGAAACTTGGCACCCAGGGTGAAGCCGGAACCGAGCGGACCAGTGCCGCAGAAAGAGTTCACACTCCGGCGTCACTATTATTCACACTCCGAAATCTGCTCACCGAGCGGGGATTGATGCGCTCGCATTCAGGCGATCGCCCCCCCGTTCCGGGCGAGTTCGTGGAGTTCACCGCGTCGCTTCGACGCAACCCTTTGATTGAAGCCCTGGAGGCGGTCTCTGAGATACTCGACGTGGTCCTGCTGTTCCAAGACTCGCCGAAGCCTCATCACAATAAGAAAGGCGGGACGCAAAGCCAGCCCGACCTGAAGAAGCTCCAGGGCCAAATGCAGGCGTTGGCTGCCTCTCTCAAAGCAGGCGGTACCCAGGATCTGGTTGCGGAACTGGTTCAGACAGGAGGGCGGGCGGTGCTGACAGTAGAGCAGCAGGCGCTCAGCGACCCGTCGCTCTCTGATCTTGTTGACGGAACCTTCCGCGTCATGGGTCAGGTCATCAGGGCGATTCCCGATTCCTCTGCATCAGTGAGCCTACTCCGGAAGACTGCGATGAGCAGAGTTCCGCCCCAGATGCTTCAGACGTTGATCAGCGTGTTCGGAGGGCTGCAGCAAGAGCACGGATTCGCGATGCCTACGATGGAAGTTGAGATACGAGGCCCGGTCTTCCATGTGCTCCCTGTGGCGATATTTGCGTGAGGCGCCTAACACCCGCTTGCAGCCGACGGCGGCTGATGCGATCCTGAGCCGCCGCGGCTGAAGCGGAACGTTAGGCGGCGCCACACGTGCACCAGCATAGAGCTGCGATCGGAGGTCATGTGGACCGGCTGAAAGCCTTGCTCACGATCACCGCCCTCGGCGTTGTGCTGACCGTTTTCGCCGCGTCTACGAACGAGGCGCGCGAACAGCGGATTACTGCGCCACGGCCACTTCCACCGCAAAGCTATTCGCATCCCCCTGAAGCTCCATTCGATCGATCAGACTACGTGATCAAGATCAACCAGATGAGCAGCTTCTACGACAAACCCGGGGAGTTCGGCTACGCGATTCACGGTGAAGAGTACGGTTTCGACCGTCTCTCCTTTGTTCTGACTGAGACTCAGCCGAACGGTGGGCCGCCCCTTCATACACATACGGTCGAAGAGGGGCACGTCGTGATGAGCGGCAGGGTCACCTATGTCATTGGCGATCGGCGGGTGACGGCGGACGGCCCGTACATCGCACGCGTGCCGGCGGGCGTGCCTCACACGTTCATCATTCGAATGCGGAGCCCGTCAACGTCGTCGCAACATTTCCGAGCAGTCGCAGAGACTACACCGAAGTGGGGCCGAACCCATTGTTGAAGCGCCAGTGACCACACCGCAAATGCCCGCCGCGGCGCCACGCATGAGGAGCGGCAAACGAGGACCGGTGATTGAGTACAGATGCCCCTCACCCAACTGATGACAAGACGCTGTTTGCAGAGGTGATCGAGATGGTGACGTTCGTTCTCGTCCACGGTGCGTTCGGCAGCCCCGCCGAGTTGGCACCGGTGATTCCCTGGCTCGAGGCTCTCGGTCACCGTGCCATCGCCGTCGATCTGCCGTGCACGAACCCGTCGGCGACACTTGACGATTACGCCCTGGCGGTGGTCGGGGCGATAGCCGGGATCGAGGGGCCAACCGTGGTCGTCGGCCATTCCGCGGGCGGCGCGACGATCTCGCTCGTGCCTGGCCAGACCCGCGTCGACCGCCTAGTCTACGTGACTGCGGTCGTTCCCGAGCCGGGGCGCTCGATCGCAGACGTTGTTGGCGCCGGCGTTCGCGAGACGATGCTGTCGGTCTCACATGACGACGGCAACGGCTGCCGGTCGTTTGACCTGGAGATGCTGGCCTCGCTCGCGCCACCTGAGGAGCGGGAGGCCTATCTAGCCTTCCTCGGAGCTACGCAGCGCCCCCAGGGCTGGGCAGCATTGGAACAGCCCTGGCCCGGCCAGTCACTTCCTGACGTGCCCCGCACCTACGTCCTCTGCACAGAGGACAGCATCATCCCGCCCGCCAAGCAGCGCGAGATGGCGGCGCGCCTGGGCGTGGACCCCATCGAGCTCGCCTCCGACCATTCGGTCTTCGCCCTCCAGCCGCGCGAGCTCGCCGCGGTGTTAGCGGCGCAGGGCCGAGCCGCGTGAGCTCCCAGGATTCGGAAGCTCAAGCGCTGCACGTGAGGCGCTGCCCAACCCGGCGATGCAGCGGACCGGCTTCGCCGGCCGCTGATCGTCCAGGCTGTTAGGCCGTCGAACGCCAGCACGATCTGTGTTGACACAGCGGCCTCGCCGGTCCCTGTGAAGCTGTTGTTCATTCTCGTCTACAAGGGAAGAAAATGTGTCGGCGAGCCAGTGTCGCTGCTGGTGAGGATTGAGGCACACGCATGGGTAGGTCCTGAACTGCCCACTGTCACCCTCCATATCGGCGACCGTCGCTTGGAACTCATGTCGCCGAACCGCCGGCATCAGTTGGTGTATCCCTGTCCTCCTTCTGAATCTTGTGCGTTCAACGGAGTGGTCAGCGCTCTAACCGGCGAGGAACTCCGACTGATATCGAATTCGTCAGTGATGTCTGGTCAGGTGTTCGGGAAGTACCTTGCTGTCTCGGTCGCGGGAGCGCGCGCAGTGAGGTCCCTCGTCGCGCTCCTCGACAGCGTGAGATGAGACTCGCGCGTCGCGGATACTGCTGCCACCTGTGCGACCTAAATTTGGCCGAGATGCTCACGGAGCGACGACGATATTGTCACGGTCAAGTACGAGGACCTCTCGTTGGCCTTCGACTTTGTCAGCAGTGGTGCGCCGATGGAGCATCAGGCGTACATCTCGATGGATACCGGGAAGATCTGGAGTTCTCGGTCCGAGATCCGGACGGGTACTACGTCACGATTAGCGCGCTGTGATCGAGCCCGAGTTCGTCCTTCAGTTCCAGATGCGAGGATGCCGGAGCATCCCGGCCCGACGGAGTAAGCTATCGCCATCCCGGGCATGGACGACCCCCACGACCTCGACCGCCTCGTCGACGAGCTCAACGCCTCCGCGCGCGAGCGGCCGCAGGCCCCGCCCAGGCTCGAGAAGTGGTTGCGCGTGCTGCGCGAGCAGGGGGGCAGCGACCTGTACCTCGTGGCGGGCGTGCCGCCGTCCATTCGCGTGCACGGCGTGATTCGCCGGCTCGCCGAGCCCATCCTCGACGGGGAGGACATCGAAGCCCAGGTGCTCCCGGCGCTGCCTCCGCATGCCGCCGCAAGCTATCGCACCCACGGACATGCCGATGCCTCGCTTCGCAGCGGGCCGGGAGGACGCTTCCGCGTCAACCTCCATCGGGAACGCGGGCGCGCCGCCGCCAGCATCCGCGCCCTGCCGCTTCACCCGCCGCGGCTCGACCAACTGGGGCTGCCCCCAGCCATCGAGGCGTTGACCCGCCTTCCGCACGGCCTTGTGCTGGTCGGCGGCCCGACCGGATCTGGCAAGACGACCACCGTGGCGGCGCTGGTCGATCTCATCAATCGGCGCGACGCCAGGCACATCGTGACCATCGAGGACCCCATCGAGTTCGAGCACGTCCACGAGCGCAGCGTCGTGGAG
>Ga0209706_10002500_pt1 | contig 10190 bp, 8 predicted proteins | sample PPLLaktember2015_6_FD_187263 | JGI IMG/M metagenome (GOLD analysis project Ga0209706, IMG submission 187263) | Freshwater sediment microbial communities from Prairie Pothole Lake near Jamestown, North Dakota, USA - PPLs Lake P8 Core (1) Depth... | ecosystem: Environmental > Aquatic > Freshwater...
GCCCAGGAAGCCCATGCCGTGGCGGCGCTTGCTGGTGATCTCCTGGCGCTGCTTCTCGAGCGGCAGGCCGTTGATCTCGACCACGTTGTCGAGCATGCGGGTGAAAATCGCCACCACCTCGCGGTAACGCTCCCAGTCGAAGCGCGCTCGCTCGGTGAACGGCTCCTCCACGAACTTGGTGAGGTTCACCGAGCCGAGCAGGCAGGAGCCGTAAGGCGGCAGCGGCTGCTCGCCGCACGGGTTGGTGGCGCGGATGTTCTCGCACCACCAGTTGTTGTTCATCTCGTTGATCTTGTCGATCAGGATGAAGCCCGGTTCGGCATAGTCGTAAGTCGAGGCCATGATCAGGTCCCACAGCCGGCGCGCCGGGATGGTCTTGTAGATCTTGCAGGCCACCTGGCCGATGTCGTTGGTGATGTAACCCTCGGTGCGCGGCCAGTGGCGCCAGACGACCTTGGTGTCCGGGTCTTCGTACTCGTGGCGGTTGGTCGGGAACACCAGTTCCCACGGCTGGTCCTTCTTGACCGCCTGCATGAACTCGTCGGTGATCAGGCACGACAGGTTGAACTGGCGCAGGCGCCCGTCCTCGCGCTTGGCGCGGATGAAGTCAGCAGCGTCCGGGTGGGCGATGTCGAAGGTGCCCATCTGCGCGCCGCGCCGGCCGCCGGCCGAGGACACGGTGAAGCACATGGCGTTGAAGATATCCATGAACGACAGCGGGCCGGAGGTGTAGGCGCCGGCGCCGCTCACGAACGCGCCCCTCGGGCGCAGCGTGGAGAATTCATAACCAATGCCGCAGCCCGCTTTCAGCGTGAGCCCGGCCTCGTGCACGCTCTTCAGGATGCCGTCCATCGAGTCCGGCACCGTGCCCGACACCGTGCAGTTGATAGTCGAGGTCTTGGGCTTGTGCTCCAGCGCGCCGGCATTCGAGGTCACGCGCCCGGCCGGAATCGCGCCGTTCTGCAGTGCCCACAGGAAATGGCCGTACCACTCCTCGCGCATCGAAGCGCTGGTCTCGACCTCGGCCAGGGCCTTGGCGATGCGCGCATAGGTGCCCTGGATGTCCTGGTCGAGGACTTCGCCGGTCTTGGCCTTGAGGCGGTACTTTTTGTCCCAGATGTCGTACGAGGCGGGTTGCAGCGGAATTTCGGTCGTGGCGGACGGCAGGGCGTGCAATTTGACGGCTTTCATTTCGTGTCCTTCTCCTTTTTTATCTTGGGCGCTAAGGGCGCTTGGACTTTATATATATGCTCACTGGCGTCATCGGCAGCCAGAGGACATTGAAATCACAACATCTAGTGGTCGACGCGAAAAATAGTCCCATCCCTTGTGCATGTCAACACTTGTTTACGTACCCATTAAGAAAACAAATGGTCCTTGGCGGGAAAAGAGCGGGGCTTCTATATATAGGTCGCGGAGGGGACTGGCCGGGATCCAGGGCGTGGGTCCGGCCGGGGCCAATTTTGCCCCGGCCAGCGGGTACCGGAACTCGCAAATAGTTGGTGCGTGCAGCACACCCTGGCACCGGCAAATGACGCCGATCACATCGTTTGTTTGAGCAGTCCACGCAGTTCTTTCAGCGAGCGGGTATTGAGCACATCCTTTTTCTCCAGCCAGCCGCGCCGCGCCTGGCCGACGCCGTAATACAAATTATCGAAATCCTGAATGCTGTGTGCATCGCTGCTGATCGCGACCAGCACGCCTTCCTCTTTGGCCATCTGGCAGTGGCTGTCGAGCAGGTCGAGGCGCTCGGGGTGCGCGTTGAGTTCGAGGAAACAGCCGCGCGCTCGCGCTTTGCGAATGATCTTGAGCATGTCCACGTCATACGCCTCGCGTTGATCGATGAGCCGGCCGCTCGGGTGGGCAAGCAGCGTGAAGTGCGGATGATCCATGGCCTTGAGGATGCGCGCGGTCTGCTTGGCGCGCGCCAGCTTGAACTGCGAATGCACTGCACCGACCACGATATCGAGTTCGCCCAGCACGTCGTCCGGCAGATCGAGTGAGCCGTCTTCGAGTATATCCACCTCGATGCCCTTGAGTACCGTGATGCCCTTCAGGGTTTCGTTGAGCCGGTCGATCTCTTCCATCTGCTGGCGCAGGCGTTTCACGTCCAGCCCATGCGCGACAGTCAGGCGGCGTGAGTGCTCGGTGATGGCGATGTAGTCGAGTCCGTGCGCGCGCGCGGCTTCGGCCATCTCTCCGAGCGTGTTGTGTCCGTCGGTGGCCTTGGTGTGCGCGTGCAGGTCGCCGCGCAAGTCCTTGCGCTCGACGAGCCTGGGCAGCTTGCCGGCGCGTGCCGCCTCGATCTCGCCGCGGTTCTCGCGCAGCTCCGGCGGAATCCACGGAAGGTCGACAGCGTGATAAACCGATTCTTCGGTTTCGCCCGCCACCCGTTTGTCACCTTTGAACATACCGTACTCATTGAGCTTGAGTTTGCGCTCTTGGGCGAGTCGGCGGATTTCGATGTTGTGCGCCTTGGAGCCGGTGAAATACTGCAGCGCCGCACCGTAGCACTCGGGATCGACAACACGCAGGTCCACCTGCAGGCCGGATTTGAGAATCACGGTCGAGCGTGTGTCGCCCTTGGCCAGCACCTTGCTGACTTCGTCGTAGGCGGTGAAACGGTCCATGATCTTGTTCACATCCCGGGCGGTCACAAGGATGTCGAGGTCGCCGACTGTTTCCTTGCAGCGCCGGTAACTGCCGGCCAGTACCACCTGCTGCACACCTGGGACTTTCTCCAGGAATTTGCGCAGCGGTTCGGCATACTGCGCGGCGATCGCAAGCTTGAAGCGTTTCTGCTGGGTGACATGCGCGGCCAGCGCCTCGAGGATGGTCTGCTCGGTTTTGGCGCCGAAGCCGGCGAGCTCGCGAATCCGCCCGGCCTTCGCCAGCTTGGCGAGCTGGTCGATGGTTTTCACTTTGAGCTGGTCATACAGCATGCGCACGCGTTTCGGCCCGAGGCCGGGGATCTTGAGCAGCTCGGTGACGCTCGGTGCCACCTGCTTGCGCAGTTTCTCCAGCGCCTGGCAGTGGCCGGTTTCGACGATCTCCTGGATCTTGGCGGCGAGGTCAGCGCCGATGCCGGGCAGCTCGGTCAGGTCTTCACCCTTCGCCACCATGTCGGCTACCGGCACGCCCATGCCCTCGACCTGGCGCGCGGCGTTGCGGTAGGCACGGATGCGGAATGGATTTTCGTTCCGGATTTCGAGGAGATCGGCAATCTCCTCGAACACGGCGGCGATGTCGGCGTTATGAATTGGCATGGTGTTTTAAAAAACTCAACGCAAAGACGCCAAGACGCAAAGAACGGCGAGGCTCGGAAAGAAACATTATTTCCTCCTTTGCGTCTTGGCGTCTTTGCGTTGAGTTGTTGCCTCTACCCTTTTACGCAGATCAACGGCTCGACGCGCGCCACCTTGCGCGCCAGCCCGGCGGCGTGCGCCGCATCCACCACCGCCGATACGTCTTTATAGGCGCCCGGCGCTTCTTCGGCCACGCCGCGCGAGGTCGGGCTGCGGATCAGGATGCCGCGTGCGGCTAACTCGTCGATCACCTGCCGGCCCTTCCACTGGCGATAGGCCTGGTGGCGACTCATGGCGCGGCCGGCACCGTGGCAGGCGCTGCCGAACGATTGCTGCATGCCTTGCGTGGTACCAACCAGAATGTACGAGGCCGTGCCCATGCTGCCGCCGATCAGCACCGGCTGGCCGACGGCGCGCAGTGCTGCGGGAATGGATGGATGTCCCGGCCCGAGCGCGCGCGTCGCGCCCTTGCGGTGCACGTATAGGCGGCGCTTCTCGCCGTTGACCTCGTGTTCTTCTTCCTTGCAGGTGTTGTGCGACACGTCGTACATCAAACGCAAATTGGCGTGCGGGTGAATCTCGGCAAACGCCTGGCGGGTGAGATGGGTGATCACCTGGCGGTTGGCAAGCGCGCAGTTGATGGCGGCGCGCATCGCGCCCAGATATTCCTGGCCGATGTCGGACTTGATCGGCGCGCACGCCAGTTCGCGGTCCGGCAGCTCGATGCCGAACTGGCTGGCGGCGATCGCCATGCGTTTCAGGTACTCGGTGCCGATCTGGTGGCCGAGGCCGCGCGAGCCGCAGTGGATGCTGACCACGATATCGTCCAACGCCAGCCCGAAGGTCTGCGCAGCCTGCGCGTCATACAGTTCGGTGACGCGCTGCACCTCGAGATAGTGGTTGCCGCTGCCGAGCGTACCGATCTCGTCGCGCTGGCGCTTCTTGGCGTGCTCCGAGACGTTGCCGGGTTTGGCGTGCGGCATCTGGCCGTGCTCTTCAATGCGCTCCAGATCGGCGGCGCTGCCGTAGCCGCGTTCCACCGCCCAGCGCGCGCCGCCGGCCAGCATCGCGTCCATCTCCGTGGCGTTGAGCCGGATCGCCCCGGTGCTGCCGAGCCCGGCCGGAATCTTGTAATACAGCATGTCGGCCAGTTCCTTCTGATGCTCCTTCACGTCCTGCGGCGTGAGCCCGGTGTGCAGGGTACGCACGCCGCAGGAGATGTCGAAGCCGACGCCGCCGGCCGACACAACGCCGCCCAATTCGGCATCGAAGGCCGCGACCCCGCCGATCGGGAAGCCGTAGCCCCAGTGCGCGTCCGGCATGGCATACGCGGCCTGCACGATACCAGGCAGGGTGGCGACGTTGGTCAGCTGCTCGTAGACCTTGTGATCCATGGCGCGAATCAACTCCTCGCTGGCGTAGATCACCGCCGGCACGCGCATCTTGCCGTGCGGCGCGATTTCCCAACGGGTTTCGTCGTGGTGGCTAAAGAGCGACAGGTCCATGATTCAATTCCGGTTGATTCAGACGTCCACGATGCATTCGGCCACCCAGTGGCCGTCCGCCGCCTGCGCCACACGCAGGCCGGTGTAGGTGGCACCTTTCACTTCCACCGCCGGCTGGTGCCGGGCGATATCCAGTGGTTCGCCCCAGGCCGTGGCCGCGAGCCGGGTGCCGTCGATGTGCACCGCGTAGCGACTAAACAGCATGTGGCGTGTGGCCATCTCGTATACCAAACTGTTGAGCCAGTCCACGAACAGCAGCTCATCGTCCGGCGCCTCGCAGTGGATCTCAACCGGTTCGCGCGCCGCGACCTTGTCCAGGTCCGCAATCACCGCGGTCAGGGCAAGCGCCGCCTGTTCAAAGGCCTGTTCGCGATTGGCACCATGCCCACGCACGCCCATGTCGGCTTCGTGCGGGAAGTGTTCCCAGTGCGGGTTCGCGGTCTTCGTCATGGCCCGTGCCCGCTGAAGTGAAGACACATGTTTTGAACCTGTATGGACAAAATATGAAAGTATATTCACCCGCAAGCTGGCCCACGGCAACACTATGCCCCAGTATCCGGGCCGTGCGTTGACGCACATCAAGTTGTTACCTGATCGTCGAGAACGCACGCCGGTCTTTGGTGTCGCAGAGGGAAATTCGAGATGTCCGGGACTTTAGCGGCGGTTTCTTCACGTCCTCCACTGCGGCAGGTAGTCGCGCGCTTCGGTGCAGATGGTGATGCCGTCGGGCCTGTCTTCGATGCCACAGGTGGCGCGGTAACTGTCATGGCCGTCCGAGGCAATAATCAGCAGCTTGGTGAGGCACTGATGGCTATCCGCGCGGGCCTGGTCTATTTTGTGCCTTGCGCCACGCGGCGCAAGGATAGTGTCCCTCCCCATAAAAACGACAAGGAGCAAGCATGAACATGCAGCGTTGGGTCGTCGCAAGCATTGTCGTCACGCTGGTCGTGGCGATTCTGGAAATGATCATCCATGGCGTGGTCCTCCAGCCGCTTTACCAGCAGACCGCCGCAGTCTGGCGGCCGCACGCCGAGGCGCAGACCCTCATGCCGCTCATGTGGCTGGGGTATGCGATCTTCGCGCCGTTTTTCGTGTGGATCTACGCCCAGGGGCTCGACCCCAAGAAGGACGCCATCGGCCAAGGCGTCCGCTTCGGCCTGATGCTCGGCATCGGGCTGTCGGCCATGGGCTCGTTCATCTGGTACGTGGTGTTGCCGATTCCGCAGACGCTGGCCGTCGCCTGGTTTGTGGACGGGGTCGTGGTGTACGTCGCGGCCGGCATGGCCGTGGCCATGACCTACCCGGCGCAGGCAACACGCCAGCCGAAGACAAAGCGGCGGCGCTAGTGGAGTCTCAACCCTGGCCGGACTTGGGTGTGGCGGGCCAGCATCCGGTCCGACCAGGCGGCTTGGGTATCCGTCGCCATTGTCTGCTGACGGATACCAGAGTATCCACTACATTTTGAATGTGACGGATACTGAGGCCGCCTGCAGGTGTGCGCTATTTAATGTTCTCCTCAGTAAGTGCCATTCCTCTCCGACCCGGGTCTTGTGACTCCAGCCTCTTTCGGTTTCGACCCGGCATTACCTGCCACGAATCGCGCGCAGCTTGCTGCACGCGGTATGCAAGGTGTTCGCATGGTCCTGGTTGCGCTGTTTCAGCCACATCGCCGCGAAGCGCATCCCGGTATGCGTGTCCGAATCGACGTCCTTCGGCCGCTCGCCCAGGATGCCGCACCGTCTTGTGGTTTCCGTCGTCATTTTAGAGCTGGAAGTGATGTTTTCGTGTCTGCTCATGGTCGTAATGCGACCTGTCTCAACCCGGTCAATAGCGGTCGTTGCCGTCATACCCGCGGTCTGTCCCAGTTGTTTATCCGGAAGTGGGGTGACACCTTTCAATAATCGGCTCGCCACGGTCCGGAAAAACGCGCATGCTGGGCTCCGTGTTAGGATTTGGAGCGCTAAATTCCTCTCGTCTCAGTGGAGGTTCTCAGCCTATGAACATCGACGAACTCAACTCAGTGGCCAGAACGATCGTCGCGAAGCAGAAGGGCGTGCTGGCGGCGGACGAAAGCAGTCCCACAATCAAGAAGCGATTCGATTCGGTCAAGGTCGAGTCCACCGAAGAAAACCGCCGGCGCTATCGCGAGATCCTTTTCACCGCCGACGGCATCGAACGCTACATCGGCGGCGTCATTCTGTTCGACGAAACCCTGCGCCAGGGTACGCGCGACGGCACGCCCTTCGCCAAGTTGCTGGCGAGCCGCGGGATCATCCCCGGCATCAAGGTGGACAAGGGCGCCAAGGCACTCGCCTTACATCCCGGCGACAAGGTCGCCGAGGGCCTGGATGGCCTGCGCGATCGGCTCGCCGAGTACAAACAGTTGGGCGCGAAGTTCGCGAAGTTTCGGGCGGTGATCGAGATCGACGAGCACAACGTGCCGTCGGCGTTCGGGATTCGTGCCAATGCCCACGCGCTCGCGCGCTACGCCGCGCTCTGCCAGGAGGTCGACATCGTGCCGATCGTGGAGCCGGAGGTGCTGATGGACGGCGCCCACGACATCGACCGTTGCGAGCGGGTTACGTCCCAGGTGCTGGAGGCGGTGTTCGCCGAGCTCGATGCCCACCGCGTGGTGTTCGACGGTATGTTGCTCAAACCGAACATGGTGATCGCCGGCATGAAGTGCCCGAAACAGGCCGGCGTGCAGCAGGTGGCCGAGGCCACGATCCGTTGCCTGCGCCGCTACGTGCCGGCAGCGGTGCCCGGCATCGTGTTCCTGTCCGGCGGGCAGAACGCGGAAGTCGCCACCGACCATTTGAACGCCATGAACGCGATCGGCCCGCAACCTTGGGAGGTCAGCTTCTCCTACGGGCGCGCACTGCAGGCACCGGTGCTGGCCGCGTGGAAGGGACAGGAAAACAACGCCGCCGCCGCGCAGAAGGCGCTGCTGAAGCGTTGCCAGCTGAATGGATTGGCGCGCGACGGGAAGTATGCGCGCGCCATGGAGGCGGCCGCCTAGTCGGCCCGATCGACGAAGTGCTGTCGCGTTGCCGCAAGATCAGCTTTGCCGTCTGCGCGATGGCAGAACCGATAGCCAATGGGAGACGCCGATTTCGTGTGGCTTCATGACATTTTGGGCGGGTGTGTCGATGCGGAGCGCGCACGTACCAGAAGCACGATCCCGAAGAGTCCCGCGGCGATGAGCGAAAGATCGGCCTGCACGTCCAACAGGAAGGCCGCCTGTGCACCCACGAAGCACCACGCGACTGGAATGACGAGCGGGCTGCGCGGATAAGGCGACACGGCGAGGCCCATGAGGCCGAGCGTGAACAGCGTCGTCGGACACGGCAGGCCGAAGGTGGGCAGCACCGGGTAGGCATGGCCGCTGTAGGTCGTCCATGCGGGATACACGACCAGCGCGAACGCCACCAGCGCTAAGCCCGCAATCGCACGCGGCGTGTTCAACCACCGAAACTCCAGCCGCCGGCGGACCACGCCGTGCCAAAAGAAAACCGCCGCGGCCGCGACCGAGAACCCGGCAAAGACATAGGCCAGCGAGTTGATCGCGGCGAAGAACGCCAGGTGATACGCCAGCCCAAGCCACGCCCAAAGGAACGCGAGGATGGCGGAGATGGCGGCGCCGGACCAGCGACGCGGCCGGAACACGAGGCCAATCGCAATCAGGGCCAAGACGTGCAAGAGAACCTGCGCCGGCCAGACCGTCTCGTTGTAGGCGCGGAAGACCTCGAAAAACTGCTCGGCCGTGAAAGGGAGTTGCATGGATCCTCCAACGGCTAACCGGATTGAGTCCCCGGTGAACAGGGCTGAAGAGCAATAGTTATATCATCTCGTCATTCCGGCGACAGCCGGAATCCAGGGTTTGCATAACATCGGCCGGGGCCGATTCTGAACCCCGGTTTTTCGGGTCCCCGCATTACCTCCCGCGATATGCAAGGCGCTCCGCCAGCGCTCGCCCTGCGCGGTATCGCGATGGCCCAGCTCGGCAACTACGAGCGAGAATTGTGAATTCCATCACAGACCGCGGCCGAGATTGGATGCATGATCGGTAACGTACGCGGGTGCGCGGGCCGATTCGGCGACAGGTTGCTGGCCGCGGCCCCGGTTAATGGCGCGCAGTCGTGTGGGCCCACCCACCTTGAAAGGAAACAGGAGGGTACAAATATGGAGATTCACACCCTGGAGTACACCGTCGGTGCGGTGGTCGTGGCGCTCTATTCCATCGAGCGCATCAACACGCCGGCCATCAAACCGGAAACCACCACGCCCCAGCGGTACTGGAGCATGGTGCTGGCCTATGCGGCGGCCAGCGTGCTGCTGTACTTCGCGCTCTCGATCAGCCTCGGCGCGGCCGGCATCGAGGTCCTGAGGAAACTGGAACTCATCCCGAAGTCGGTCAACGCCAACTCGCCGCCGGTGTTGATGGCCCTGCTGCTCACCGTGCTCCTGGCAAAGATCCCCGGTTTGTCGAGGCTCGACGAGGCCGTGCGCCGCTCTTTCCATCGCCGCGCCTCGATGTCGAGCATCGCCGGCAACATCAGTTATCTGTTGCAGCGTAGCCCGCTGCGGTTGTCGCCGGAACGCCAGACGGAGATCACCGCCTACCTCAAGGGACAGGGCATCGGCGAGAAGGACATCGTGTTCGTCAACAACCAAAGCGCGCAATACATCTGGACGCGGACCGCCGTGCTGCTCTATAGCCTGCGTGAGTGGAAGTCGGCTCCGGACTACGCCAACTTCGTAGCCGCCTACCGCGAGGAATGGGAGACGCTGATCGAAGATGGCGAGAAATACGAGGCCAAGGCGGTGCGCTGTTTCCGCCTGAGCGTGGCCGAGGCCAGCGCGCCCGGCGTTGACGAGCCGTTGTCCTCGGCCCTCAAGGATTGCCGCCGGCACTACGCCGAGCAGCTCAATGCCCTGCTGTTGCAGCTGAGCGACTTCATGGGCCGCGGGCTCGCCGTCGCCTGCGGAAACAATCCGGAACGCCGTCGCCTGGCGCTGGTCGAGATCGGCCTGGATGTGCAGGCGGATGTCGGCTACACCACCCACCAGATTGCGTTCGTGATGATGGTCGCCCTCGGGGGTTCGGTGCTCTTTCCATTGGTGATTCAACTGCTGGGCAATGGAGAGCACAAGGTCAACCAGTATGTGTTCAAGGTCGCGGCCGGTTACACGATCGCCGCACTGGTGGCGTTGTCGTATCACAAGCGGCGCGGCCAGCCGCGTCGCTCCGCGGCCGAACGCCCCTGGGGTCAGTATCTCCTGGTCGGTGTAGCGGCGGCCGCGCTGACCGTCGCCTTCGGCCTGGTGTTCGACCTCCTGACGCGGCGCGATCCCGTCGCGACCCTCACGCGGTTGTGGC
>Ga0209706_10002501_pt1 | contig 10189 bp, 8 predicted proteins | sample PPLLaktember2015_6_FD_187263 | JGI IMG/M metagenome (GOLD analysis project Ga0209706, IMG submission 187263) | Freshwater sediment microbial communities from Prairie Pothole Lake near Jamestown, North Dakota, USA - PPLs Lake P8 Core (1) Depth... | ecosystem: Environmental > Aquatic > Freshwater...
AGGGCAAAGGCGGAAACCCCGACACGCTCGTCCGGATGGCGGCGGGCGTCATCACGGGCATCGGTTTCCTCGGCGCGGGCACGATCTTCCAGTCCCGCGGGACGATCGCCGGCCTGACGACGGCATCGACGCTGTGGGTCGTGGCCGGCCTGGGACTCGTCATCGGCGCGGGCTACTATGTGCCCGCCATCATCTTCACCGCCCTGACCATCCTGACCCTGCTCGTTTTCGGCCGGATCGAGAACTCCTACCTGCACAAGTCGCAGTTCCACTATCATCTCAAGGCCAAGGCCCGCCCCTATATCCTTTCGAGCCTGCGCAAGCTCGCCCTCCACCACGGCGTCCGGTTGGAACGGCTGACCATGAAGCAGGAGGGCGCGTCCTACCTCCTGGCTTTCTCGTTCTCGGCCTCCGAGGACAAGGAGCAGGAGTTCAACCAGGGGCTCCTCGAGCTGGCCGATATCGAAGAGCTGAAGATTGACTGAACGGCGCCTCCTGCTGGCGACCGGCAACCCGGGCAAGGTCCGCGAGATCCGGATGGCCCTGAAGGGCCTCGCCGTCGACGGACATCCCCTCGAGGTCGTCGGGCTCACCGAGGTGCTGGCCGGGCTGAAACATCTCGAGCGGGGCCGGACGTTCGAGGAGAACGCCCGCTCGAAAGCTCTATTTTACGGCCGGCGGTGGCCGGGCCTGACCTTGGCCGAGGATTCGGGGCTCGTGGTCGAGGCCCTTCGGGGTGCTCCCGGCGTCCGCTCGGCCCGCTTCTCCGCGCCGCGACCCTCCGACGAAAAGAACATCCGCAAGGTCCTGCGACTCCTCGAAGCCGTGCCCGCGGCGGCGCGGAAGGCCCGCTTCGTCTGCGTCATGGTCCTGGCCGAGAGAGGCCGGATCGTGCGGGAGTTCCGCGGCGAGGTCCGGGGCCGGATCGGGCCTGCGCCGAGGGGCCGTTCGGGCTTCGGCTACGATCCGGTCTTCTTTTACGCGCCCCTGCGGAAGACCTTCGCCGAGCTGCCGGACCGGGTCAAGAACGAGGTCAGCCACCGCGGCCGGGCCGTCCGCAAGCTCCGCCGCTTCCTCGAGGCGAAATAAGAGGATTCTTCGCCCCTTTTCCGGGGATCCTCTCGCGGCGGCGAGGGATGTTGCGGGGCGGTGCTGGGAAGAAATAAGAGAAGAGCTCTTCTAGGATACTCTGCAGAAGTCCGGTTCCGTGTATCTCCACCGAACTTCTGCCCTCCGCTCACTTCGTTCGCTTCGGTCGGATGGCCGGGGAGCGAGAGGCATATCCCGAGCAAAGCCGGAGAGAGGAACTTCCCGGAATCTGGAGAAGAACCAAAAAAAAGGCCCCGTCCGGAGGCCCTGCCGTCGGAAGATCCGGGACATGACCCTTTTCTCTTGAAAAGGGATCGTGTCCCAGGGATCTTCCGGGGAGGCCGGCCGGACAGGGCCTCTGCGCTCACTTCGGCGCGGTCTCGGCGCCCACCGTGATCAGGTCCTTGATCTGGTCATAGACCTTCTCGCCGATGCCCTGGACCTTCATGATCTCCTCGACCTTGCGGAAATTGCCGTTCTTGGTCCGGAAATCGACGATCCTCTGGGCGACCTTGGGGCCGATCCGCGGCAGCGTTTCGAGCTCCGAGGCCGGGGCCGTGTTGATGTTGACCTTCGCCTTCGGCGCCGTCGACTGGGCGAAAGCGGGAGCGAACGCGAGCGCGACGATCACCGCGGCCAGCCCGAGCGCCACAATCCTGTGTCTTTGTCCGGTCATGGGTGCGACCTCCTTTCGCCCGCACTTAATGCAACACCCGTGCCAGCTGCTTCTCCGCTCTTCTTCCTTGGTTTTGAATCGTTTACGCGAAAGTCACTTGCCTCTGCGTCAAGCCCTGTGGACAAAACGCAGAGAAAGGGGAAACTCCGATTGGCGGGGACGGTCGCCTAGGACCGGGGGTGGCTTTTCTTGTAAACGCTGAGCAGCTGCTTGAGGTCGACGTGCGTGTACTTCTGCGTCGTGGCCAGGCTGGCATGGCCGAGGAGCTCCTGGATGACACGGAGGTCCGCGCCGCGGCCGAGGAGGTGGGAGGCAAACGAGTGGCGGAGCGAGTGGGGGCTGATCTTGCGGGCGACGGCCGTCCGGCGGATGCAGGCGTGGACCATCCGCTGGACCGACCTAGTCGTCAGCCGGCCCCCGCGGTGGTTGAGGAAAAAGGCTTCGCCTCCGTCCCCGCCCCCGGCCAGACCGGGCCGCGCCCGGCGATAATCCTCCAGGGCTTCACGGGCCTTGCTCCCGAACGGGACGATACGCTCCTTCTTGCCCTTGCCCCGGACGCGGACCAGACGCTCGCTGAAATGAACGTCTCCCGTATCGATGCCGGCGAGCTCGCTGACCCGGATCCCGGTCCCGTATAAAAGCTCGAGGATGGCCTTGTCCCGGATGTCGAGCGGCCCGGCCGTCCGCGGCAGCTCGAGGAGCGAGACCGCTTCGTCCTCCGAAAGGAACGACGGGACGCGCTTCTCCTGCCGCGGCCGGGACAGGACCCGGGCGGGATTCTCCGAGATCCGCCGCTTCCGCAGGCAGAAATCGTAGAAGGACCGGAGGGAGGCAAGCTTGCGCGCGATGGTCGTCTTCTTGCGCTTCTTCTCGTGGAGCGCGGCCAGGAAGCCGCGCAGGACGACATTGCCGGCCTTGTCCCAGCGGATCTCGCGCTCCTGGAGATAGGCCGCGACCTGGCGAAGGTCGCGTTCGTAAGCGGCCAGGGTGTGAGGGGACGCGTTCTTCTCGTACTTGAGGAAGGCGAGGAACTCAGAGATTTCCTTGTTCATCGGTGCCGCCGGGCGTCTTGTCTTCCCCGGACGTCGCCGGCTTCGCAGCCGGTGCGGGCCTGTTCGGGATACTCTCGATCACCGGATTGACTTCTGGCCCTCGGGTCCCCTCCGGCCCCTGGCCCTGTTCCCAGATCTTCTCCCGGGGCGCCGCTTCCTTGAACGCGCACTTCTCGGCCTTGCAGTAGATGTACGGCTCGCCCTTGATGAGGTTCTTCTTGTAGAGGACCTTCGCCCCGCACTGCGGGCAGGTCCGGGCGAGGGGATCGTCCCAGGACGCGAAGTGACACTTCGGATAGCGGCTGCAGCCGAAGAAGAACTTGCCCCGCCGGGTCTTGCGCTTCAGGATCCGGCCGCCGCAGCCGAGCGGGCAGTCGATCCCCGTCTCGACGGGCTTGTCCTTCTTGATGTACTTGCACTTGGGGTAGTCCGAGCAGGCGATGAAGGGGCCGAAGCGTCCGAACTTCTGTTCGAGCTGGGCCCCGCACTCGGGGCATTTCTCGTCGAGGGGCTTGGATTCCCGCTTGTCCAGGCTGTCGCGGAACTTGCACGCCGGATAGGCCGAACAGGCCTTGAACTGCCCGAAGCGGCCGCTCTTGGCGACCAGGGACGCGCCGCATTTCGGGCATTTCTCGTCGAGGGGGATGCCCGTCTTCTTGACGCCTTCGGTCTCGCCGGCCGCCTTGAGATAGCCCTCGAGCAGGGCGTAGAACTCCTTGAGGACGTCGGCCCCCTTCCGGCCGCCTTCGGAGATCTCGTCGAGCTCCTCCTCCATCTGGGCGGTGAACTTGTATTCCATGAGCTTGGCGAAGTGCTTGATGAGGAATTCCGTGACATACGTCCCCAGCTCGGTGGGCTTGAACTTGCCCTCCTCCTTGACGACGTAGGTCCGGGTCTGGATGGTGGCGATGGTCGGCGCGTACGTGCTCGGCCGGCCGATGCCACGGGCCTCGAGCTCCTTGACCAACGTCCCCTCGGTGTAGCGGGCCGGCCCCTCCGTGAATTTCTGCTTGGTCTCGAGCTCCTGCAGCTTGAGCGTTTCGCCGGCGCCGGCCTTCGGCAGGACCTCCTTGTCGGTGCCGCCGTTCGGCCAGACCGCGAGAAAGCCGTCGAACTTGACGACTTCGCCTTTGGCCTGGAAGAGGTAGCGGCCGGCCGTGATGTCGAAGGCCGTCTCCTCGATCTTGGCCGGGGCCATCTGCGAGGCGATGAACTTCCGCCAGATGAGCTTGTAGAGGTCGTGCTCCTCTTTCTTGAGGAAGGGCTTGACCTTATCCGGCGTAAGCTCGATGTGGGCGGGCCGGATGGCCTCGTGAGCGTCCTGCGTCTTTTTTTTGCTCTTGTATTCGTTCGGCTTGGCCGGGACGTGGGCGGGCGAGAACTGCTGGCCGATAAAGGCCCGCGCCGCCGCCTGGGCGCCCTCGGAGACGCGGAACGAGTCCGTGCGCATGTAGGTGATGAGACCCGTCTGCCCGAGCTCGCCGATGGGCATGCCCTCGTAGAGCTTCTGGGCCACGAACATCGTCTTCTTCACGGGGAAGCGGAGGAGCCGGAAGCCGTCCTGCTGGAGCGTGCTGGTGATATAGGGCGGGCCGGGGTGCTTGAATTTTGGCTTGATCTGGACCTTGTCCAGGATGAAGGGGGCCCGGTCGCATTCCTCGCGGACGATCTTGGCCTCTTCCTCGTTGTGGACTTTGGCCTTCTTCCCTTCGATCTTGGCGAGCGCGGCCCGGAAGACCGGCGGGTCCTGGGCCTCGAGCCTGGCCACGATCGCCCAGTACTCTTCCGGCTTGAAGGCCTTGATCTCCTTCTCCCGGTCGACGATGAGGCGCAGGGCCACGGATTGGACCCGGCCGGCGGACAGGCCCCGGGCGATCTTCTTCCAGAGCAGGGGGCTGATGAGATACCCGGCCAGCCGGTCGAGGATGCGACGCGATTGCTGGGCATCGAAGAGGTTGAGGTCGATCTGGCCCAGGTTCTGAAAGGCCGCCTGCACGCCTTCCTCGGTGATCTCGTTGAAGGCCGCCCGGAAGATGTTCGGGTTGGCGTCGGCCAGGAGCTGGCCAAGGTGCCAGGAGATGGCCTCGCCTTCCCGGTCGGGGTCGGCGGCGAGGATGACCCGGTCGCTATCCTTGGCCGCTTTCTTGAGGTCGGAAACGGTCTTCTTCTTCTCGGGGATGACCTCGTAGGTCGGCTGGAAGGCGGCGGCGATATCGACGCCCATCTTCTTCTTGGGCAGGTCGCGGACATGGCCCATCGAGGCCTTGACGACGAAGTCCTTGCCGAGATAATGGTTGACGGTCTTCGCCTTGGCCGGCGATTCGACGATGACGAGTGATTTCCCCACTTACATTCTCCTCTGGAACTCTTTCCCGGGACGCTGGACGACGGACCCCTTCAGCTCGAGGCCGAGCAGCAGCGCCAGCAGGGCGGAGACCGAAAAACCGGTCCGTTCGGCCAGCTCGTCGATGGGCAGGGCCGCGTCGACGGCGAGCTCGTCCAGGAGGCGGCGCTCTTCCGGGCTCAGAGAAGCGGCGCTATTCTCCTCTTTCTCGTCCCGCCACGCAAGGAGGTCCTCCCGCCACGGCGAGGGCAGGCCCTCGGCCACGTCCTCCCAGGACGCGACCGGCCTGGCCCCGTCCCGGATGAGGCCGTTCGGTCCGGTGCTCAGCTCCGAAGTCACGTTCCCCGGAACGGCCATGACCTCCCGGTCCTGGGAAAGGGCCAGCTTGGCCGTGATCAGCGAGCCGCTCTTCCGGGTGGCCTCGACGACGACGAGGCCCAGCGAGAGGCCGCTGATGATCCGGTTGCGGACCGGGAAGTTCTCCGCGAGCGGCGGCGTCCCCAGGGGGAACTCCGTGACGACGGCCCCGCGGCCGGCGATCTCGCGGTGAAGCCCGCGGTTCTCCCACGGATACGGAACATCCAAACCCGAACCGAGCACAGCCACCGTCCTTCCCTTCTTGAGAGCCCCCCTATGGGCACAGGCGTCGATGCCCGCGGCCAGGCCGCTGGCGACGACGCAGCCGCGGCCGGCCAGGTCGCCGGCGAGCTTCTCGGCCACGGCCCGCCCGTAAGGGGTGGGGCGCCTCGCGCCGACGACGGCCACCGCGGGATTTCGAAGAGCCTCCGCGTCGCCCTCGCAATAGAGGACGAACGGCGGATCGAAGATCTCTCGCAAGTATCCCGGATACCCGGGGTTGGCCAGAGTCAAAAGAGTATACGCCATCCGGCCGACTTTTTCCAATTCACTCCCCGCCCGGTCGAGGGCCCGGCCCGTGACGATGGCCTCGATCGAGGCCGGCTCCAGGCGCAGGCCTTCGAAGTCGGGGCCGGCCGCCCGGAAGACGTCGGTGACCGCCGCGAAGCGGCCGGCAACGCGCCGGGCCGCAGCGCTCGGCCCGTGAAACAGGAGATGGAGGGCCAGCCAGCAGAGGTCGCGATCGTCCACGGAACGGTCTCCGTTAAAGAAGGACGATCGCAGCCGTCCGAGTTTCCCAGTCTGGGCCGCGGCCGCCGTCAGCGGCCGAAGAGGACGGAGGAGCCGGTGTAAAAAGTTCCGGCCACGGCTCCGGTCATGAGCGAGGCCAGGGTCGCGGCGAGGAGGGCCCGGAAGCCGATCCGGGAGAGGTCCCGGACCCGGGTCGGGACGAGGGCGCCCGTTCCGCCGATGAAGATCGCCAGGGAAGCGACATGGGCGAAGCCGCAGAGCGCATAGGAGGTAATGATGGCCGAGCGGGGGCTCCGCAGGGCCCCGGCGGCCATGAGCTCGGACAGGCGGCCATAGGAGTAGACTTCGGTCAGGATGGTCCGGTCCCCGAGGACCTGGGCGACGGGGAGGGCGTCGGACGGCGGGACTCCCATGGCCAGCGTCAGGGGATAGAAGAGGTAGCCGAGGAGAGCTTCGAGAGACCATTCGACGCTCCAGCCGAAGAGCCCGTTGACGACGCCGCCGGCCCAGCCGAGCCCGAGGTTGACGAGGGCCAGCAGGCCGAGGAAGGCGATGAGGAGGGTGATGATGCCGCCGAGGAGCTTCAGCCCTTCACCGGCCCCGTTGATGATGGCCATGATCAGGTTGTCCTCGCGCTCGTAATGGGGCTTGACGTCCAGGCCGAGCGTCAGGGGCTTTCCGGTCTCGGGCATGACCAGCTTGGCCATGACGATGCAGGCGGGGGCCGAGATGAACGAGGCCGAAACGAGATGGCCGGCGATCGTCGGCACTTCTTTCTGGAGCATCATGACGTACATCGCGAGGACCGTCGAGGCGATGGTCCCCATGCCGGCGGTGATGATGGTCCCGAGCTCGGACACGGTCATGTCCTTGAGGTGGGGCCGGACGACCAGGGAGGATTCGACGCCGACGAAGATGTTGGCCGAGACGGAGAGGGCCTCGGCGCCGCTGATCCTCATCGTCCGGGAGAAGAGCCGGGCGAACAGCCGGACGAAGAAGGGCATGACGCCCAGGTAATACAGCGCCCCCAGCAGGGCGGCGAAGAAGATGATCGTCGGAAGGCCCTGGAAGGCCAGGAAGTACCCGAGCGAGGTCTCGCCGGCCTCGTTCACCGCCCCTGGCGGCAGGGCCAACCGGCCGAAAACGAACCTCACGCCGGCCAGGGCCGTCCCGAGGACGGCGGTGACCGTATCGTTCACCCACAGGAACACTTTGGCGCCGGCCGGGACGACGAAGATGAACGCGGCCACGAGGAACTGGAGCCCGATGCCCCAGACGAGGACGCGCACGTTGACGACCTTGCGGTCCGAGGAGCACAGCCAGGCCACCCCGGCCAGAACGAAGACTCCGGCGAAGCTGACGAGGTTATAAGCGGTCATGCTCTTCCCCCTTGCCGGGCCCGGCGCCCCCTAGGCCTCGAGGCGGAACTGCTTGCGGGAAGACGAGGCGCCCCGGACGAGCGCCAGCCGCGACGGGGGGACGCCCAGGTGCGAGGCCAGGCGCTCGATCACTTCCGCGTTGGCCCGGCCCTTCTCGGGCGCGGCCCGGACCCGGACCCGGAAGACGTCCGCGCCGAGCTCCTCGACGCCCGGCGTCTTCGAGCGCGGCTGGGCCTTGACCGTGAGGATGCGGGCCATGCCTAATCGCGGTCCCCGAGGACCGATTTATACTTCTCGAACAGGTCTTTCAGCTCTTTCTTGGAGATGACATACCGGCTGACGTAGATGGAGAGCGTCGAGCGGACGGGATCGTTGGACTTGATCAGGACGTAGTCGCGCAGGACGCCCGACTTCGCCTGGGGCGGGAAGCGCATCTCGACCTCGCGCGATTCGCCCCGGGGAAGGAAGAAGGGCGAGTCCAGCGGCTTGCCGCCCGTAAAGAACTTGACGTTCTCGTGGGCCACCTCGACCTTGAGCTCGCGCTCGCCGGCGCTCTTGATCACGATCCGGGCCGCCGGCGTCTCGCCCTCGAGGACGAGGCCCATGTCGACGTTGTACTTGTCGACGTCGATGCGGGCCGAGGGAGGTACCTCGATGTCGGCGACGAGGGTCAGCTCGCGGCGGGGATCCCCGCCGTCGTTCGAGACGAGATAGATATAGCGGGACAGGCGGCCCGAATAGCCTCGGGTGTCGAAGGTCGTCTTGATCTTGCCTTCCTTGCCCGGGCCGACCTTCTTTTCCGAAACGAGCGCGGCCGTGCAGCCGCACGTCGTCTCGACCTTTTCGACGATGAGCGGCGCGGCGCCCTCGTTCTTGAAGACGAACTCGTAGCTGACGACGTCCCCCTGCTTGACCTTGCCGAAGTCGTGGGACGTCTCCTTGAAGACGGCCCGGGGCTTGGGCGCCTGGGCCAGAGCGGCGGAGGCCAGAAGGACGGCCGAGGCGGCGATCGCGGCGGCGGAGCGCCGGAAGGGGTGTGCGTTCATCGGTGTCTCCTCGCTCTCAAGAATACTCTATCGCGGCCCCCGCGGGCAAGGTCATTCGACGGTCACGCTCTTGGCCAGATTGCGCGGCTGGTCGACGTCGAGGCCCTTGGCCGAGGCGGCATAGTAGGCGAAGAGCTGCAGGGGCAGGACGGTCAGGAACGGCGTGAACAGCTCGTGCGTCTCGGGGATGGGGAAGACCTCCTCGGCCGCGTCCCGGGCCCTCTCGTCGCCCTCGAGGGCGACGGCCAGGATCCGGCCGTTCCGCGCCTTCACCTCGGCGATGTTGGACAGCATCTTCTCGTGGACGCGGTCGCGCGGGACGACGGCCAGGGTCGTCATGCCCTCGTCGATGAGGGCGATGGGCCCGTGCTTCATCTCGCCGCCGGCGTAGCCCTCGGCGTGGGTGTAGGAGATCTCCTTGAGCTTCAGGGCCCCTTCGAGGGCGATAGGGAAGTTGATCCAGCGGCCGAGGAAGAGGTAGTGCTCGCAGCTCAGGAAGCGGCGGGCGGCCCGTTCCACCGCGGCGGCTCCGCCGAGGACCCGGTCCATCTTGAGGGGCACCCGCTGGAGCTCCTGGACGAGGGCCTGGCTCTCCTCCTCGCCGAGGGCGCCGCGGGCCTGGGCGAAGGCCAGGGCGAAGAGGGCCAGGGCGGCCATCTGGCCGACGAACGTCTTGGTCGCGGCGACGCCGATCTCCGGACCGGCGTGGAGGTCGAGGACGCCGTCCGCCTCACGGGCTATCGAGGATCTCGGATTGTTGGTGACGGCCAGGACGGCCCGGGCTTTCTGCCGGGCGAGGCGAAGGGCGGCCAGCGTGTCGGCCGTCTCGCCCGACTGGGAGATGCCGAGGACCAGGGTGCCGCGGTCCATGGCGAAGTCGCGCGAGCGGAGCTCCGACGCGTATTCGACGTCGACGGGGACGTGGCCCAGCGTCTCCAGGAAGTACTTGCCGACGAGGCCGGCGTGGTAGGAGGTGCCGCAGGCGATGAGGACGACGCGCGAGACCTCGCGAAAGACGCCGGGCGCGATCCCGAGGTCGTCGAGGAAGACCCGTCCGGAGTCGAGCGACACCCGGCTCTTGAGCGTGTCGCGGACGACGTCGGCCTGCTCGAAGATCTCCTTGGCCATGAAGTGCTCGAAGCCGCGCTTCTCGATCATGGCCGGCTCCCAGTCCAGCGTCTCGACGGCCTTCTCGGCCGGGGCCCCCGCGAAGGTGGAGAAGCGGATCTCCGTCGGGGTCAGGACGGCGATCTCGCCGTCGCCCAGATAAGCCACACGCCGGGTGTGGGCGAGGAGAGGCGTGATGTCCGAGGAGACGAAGGTCTCCCCGTCGCCGAACCCGACGACGACCGGCGGGCCGTTGCGCGCGGCGACGATCTTGCCCGGGTCGCGCGACGAGATGCAGGCCACGGCGAAGGCCCCCTCGAGCTCTTTGACGGCGGCGCGGAGGGCCTCCTCGAGGGAGCCCCGGAAGTGCTTTTCGACGAGATGCACGA
>Ga0209706_10002503_pt1 | contig 10187 bp, 8 predicted proteins | sample PPLLaktember2015_6_FD_187263 | JGI IMG/M metagenome (GOLD analysis project Ga0209706, IMG submission 187263) | Freshwater sediment microbial communities from Prairie Pothole Lake near Jamestown, North Dakota, USA - PPLs Lake P8 Core (1) Depth... | ecosystem: Environmental > Aquatic > Freshwater...
GCCAAAGCCACTGTCATTTCGCTATTTATACTTAAATGGCTTGAACCCAATCAAAAATGAGAATGTGTTTACATTGGAAATATTATATTCTGCTGCCAGGTTGATCCTCCGGATTGAATATGCAACACCAATAAATCCTTGTGTAGCCAAAAGATTGTTTGTAACAAATATTTAAGGGCCATTTTCAAAATTTAATGTTAAACCCCAGCTGACCATAGATTGGGACCATTGGTGTGGTTTTGAAATCCTGTGTCAGAATTTTTCCTGCTTTAATATATATATCCTGCTTTCTGAAGGAAAATCCTGCCTGCAGCCCGTAATAAAAGTTTCCGCCTGTTGCAGGTTCGTACCAGCCATCGACAACACCCGGATATTGCTCTTTATAAGCTTTTGAATGTTTGAATTGTGTAACAATCGCTTTATCAAAACCAACTTCACCTGCAACAAACCATTTGTGGCGATAGTATCCGACAATGCCGGACATATCACTCCCAAAATTAACCAGCCGGGCAAAATCGTTCTCATACCTGCGGAAAACACCGTGTATTTTGGTGCTGAATTGAAAACCATGATACTCAATCCATCGGATCTGCCCTCCGATTTTAGTTTTGAAATCGTCAAAAATCTTATTACCTGATGGAAAGGAGTATTCAAGTTTAACAACAATGGGGAATAACCTGGAATTTATTTGATAACCATATCCTAATCCATATATAACGCCATATTCAAGACCAAAGTTGGCATTAACAATATGTTTGCTTCCTTCATTTAAACTTGCCCAGTTAATAGTTTGAGCATTTACAGTACGGATACTTAGTATGAGTCCTGATATAATTATTATTTTTATTAAAGTTTTCATTGATATTTGATTTTTTATGTAAATAAATTAAAGTGAATTGAAATAGGTGACCATCTTGGGTAGAGTTATTTCTCTCCAGGCTTTTTTATCATAGATAATACCATTATGGCCTGTACCCGGCACTTTGTAAAGTTCTGCCTCGTTAAAAACAGACGAGATTTTCATTGCCCAGTCATCGGGATATGCCTTATCAAGCTCACTATAGAAAAAGAGAACAGGAATATTAAAATTGCTGATACCTTCAGAGAAGTCAGGTTTATATTTCGTACCTACTTCATAAAGACCGTAGCTTATAGCAGCACCCCGTCTCCAATAACTGCCGGCCTCTGCATCATTATCTCCTGTGATATCATTTTTAGAGGCCATCATAGCCCGTTTATAATCCAGAATTTGGTGCTGATATTCTTTACCAGTAATGAACTGATCCAAATAGGTAACATTATTCGATAATTCCCCTCCCATACTGAATGACTGGGAAATAGTTACAAATTCCATAACATCATCCCATTTCAATCCCCCGGGCTCTTGTATAGTCAAGCCTTGAATTGCATTTGGGTATTTGCCAGCGTAAGCCGTAGCTAGCATGGCACCCCAGGAGTGTCCTAACAGGAATACTTTTTGATTGGGATTTGTACGATAATGGGCTATTACACCACTTAATTCATCATAAATCAAGTCTAGAGCTCCGATTCCCAATGAGGTATATGAACTTTTGGGAAACCGTTGTGAAAGTCCCGAACCCATTTGGTCGTAAAACACAACCCTGTAACCATAATTTGCAAGGTCTTTGCAGTTTAACATATAACGGTAGTCCCCACCCGGACCACCATGTATGCATACAATAATTGTACTATCCGGATGGCCATATGCCTCTGAATGAAGTTTAGCTCCATTTACAATTATTGATGGAAGGTTAGGGTCCTGGTCCACGGTTTTGGGAACCAAATTTCCGGGTTCATTAATAAACCGCTCTTCCTCGCAAGAGAAGAACAGTAAGGCAGTGAATGCCAGCATTAAAATTTTTGTTTTACTTTTCATATTAATAAAGATTTAATTGTTTGCAGCAAATGTAGAATGGTTGTTTACGAACAACGACTATTCTTATAAGACAAGACCAGAACGTTGTATTACCTTACAAGCATGTACAGACAACAACAAGGTTATCAATTATTTATGAAGAATATTAAGAAATAGATTTTTATAAAGATTTTGCGAATTCGGAAGGGGTTATGCCAGTTATTTTCTTAAAAGAATTATTAAATGAGGCTTTTGAGTTGAAACCACAATCCAATGCTAAAGCAAAAATGGTTTTATTTTTGCTTTTTCCGGAAGCAATCAGACGTTTAAACTCTTCGATGCGGTAGGAATTAATAAAGTCGTAGAAATTTTTTTGAAATCTTTCATTGATAACCTGTGAAAGATAATTAGGATGTATTTTCAGCATCTCTGCCAGTAGAGGCAAAGAGATGTTTTCATTAAGAAAGAGTTTTTCCTCTTCCATTAATTTTACAAGAAGTTGCTGTAGTTCGACTGCACGCTCTTCCTTCAATCCGGACTTTGAATAACGTTGTTGCTCTTCAATTGTCAATTCTGCTGGCAAAGAACCTTTTGGCAGATTCATAAATATATTCCCCTGGCGAAGCCCGAAAAAACCTGTGAACGCCACAAATAATGATACGGAAACATAAATTGGTGCGTCTGTCAATGAAGATTCAAGCACAAAATTATCAAAAAGCACAGCCAGCCAAATTACCAGTAAGCCTATTAGTAAATTCCGAAGCCAGTGTAAATTATTTTCTTCATTGGAGTTTGAAAGGTTGTTTAGTATGTTCCGGCGATGTTTCCTTAGCAATAAAAAGGTAAGAAAAATATAGGAGAACCCTGATAATATGATCGCGGGAAAAACAAATAACTGGAGAATGTCGGGCGTTATATTTAATTTTTTTACAAATTCAATTTTTTCTTGTCCTGATGAAATAAAAAAGTCAAAGTAATAGCAATAAAAGATTATCACAGGTAAAAAGTGCTGGAAATACTTTGGTTTCCATTTTGGGAAATAACCGGTTAAGGAACCGGTATAAAGAAATAACAAAGGGCCATGAATAAGGGGTAATGGATTAGCAATGCCTAACAAATGCGGGTATTTAAAATCAATTCCATTTGTGAAGAAATAGTATAAAAACAGATGCAGCCCAATAATAAACATCCAGAAAGCCAGTATCTTATCTGGCAAAGATTTTGGCTTCTTACCCAGAAGTAGAAATTCAAAAAAAAATGCTAAGGTGCCTCCGGCAATAAAAATCATACAATACAATTAAGTATTAAATCAATCCAGTAAAGAAAGGTAATTCATAATTGTAATAAACATGAATTTCAGTAAAACTCTTCGATCGCAATTATTACTCCTTACAAAGAACGAAAGAATTTACTAATTGTTCCACCAAGAAATTCATATCTTAGAAATATTGAAATTGATAGTATAGCTGCTTTTCAGGCAGGCAAGCTTAAATTGTCCTCTTTGCAGTAATCAGGAACAATGGTTCAACTGGATTCTTCTCAGATCCAGGAAGATTAAACGTTACTTTATCAACGAATATAGATTATTTTTATTTGGCAGGCTCCAATAGTTATCTGAGAAGTATTAGTTTTTAAAAAAGTTTAAAAGTGCCTGTGCCTGTTTCCTGTAATCCGGTCCAATCAAAATTAGAATTTTTCGTAATATGAATTTAATTCACCAGGCACTACAACCATTAATTGCAAACCTCTATAAATCAATGATATACAGGAATTTTTAAATTTCCTGTTGACGGAAATGGTGACGGATTTTACAACGTTCACGTTATCAGATAAATACTAAGTTTGATACTAATAATTGCATTATATAAATCGTCAGGTAAAAATTTACAAGGAAAAATATAATTTTATGGTGTGGTTTTAAAACAATGTTTAACAATTAATTAAAATTATCCGGATTGCGGAATTAACATTTTATTATGCTTTTAAAATTGTCATTACATAGCATAACCTAAATTAACAACAATGAAACAGACAAAAATCAATCGACGAAGTTTTCTGAATAATACACTAACTGTTGGAGCATTCACATTATTTGGCAGGAAGTATGAAGGACAAAGCTTTAATGCTTTATCATCCCAATCTAAAGACGTTTATCAGGAACCTGCTAAGACATTGCCTGTTTATGGGAGATATGATGTAATTGTTGTAGGTGGAGGGCCTGCCGGATTTGCTGCTGCACTTGCCAGTGTAAGAAATGGAGCCAAAACACTCATAGTTGAGAGATTTCCCTTCTTTGGAGGAACAGCAACAGCTTCACTAATGTTAAATATTAACGGTTACCGTAATCAGGTAAAACCTGATGGATTGCAAACCAGTAAGGGTATTGCTGAAGAGGTGATTCTCGGGTTGAAAGAAATTGATGGACTTGGAGTATCCAGTTATAAGCAGGAAGAGAACACTACAGAGAAAGGTAAAATGAGCTATAGTTATGCGATCGACAGTGAGAAGACAAAGTATATTCTCACCAAAATGCTATATGATGCAGGTGCGAATATCCTGTTTCATACAATATTTGTCAATTCCATTATGGAAGGGAATAATATTGCGGGTATTATTATTGAAAACAAATCAGGAAGGCAAGCTATCTTTGGGAAAGTAATCATAGATGCCAGCGGAGATGCTGACGTGGCATACAAAGCAGGTGTTCCTTACTGGCAGGCGGATTTAACGAAGGATAAACATTTGCCAAATTGTTTAATGTATAAAGTTACCGTAGATCCTAAGTATTCTGACCAGCTCGGAGGCCCCCGAACTAAAAATACTCTTCTTTTCTGGGGTTCCACATCAAATTCGAATGGTACAAATGCGGATGAATTAACAAAAAGTGAAATTGAAACCAGGTTGAGTGTGTTTGAACATTTTAAAAGAAATCAAGCAACACGCTCCCCTTTATTGGATGGGGCCTATATTACTGAAACAGCTCCCATGCTTGGAATAAGGCAAACACGTTTTATCGAAGGTCTTTATAAAACAACTGCGGAAGATGCAATTGCAGGCAAGAAATTTGATGATTCAATTGCTATGTCAGCTTGTCCGATAATTAGTTATTATGGATACAGGCGTTATCTGGAGCATGAAGGCTATGAAATACCATATCGTTGTTTATTGCCCAAAAAAGTTGAAGGATTATTGGTGGCAGGAAGATGTATTTCGACCGACCAGCAGTCCTATGAATCTTTTAGAGCCATGGCTCCAACAATGTGTCTGGGGGAGGCGGCCGGTACAGCTGCTGCTCTATGCGTTAAATCAAAAAAATCACCTAAAGAAATTGATGTAGCGATGCTCCGGAGTCAACTAATGAAGCAAGGAGCTGAAGTTGGTCAGAATAAAAAGGATTAAATTCTGACCAATCTTCCTGGCCCCACATCTTTGAATCGTAAACCCACACAAGATCAATGATCTGCAGGATTTTGTATTAAGTGGTGACGGAATTGGTGATGGATTTTCTTTCGAAGGCAAACAATTTATTTTTTTTTCAACTAAAAAATATCTTTTTAAATAATATTATTAATAACTTTTTGTGCCTCAGATTTGTTACAACAGGAGTCATAGATTATTTCACAAAGCTTTTTAAGTCTTTCTTTGTCTTTTTTATTTATTTTTTTGTGATTGTTATCAAAATAAAATTTAGTATTGGTAACATTTACTATTAGGTTATTGATCTCCGTATCATCATTTAAATTATCGATTTCTTTTCTAAATCCTTCAATCTTATTTTTCAGCATATTATCCTCAAATACCGTGTGAATTATGAAAAGAATTACTATCAGAAGGGTCGGTATTAACGCCCAGAGAGAGCCAAGAATTATCGGGGTGGATAAATGATAAATAATCATACCAAGATATCCGGGATGACGGATATCTCTGTAAGGTCCGCTATCAGAAACTGTGTGCCCTCTGTTATTTTGGAATTGCCAAATATTACGCCAAAGTATCATTTTTTGAATACACACATTGCTCAATCACATCTTTAAGCTGGCATAGAGAATAATTCCATACGACATCATGCATAAATGCCGGAAACAAGCGCTTAAGGATTCGCTTAGAGAAATTAAATCCTACATATATTGATAACATATTTTCTCCATCGATAACCTCATTCCCTTTCTTAAGCACATCTATTTCAAAGAATAATATCCCGCCCCTGCCAATGCCATCCATAATCTCATAACTTATATGCTCACCGGGGATAGCTTTTAATAAACGCAGGCTAAATGATAATAGCTTAGGGCAAATGTTATAACGTATGATACTGCCTGGCTGATTTGCCTCACCGGATATTCTTCTGACATCTATAAATCTTGGTTTGAAATACTTTCTGTCTTTATCACCAAATTTACCCAATTCTTTGAAGATCTTCTCTCTTGGAGCACTTATTCTGATAGTATACATTCTCTCAAAATCCAAATATCCTTCTCCCAGATTCCCTGAAAACTCTTCCTTTATGGAATCTGTCTTAGACTCAAATACCTCTTTCTCAACGCCAGTAGTAATTCTTGTAAAATTACCCCATTTCAGGCCAAAGAATAATTCAGTAATATAGTTTCTGAGTGTTACCAATAATCCCCCTGATATAATCGACCATATTACTAAGGGATGGAACATAGTTAAAATTATGTTTTTATAAGTACCTTCACCGCTTGCCGTATTCCATAGGATATTCTCGAGTCTTCTTTTTTCTCTGGCCTTCGTCTTTCTTTCTGTAATAACCGCCTGGTATATTATCCTGCTATATAAAGAGTTGCTGAAAAATATCCTTATGAACAGGAACACTAGTTTACCCAAAGCGTTATTCGTCTGGTATTTTTTAATAACCGACCCATATCCTTTTTTTAGGCTTCTTTTATCTATACCTATTGTTAAAACTACTTCTGCCAGCTTAGTTGATAATTCATAAGCAGAGCCTATCCCGTCTTTATAAAGATTTGCGGTAAGCATATCTCCGACAACCGCAATCCTGTCTCCATAGGGATTCTTTGCTGCTCCAATCACCATATTAGGTCTGCAAATGCATATATTCCTTAATTTAGCCCCCTGCGGAAGTATCTTTCTTATATTCGGCAGACTCATAAATTCATTTATTATCCTCAGGTTATCCTTATTGGTAGAATTATCAATGCTTGGACCTATTAAAACAACGGTAATATATTTTCCTTTGGGTGCTATGGAGATCATCTCCAATTTTAGGCTGCGTGAACCGTGCAATATATAATAGAGCTCCCCATTAATCTTATGCATAAATCTATCGTTCTCTCCTGCATTCAGTTCAAATATTATGGCCCTTCTTATCTTGGGCGGCTGGAATCCCGGCATAATCCTGTGCAGGTAGGAGACAGGTTGTTCTTCTGCGTCAAATTTATTGCCCACAACCCCGTTTACCCCTCCTGCAAATGCTACAAAATCGGATTCCATTATTTGGCTATTGCCGTTATAATTCACAACGACTCTGCCGTCTTTAGAATATCCCAGGCCTGTAACTTCCGTAGTGATAATTCTTGCCCCTTCTTTTACCGTGCTCTCTAATAAAAAAGAATCAAAGTTATAAATGCTATCGTCCCTGCCCCTTGGCCTTGATCCTCTATATACCGAGGTCATTTCTCTTAAGACTTCCAGAGATATGGTTTTCCAATCAGCAAAGATATTTATTATAAAGGCCTTATCCATGATAACGTCAGAAGGCAAAATAAGCCCCAGGTTCTTTAATGCCTCACATACCTTCGGGCTTAATACTCCCGCACAATAATTGCACTCTCCAATATAACATTCCGAACCTTTCTGTTCGGAAATATTTATGGCCTTCTTCTTTTCCATTATGATTACTTCAATTTTTCTGCCGAATCGTTTCGCCTTCCTTAAAAGATTAATCGCCAGAAATGAACCTGCTGGTCCACCTCCAATAATTACCACCTTTGAGCCATCTTTTAATTGTAATCTTTCGTACGGTTTGCTAAAAGGATTTAACAGATCGAAACTTAAACCGAGCTTTTCCACTGGCAATCAAATTAATTATTTTTCTACTGTTCTTTTAAGTTAATGTTTTGTGGCCATTTAAGATTGCCCATAACTTAATAGTGTTTTATAGACAGTTTTATAACAGCTTACCCATTAAAGGTAAGAATAAAATACTGACGGAATAAATTGAATGGTGGAGATACCACCTGAACCATTTATTGTAAAACATTAATAATCAATGATCAGATAATTAGTTATTAATGCTGTTGATGGAATTGATGATAAAATTATGTATTGCCGACTTAATGCTCATGTCGATGATGCAAATCAGGATAATGTTTATGAATATGTTCAATTTCTTTGTGTTCGTGTAGATGTGAATGTTTCAGACTTTTGTTACCCTCACCATCATGAATATGGTTATGATGTCCATCATCATGACTATGCAGATGAATATGAACTATACCTTTATGGTAATGGGCATGCCCATGTATTGCTATATTTGAAAATACTATCCCAAGTACCAATATTGAAAATGAAATCAGAACTATCAAATTTATAGGTTCTCTAAGGAAAATCCATGCTGCAAATATTCCCCAGAATGGAGCTATGTTAAACAGTATCTGACTTCTTGTTGCACCTAAATTCTGTGCTGAAGTAACATAAAGAACAATACTAATGCCATATGAAAAGACGCCAATAAAAAGCGCTGCTGGAATATAATTTAATTCAATTTGCCAGTTACTTAAAAACAAGCCAATCGTTAGATTTATAATACCTCCGAAAACACCTTTTACAAGAGTTATTGTCTGAGGTGAAACTCCATCTATTATTGCAGAAAAATGATTATCAAATCCCCAGGAAATGCAAGCTAACAGGATGAAAATTGCAGAAACAATTCCACTGGCCGATTCCTGTGAAGTAATTATAATTCCCGCACACAGAGTTAATAATATTCCAATTACTGTATAACGATCCAAATGATCTTTAAAGAATAAAACCCCTAAGATTGCAGTAGCTACCAGCTCCATATTCAGCCATATGGAAACAGACATAGCATTGGCGGTTTTTAAGCCCATCATAAATAACAGAGGACCCAGTATTCCACCAAAGAGGATAATTCCACCTAAATACTTCTTTTTACCTGTTTGCCTTAATGCTTTAAATTCAATTTTCCTGTTTTTTAGTATATGGGGAAGGAAGGCTAATGCTGCTCCCAGGTACAACAACCCGGCTAACTGGAAACTATTGAGCTGAGATAATATGATTTTACTCAATGGAGTTGCCAAACCAAAAAGTAAACCTGCAAGTAATCCGATTAAGACGGATCTTATTTTCATGCTACTTGATTCCACGCACAAAAGAGAGTAACGGAAGTCCAAAAACACTGCCTGTCTGACCTGCTTGTCGTTTTGCTGCAAGAGACAAGGTGCCGGTAGCGTAACCAACCTCAAGGACACAATCTCCGGATTTTACCTGTGCCAGGTTCACAGTCATAGTACGCGGGGCATCTTCCCGACCAAATGTTATTCTTTTCATGTATTTGTCGTAAGAATTCACCATTTGCTCCATTTGATTTTTGATAATGGTGTCTTCATCATCTCTGCTTTCATTTGATTTATGCTCAGACATTCCTTCCAGGTTTTTTTATCTGTAGTCAAATTTACCATTTGTTAAGCCAGAATCAATTTATATATTTAAGAATTTCTACTAGTCCTGGTGGTACCACAACCTTAAATCGTAAATCCCGCAAGATCGACGATCTGCGGGATTTTGTATTTCAGAGGGTGACAGAATTGGTGACGGATTTTCCTGGTTAATACATAATATCAATGAAATGAACTCCGGATATGTATAATACAAATTGAATATACCTGACTCGTTGTGCGGTTAACTTTAATTAAAAATAAGAGCTTAGTATTTCTCGACGATTATGGTAACAATTTTTGAAGTTGATCTGAGTTTTCTGTTTTTAACAATTACCCCCTTCCCAGCCTTCCCCCAGGGGGGAAGGAGCATCCACATTTCCCCCCCGGGAAAATGAATTTCAACCGCACAAGAGGTTATACCTGATAATTGTGTTTAATATAAGGGACAGTTAAAAAAAATACAGAAAAATAATTGAGCGGGTAACAAACTGATTATCCTTATGATATTTATCATTAGTATATAATTTATTTCATACATATTAATAAATTGTGAATAGGCAGGGTGGTAAGTTATTCTGATTACGGCTGTATTAAATGAAATTACATTCAAATCATTTTATAATATGCCATAATCCTATGGTGAATAGTTT
>Ga0209706_10002505_pt1 | contig 10180 bp, 9 predicted proteins | sample PPLLaktember2015_6_FD_187263 | JGI IMG/M metagenome (GOLD analysis project Ga0209706, IMG submission 187263) | Freshwater sediment microbial communities from Prairie Pothole Lake near Jamestown, North Dakota, USA - PPLs Lake P8 Core (1) Depth... | ecosystem: Environmental > Aquatic > Freshwater...
GACGATCAACGGCGGCTCGTCGAGCATCAAGTTCGCGCAGTTCGAGGCGGGCGATTCCTTGTGTCGGATTGTGGAGGGGGAGATTGAACGGATCGGACGGCCGGAGGCCAGCCTGCGGGTAACCGGTCTGAGTCCGACGGACAACTTTTCGCGGCCGGTGACGGCGCCTGACCACACGGCGGCGGTGGGCGTTCTGATGGACTGGATCGAGGCCCGCGGCGGACGTGATGCCCTGACCGCGGTGGGGCATCGCGTGGTGCATGGCGGGCCGAACTATTGTGAGCCGCAGCGCATCACGGCGGAAATGATCGAAGAGCTGCACCGGCTCAGTCCATTCGATCCCGAGCATCTGCCGGAGGAGATCCTGTTGGCCGAGGCGTTTCATCGCCGCTTTCCCGACCTGACCCAGGTGGCGTGTTTCGACACGGCTTTTCACCACGACCTGCCGCGCGTGGCGCAACTGTTGCCGATCCCGCGCCGCTACGAAGCGCAGGGGGTGCGGCGCTACGGCTTTCACGGCTTGTCGTATGCGTTTCTGATGGGTGAACTGGCCCGCCTGGCCGGTGCGGAAGCGGCGCAAGGCCGGGTCATCCTTGCCCACCTCGGCAATGGCGCGAGCCTGGCGGCGGTGCGGGACGGCAAACCCGTGGACACCAGCATGGGTTTCACCCCGGCAGCCGGGGTGCCGATGAGTACCCGCTCCGGCGATCTCGATCCCGGACTGGTGTGGTATCTGGCGCGCACTGAAAAAATGAACGCGCAGCAATTCAACGAGATGATCAATTCGCAGTCGGGGCTGCTCGGCGTGTCGGAGACCAGTTCCGACATGCGCGACTTGCTCGAACGGGAAACGCAGGACGTGCGCGCGGCCGAAGCGGTCGCGCTGTTTTGCTATCAGGTCAGGAAATGGATCGGCGCATTCGCGGCGGCGTTGGGCGGCCTGGACACGCTGGTGTTCGCAGGCGGCATCGGCGAAAACGCGCCCCTCGTCCGGGCGCGCATCTGCGCCGAGCTCGGCTTTCTCGGCATCGAACTGGACCCGCAGCGCAATGCGCAGCATGCAGCGCTGATTTCGCCAGACAACGGTCGCGTCAGGGTGCGGGTCATCCACACCGACGAGGCGCTCATGATCGCCAGGTCCGTCGCCCGCGTCCTCGACCTCGGCCCACACAGGAAACATCAACCATGACAACCCACACCCTTACGCCGGACTTGCTCCACAAGATGGATGCCTACTGGCGCGCCGCCAACTATCTGTCGGTCGGCCAGATTTATCTGTACGACAATCCGTTGCTGAAGCGGCCGCTGACGCTGGCGGACGTGAAGCCTATGCTGCTGGGGCACTGGGGCACGACGCCGGGGCAGAATTTCATCTACGTGCACCTGAACCGGGTCATCAAGAAATACGATCTCGACATGATCTACGTTTCCGGCCCCGGGCACGGCGGACCGGCGGTCGTGGGCAACACCTACCTCGAGGGCACCTACAGCGAGATCTATCCCAACATCAGCCAGGACGAGGCCGGTCTGCAGAAGCTCTTCAAGCAGTTCTCGTTTCCCGGCGGCATTCCCAGCCACGCCTCGCCGGAGTGCCCGGGCTCGATTCACGAGGGCGGCGAGCTGGGCTATTCGCTCAGCCATTCGTTCGGCGCGGTGTTCGACAATCCCGATCTCGTCGTCGCCTGCGTCGTCGGCGACGGCGAGGCGGAAACCGGACCGCTGGCCACCGCCTGGCATTCCAACAAGTTCCTCGATCCGGCCACCGACGGCGCGGTGCTGCCGATCCTGCATCTCAATGGCTACAAGATTGCCAACCCGACCGTTTTCGCGCGCATCGAACCTGAGGAACTGGAGCAGTTTCTCCGCGGCTGCGGCTGGACGCCCTATTACGTCGAAGGGGACGATCCGGACAGGATGCACGAGGCCATGGCGGCGGTCCTCGATACGGCGGTGGAGGCGATCAGGCGCATCCAGCACGACGCCCGCGTCAACGGCAAAACCATGCGCCCGCGCTGGCCGATGATCGTGCTCAGGTCGCCCAAGGGCTGGACCGGTCCGAAGGAGGTCGATGGCCTGCAGATCGAAGGCTCCTTTCGCGCGCATCAGGTGCCCATCGCGGTGGATGCGGACCATCCAGAACACCTCAAGCTGCTGGAAGACTGGCTGAAAAGTTACCGTCCGGAGGAACTGTTCGACGCCCAGGGCCGCCTGCGACCGGAACTGGCCGAACTGGCGCCCAAAGGTGAACGGCGCATGGGTGCGAATCCCCACGCCAACGGCGGCATGCTGCTGCGCGACCTGATCATGCCGGATTTTCGCGACTACGCAGTGAAGGTGCCGTCACCCGGGGCCGTGACGGCGGCCGACACGCACGAACTCGGCGTGTTTCTGCGCGACGTGGCCAGGCTCAATCAAGAGCAGCGCAATTTCCGCATCTTCGGCCCTGACGAGACGCTTTCCAACCGCTTGAACGCCGTCTTCGAGGCCACCAACCGGCAGTGGGACGCACGCACCCAGGCCAACGATGAATTCCTCGCGCTGGATGGCCGGGTCATGGAGATGTTGAGCGAGCACCAGTGCCAGGGCTGGCTCGAAGGCTACCTGCTGACCGGTCGGCACGGGCTGTTCAACAGCTACGAGTCGTTCATTCATATTATCGATTCGATGTTCAACCAGCACGCCAAGTGGCTGAAGGTCACGGCGGATCTGCCGTGGCGGCGGAAAATCGCGTCGCTGAATTACCTGCTCGCCTCCCACGTCTGGCAGCAGATGCATAACGGCTTTACCCACCAGGACCCCGGTTTCATCGACCACGTGGTGAACAAGAAGGCCTCCATCGTGCGCGTCTACCTGCCGCCGGATGCCAACTGCCTGCTCTCGGTCTGGGACCACTGCCTGCGCAGCCGCCATTACGTCAACGTCGTGATCGCGGGCAAGTACCAGGCACCGCAGTGGCTGACGATGGACGCCGCCGTCAAGCACTGCACCCAGGGCGTCGGCATCTGGCAGTGGGCCAGCAACGACCAGGCGATTGCACCCGACGTGGTCATGGCCTGCTGCGGCGACGTGCCCACGCTGGAGACGCTGGCCGCCGTCTCCATCCTGCGCGAGCACCTGCCCGAGCTGAAAATCCGCGTGGTCAACGTCGTCGACCTGATGAAGCTGCAGCCGCAAAGCGAACACCCGCATGGCCTGAGCGACATGGATTTCGACGAGATCTTCACCCGCGAAAAGCCGGTCATCTTCGCCTTCCATGGCTACCCGTGGCTGATCCACCGGCTCACCTACCGCCGCACCAACCACGACAACTTCCATGTTCGCGGCTACAAAGAAGAGGGAACCATTACCACGCCCTTTGACATGACGGTGCTGAACGATCTGGACCGCTTCCATCTCGTGATGGATACCATCGACCGCCTGCCGCAGACCGGCGACGCCGGCATCTACCTGAAGCAGCAGCTCAAGGACAAGCTGATCGAGCACAAGCAATACATCGACAGGCACGGTCAGGACATGCCGGAAATCCGGAACTGGAAATGGGAAGGGGATGCACGACGGAAAGAGAGCGCACCGGCGAAATGAGTGACACATACGAGTTTGACGTAACTGGACGGCTGAAAATATGAGCAGTAAACCCGGCTCCCCGAATCTCGGTACGCTTGTCTCGGTGCGCGGCAGCGTCGTGGATATCAGGTTCGACGAGCATTTGCCGCCCATTTATTCCGTGCTGCGCGCGGGGGATGGGGGCCAGATCGTCATCGAAGTGCTGGCGCAACTGGATGCGCATCGTGTTCGCGGAATCGCATTGACGCCCACGCAAGGCCTCGCGCGCGGCATGGTGGTGGAAGACACCGGCGGGCCGTTGCAGGCGCCGGTCGGCAAGAAAATTCTTTCGCGCATGTTCGACGTTTTCGGAAACCCCATCGACCGTCAGCCGGCGCCGTCGGATGTCCAATGGCGTTCAGTGCACCGGGCGCCGCCGCCGCTGGCACGGCGTTCAACCAAGTCGGAAATCTTTGAAACGGGCATCAAGGTCATCGATGTGCTGATGCCGCTGGAGCGCGGCGGCAAGGCGGGCTTGTTTGGCGGGGCGGGCGTGGGCAAGACGGTGTTGCTCACCGAAATGATTCACAACATGGTTGGGCAACAGGAAGGGGTGAGCATTTTTTGCGGTATCGGCGAGCGCTGCCGCGAAGGCGAGGAACTCTATCGCGACATGAAAGCAGCCGGCGTGTTGCCGAACATGGTGATGGTGTTCGGCCAGATGAACGAGCCGCCCGGCGCCCGTTTTCGCGTCGGCCATGCGGCGCTGACGATGGCCGAGTATTTTCGCGACGACGAGCATCGAGATGTGCTGCTGCTCATCGACAATATTTTTCGTTTTATCCAGGCGGGCATGGAGGTGTCCGGCTTGATGGGTCAGATGCCGTCGCGCCTCGGTTATCAGCCGACCATGGGCACTGAGTTGGCGCAACTGGAAGAGCGCATCGCCAATACCGATACCGGCGCCATCACCTCGATCCAGGCGGTGTATGTGCCGGCGGACGATTTCACCGATCCGGCGGCGGTGCATACCTTCTCGCATCTTTCCGCGTCCATCGTGCTGTCGCGCAAACGCGCGAGCGAGGGGCTATACCCAGCCATCGACCCGTTGCAGTCCAGTTCCAAAATGGCCACGCCCGGCATCGTCGGCGAGCGGCATTATGCCCTCGCGCAGGAAATCCGGCGCACGCTCGCGCAATACGCGGACCTGAAGGACATCATCGCGATGCTGGGCATGGAACAACTGTCTCCGGAGGACCGCAAGGTGGTTGCCCGCGCCCGGCGGCTGGAGCGTTTCCTCACGCAGCCGTTCTTCACGACCGAGCAGTTTACCGGCCTGAAAGGCAAGCTCGTCGGCCTGAAGGACGCCCTGGACGGCTGCGAGCAGATATTGCACGACGCGTTCAAGGACATTCCGGAGAGTGCGCTTTACATGATCGGGACCCTTGACGAAGCGCGGGCAAAAAACAAACCCGAGCCCGAGCCGAAACCTCAAGCGGAAATGGCACATGCAGCCAGCACGCATGAATCTTAAGATTCTCCTGCCCTTCAAAATCTTCGCCGAGAAGACCGGTGTATTGCGCATCGTCGCGGAGACGCGCGCAGGGTCGATTGGACTCCTGCCCCACCGGCTTGACTGCGTGGCGACGCTCGCGCCGGGGATACTGGTTTTCGAGACCGAAGCGGAAGGGGAGGTTTGCCTGGCCGTCGATGAAGGCGTTCTGGTCAAGAGCGGCGCCGACGTGCTGGTCTCTGTGCGCAACGCGATCGGGGGAATGGATCTCGGCAAATTGCACGAGGCGGTCAAACAGGAATTTCTGAATCTGGACGAGCAGGAGAAGAGCGTGCGATCGGTCCTGGCGAAACTGGAAAGCGGTTTCATTCGCCGTTTCGCGGAGTTTCATCGTGAGTGAAAAGGCGAAAGAAAAACGCGCGGCCGACGAAACGGCGTTCATCCAGCAAGTGGGCGAGAAGGCGGCGCGCAAACTCAAGGCACAACGTCATGTCACGCAAACCGTCTGGTCCGGCCTGGGCATGATGGGTCTGGTGGGCTGGTCGGTTGCGGTGCCCACGCTGCTTGGCGCGGCACTCGGATTTTGGCTGGACAAGCACTATCCGGGGGGACGTTCCTGGACGCTCATGCTGCTGGCCATCGGCCTGGGGCTCGGTTGCTTTAATGCGTGGCATTGGGTGGCCAAGGAAGGCAGGGAAATACGCGAGCAGGAGGAGAATAAGGATGAATGAACTGTTGATTCTGGCGTTCTCTTTGGTAGCGGGCATGTTGCTCGGCGCGATGTTCTTCGGCGGCCTTTGGTGGACGGTTGTCCGGGCCATTTCGTCCAAGCAGCCGGCGCTTTGGTTCCTCGGCAGCATGCTGCTGCGGACGGGCATTGCGCTGTCCGGGTTCTATTTTGTCTCGGGGGGCGACTGGAAACGATTGCTGGCGAGCCTGCTCGGGTTCATCATCGCGCGCCTTGTCGTGACGCGGCTCACCCGGGCAGCGCAACAGCCAGGCCAATTGGCACGGAAGGCCGGTCATGCACCTTAGCCCGGACGAGATCATTTACTGGCAACACGGGTTTTTCAAACTCAACGCCACGATCGCCTACACGTGGGGACTGATGTTCGTGCTGGCAGTCGGTTCAAGACTCGCCACGCGCAAGCTTTCCATGGGGCTGCAGCGTTCCCGCTGGCAGAATCTGCTGGAAGTCATCGTCACCGCCATCAATCAGCAAATCGCAGAGGTCGGCCTGCGGCGGCCGGAGAAGTATCTCGGTTTCCTGGGTAGCCTGTTCCTGTTTGTCGCGATGGCGAGCCTCTTCACCATCGTTCCCGGCTACGAGCCACCGACCGGCTCGCTCTCGACCACCACGGCGCTGGCGATCTGTGTGTTTGTGGCGGTGCCCTTGTTCGGCATCGAGGAGCAAGGGCTGGGCGGATATCTTGAAGATTATCTGAAGCCGACGGTCATCATGCTGCCGTTCAACATCATCAGCGAACTCTCGCGCACCCTGGCCCTGGCCGTTCGTCTGTTCGGCAACATGATGAGCGGGACGATGATTCTCGCCATTCTGCTGACCATCACGCCCTTCATCTTCCCGATCGCCATGAGTGCGCTCGGACTGCTGACCGGCATGGTTCAAGCCTACATCTTCAGTATCCTGGCCACGGTTTATATCGCGGCTGCCACACGCGCGCGCACGCCGGAGCCAGGGCTTGACGGCTAAAAACCACACCGCCCACCACGAAAGGACGCACCATGGATAGCATGACGCTGATCGCAATCGCCTCAATCGTCACCTCCGGCCTGACCATCGCTCTGGGGAGCGTCGGGCCTGCGCTCGGCGAGGGGCGCGCGGTCGCCGCAGCACTGAGTTCACTGGCGCAGCAGCCCGATGCCGCAACGACGATCACCCGCACCCTGTTCGTGGGCCTGGCAATGATCGAGTCGATCGCGATCTACTGTTTCGTGGTCTCGATGATTCTCATTTTCGCCAACCCGTTCTGGAGCCACGTCATTGCCCAAGCCGCAGGAAAGTAACGCATGCTGATCGACTGGTTTACCGTCACGGCGCAAGTCGTCAACTTCCTCATCCTGGTGTGGTTGTTGAAGCGCTTCCTTTACCGGCCCATCCTCGACGCCATCGACGCGCGCGAGAAGCGGATCGCTTTGGCGCTGGCAGACGCCGACGCGAAAAAAACCGAAGCCGAAAAGGAACGCGATGCGTTTCGGCACAAGAATGAGGAATTCGACCAGCAGCGCGCCGTGCTGTTGAGTCAGGCGACGGACGAGGCGAAAGCCGAGCGTCTGCGGCTGCTCGATGCGGCGCGAGAGGAGTCCGACAGCTTGCGCGCCAAGCGGCAGGAAGCGCTGATAAGCGAACAGCAGAGCCTGGACGAGGCGCTTGCCCGACGCGCACAGGAGGAGGTGTTTGCCATTGCACGCAAGGCGCTGGCCGATCTCGCCGGGGCAACGCTGGAAGAGCGCATGGCTGACGTGTTCCTGCGCCGTTTGCGCGAGATGGACGATGCGGCGATGGCCGGGCTGAAGTCGGCCTTCAAGGCGTCGTCCAGCCCGCTGCTCGTTCGTACTGCCTTCACCCTGGCGCCGGCACAAAGCGCCGCCATTGAAACTGCGCTCAAGGAAACCCTGGGCGGGGAGATGCAAATCCAGTTCGAGACGGCCCCGGATCTGGTCAGTGGCATCGAGATCAGCACCAATGGACACAAGGTGGCATGGAGTATCGCGGATTATCTCGCGTCGCTTGGAAAGGGCATCGACGCGCTGCTGAAAGCGCAACCCAAAGCTGAAGTAAAGACCGGGCAAAACGCCAATGAACAGGGGGCCTGAAAGCCTGCAGCAGATGTTCGACAGCGCCTTCGCGGGAATGCGCCAGGCGCGGGAAGCCTTTGCGCCGCGACTGACGCCACGGGAAGTGGGGACGATCTCCAGCATCGCTACGGGCATCGCGAAAGTCTCCGGTCTCCCCGGCGTAGGGTTCGAGGAGGTGCTGAAGTTTCCCGGCGATGTGTATGGCATCGCGTTCAACGTCGATGAAGACGAAATCGGCGTCGTGCTGCTGGGCGACTACTGGGCTTTGCATGCAGGCGATGAAGTCGAACGCAGGGGACACGTGATGGACGTGCCGGTGGGGGACGGGTTGATCGGACGCATCGTCAATCCATTGGGCCGGCCGCTGGATGGCAATGGTCCGGTGGTTTCCAGCGCACGCCTGCCCATCGAACGCACCGCGCCGCACATCATGGACCGTGCGCCCGTCACCATCCCGCTGCAAACCGGGATCAAGGTCATCGATGCGCTCATCCCCATCGGGCGCGGTCAGCGCGAACTGATCATCGGCGACCGTCAGACCGGCAAGACCGCGATCGCGCTCGACACGATACTCAATCAACGCGACCAGAATGTGCTGTGCGTGTATTGCGCCATTGGCCAGCGCGCGTCCGACGTGGCCAAAGTGGTCGCCACCCTGCGCGAACAGGGCGCAATGGATTACACCATCGTGGTCGTCACCGAAGGCAACGATCCGCCCGGCCTCACCTACATCGCGCCTTACGCCGCGACCAGCATCGCCGAGCATTTCATGGCGCAAGGCCGCGATGTGCTGGTTGTTTACGACGACCTCACGCATCATGCGCGCGCCTATCGCGAGCTGTCCTTGCTGCTGCGGCGTCCGCCCGGCCGCGAAGCGTTTCCCGGCGACATCTTTTACATCCACTCGCGGCTGCTGGAGCGCGCAACGCACTTGCGACCTGAACTCGGCGGCGGATCATTGACTGCACTGCCCATTATCGAAACCGAAGCGCAGGATATTTCCGCCTACATTCCGACCAACCTGATTTCCATCACCGACGGGCAGATCTATCTATCGCCGTCGCTGTTCGAACTGGGCGTGCTGCCCGCGGTCGATGTCGGAAAATCCGTCTCGCGCGTCGGCGGCAAGGCCCAGCGTGCCGCCTACCGTGCCGTGGCGGGCGACCTCAAGCTCGCCTACGCCCAGTTCGAGGAACTCGAAACCTTTTCCCGCTTCGGCGCCCGCCTGGACGAAGACACCCGCAAGATCATCGAGCACGGGCGGCGCATCCGGGGCTGCCTCAAGCAGCCGGAATTCGCGCCGGTGTCCGTACCCGCGCAAATCACCGTGCTGATGGCACTGACTGCAGGGCTGTTCGATGGCGTGCCGCTTGACCAGATGACCGATGCCGAAAACGCCGTGCGCGAGGCGGCGGCGAACATCCCGGACGGGGTGGCCGCGCGATTCGACGCGGATAAATTGAGCGACGAAGATCGGGCAACGATTACCCAGATCGCCCGCCAGGCGCTCGTTCAGTTCTTGCCCAAGCCAAAACAGGGCAAGACTGAATCCAAGCCCGAGGGGTCACTGAAGGCGCATCCATGATCGAGAGCGCCGCCAGCCTGCGCCGCAAGATCGCCAGCGCCGGCGATCTCGAATCGGTGGTGCGCACGATGAAGGCCATGGCCGCGTCGAACATCGGGCAATACGAGAACGCCGTGCGTTCCCTGGATGATTATTATCGGACAGTGCAACTGGGCTTGGCCGCGAGTTTTCGGCAAGGTGCTTCCGCTGCAGCCTCGACCAGCGGCCCGCAGAAGGAAACCGCGGCGATAGGCGCGATCGTGTTTGGTTCCGACCAGGGATTGGTCGGGCAATTCAACCAGGTCATGGTCGACTATGTGATGCAGACGCTGGAAAATATGCCGGGTCAAAAAACGGTCTGGGCGATCGGCGAGCGCATTCAGTCGCGCTTTGCAGACACCGACCTGCTCGCGAGGGGAAGCTTCGCCCTGCCCAATTCCATTAGCGCGATTACGCCGCTGGTTGGACAGATTCTGATCGAGATGGAAACCCAGCGTGAAAAGCGCGCAATCACGCAGGTTTACCTTTTCCATAACCGCCCCGAGACCGGCGCGATTTACACCCCCGTGAGTCAACGGCTGCTTCCGCTGGACGACCTATGGCGGCGTGATCTGGCTGCCATCCCCTGGCCGACCCACAACGTGCCCGAGGTCATGAATGACGGGGGGCAAACCTTGCTGGCCCTGGTTCGCGAATATCTTTTCGTTTCGCTTTTCAGGGCGTGCGCCGAATCCCTGGCA
>Ga0209706_10002506_pt1 | contig 10171 bp, 8 predicted proteins | sample PPLLaktember2015_6_FD_187263 | JGI IMG/M metagenome (GOLD analysis project Ga0209706, IMG submission 187263) | Freshwater sediment microbial communities from Prairie Pothole Lake near Jamestown, North Dakota, USA - PPLs Lake P8 Core (1) Depth... | ecosystem: Environmental > Aquatic > Freshwater...
CAGATCGTAGTTCCCCTTGAGGTAATCGTTGTAGGCCACGGAGTAGGCTTCCTGGGGCGACATGGTCGGGGCCGGCGGCGGCTTGACCGGAGCGGGTTCGGTCCTGGATTCCGTCTGGCGCCGGGGGGGATCCTGTTCGGCCGGTTTCCGCTCCTCCCCGGCCGCGGCCGGAGGAGCCGTGACCGGGCCCCGGGCGGCGAGCTCGGCCGAGATCCTCTGGAGATCGAGCGTCATCTGATCGAGCTTGCGGAGGAGGTCCTGATACTGGGCCGGGATGGCTCTCAGTCCTTCCCCGACCTCGGACTGCCCGGCGACGGCCTGGCGGACGAGGTCGGTCAGGGTCTTGAGCTGGTCCCGGATGGCCCGGATCTCCCCGGCGTTCTGATCGACGCGGACGAGGAGATCCTGGACCTGCTGCTTGAGGACCTGGACGTCGTCATAGACGAACTCGATGGCCTTCTTGTTCTTGTCCTGCCCGGCCGAGGCCAGGGTCAGGACGGCGAGCAGGAAGGCCCCGAGGCTGACGCGGCGCAAGTCTTACTTCTCGATGACGAGGAACTGGGCGCGCCGGTTCATCTGCCAGGCGCTATCGTCGTGGCCCGGATTGAGAGGCTGGCTCTTGCCGTAGGAGATGATCTTGATCCGATCGGCCGAGACGCCCGACGACAGGAGATAGTCCTGGGCGGCCTTGGCCCGCTTCTCGCCGAGGGCGAGGTTGTATTCTTCGGTGCCGCGCTCGTCGCAGTGGCCTTCGACGAGGATCTTGGCCGTCCTGAACTTCTTCAGCCAGGACGCGTTCCCGTCCATGGTGGCGCGGGCGTCATCGCGGATGACGGCCCGGTCGTAGTCGAAATAGATCGTCCCGAGGGGCTTCTCGCGGTTGATCTGGTCGAGCGATTTCTGGAGGAATAGCTCCTCTTCGGTGAGCTGAGGCTCCTGCACGACGGGGGCCTCGACCTTCTCGACCTGGGGCTGTTCCTGGGTCTGGGGCGGGGGCGGGGGGACTTCCTTGGGTTTCTTCTTGCAGGCAACCGCGAAGGAGAAGACGAGGATGATGGCGAGCGCGTATACGATCAGCTTTTTCATAAGGCCTCCTTAAAGTTCACGTCCGCCGCCCCCGGAGCCGGCGGCACGACGTTCATTTCCAGTTAGTTATACCCTGTAAATCGCGGGCGTGTCAATATGTTCCGGCCTGATTTCGCCGATTTACTCCCTTTCGGCTAGCTTACGAAAACGGGGACGGCCGCCTGAGAGGGCGGTCCCTGGCTAATTGGTCCAGTTGGGGAGCTTGTTCTCGCCGCGGTCGGTCAGCCGCTTGAGGTTCGCCCCGTCGTAATCGACCGAATAGACCTGGATCGAGCCCGAGAGGTTCGAGGCGAAGACGACATGACGGCCGTCCGGCGACCAGCTCGGCGATTCGTTGCGGACGTTGTTCTCCGTGAGCTTGCTGATCTGGTTCGTCCGGAGGTTGAGGACGTAGATGTCGAAGGTGTTGTCGACCCGGGAGACGAAGGCGATGCGCTCGCTCGTCGGCGCCCAGGCGGGGGCGTCGTGATAGTTCCCGCCGAAGCTGGCCTTGCGGACGTTCGAGCCCTCGGCGTCCATGATGTAGATCTGGGGGCTGCCCAGCCCGAGCCGGTCCGTCGTGAAGGCGATCTCGCGCCCGTTGGGCGACCAGGAGGGCGCGGTCTCGGTCGCGGCGTTGTAGGTCAGCCGCTTGGTCTTCCGGGTCTCGAGGTCCATGACGAAGATGTCGGCGTTGCCCTGCTCGGTCATACTGGAGCAGAACGCCAGCTTCTTGCCGTCGGGCGAGAAGGCCGCCGAATAGTTCGTCCCGGCCGTGGCCACGGTCGTCTCCGTGCCCTCGTAGATGTTCCGCAGGAAGAGACCGGCGATGCCGGTCCGATAGGACGTGAAGGCGATCGTCCGCTGGTCGGGCGACCAGGCCGGCATGTAGTCCTTGATCTTGTTGAAGGTCACGCGGGTCGGATTGGCCCCGTCATAGTCCATCATGTAGATCTCGTCGTTGCCGTCGCGGTTGGAGACGAACGCGATCTTGGTCGTGAAGAGGGGCTTCTCGCCGTGGAGCTTGAGGAGCTCGTCGGCCATCTTGTGGGCGACGAGGCGCAGACCGTTCTTCTCGGCCTGGTAGCGCTTGCCGACGATGAAGCGCTCGCTCTTGACGTCGTAGATCTTGCCGTCGAAGACGATGCGGCCGCCGTCCTCGCGCACCTCGCCGGTGACGAGGAGCCGGGCCTGGATGGAATCCCAGTCCTTGAACTGGATCTTGTCCGGGTCCAGGCCCCGGATGTAGCCGTAATACTCCTTCGGCAGGAGCTGGAAGATCCGGGTGTACTTGACGTCGTCGGACAGGGCCTGACGGATCTCCTGCGCGGCCGCCTGGGCCGATGGCGAGGAGCCGCGGACGACGAAGTCGGGCAGGGCCAGCGGGATCATGGGCATCCCCTCGCTGATCTTCAGGACGACCTCCTGCTGGGCGAAGGCCCCGGCCGCCGCGAGAACGATGAGGAGTCCGAGGAGCTTTTTGGTGTGGGTCATTTGGCATGCTCGAAGACGAGAGTGATCCCGAGGTACTGGCCGTCGTACTCGTTCGGGAGGGGCGCGAACGGCGCCGCGGCCGAGATGGCCCGGCGGGCCGAGAGGTCGAAGGACTCGACCCCGCTGGAGACGTCGATCTTGACGTCCGAGATCGAGCCGTTCTTGTAGATGCGGAAATAGACCTGGGTCTGGAGGAGGCCGCCGACGCCGGGATCGACCAGGGACTGGAACCAGTTGGCGGTGATCTTGTCCGAGATCATCTGGAGGTAGAACTGGAACGGGAAGCCGGCGACGCCGAAGGGGTCGCCCGCCCCGGCCCCGGTCCCGCCGCCGGTGCCGCCCCCCGTGCCGCCGCCGCTTCCGCCGCCGCCAGTGCCGAAACGGAGGCCGAAGCCGGAGCCGCTCGTCGCTCCGGCCGCGGCGGCGTTAACCGCATCCGCCGCGGTCGGCGCCGCGGGCTCGGGCTTGGAGATGGCCGCCTTCTTTTCGGGCGCTTTCTTCGTCGTTTTCGGCTTATCCACAGGGTGGGTCAGCGAGCTCTTGGGTTCGGCCTTGACCTTGGAGGCCACGGTCAGGTCGCGGAGGGCCGGCTTCTTGGGCGCGGGCAGGGTCTCGGTCTTGGCTACGACGGAACCGCCGCCGCCTCCCGGGCCTCCGCCCGTTCCGCCGCCCCCGCCCCCCATGAAGCTGACGTACTGAACGAGGCCCTTCTGGGGCCCGCGCGAGAAGGACGGCGAGGCGGCGATGAGGATGATCAGGCCGGCGTGGAGGAAGACCGAGATGAAGACGGCCCTCTTGAACGCCTTCGGCAGGGCCGTGCGGGCGGAGATCATCGCTTCTTGCCGGGGACGTCGATCGGTTCGGTGATGATGCCGAGGATCTCGACCCCCGCCTTCTTGGTGATGTCCATGATCCGGACGACGACGCCGTAGGGCAGGCTCTCGTCGGCCTGAAGATAGAGGACCTTCTTCGGCTTGTTGAAGAAATATTCGGTCAGGCGGCGCTCGAGGAGGTTGATGTTGATCGTCGAGTCGCCGATGTGAACGTACTGGTCCTTGGTCACGGTCAGGGTCAGCCCTTCCTCGGCCGGCTTGGTGTCGGTCTCGGCCTGGGGCAGGTTGATGCCGATGCCCGACTGCATCATGGGCGCCGTGACCATGAAGATGACGAGCAGCACGAGCATGACGTCGATGAACGGGGTGACGTTGATCTCGGACATGTGCGTGCCGACCTGTCTCCGGCGCGACGAGGAGGGCAGGGACTGCGTGTTAAGAGCCATGGAGCCTCTCGGCGATGCTCAGGAATTCGAGGGAGAAGTCCTCCATGTCGGCGCTGAGGTCCTTGATCCGGCCGAGGAAGTAGTTGTAGGCGATGACGGCCGGAACGGCGGCGAAGAGGCCGACCGCGGTGGCGACGAGGGCCTCGGCGATGCCCGGGGCGACGACCTGGAGGCTGGCGGAGCGCATGGCCCCGATGCGGACGAACGAGATCATGATGCCCCAGACCGTCCCGAAGAGGCCGATGAACGGCGAGACGCTGCCCGTCGTGGCCAGGAAGAACATCATCTTTTCGAGGCGCGAGACCTCGGCGTTGGAGGCCTTGAGCAGGGCCCGGTGGAGGCTCTCGGTCTTCTCGCCGGTCCAGCCGCTCTCGCCGGTCGACTTCGACTGGTAGGCCAATTCCTTGTTGCCGGCGAGGAAGATGACGGCCAGGGGGCTTCCCCGGAGCCTCTTCGCGGCCTCGTTGACCTCGGGCAGGCTCTTGCTTCGGCGGAAGGCCTCCAGGAACCGGTCCGACTGCTTCACGGCGGATTTGAGCGTCTTCGATTTGAAGAAGATGATGGCCCAGGAGAAGACGGAGAAGAAGACGAGCAGGAGCAGGATGAGCTGGACGACGATATCGGCTTCGGCGATGATCCTGAAAATGTTGATATTCATGATTATCCGAGGAAAAAAGTAGCACACGGTCCGGGTTCTGTCAAATGGCCGCCTTGAAGACCCGCCGCTTTTCGGGTTATAGTCCGGGCATGGCGTGCGGGACGCGACGGACGGCCCCGGGCGGCGGATCATGATGCCCTGGGCCAGGCTCAAGAAGCTCGTTCTCGGCGGCGAGAAGAGCGTCCGCGATCCGCGGATCTTTCACCGGCTTTCACTGATCGCCTTCTTCGCCTGGGTCGGCCTCGGCGCCGACGGGCTGAGCTCTTCGAACTATGGCCCGCAGGAAGCGTTCCTGTCGCTCGGCGACCACCGCCACCTCGCTCTCTACCTGGCCGTCCTGACGGCGCTCACGGTCATCACCATCTCCCTGAGCTACGCCCAGATCATCGAGCTCTTCCCGACGGGCGGCGGCGGATATGTCGTCTCCACCAAGCTCCTCGGGCCCGCCTTCGGGCTCGTCTCCGGCTGCGCGCTCGTCGTCGATTACATGCTGACGATCAGCATCTCTATCTCGAGCGGCGTCGAGGCCGTCCTGAGCTTCCTGCCGCCGGGATTCTACGGCTATAAGCTAAGCTTCATTCTGCTCATCACCCTCAGCCTGGTTCTGCTGAACCTGCGGGGCGTCAAGGAATCGGTGACGGTCCTGACGCCGATCTTCCTCTTCTTCTTCGTCTCCCATGTCGGCCTCATCCTCTACGGGATCTTTTCCCACGTCTCCGCGACGCCGACGCTCTTCGCCGACACCATCCGCGAGACGCGCCAGGGCATCGAGGGGCTCGGCTTCGGGGCCATGGCGTTCATCCTGCTTCGGGCCTACAGCCTCGGCGGCGGCACGTATACGGGCATCGAGGCCGTGGCCAACGGGCTGCAGATCCTCCGCCCGCCCCGGGTCCAAACGGGGAAAAAGACGATGTTCTATATGGCCCTGTCCCTGTCCTTTACGGCGGGCGGCCTGCTCATCTGCTATCTCCTGACCAACGTCCAGCATGTCGCCGGCAAGACCCTGAACGCCTCGCTCATCGAAACGCTCCTCGGGCACTGGACGATCGCGGGGTTCCCGCTGGGCGTCTGGCTCCTGGGCCTCATCCTCGTCTCCGAGGGCGCCATTCTTTTCGTCGCGGCTCAGACGGGCTTTATCGACGGGCCGCGGGTCCTCGGCAACATGGCCATCGACTCCTGGGTCCCCAACCGGCTGATGCACCTCTCGGAGCGCCTGGTCGTCCAGAACGGCATCATCTTCATGGGCGCGGCCGCCTTTCTGATCCTGCTCTTCACCAAGGGCTCGGTCCAGACGCTGGTCGTCATGTACAGCATCAACGTCTTTCTCGATTTCTCGCTGGCCCAGCTCGGCATGTGCCTCCATTGGATCAAATCGCCGGGCGCGCCCCACCGGGGCAAGAAGCTGGCGATCAACCTCGTCGGCTTCCTGATGTCCGTGTCCATCCTGGCCGTGACCGTGAGCATCAAGTTCATGGAGGGCGGCTGGATCACGCTGATCATCACCCTGTCGTTCATCGCCGTCTGCATCCTCATCCGGAGGCACTACAACCAGGTCAAGGACATGATGAAGCGGCTCGACACGGTCATGGCCCAGGTCGGCGAGATGTCCGGGAGGCACGAGCCGCCGGCCAAGCTCGAATCGGAGCCCACGGCCGTTCTCTTCGTCAGGAACTTCGGCGGCCTCGGCATCCACTCGTTCCTCAACATCCACCGCATCTTCCCAAAGTACTTCAAGAACTTCGTCTTCATCTCCGTCGGCGTCGTGGACTGGAAGAATTTCAAAGGCGCCGAGGAGGTCAAGAACCTCGAGGGCCATATCACCGGGGAGCTCAGGAAGTACGTCCGGATGGCCAACGATTTCGGGTTCCACGCCGAGGCCATCCATTCCGTCGACGTCGACACGCTCGAGTTCATCGAGACGCGCAGCGAGGAGATCCAGAAGAGGTACAACAAGGCCGTCTTCTTCGTCGGCAAGCTCGTGTTCGAGGAGGAGAACATGTTCACCCGGTTCCTCCACAACCAGACGGCCTTCAGCATCCAGCGCATCCTGCAGTTCAAGGGCATCCCCTCGATCGTCCTGCCCATCCGGGTCATCAAGACCGCCAAATAAGAAGGGGTCAAACCTACACATTTCAAGTTTTCGCCCCGATACCTTGACACGTCCGGAACCTTGCCGAAAAACTTGAAATGTGTAGGTTTGACCCCTTCTTAATTGATAAGGGGGGAGCGGGGGGTCTCGAGGCCGAGCAGGCCCTGGAGGATGGCCCGGGCGACCTGCTTGGCTTCCCTGCCGCTCTCGTTCGTCGCCCCGACGCACGAGGGGCAGCCGTCCCGGCAAGGGCAGGCCTCGAGCGTCTTCAGGGAGTGCTCGAGGAGCTTCGTCTCGAGGGCGAAGAGCGAGGGGCTGAGCCCGATGCCGCCGGGGTAATTGTCGTAGATGAAGATGTTCGGCTCGAAATCCGGGTCCATGACCGCCGGCATCTCTTCGAGCGCCTGCGCCGCCGGCCGGGCCTGGGGGGCCAGCGGCCGGACCGGTTCGCCGGACGTGTTGTCGCCGATCGAGACGCCGACGTCGTGGAGGTCGCACATCATGAAGATCGGCGAGACGTGGTGGATGAGATAGGCCAGGCCGAAGAGGCCGTTGACCCTCTGCTCGGCCGGGTAGGGGATGGCCTGCATGAGCGCCGAGGGCACGGTCAGCCAGTAGGCCGTCGTGTGCATCTCGTTCTGCGGCAGCTGGAGGTCGCCGGCCCCGACGTTCTCCATGGTGTGGAACTTGATCTTCTTGAACCCGACGACCTGGGTGGCCACGTGGACCTCGCCGTGGGAGACTCGCCCCGTGCCGCCCTCCAGGCCCTTCTGGCCGAAGGAGTCGAGGATGGTGATCTTGGTGTAGTCGATGGCGTCGGTGTAGTAGTCGATGTCGGTTCTCTTGACGTAGGCCTTGCGCTCCTCGAAGTCGAGCTTCTCGACGAAGTACTGCTCACCCTCGACGATGTAGATGGCCTTGGGGTGCAGGGCCGTGAGGGCCGAGGTGAAATCGACCTCGGCGATGACCCGGGCCTCCCCGGTGATGTCGACGACGACGAAGTTGTCGGAGCTGATGCTGCGCAGGCTGATGGCGTCGGCCGGGTAGGCCTCCGAGGTGAAGAACCACTTGTCCTTGGAGTGATGGAGGATCTTGTCCTCCTCGAGGAAGTTGAGGATCTCGCCGATCTCGGCCCGGCCGAACGTCTCGCCGTCCTCGAACGGCAGCTCGAAGGCGGCGCACTCGATGTGGCTGATGAGGATCGACAGGTTGTCCGGGTTGATCAGGGCCATCTCCGGCGATTTCGAGAAGAAGTACTCCGGATTGTTGATGATGAACTGGTCGAGGGGCGAGCTCGTGGCCACGAGGACCGCCGCCGACAGGCCCGTCTTCCGCCCCGCCCGCCCGGCCCGCTGCCAGGTGCTGGCGATCGTCCCGGGGTAGCCGGCGAGCACCGCGACGTCGAGCGTCCCGATGTCGATGCCGAGCTCCAACGCGTTGGTCGAGACGACGCCCAGGATCTCGCCCGTCCGCAGGCCCTTCTCGATCTCCCGCCGCTTCAGCGGCAGGTAGCCGCCCCGGTAGCCGCGGATGAGCCCCTCTTTCTGGATGTTCGTCTCGATGTCCTCCTTGAGATAGGTCAGGAGGACCTCGGTGATGAGCCGGCTGCCGGCGAAGACGATCGTCTGCAGGCCGTTCTTGAGGAAGATCGAGGCCACGCGCCGCGATTCGTTGACGTAGGACCGCCGGATGCCCAGCGCGGCGTTGACGACCGGCGGCGTGTAGAAGACGAAGTATTTGCCGCCCCGCGGCGCGCCGTTGTCGTCGACGAGTGTCACCGGCGCCTCGATCATCTTCTCGGCCATCTCGGCCGGGTTGGCGATCGTCGCCGTGCAGAGGATGAACTGCGGGTCGGCGCCGTAGAACCGGGCGATCCGCCGCAGCCGCCGCAGCACGTTGGCCAGGTGGCTGCCGAAGATGCCGCGGTAGTTGTGGAGCTCGTCGATGACGATGTACTTGAGGTTCTCGAAGAGCTTGATCCACTTGGTGTGGTGCGGCAGGATCCCGGCGTGGAGCATGTCGGGGTTGGTCAGGACGATGTGGCCGCGGGCCCGGATGGCCTTGCGGGCGTCCTGCGGCGTGTCCCCGTCGTAGGTGAAGACCCGGATCTCCTCGGGCAGCCGGGCGTTGATGTCGTCGAGCTCGGCCTGTTGGTCCTGGGACAGCGCCTTGGTCGGGAAGAGGTACATAGCCCGCGTCGACGGGTCCTTCAGGATGGCGTCGAGGACCGGGAGGTTATAGCAGAGGGTCTTGCCCGAGGCCGTCGGCGTCACGACGACGACGTTCTTCTTCTCCTTCAGCGCCTCCCAGCTCGACCGCTGGTGGGAGAAGAGCTGGGCGAAGCCCTTGGCCACCAGGGCCTCGCGCAGGGCCGGGTGGACATCGTCCGGATAATCCCGGTAATCGCCCGCCTGGGCCGGCAGGTGCTTGATGGCCTTGATGGAGTCGCTCCGGTAGCCGATGTCCTTGAGGAGCTCGAGCGACCGGAGGATCTTTTCTTCGTTCGTCATGGGGGCGCACTCATCCTAGCGAAATCGTCCCCGCCGGTCAATGCGGCTCCCGGGGGCCTTCCTCCGGGCCGGGCCTCAGAATTTCTCGAAGACGACGAAGTCCTCGAGCGGCTTCTTGGCGGGCGCCGGAGGCCACTCGACCGGGACGCCGACCGGGGTGAAGCAGACGAGGTTGTAGCGTTCGGGGATGCCGAAGAACCGGCGCATCGGCTCTTCCGGGAAATACGTCGTGTAGAAGCCCGTGCCGTAGCCGAGAGACCTGGCCGCGATCATCAGCAGGCCCGCCGCGAGCGGGCCGTCGTGGCGGTTGTCCGGCGGATAGGCCGACTGGGAATCGGTCAGGACGGCGATATAGACCGGAGCCGACAGCACCTTGGCCATGGTCTCCGGAAGCTGTTTTCGCAGCTTGGCCATGACCTCGGGGTCCGCTTGGGTCCGCTTTTCGTAGGCCTCGAGGAACCAGGTGACGGCCTCATCCTTGAGGCGGTCGAGCTTGGCCCGGTCCTGGACGACCAGGAACTTCCAGGGCTGCTGGTTCCCGGACGTGGGCGCCGACCGGGCCATGTCCAGGATCTTCAGGATGTGCTCTTTCGGCACGGGCGTGGGCTGAAAATTGCGCACCGTGCGCCGGTTCTTGATGATATCGAACAAATACTCCTGCTGGGGGGTATAAGGCTCCGAGGCCTGTGGCCCCGATGGGAGCAGGGCCGGACCCTTCCCGTCGGCCATGTCGGTCGCGCCCAGAGGGACGTGGGCGAAGCCGGCCAGGGAGCCGGCCAGGATCGCGGCGATGAGCGCCGCCCGGATCGTGCGGGTCATGATCGACCTCCTCTCGCGTGCCGGGGCCGTCTGGCGGCCCTTCTTCTATTATAGGCCGCCGAGAAAACTTGAAACGTGTAGGTTTGACCCCTTCTTGTCCTCCTTATGCTAAAATAGATTGTTATGCTGGACGAGATCCGCATCAAGAGGGCGGCGCAACACAATCTGAAGCGCATCGATGTCGCCCTGCCCCGGAACAAGCTGATCGTGGTCACCGGTCCGTCCGGCTCCGGGAAATCGTCCCTCGCCTTCGACAC
>Ga0209706_10002509_pt1 | contig 10165 bp, 11 predicted proteins | sample PPLLaktember2015_6_FD_187263 | JGI IMG/M metagenome (GOLD analysis project Ga0209706, IMG submission 187263) | Freshwater sediment microbial communities from Prairie Pothole Lake near Jamestown, North Dakota, USA - PPLs Lake P8 Core (1) Depth... | ecosystem: Environmental > Aquatic > Freshwater...
TGGGATTTCGGAGATACCGGAAGACGGCTCGGCGAGATCCCGAGAAAAGGAAGCTCCTCCTGGAACTCGCTATCAAGCGGATCGCGAAGGCCGAGCAGTCCGATTACATCCCCGTCGGATTCCGCAGACGCCGGGTCCTCTTCCCGGCAAAATAAGGAGCCTCCAGGCTGGTTTGGGGGCGGGCTTTGCGGCCGACGCGCTCAATCCCCGCCCGGCTCGAGGGCGAGCTTCGAGAAGCCGGTGGCCTCGTCCTTCGTCCGGCCGATATCGTCCCTGAACCGGGTCAGGGTGACCTCGCAGGTCACCGACACGACGGCCTCCTTCAAGTGACCTCCCCTGACGGCGAACTCCTTATCGCCGAGGGCGATGTGGGCGTGGATGAAAGGCTTGGCGTCGACCTTCGTGATGTTGCCGTAGAGGGAAACGATCTCGAGAGGCCCAGAGAGCGCGATCCACGAGTAGGCCTTCGCGGCCGGGTCGAAATGGCCGATCTCGGCCTCGCTGACGGCGCCGAGGCCGTTGAAGAAGCCTCCGCCGATCGCGTCGCGTTCGCAGAGCGCCGCGAGCGTCTCGACGATCCTCTCCCCCGCGTCCAGCCGGACGACGTAAGTCGAGCCGAGCACGAAGTATTTCATCGGGCCGCAGACTTGGACGCCTTATCCAGCTTGGCCTTCCAGTAGAGATAGGCCGGGACGCCCAGGCAGATGATGCCCAAGCCGGCCAGGGCGTTCCAGAAGGCGCCGAGCAGCGAGCCCACCGCGACGTAGACGGCGGCCAGGACGAAGAGGATGGGGGTCACGGGGTAGCCCCAGGTCTTGTAGGGCCGCTCGAGGTCGGGCCTCTTCTTCCTCAGGACGATGACGGCCGCGACGGTCAGGCCGAAGAAGATCCATTCGCCGAAGATGACGTAGGTGAAGAGCTGCCGGAACGTCCCGGTCAAGGTCAGGAGGATGCTCCAAATGGTGATGGCCACGATGGAGACGTGCGGCGTGAGGAACTTGGGATGGCACTCGGCGATCCTCTTGAAGAACATGCCGTCGCGGGCCATGGCGAAGTAGACCCTCGGCGAGCAGAGCATGTTCTGGTTGGCGGCGCCGAGGATGGAGAAAAGGATGAGGAAGGTGATGAGCGAGGCCAGGAACGGCCCGCCGACGACCTGCATGACGTCCAGGGCGACCCGGCCTTCGGACGCGGCGATCTTCCCGGCGGGCATGATGTAGAGGTAGGCCAGATTGGCCAGGACGTAGAGGACGATGACGGCGGCGGTGCCGATGAGGATGCCGAGGGGCAGGTTCTTCTTCGGGTCCTTGACCTCGCCGGCGCTGTAGGTCGCCGACTCCCAGCCCTTGTAAGCCCAGAGCGAGGCGACCAGGCCGACGCCGAACGCGCCGAGGAGGCCGAAATTGAACGGTCCGGGGGACGGCTCGACGAAGTTCCTGACCTGGCCCTGGCCCTTGGTGAAGAAAAAGACTCCGATGACGATGATGCCGATGGCCGAGGTCTTGAGGTAGGTCGTCCAGTTCTGGAGGCGCGAACCCCAGCGGAGGCCCACATAGTTGACGGCCCCGAGGAAGGCGACGAAACCGGCCGCGATGAGCTTCTTCGTGAGCGGCGTCATGTCGACGAAGCGGGGCAGGATATTATGCGAGAAAGCGACCGCCAGCGTCGCGATCGAGCCCGAATCGATGACCAGGAACAGGGTCCAGCCGAAGAGGAAGGACAGGAGCGGGCCATAGGCCTCCCGGAGATAGATGTAGATGCCGCCGGCCTCGGGCATGGCCGCGCCGAGCTCGGCGAAGGCGACCGCCCCGAAGAAGCTGAACAGGCCGCCGACGACCCAGACGGCCAGCATCAGGAGCGGTGCCGGGACGGCCGCGGCGATCTCGGACGGCGAGAGGAAGATGCCCGAGCCGACGACGCCGCCGATGACGATCATGACGACGTCCCAGAGGCTGAGGATCCTCGGCAGCGCGATCTTGGTTTTATCGACGACGGGGCAGGCAGGGGTTTCTTGGGCCATGCGGTCATCTCCTCTCGGATGCGGCACTGTCGGCGGGGATTCTAGCAGGAGCGGGGGAAAAGGGCAATCGCCGGAGGGTCACCTGAGACGGTCCATCATCCGGTACTGGATCGCCTCCGAGACGTGGGGCGTCGCGATGGCCTCCGTCCCCTCGAGGTCGGCGATCGTCCGGGCGACCTTGAGAACCCGGTCGTAAGCCCTGGCGCTGAAGCCGAGCTTGGTCACGGCCATCTCCAGGAGCTTCTCGGCCTCGGGCGGCAGGCGGCAGAACTCCTTGACCTCTTTCGGGCCCATCTGGGAATTGGCGAAGAGGCGGCGCCCGGCGAAGCGCTCGGTCTGGCGCGAACGGGCCCGGGTCACGCGGGCCCGGATGGCCGCCGAGCTCTCGGCCGTGGACCGCGAGACGATATCGCGGAATTTGACCTCAGGGACCTCGAGCTGGATGTCGATGCGGTCGAGGAGCGGTCCCGAGATCTTCGAGTAATAGCGGGCCTTTTCGCTGTCCGTGCAGTCCGCCTCCTTGCCGAGCAGGCCGCGCCGGACGTCGGCGCACGGGTTCATGGCCGCGACCAGCATGAAGGCGGCCGGGAAGACGACCGAGTAGCCCGACCGGGCGACCGTGACCCGGCCGTCTTCGACCGGCTGGCGCAGGTCCTCGAGGACTTTTCGCTTGAACTCGGGGAGCTCGTCGAGGAAGAGCAGGCCGTGGTGGGCCAGGCTGACCTCGCCGGGCTTGGGCGTGAGGCCGCCGCCGACGAGGCCGGCGTCGGTGACGGTATGATGGGGCGCGCGGAAGGGCCGCGTAGCGACGGTGCCGGACCCGGCCAGCAGGCCTGCGGCGCTGTAGACCCGCGTCACCTCGAGCATCTCGTCGTAGGACATGTCGGGGAGGATGGTCGGCAGGCGCCGGGCCAACATGGTCTTCCCCGCCCCGGGCGGCCCGACGAGGAGGACGTTGTGTGAGCCGGCCGCCGCCACTTCGAGGGCCCTTTTGGCGTGCTGCTGGCCCTTGACGTCCTCGAAGTCGACCGGATAGGCGGCCTCGGAGACGAGCTCCCGCTCGTCGAAGCGGCAGGGCGCGACCTCGCCCGGCTCGCGAAGGAGGCGGACGACGCGGACGATATCGTCGAGGGCGTAGACGTCGAGCCCGCGGACGAGGGCCGCTTCCCGGGCGTTCGCGCCGGGGACGACCAGGCCGCGGAAGCCGGCCCGCCGGGCCATCAGGGCGATGGGCAGGGCGCCGCGCACGGGCTTGAGCCGGCCGTCGAGGGCCAGCTCGCCGACGAAGAGATAGTCGCGCAGGCGCGCGGCCGGAACGACCTCGAGGAAGGCCAGGAACCCGAGGGCGATCGGCAGGTCGAAGGCCGAGCCCTCTTTCTTCCGGTCGGCCGGGGCCAGGTTGATGGTGATGCGCTTGGACTCGAGATCGTAGCCGCAGTTCTTCAGGGCCGCCCGGACCCGCTCCTTGCTCTCGCGGACCGCCGCGTCGGGCAGCCCCACGGTGACGAACGTCGGAAAGCCGGCGCAGATGTCGACCTCGACCTCGACGGGATACGCCTCGATCCCATGGAGAGCGGCGCTCGTGATCCTGACCAGCATGGGGCCCGTAAGGAAAGACGGACGGGCGGGCGGATCCCTCTCAGAGGGCGGGGGTCACTTGCCGACGTATTCTTTGGACAGCCGCTCCAGCTCTTCCTCGATCTCTTTGCGCGACTTGACCAGGATCCGCGTCGTCGGCCCTGCCGGCTGGAGGGGCGGTCCCTGGGGGCGGGGGGCTTCCGGCTGGATGTCCCGGACGGGCTCCTGCGGCGGGGCCGGCGCGGGCGATGTGTCGGACCGGGGTTTGACGCCGAAAAGCTTGTCCCGGACGATGGGCACGGTCAGCTTGGAGATCTCGCGGAGCGTCTCGAAGACGCCGACCCCGTTGATGGCCACGGCTTCGACCCAGGGCGAGCGGCGGGGGTTGAGGAGGTTGTTGAACGTCTCGACGGGAATGAGGTAGTCGAGGTCGCGCTTGTTGTACTGGAAGACGAGCGGGATCCGCGTCAGATCGATGTCGTTCTGGACGCAGTTGCGGCGCAGCCCGTCGAAGCTCTCCAGATTGGCGTCGAGGAGGGGGATCTGGGAATCGGCGACGTACACAAGGCCGTCGACGCCCCGCACGACGCTCTTGCGGGAGGCTTCGTAGAACACCTGGCCCGGAGCGGACATGAGCTGGAAATGGACCTTGAAGTCCCCGATCATCCCGGCCTTGATGGGCAGAAGATCGAAGAAATAGGTCCGGTCGGTCTCGGTCTCCAGGCAGACGAGCTCCCCCCGGGAGGCGCTGTCGAGCTTGTAATAGATGTAGCGGAGGTTGGTCGTCTTGCCGCTCAGGCCGGGGCCGTAGTAGACGATCTTGATGGCGATCGATTTCGTGGCGTAATTGATGAACGGCATGCGCAGTCCAGCCTGTAAGGCTTATTATGCCCCAGAAGGGCCATGTCATCAAGTGCCCCCGCCCGGGCCTATGGTAGAATAAGGCGGAAAACGCCCGCGGAGGAGGCCCATGAAAGACATCCGCAAGAGGATCCGCATCGCCGTCATCGGGGGCAGCCGGCCCGGGAAGCAGGCCGTCGACAACGCCTTCGAGGTCGGCCGGCTCATCGCCCGCGCCGGCGCCGTCCTCGTCTGCGGCGGGCTCGGCGGGGTCATGGAGGCGGCCTGCCGCGGCGCCCGCGAAGAGGGCGGCCTCGTCGTCGGCATCCTGCCCGGCGGCTCGACCGCCGACGCCAATCCCTGGGTCGACGTGCCCATCGCGACCGGCCTCGGCTATACCCGCAACGCGCTCGTCGTCATGAACGCCGACGCCATCATCGCCGTCAACGGCGAGTACGGCACCCTCTCCGAGATCGCTTACGGCAAGATCCACGGCCGGAAGGTCGTCGGGCTGGGCACGTGGGCGGTCAAGGGGGTCGACATCGCGGCGACGCCGGAGGAGGCCGTGCGGATGGCCCTCCAGGATCTGTCCGGATGAGATGAAGAACTACAAGATCGTCCTCGGCTATGACGGAACGGATTTCCGCGGCTGGCAGCGCCAGCCCGACAGCCGGACCGTCCAGGGGGTCCTCGAGGAGGCCCTACGGAAGATCACCGGCAAGAGGACGGTCGTCCACGGCGCGGGGAGGACCGACGCCGGCGTCCACGCCCTGGGCCAGACGGCCGGCTTCCGGGGCGCCTTCAGGCTCTCCGACCAGGTCCTGCTCCGGGCCCTCAACGCCGTCCTCCCGGAGGACGTCCGCATCTTCTCCCTCGTCGAGGCGCCGCCGGATTTCCACGCCCGGAAGTCGGCCCGCTCGAAGCTCTACCGCTACCGGATCGCCTGCGCGCCCCAGCCGAGCCCGCTCGACCGCCGCTTCGTCCTCCATTGGCCCTATCCCCTGAAGGTCGGCCGGATGCGCCGGGCGGCCCGGCTCTTCGCCCGGACCGCCGATTTCACGGCCCTCTCCTCGAACCGCGACCGCTCCCCCGTCCGGACGGTCACCCGCTCGGAGCTGCGGCGGTCGGGGACGGAGCTCGTCTACACGATCGAGGCGGCCGGGTTCCTCCGCTACATGGTCCGGACGATCGTCGGGACGCTCCTCGAGGTCGGGCGCGGCCGGATCGCGCCGGAGCAGGTGGAGGAGATCTTCCGCCTCAGGGACCGCTCGCTCGCCGGGCCGACGGCCGCGGCCAAAGGACTGACGCTCGTCCGGATCGATTACTGACCCGGCTCTTGGTCGAGGACGAGGGCCATGACGAAGGCGTCCTCGTCGGGCTTGGTGTAGTAGTTCTTTCGCGTGCCCAGGATCTCGAATCCCAGCTTCTTGTAGAGGGCCAGGGCCGGCGTGTTCGACTGCCGGACCTCGAGGGTCATGAAGGTCGCGCCGGCTTCGCGGGACTTGGCGATGGCGAACCGCATCAGGGTCTCGCCCAGGCCGAAGCCGCGGCAGTCGGGGTGGACGGCGATGTTGTTGACCTGGACGTCCTCCTGGATCTGCCAGTAGACGATGTAAGCCACGACTTCTTCGCCCGGGCGCCGCACGACGACCGTGGGGAAGGAGACGGACGTGTTCTGGATCTCGCCCCGGAAGGTGTTGTCGCTCCAGGGATTGGAGAAGGACAGGACCTCGATCTCCCGGACGGCGGGAAGATCGCTCTCCCGCATCCGGCGGATGAAGAAGCGGTCCTCGCCCCGGATCAGCTCCGACATCTTTCTTCGGCCTGGGAGCGCCTGAAATAGAGAGGCTCGAGCAAAGCGGCCTCGACGCCCCGGCCAGCACGGATGAGCCCGGCGCCGATCCGTGCGACCTCGGCCGCGATAAAGGGCGAACGCGCGGGGAAGCGGGCCCGGTCGCCTACCCGGGCGAGAAGACGGCCGCGATAGGCGGCCAGGCCGCTCCCGCCGAAGGCGATCGTCCCGCCGGCCGGGAGCCTGGCGAAGAAGTCATCGGGATCGTAAGCCCCTTGCGGGACGGCCTCGCAGAGTCCCCCCTCCCCCGTCTCGAAGAGGCCGGCATAGATCTCGCCCTTCTTGGCGTCGAGGAGCGGGCAGACGAGCTTCTCGCCGCCCGATGAGAGCTTCACGGCCAGGGCCAGGAGCGTCGACACGGGGGCGACCGGTTTCCCCGAGGCGAAGGCCAGGGCCTTGGCCGCCCCGATGCCGATGCGGATCCCGGTGAACGAGCCGGGCCCGGCGGCCACGGCGAAAGCATCGACGTCCTTGATGTCCTTGCCGAGCGCGCCGAGGAGGAAATCGATCGACCGGAAGAGGCGGGCCGAGTGGGTCGCGGCCGATTCGAGGTTGGCCTCGCCGAGGAGCGTCTCGTCCTCGAGGAGGGCGACCGAGCCCCCGGGCGTCGTGGTATCGACCGCGAGGATCAGCATGGCCGCCCCGCGTAACTCTGATCGTTCGCGATCCGAGGCGGCTGCAGATGCGAGGCGTCAAAGGGCAGAGAAAAATGCGGCGTTTTCACGAACGTCAGAGTTTGGCGGCGACAGCCCGGCCGATGTCGAGGCTCGTCGACTTGCCGCCCATGTCGTAGGTCCGGACCTGGCTCTCCTTGATGACCTCGGCGACCGCGGCCTCGATGGCCGCGCCCTTGCCCGTCTCGCCGATCCAGTCGAGCATCATCTTGGCCGCGAGGATCGTGGCGATCGGATTGACCTTGTACATCCCGGAGTACTTCGGGGCCGAGCCGTGGGTCGGCTCGAAGACCCCGTACTTGTCGCCGATGTTGCCGCTGCAGGCGAAGCCGAGCCCGCCGACGAGCTGGGCGGCCAGATCGGAGATGATGTCGCCGAAGAGGTTCTCGGCCACGAGGATGTCGTAGTCAAAGGGGTTTTTCAGGAGCCACATGCAGATGGCGTCGACGTTGGCGTCCCAGAACTTGATGTCGGGATAGCCCTGGGCGACCTCGCGGGCCGTGTCGAGCATCAGGCCGCCGGTCTCGCGGAGGACGTTGGGTTTTTCGATCAGGGTGACCGACTTGCGGCCGTACTTGCGGGCGAACTCGAAGGCCGCCCGGACGATGCGGGCGCAGGCCGGCTTGGTCATGATGCGCGTCGAGACGGCGATCTCGTTGGCCGGGACGTCCTTGAACCGCTTCATCTTGGGGTTCGTCAGGAGCGCGTCCCGGACGACCGCGGGCAGGGGAAAGAACTCGACCCCGGCGTACATGCCCTCGGTGTTCTCGCGGAAGATGACCAGGTCGATCCCTTCCTTATAATTGAGGGGGTTGCCGGCGTAGGCCTTGCAGGGCCGCAGGTTCTGGTAGAGATCGAACTCCTGGCGCAGGCGGACGATGGGGCTGAAGTAGGACAGACCCTTGCCCCGCAGGGAGGGATCGAGCTCGCGGTCGGCGTCCTCCTTGGGTTTAGAGGTGATGGCTCCGAAGAGACAGGCGTCCGTCTCGCGAAGGAGCTTGAGGGTCCGGTCGGGCAGCGGATTGCCTTCCCGGCACCAGAACTCCCAGCCGATGTCCCCGTAGGCGTACTCGGCGTCCAGGCCGATCTTGTCCAGGACGATCATCGTGGCCTCGATGACGTCCTTCCCTACCCCGTCACCGGGGAGAATGGCGATCTTGTACTTGGGCATGCTCACTCCTGCTGTTCTTCGATCTCGCGTTCTTTGAGGCGGGTCTTGGTGTATTCGATCAGGCCGCCGGCGGCGATGATGCCGATGACGGACGGCGGAAGCGGCAGGAAGCGGAAGGTCCCCCGGGCCGAACGGATCTCGCCGCGGCCGAGGTCGAGGTCGACGTGATCGCCGGTCTCGAGGGCGTCGACGGCCTCGCCGCTCTGGAGGACGGGCAGGCCGATGTTGATGGCGTTGCGGAAGTAGATGCGGGCGAAGGACCGGGCCACGACGGCCTGTATCCCCGCCGCCTTGAGACAGGTCGCGGCCTGCTCGCGGGACGAGCCGCTGCCGAAGTTCTTGCCGGCCACGATGACGTCGCCGGGCTTGACGCCCTTGGCGAAGGCCGGGTCGAGGTCCTCGAGGGCGTGGGTCGCCATCTCCTCGGGGGTCATGATCTGGTAGGTGTAGCGGCCGGGGAAGATGACGTCGGTGTTGACGTTGTCGCCGTATTTCCAGACGATGCCGTGGCTCATGAGAATTCCCTCGGGTCGGTGATCTTGCCTGTGACGGCCGTGGCCGCCGCCGTGGCCGGCGAGGCGAGGTAGATCTCGGAGTCGCGGTGGCCCATCCGGCCCCGGAAGTTCCGGTTCGAGGTGCTCAGCGTGACCTCGCCGGCGGCCATGAGGCCCTCATGGGCGCCCAGGCACGGCCCGCAGCCCGAATTGAGGATGACGCACCCGGCCTCGACAAGGGCGGCCAGGGCGCCGGACCCGAGGGCCTCCCGGTAGACCTGCCACGAAGCCGGGATGACGAGGACCCGGACCGACGGATGGACCTTGCGGCCTCTGAGGATCGCGGCCGCGGCTTCGAGGTCCTCGAGACGGCCGTTCGTGCAAGTCCCGATGAGGACCTGGTTGACCGGCTTGCCGGCGACGGCGGCGACCGGCTTGACGTTGTCGACGGTGTGGGGGCAGGCGACCTGGGGCTCGAGCCCGTCGAGGTCGAAAGGCAGGACGGATTCGTAGCTCGCGTCGGGATCGGATACCGCGGTGACGAACGGCGCCCGGGCCCGGCCCTCGAGCCACTTCAGGGCCTTGTCGTCCGGAGCGAAATAGCCGTTCTTGGCCCCCATCTCGGCCGACATGTTGGCCAGGGTCAGGCGCGCCCCGACGCTGAAGTCGGGGGCGGCCGGACCGGCGAACTCGACGGCCTTGTAGTTGGCCATCTCGGCGCCGTGGTCGCCGATGAGCTTCAGGCTGAGGTCCTTGGCGAAGACCCCGGGTTGGAGGCGGCCCGCGAGGTCGATGCGCATGGTCTCCGGGACGCGGAGCCAGATCTCGTCGGTCGCCCAGGTGCAGGCCGTCTCGGTCCGGCCGATGCCTGTGGCGAAGGCGCCGAGCGCGCCGTAGCTCGGCGTATGGGAGTCGCTGCCGACGATGACCAGGCCGGGCAGGGCGAAGCCCTGCTCGGGCAGGACCTGATGGCAGATGCCGGCGTTGATGTCGAAGAAGTTGGGGATGCCCTGGGCAGCCACGAACTCGCGGATGGACTTGTGGTTCTGGGCGTATTTCTCGTCGGCGGCCGGGACGATGTGGTCGAGGACGATGACGATCTTCCCGGGGGCCTTGACCTTCTTGACCCCGAGCTTCTGGAACTCTTTGATGATGGCCGCGGAGTTGTCGTGGGACAGGACGTAGTCCGGCGAAACCGAAACGACCTCGCCGGCCACGACGTCCTTGCCGGCCTTGCGGCCGAGCACCTTTTCCGTCAGGGTCTTGCCCACGGTCAACCTCCTGGTCCCCCCATTTTAGGAGCGCCCCCTTGTCTTGTCAATTTGGCTAAGGCCGCGCTAAGGCCGGCGAGGAGGGCGGTCGGGGCCCGATTTGGAAAATTTCAGCCGGGGCGCGTGGCGGTCGAGGGAAGTTTCAGGGGAAACTGCCAAAACGTGTTTGAGCGAGGCTTAGCGCAAGCCGAGCGAGTTGTTTTGGCACCGAGACCGACGCACGTCCCGGCGTCTTTGAAATTTTCCCATGAGGGCGAGACCGGCC
>Ga0209706_10002513_pt1 | contig 10158 bp, 9 predicted proteins | sample PPLLaktember2015_6_FD_187263 | JGI IMG/M metagenome (GOLD analysis project Ga0209706, IMG submission 187263) | Freshwater sediment microbial communities from Prairie Pothole Lake near Jamestown, North Dakota, USA - PPLs Lake P8 Core (1) Depth... | ecosystem: Environmental > Aquatic > Freshwater...
AAATCACCGCGATCAAATAAGTAGATTTCCTCGTTCTCACCTCTCCCCCGAAAGGGGGAGAGGATGGGAGAGGGGAGCAAGAGGAACGACGAGGTAACGACACATGGCACACAAAAAGGCAGGCGGCAGTTCACGCAATGGCCGCGACTCCGAATCCAAGCGGCTGGGCGTCAAACGCTTCGGTGGTGAACAGGTGCGCGCCGGCAACATCATCGTGCGCCAGCGCGGTACCGAATTCCATCCGGGCGTGAACGTCGGCATTGGTCGCGACCACACCCTGTTCGCCACCGCGGACGGTCAGATTAAGTTTGAAATCAAGGGCCCGCGCAGCCGCCAGATCGTGAGCGTGGTCACTTCCTGATTTCAGGTATTAACGAAGTACCGAAACCCCGCGCAGAAGACCGACGCGGGGTTTTTTATTTAGGCGTTCAAAAAATCCGTTCCGGCAATTTTTTAATGAATTCTAGAAAATAGCCGTTCCGGCAATTTAGGCCGAGCCAATGAAATTTGTCGATGAAGCGAATATTCGAGTCGAAGCCGGCAACGGCGGCGATGGCGTCGTGAGTTTTCGGCGCGAGAAGTTCATCCCCTTCGGCGGCCCGGATGGCGGCGATGGCGGACGCGGCGGCAGTATCACACTGGTGGCGAACAGCGGGCTCAACACGCTCGCCGATTTCCGCTTCACCACCACCTTCCGTGCTGCGCACGGCGGACGCGGCGGTGGCCGTCAATGCACCGGCCGTTCCGGCGAAGATCTGTACGTCCAAGTGCCGCTCGGTACCGTGGTGCGCGATGCCGATACCGGCGAGCTGATCGGTGATCTGACCCGTGCCGGAGATAAATTGTTGGTGGCGCATGGCGGCAAGGGCGGTTTGGGCAACGCGCACTTCAAGTCCAGCGTCAACCGCGCACCGCGCCGCTTTATTCCCGGCGACCCGGGTGAGCAGCGCGTGCTGCAGCTCGAATTGCAGGTGCTGGCGGATGTCGGCCTGCTCGGCCTGCCGAACGCCGGCAAGTCCACGCTGCTGCGCGCCGTGTCCGAGGCGCGCCCCAAGGTCGCCGACTACCCCTTCACTACCCTGCACCCGCACCTCGGCGTGGTGCGGGTCGGGCCGGAGCGCAGCTTTGTGATGGCCGACATTCCCGGCTTGATCGAAGGCGCCGCCGAAGGCGCTGGCTTGGGCATCCGCTTTCTCAAACACCTGGCGCGCACGCGCGTCCTGCTGCACTTGGTGGACGTGGCGCCGGTCGATCCCGAGGCTGAACCGGTCAAGGCGGTCAAGGCACTGGCCGCGGAGCTGAAAAAATTCAGCAAGGAGCTGGCCAAGCGCGAACGCTGGCTGGTGCTGAATAAGATCGATCTGTTGCCACCGGAAGAGCGGGAAACGCAGGTGCAGGCCATCGTGAAGGGCTTGCGCTGGAAAGGACCGGTCTTTAGTGTTTCGGCCGCAACCGGCGAGGGTTGCCGGGAACTTGCCGCCAAGCTTATGGAGCGGCTTGAGGCATTGCGCCAGGCGGCGGATGACGAGCAGGCCGAGGCGGTCGGACTTGAGGAATCAAGACGGGATGATTAACTACCATTTGCCGCAAAGGCGCAAAGGACGCAAAGAAAAACATGAGTTTTTATCTATAAAATCTTTGCGAAAATCTTTGCGTTCTTTGCGCCTTTGCGGCGAAGAATATTATTTTAGGGATTATTCTCAGAGCTTCCTTTAGAAGTATGAACGCAGAGCGAACTTTCCTGGCCCAGACGCGCCGCTGTGTGGTGAAGATCGGCAGTGCGCTTTTGACCAATAGCGGTCTCGGTCTGGACGTGGCGGCGATTACCGGCTGGGTGGGGCAGATTGCACAGTTGCGGGCGCGCGGCATCGAAGTGGTGCTGGTCTCCTCCGGCGCGGTCGCGGCCGGCATGCAGCGTCTCGGCTTCAGCAGCCGGCCGCATGCCTTGCACGAGTTGCAGGCGCTCGCTGCTGTCGGGCAAATGGGCTTGGTGCAACTCTATGAATCGCTGTTTCAGCGCCACAATATCCACACTGCGCAGGTGTTGCTTACCCACGATGATCTCGCCAACCGCGAGCGCTATCTCAACGCGCGTAGCACGCTGCGCACGCTGCTCACTCTCGGCGTGGTGCCGGTGATCAACGAGAACGACACGGTTGCAACCGAGGAAATTCGTTTTGGCGACAATGACACGCTTGCCGCGCTTGTAGCCAATCTGGTTGAGGCCGAATTGCTAGTGATCCTGACCGATCAGGCTGGGCTGTATAACAAGGATCCGCGTCAACACCCGGATGCCGTGCTGGTGCCGGAAGGCGAGGCCGGCGATCCCCGGTTGCTGGAGATGGCCGGTGCCGCTGGCTCTCTCGGGCGTGGCGGTATGCGCACCAAACTGCTGGCCGCCGACAAGGCGCAACGCTCGGGCGCAGCCACGGTTATTGCCTGGGGCCGCGAGCCGGAGGTGCTGTCACGGTTGCTCGCCGGTGAATCGATCGGTACCTGCCTGCGGCCGTCGCAGGGGAGGATTGCGGCGCGCAAGCAGTGGCTTGCCGGGCAACTGCAGATCCGCGGCAAGTTGACGCTCGATGACGGCGCGGTGAAGGTGTTGCGCCAGGCCGGTAAAAGCCTGCTGCCAGTCGGAGTGAAGGCGGTTGAGGGGCAGTTCGCGCGCGGCGAAGTCGTTGCCTGTTTTGATCTGGCCGGCCACGAGGTGGCCAGGGGGTTGGTGAATTACAGCGCCGAGGAAACGACGCGTATCGTCGGTCAGCCGAGTGACCGCATCGAGGCGATTCTGGGCTATGTGGACGAGCCCGAACTCATCCACCGCGACAACATGGTGCTGGTGTAAGAATTACCTTTCCGGCAGTTTTTAGAAATTCATCTAGAAACTAACAAAAAAAGCCGGTCAGATGACCGGCTTTTTTTGTTTAGCGAACGCGCCTCAGGCGAGGGCGCGCACGCGCTTGTTCAGCTGGCTCTTTTGACGGGCGGCGTTGTTCTTGTGCACCAAGCCCTTTTTGGCGGAGCTGTCGAGCACGGCCGCGGCTTCGCGGAAGGCCTGCTGGGCCCCGGCCTTGTCCTTGGACTCCACCGCCTTCAGGACCTTCTTGATCTGGGTGCGCATCGCCGAGCGTTGCGCGGTATTGCGCGCACGATGGGCCTCTGCCTGTCGAGCGCGTTTTTTCGCTTGTACCGTGTTTGCCACTGCGGTGCCTCTCGGAATTCGGTTGCTGAAAAGCCGGCTATTATCAGTTTTTTGTCCGGTTCTGTCCAGAGAAACCCGGAAGCCGGCCATTTCCGGGGGGAGGGAGGTGCGGCAACCCCGGGATTGCCTTATTATCAGATTTTCTCACACACCCCGCCCGTTTCGTCCATCCATGTCGCGCCGGCTCATCAAATCCACCCTCATCACGGGCGGCATGACGCTCCTGTCGCGCATCGCCGGCTTGATACGCGACATCGTGTTCGCTGGCCTGATCGGCGCCAGCGCCGGGATTGCCGCCGATGCCTTCTACGTGGCGTTCCGCATCCCCAACTTTCTGCGCCGCATTTTTGGCGAGGGGGCATTCTCGCAGGCGTTCGTGCCGGTAATTTCCGAGTACAAGACCCGCGCCAGCCAGGAGGAGGTGCGCGAGTTCGTCGACCGGATGGCCGGCATGTTCGGCCTGGTGCTGTTTGTCGTGATGCTCGTCGGTGTGCTGGCCGCGCCGTTTATCGTGTATGCACTCGCCCCGGGTTTCACCGGCGAGAAGTACGATCTTACGGTCGCGATGCTGCGCATTACCTTTCCCTATATCCTGTTCATCTCTCTGGTCGGTATGGCGGCCGGCATCCTCAATGCCTATGGGCGTTTCGCCGCTGCGGCCTTCACCCCGGTACTGCTCAACCTGTCGCTGATTGGCGCGGCACTGTGGCTGGCGCCGCGCATGCATAATCCGGTCATGGCACTCGCTTGGGGTGTGTTCATCGCCGGCGTCGCCCAGCTCTTGTTCCAGCTGCCGTTTCTGGCGCGGCTTGGATTGTTGCCGCGACCCAGGCTTAAACGCGGGCACGATGGCGTGGCACGCGTGTTTAAACTCATGCTGCCGGCAATTTTCGGCGTGTCGGTGGCGCAGATCAACACGCTTATCAATACCATCCTGGCCTCGTTCCTCGTGACCGGGAGTGTGTCCTGGCTCTACTTCTCTGATCGACTCATGGAATTCCCGCTTGCCGTGTTCGGCATTGCGCTCGCGACCGTGATCCTGCCCAGCCTGTCGCACCAGCACACGAACGGCGACAAGCATGAGTTCTCGCGCCTGCTCGATTGGGCCCTGCGTTGGGTGTTCCTGATTGGCGTGCCTTCCACCGTGGCCCTGATGTTGCTCGCCGGACCGCTGTTGGTTACCTTTTTCCATTACGGGGAGTTTAACGAACAGGATGTGCGCATGAGTGCCCAGGCGCTCATTGCCTTTTCCGCCGGCCTGCTCGGGTTTATTCTGGTAAAGGTGCTGGCCCCCGGGTTCTATGCACGCCAGGATACAAAAACCCCGGTGCGCATCGGTATGATCGCCATGGGTGTCAACATCGTGCTGAGCGTGTCGCTGGTGTTCGCGCTCAAGCACGTTGGTCTGGCGCTGGCCATCACGCTGGCGGCATTTGTGAATGCGGCATTGCTCTATCGGCTGTTGCGCCAGCACGGAGTGTATCTGCCGGAGCCCGGCTGGCTGCGCTATTTTCTGCGCATCGCGTTGGCGAGTGCGCTGATGGGCCTGGCGCTGGCCTGGGGCGTCGGCGATCTCGGTGAGTGGCTGAAATCCGACGTCGCCACGCGCGCCCTGCATCTCACTGTGCTGGTGGTCGGCGGTGTTTTAGTGTACGCAGCATCATTACTGTTGCTCGGCGCGCGGCCACGCGAGTTGCTGTTGCGGCGGCCGGGTGCGGGAGGTCCGTAATATATGGATATTTTTCCAGGCGCCGTTATTGGCGCAACGAACTTTGTGCAGGCTTGCTTCCCATAAATAATATGGCTGAGCGTCCATCCATCCACCAGATCATGGCGCGCGATGAGATGCGCGTGTTCACGCTGGCCGAGGCGGAGGAGTTGTTTCCGCTGGTGCGGGCGATCACCGAAGCGGCGTGGCGCGAGCTCGAACCGGTGCGGCGCAAGCTCGAGGCCATGGTGCCGGTGAATCCGCAGATCCACGAGGTCGAGCGCCAGTACGAAGCGATCGTAAAACGCTGGATGGCGAAGATGGCGCGTCTCGGTCTGGTGGTGAAAGGGCTGTGGCTGGTCGATTTCGACACCGGAGACGGCTACCTGTGCTGGAAATTTCCGGAACTCAAGATCGGTCATTACCACGGTTACCACGAGGGCTACACGGCGCGCCGGCCATTGCGTGACATAATTGAGGAGCTGGACCCGGATTGGGCGCACTAGCCGGACCGGCACTAACTCCTTATATCTATTGTGTTTTTGGTCGTTGGCCAGTATCCTTGCAGCTTTCCGGCGGCGACACTCGTCCATGCAATTCATCCGTGGTCTGCATAACCTGAAACCCGGGCATCGCGGCTGCGTCGCGACCATCGGTAACTTCGACGGCGTGCATCTCGGCCACCAAGCGATCATCGGTCAGCTCGCCGAGAAGGGTGCGGAGTTGCACTTGCCTACCTCGGTGATCGTTTTCGAACCGCAGCCGCTCGAATACTTCCAGAGTGCCGACAAGGTCCCGCCGCGCCTCACGCGGCTGCGCGAAAAGATTCAGGCGCTGCGCCGCTATTCCGTCGATCGCGTGTTGTGCCTGCGTTTCGATGACCATTTGGCCAGAATGCCGGCGGAAGAATTCATCCAGCGAATTCTCGTTAAGGGTCTCGGCATACGTTATCTGGTGGTGGGTGATGATTTTCGCTTTGGTGCCGGACGTGCCGGCGACTTCGCGCTGCTGCGCAAGGCAGGCGAGGCGCAAGGTTTTGAAGTGGTCCCCATGCACACCTTCATCATCGACGGCGAGCGCGTGTCGAGCACGCGTATTCGCCAGGCACTCGCCGTCGGCGATCTGGCGGCGGCCGAAAAGCTGCTCGGCCGGCCGTATCGCATGTGCGGGCGCGTGGCACATGGGGATAAAATCGGACGCACCATCGGCATACCGACGGTGAATGTGCATCTGCACCGTGTGGCCACGCCGCTGAAGGGCATCTATGTAGTTGAGGTATTCGGCCTGCACCACGAGCCGGTCGCTGGTGTCGCGAGCATTGGCACGCGCCCGACCGTGGATGGCACGCGTATGCTGCTCGAGGTTCATTTGTTCGAATTTAGTCGCGAGGTTTACGGCCACTACATTAATATCAATTTTCTGCACAAGCTGCGCGATGAACAGCGCTTCGCGTCCATCGACGAGCTCAAGGTGTATATCCAACGCGACATCGACGCGGCACATGCCTGGTTTGCCAGGCGCGAACACGATGGTCGCACTCAGGCCGCCAGCCATTCCTAAGAAAAATCATGTCCAGCGAAAAGAACGAAAACGATTACAAGCACACGCTTAACCTGCCACAGACGGATTTTCCGATGAAGGCGAACCTCGCCGCGCGCGAACCGGAAACGCTCAAGCGCTGGGAGGAGATGAATCTGTACGGCAAACTGCGTGCCGCGCGCGGCGGCCAGCCGAAATACATCCTGCACGATGGCCCGCCGTACGCGAACGGCGATATCCACATCGGCCACGCCATGCAAAAGGTGCTCAAGGACATGGTCGTGAAGTCGAAGTCCTTGAGCGGCTTCGACGCACCGTATGTGCCGGGCTGGGATTGCCACGGGTTGCCGATCGAGCATCAGGTGGAAAAGAAGATCGGCAAGGCCGGCGACAAGGTGAGCGCGAGCGCGTTCCGCAAGGCCTGCCGCGAGTATGCGACCAAGCAGGTCGAGGGCCAGCGCGAGGACTTCAAACGCCTCGGTGTGCTCGGCGATTGGGCGCGGCCGTACCTCACCATGGATTTCAAATTCGAGGCCGACATCCTGCGCCAGCTCGGACGGGTGATCGCCGGCGGCCACGTGTACAAGAGCTACAAACCGGTGCACTGGTGTATCGACTGCGGCTCGGCGCTGGCCGAGGCCGAGGTCGAGTACGAGGACAAAGCCTCACCCGCGATCGACGTACGCTTTCCGCTGCCGGACGAGGCCGCATTGTTTGCGCGCCTGCAGCATGTGTCCGGACACAACGGACACGGACCACTGTCGGTGGTGATCTGGACCACCACGCCCTGGACGTTGCCGGCCAACCAGGCGGTGACGGTGCATCCGGAGATGGAGTATGTGGTCGTGCAGACCGAAGGCGAGCATCCCGAGCGCCTGCTGTTGGCCGAACCGCTGCTGAAGGACGTGATGCTGCGCTATGGCATCGAGCGTTATCGGGTGATTGCCACGTGCGCGGGTACGGCGCTGGATGGCATCCGCCTGCGGCATCCGTTCTATGCGCGCGAAGTGCCGGTCGTTCTGGGTGAGCACGTCACCACCGATGCCGGCACCGGTTGTGTGCACACCGCGCCCGGTCATGGTCAGGAAGACTACGTGGTCGGCGCGCGCTACAAATTGGAAGTGGACAACCCGGTGGGCGGCGACGGCAAGTTTCTGCCCGGCACCGAGCTGTTCGCCGGCGAGCATGTGTTCAAGGCAAACGGGCACGTGATCGAAGTGCTGAAACAGCGCGGCATGCTGGTGCACGAGGAAGCGCTGCGGCACAGCTATCCGCATTGCTGGCGGCACAAGACACCGATCATCTTTCGCGCCACGCCGCAGTGGTTCATCGGCATGGATACCGCCGGGCTGCGCACCAAGGCGCTGGCCGAAATCAAGAAGGTCGCGTGGACCCCGGACTGGGGCCAGGCGCGCATCGAGGGCATGGTGGCGAACCGCCCGGACTGGTGCATCTCGCGCCAGCGCACCTGGGGCGTGCCGATCGCCGTGTTTCTCAACAAGGAAACCGGAAAGCTGCACCCCGACACGCCGCGCCTGATAGAAGAAGTCGCGCAGCGCATCGAACAAAAAGGCGTGGACGCCTGGTTCGAGCTCGATGCTGCCGAGATCCTTGGCATAGAAGCGGCCACGTACGAGAAAGTCACCGACATTCTCGATGTCTGGTTCGACTCGGGCGTCACCCACAGCTGCGTGCTCGAGGTGCGCCCGGAGCTGAAATTCCCGGCGGATCTTTATCTCGAAGGCTCCGACCAGCATCGCGGCTGGTTCCAGTCGTCGCTCCTATCGTCGGTCGCGATCCACGGCACCGCGCCGTACAAGGCCGTGCTCACGCACGGCTTCACCGTGGACGCCAAGGGCATGAAGATGTCCAAGTCCAAGGGCAACACAGTCGTGCCGCAGCAGGTGATCAAGACACAGGGTGCCGACATCCTGCGCCTGTGGGTGGCGGCCACCGACTATCGCACCGAGATGAACATCTCGGACGAGATCCTGACGCGCATCGCCGATTCCTACCGGCGCCTGCGCAATACCGCGCGCTACCTGCTCTCGAACCTGGCCGGCTTCGATCCGGAGCGCGACCTGCTCAAGCCGGCGGAGATGCTGGCGCTCGATCGCTGGGCGCTCAACCGCGCGCGCACGCTGCACCAGGATATCGTGGGCGCCTATGACAGCTACAGTTTCCATGTCATTTACCAGCGCCTGCACCAATTTTGTTCAGTCGATCTGGGAGGCTTCTATCTGGATGTGCTCAAGGACCGGGTGTACACGACGCGCGCCGACAGCCGCGCGCGACGTTCCGCACAGACCGCCATGTACCACATCCTCGAAGCACTGGCGCGCTGGATGGCGCCGATCTTGAGCTTCACTGCCGAGGAGATTTGGCGGCACATGCCGGGTAGTCGTGGTGAGAGCGTATTTCTCGAGTCTTGGTATGTGCTGCCCGAGGACAGTGCGCAGGATGAGCTCGTGAGTGCGGTCTATTGGGACAAGGTGCTGGCGGTGCGCGAACAGGTAGCCCGCGAGTTGGAGAAGGCGCGCGTGGCGGGTACGCTCGGCGCCTCGCTGGAAGCCGAGGTCGATCTCTATGTCGACGCCGGTCTGCGCGCGCTGCTCACGCAGCTTGGCGAAGAACTGCGTTTCGTGCTGATTACCTCCGAGGCGCGCGTGCACGATCTGGCGGCGAACCTATCCGCCGGTGTCGAAACCGGGCTCAAGGGCCTGCGCGTGCAGGTCAATCCTTCAGCACACGCCAAGTGCGCGCGTTGCTGGCACCGGCGCGCCGATGTCGGCGCGAATGCCGAATACCCGCAACTGTGCGCGCGTTGTGTCACGAATGTTGCCGGCCCGGGTGAAGCGCGGAGGATCGCCTGATGTTCCGACTTCTTTGGATCGTCGCGGTGATTGGCATTGCCGACCAGGTGACGAAATATTTTGCACTCCTGTATCTCCGTAACTCGGACATTGCCGTGACGCCGTTTCTGAAATTGTCGCTGGCGTTTAATACCGGCGCTGCCTTCAGCTTCCTCAACGATGCCGGCGGTTGGCAAAACCTGTTTTTTGTGGCTGTGGCGTTTGTGGTGTCAGTCATTATCCTGTTCATGATCCGGCGCCTGGGGGCGAACGACACGCAGGTAGCGGTGGCGCTCATGCTGGTGCTGGGCGGTGCTGCCGGCAATGTCATCGATCGGGTGCGTTTCGGTTATGTCGTGGATTTCATCGATGTCTATTACCGAGCCTGGCACTGGCCGACTTTCAATATCGCGGATTCCGCCATCACCATCGGCGCCGTGCTGCTGGTGATGGACGCACTGGGCATTACTTTCCGGCGCCGTTCTGACTAGAGAAAATGCAGGGTGGCTAGCGCGACCGTTCTCGCGCATCTCGGCAACTGCTCCATGCGGCCCCAACTTCCGCCATCCATGGCGGTCGCATGCGATAATACAGCGGCGTAGCTCCCCGATTGAGATTGCTGTTGGGTTTCGATGCGCTCCACCCAACCTACAGGAGAGGCGAGTTCCTATCATATGGTTAATACGATTCAGTCGGGCAGCCGCGTCACGCTGCATTACGAACTCCGTCTCGCCGATGAAACCGTCGTGGATAGCACCCGCGCCGGTGAGCCAGCCACCTTTCTCATGGGCAGCGGCGAACTGATCGAGCTGTTGGAAAGACGGCTTCTGGGCCTTAAGTCAGGTGAACGCCGCCAT
>Ga0209706_10002516_pt1 | contig 10153 bp, 6 predicted proteins | sample PPLLaktember2015_6_FD_187263 | JGI IMG/M metagenome (GOLD analysis project Ga0209706, IMG submission 187263) | Freshwater sediment microbial communities from Prairie Pothole Lake near Jamestown, North Dakota, USA - PPLs Lake P8 Core (1) Depth... | ecosystem: Environmental > Aquatic > Freshwater...
CAAGGTCTTAGCTGGAATGTTGTCAAAAGAACCGTTGGACATAAACAGAATCACATCGCCGGCCCGACTCTGGCGCAGGATCTCCTCAAGCAGCAGGTCCGTGTTCGAAAAATAAAAAGCTCTCAGGCCCTTGCGCTTCAAATCCTCCACCAGTCCAGCTGAGGAAAACCGTTGCTCCTTCGGAATCTTCTCCGTCATCGGGGGCTCGGGGATCATGATGAGATCCGCTTTGTCAAAAGAGACAGCATATTGCTCCTGGAACACATTGCGACGGCTGGAATTGGATCGCGGCTCGAAAACGGCAATCAGGCGCCTCTGCCTGTACTTTTCTTTCACGGCCTGGATCGTCTCCCTCACTGCGGTGGGATGGTGAGCAAAATCATCAAGGACGAGAACGCCCTTGGTCTCGCCCCTGACCTCCTGGCGGCGCTTGACGCCTTGGAAAGTTTCAAGGCCCCTGAGGAGACTCTTGGTCTCTATTCCCAGAAACGCGGACAGGGGCAGCGTGGAAAGAAGATTGGAAACATTGTGCCGGCCATAAAGGGGAGTCTTTATCTCGACAACGCGGCCGTCTCTGTTCCGGGCTTTTAGATACGTGAAATCCTCCTGCACGGTGATGTCGCTCGCCCTCCAGTCCCTGCCGTTTTCAAGAGAGTAGGTGACCAAGGGGCACTTTGCGTGTTTCGTTTCAGCCATGACGACCGGATCGTCTTGGTTGGCGATCAGAAGTCCGTCGGAAGGGATCAAACGAATGAGTTTCTTAAAGCTCTCCCTCACATGGTCGAGGTCTTTGTAGATGTCGGCATGGTCAAACTCGATGCTGGTGAGAACCGTAAGCCAAGGTGAATAGTGTAGAAATTTCGGCCCCTTATCAAAGAAAGCCGTGTCGTACTCATCCCCTTCGATCACAAAATGGGGGCCTGCCCCCAGTTTGAAGCTTTTGCCAAAATCCCGTGGAATCCCCCCCACCATGAAACTAGGGTCCAGGCCGGCGGTCTCGAGAACCCAGGCGATCAGTGCGGTCGTTGTGGTCTTCCCATGCGTGCCGCAGATGACAATGGATTTCTTGCCTTTCATGGCAAATACCTGAAGAGCCTGGGGCAGCGAGAGATAAGGGATGCTCAGCCGGGCAAGCTCAAGAGCCTCTGGATTGAGCTTTGTAATGACGTTGCCGACAATGACCAGGTCCGGCGCTGGGTGAAGGTTTTCCGCTATGTATCCCTCAAGAACCGGTATGGATAGGTCTTTCAGAAACCCGCTCATGGGAGGATAGACGTTCTGATCTGAGCCCGTCACGAGATGGCCTTCCTGCTTGAGGATACCGGCCAGAGAAGCCATAGCCGTTCCGCAAATTCCCATGAGGTGCACATGGTGGATATGGTCCGGGAGGACATTGAGTTCAGGGGAAAGGGAGGTGCTTGGAGCTGGAGTCTGGTTTTGAGGTTCCATTGAAAAAGTCCATTGAAAAAAGTGTTGCTATTGGTTAAGTTCAGTGCTAAAAAAATAATTTCTGTTTTTCCGAAGGAGATGAGTCATGTCCAAGATGTGCGACATTTGCGGAAAAAAGCCTATTTTGGGTTACAATGTGAGCCACGCGCACAACAAAACCCGAGCCCGATGGTACCCGAACCTGCAGAAAGTAAGAGCCGTTAAGGAAGGCCGGACCATGAGGATGAGAGTCTGCACCAGTTGCATCCGCTCAGGGCTGGTGACCAAGGCCTAGCTATGCCCTCTCCACAAGAAGAACATTCTTGATTTTCTTGATCGCTCCCAGAATTTCCTGCAGCTGGTTATAATTTTCAACTTCAATCGTGAAGTGAGAAATTCCTTTTCTGTCGTCCGTGGTCTGGATGTCGGCCTGCAAGATGTTGGCATCCTTTTGCGTCAACACGGTGCTGATGTCGGCTAGTATCCCCTTCTGGTCCGCAGTGACGACTTTTAGCCGGGCGACAAACACGTCGTGATCCGTCGGTTCCCAGACGACGTCCACCACCCTCTCTCTTTCCGCATCCAACAGAGTCTTGCAATCCCTGGTGTGGATGGTTACCCCACGGCCCCTGGTCAAGAACCCAGCCACAGGTTCGCCCGGCAGAGGATGGCAGCAGTTGGCCATCCGGACCAGCATTTCATCGAGCCCTCTCACCTTGATCCCCTGGGTGCTTTTCTTGCGCTTGATGCGAGAGACCATCTTGCTGACAAGACTTTCGCGCTCTTCTTTCTCCTCCGTACCAAGTCTTGCCCTGAGGCGGGTGATCACCTGTTTGTGGGATAGCCTCCCGAATCCGAGGTTCGCAAAAAGGTCCTCGATGGAGTGGAGGGAGAGCTCTTCGGCTACGGCATTAAGTTCTTCATTTTTCTGCGCGGCGGGGAGCGCGAGGTGGGATTGTTCCAGGGCCTTCTCCAGAATCTCCCTGCCGAGATTGATGCTCTGGTCCCTTTCCTGCCTCATGATCCATTGCCTGATTTTGGTCTTGGCCCTTGGGGTGACGACAAAATCAAGCCAGTCCTTGCTGGGGTGGTGCCTGCTGGACGTAATGATCTCGACGATATCCCCGTTCTTCAACTGGTACCGGATGGGCACCATTCTCCCGTTCACCCTGGCACCGATACACTTGTCACCGACCTCGGAGTGAATGCTGTAAGCAAAATCAATGGGTGTCGCCCCCTTCGGGAACTCCCGGACCGCCCCTTTGGGCGTAAATACGTAGACCTCGTTAGGAAAGAGGTCCATGCGCACGCTCTCCATAAACTCTTTGGGGTCATCCAGGTTCTTCTGCCACTCGAGAAGCTGGCGAAGCCACGAGAACTGTTTCTCGTCGATCTTGCTGGCCGCCGAACCCTCTTTATATTTCCAGTGCGCCGCAATCCCCTCCTCGGCCACCCGGTCCATTTCCCAGGTCCTGATCTGCACCTCCATCCTCTGTCCGAAGGGGCCGATGACCGTGCTGTGAAGAGACTGGTACATGTTAGCCTTTGGGAGGGAAATGTAATTCTAGAATCGGCCGAGCACCGGTTTCCACGCGGCATGGATGATCCCCAGGACCTCGTAGCACTCCTTGAGCGAATTGACGATGACCCGGAACGCCACGATATCGTAAACCTGGTTCGGACTGAGGTTCTGCTCCTTCATCTTCTTGTAGATGCTGTGAAGGTGCTTTTGCCTGCCCTTGATGGCGGCCTGGATGCCTGCTTCCTTCAGTTTCTGGGAGAGGAGCTCGATCACCTCTCGAATGAATTTTTCACGCGTGTCCCGCCTTTCGGCCAGCTCGGATTTGATGTTCTCGTAGATCACCGGCTCCAGGTAGTAAAGGCACAGATCCTCCAGCTCCGACTTCAACCAGTAGATGCCCATTCGGCCCGCGATAGGGGCGTAGATGTCGAGCGTCTCTTTGGCGATGGTCTCCTGCTTCTTCGCAGGGTGAAAGCCGAGGGTCCTCATGTTGTGAAGGCGGTCGCCGAGCTTCACGATGATCACCCGGATATCATTGGACATGGCGAGGATCATCTTTCGCATGTTTTCGGCTTTCTGCTCTTCGGTGCTGCTGAACTGCATCTTGCTGATCTTGGTGACCCCGTCCACGATGTTGGCGGTTTCCTTGCCGAAGAGACGTTCGATCTCGCTCAATTCCGCGGCCGTGTCCTCGATGGTGTCGTGGAGAAGTCCGGCGACCACGCTGATAACGTCCATTTTCATCTGGGTGAGGAAGTAAGCTACTTCCAGGGGATGGGAAAGATAAGATTCCCCCGACAAACGCACCTGGCCCTGATGGACCTTTGCGGAGTAAACGTAAGCCTTTTCGATGAGGCTCACGTCGGCCTTCGGCTGGTACTTGAGGACCTGGGAGGTGATGTCATTTAAGCGAATCATAGAGCTCTTTTACCTTTGCCGCGATGATCTTCGGGGCATCGCGGGCAGGGACCAAAACGCTCTCGGCTTGCGTGCGAAGCTTCATTTCCACATAACCGTCTTTCAGGTTGCGGGCGCCGACATTGATGCGCAGCGGGATTCCCAGCAGGTCGGCATCTTTGAACTTCACGCCCGGCCGGAGGTCTCTGTCGTCGATAAGGACATCGAGACCTTGTTCCAGAAGCTCCCCGTAAATTGTCTCGGCCGCTGCGGACACTCCTGCCTCATGGAGCTGGAGGGGCAGGACGACCACTTCAAAGGGAGCGATGGGAATGGGAAAAATCATTCCGTCCGCATCATGGTTCTGTTCAATGGCGGCGGCAATGGTCCTGGCCACGCCGATGCCGTAGGTCCCCATGATGATCACTTTTTCTTGGCCCTTCTCGTCAAGATAAACGGCATTCAGAGGCTTGCTGTACTTGGTTCCCAATTTGAAAATGTGGCCGACCTCGATTCCGCGCTTGAATTCCAGTTCTCCTTTGCACCTGGGGCAGGAATCTCCGGGCATGACCAGGCGAAGGTCGGCAAACTGATTTGCCTTGAAATCTCGTTCCATGTTCACATGGAGAAAGTGAACATCGTGCTTGTTGCCCCCCGCTACAAAGTTCGCCATGCCTTTGAGGGCGTTGTCTGCAATCATTTTCACTTTGAGCCCCACAGGACCGGCAAAACCCATAGGCGCTCCTGTCACCTCGGCCACCAGACCGGGGTCAGCCAACTCCACGGAATCGGCACGGAGCAAATTCCTCAGTTTCACTTCGTTCACCTCGTGATCGCCTCTGATCAAAGCGGCGACAACCTCGGTGTCCGTTTTGAAGATGAGTGTCTTAACCAGCTTCTGGGGTGAAACGGAAAGAAAGGAAGTGACCTCTTCCACGGTCCTCATGTTCGGGGTTGCCACCGCTTCGAGGCTCTTCATGGTTCTGGCGGCAGCGGGGGCCTCTGGTTCGTCCCATTTCACTTCGGCCCTTTCCATGTTGGCCGCGTATTCGCATTTTGAACAGGTGACGATCTGGTCCTCTCCGGTGTCCGCGAGAACCATATATTCTTGAGAGAAACTCCCGCCGATGCTTCCTGAATCCGCGTCAACAATCTTGAAGTTGAGGCCGCACCGCTGGAAGATGCTGCTGTAAGTCTGCCTCATGATCTCGTAGCTCTTGTCGGCGCCGGCCTCGTCCATGTCAAAGGTGTACCCGTCCTTCATGATGAATTCCCGGCAGCGCATGACCCCGAATCTCGGCCGGATCTCATCCCTGAACTTGAACTGGATCTGGTAGAAGTTCACCGGGAGTTGCTTGTAGGAATGGATCTCTCTTCGCACGAGGTCGGTGATGACCTCCTCGTGGGTGGGCGCGAGGCACGCTTCATGGTTGTTGCGATCCCTGAAGCGGAGGAGCTCCGCGCCGTAATAGTCCCAGCGGCCGCTCTCCTTCCAGAGCTCTGCCGGGTGCACGGCAGGCATGAGCACCTCGATACCGCCGGATCGATTCATCTCCTCCCGGATGATGGTTTCCACTTTCCTGAGCGACTTGAGCCCGATGGGCAGGAAGGTGTAAACCCCGGAAGTCAATTTCCTGATCATGCCTGCCCGAAGCATCAACTGGTGGCTGATCACTTCGGCCTCTGCAGGGATCTCTTTGTAGGTGGGAATGAAGTAATTCGTATAGCGCATAGTCCTCTAGAACCTCATGTCATTGAACATTGCCGGGCAAATGTTGCGGGTTGCATGTTGCCTGGCGCTGCTTGTCCGTTATCCGTATTCAAACAAAGCATACAGCCGTCTTCGCTAACGCTACGCCGAGCCAGGGAATACAGAATGAAAATCTAGAACCATAACCACGAAAACACGAAAACTGGAAAGCACGAAAAAGGGCCTTATGGTTTATAACCCTCTCTTCTTCCGTGTTTTCGTACCTTCGTGCTTTCGTGATTGCTCATCGGGTTCTCTTTCGCCGGTTATTTTCATTACCTCTTCAATCAACGCCCTTGCCATGTCCTTTTCCCCGACTTTTCGGACGAGCCGGCCCTTTCTGAAAAGTACACCCTGATGCCGACCCCCTGCAATCCCCACATCCGCTTCCCTGGCTTCACCGGGCCCGTTGACCACGCACCCCATGATGGCCACCTTGGGGGAGGAGGTCATTCCGACGATCGCCTTCTCCACTTCCTGAACCAGGCTGAAAAGATCAATCTCGCACCGCCCGCAGGTAGGGCAGGAGATGATCTCCGGCCCTCTGTGCCTGAGGTTGAGGGCTCGAAGAATTTCGTAACCCACTTTCACCTCTTCCAGAGGATCGGCCGAAAGAGAAACCCGCAGGGTATCCCCGATTCCCTTGGAAAGAAGGATTCCGATACCCAGAGCATTTTTCACAGTTCCGGAGATAAGCGTTCCGGCTTCCGTAACACCAAGATGCAGAGGATAGTCCACCTGACGACTGAGCAATTCATAAGCCTTGACGGTGCTCAGGACATTGGAGGACTTTAGCGAGATTTTGATCTGATCAAACCCCAGGCCCTCGAACAGACGGACGTGCTCCATGGCGCTTTCCACCATCGCATCCGGAGTGGGATGTCCATGTCGCTTGAGGATTTCCTTTTGAAGAGATCCGGCGTTGACCCCTATTCGGATCGGGACGTTTCTCGCCTTGGCTTCCCTGATGATTTTTTCAACCGCTTTGCGGCCGCCGATGTTTCCCGGATTGATCCGGAGCCCGTCTGCGCCGGCATTCAAGGCAGCAAGAGCGAGCCGGTGGTCAAAATGGATATCCGCAATCATTGGGGCAAGACCCCGCTTCTTGATCTCTTTGAAGGCCACAGCAGCCTGTTCGTCCGGCACGGCCAGGCGAACAATGTCGCAGCCAGCGGCATGAAGCTGATCGATCTGCCGGACCGTTGCCTCCACATCTCGGGTGTCTGTGTTGGTCATGGACTGAACGGCGATGGGTGCTCCGCCGCCCACAGTCACATTTCCCACATGGATTTGGCGAGTTTTCTTTCTACGCATCTCCATGAACCGCTAAGGGGATTGCACGAGAGCTTCGGACAAGCTGAACGAGGATATTAGCCGATTTGAGTTCATCCAAAAAGCCAATTATAGCCTGCAATGAGCCGGGGCCCGAGGGGTGTGGTCTCTGGCGAGCTCGCAACCGGAAATGGACTCATCCTGCCAACCGCCCCCTTGCCTTCGAACCTTCCCCAAATGCGGCGCAAACCTTCAAACCAACCGGAGGGTCTGTACAAATGGCTTTTACCGTAACCCACTGACTTTTCGGCGCCGCTTTTTAGACCCGTGAAGAAATGGTTGCGGCTCTAAAGAGACCACACCCCTCGTGCCCCGGCTCAGATGGCTCTGAGCCCCTTGGGAAGAAGCTGTTCTCAAAGATTTTAAACCAACTCGCGCGATTAGGGAAGGAGATTATTTGAAAGCCTTTACAAAGGGGGCAAAACCGACTAAGGTGAACACATTATATTGAGGGGAGGAAAGCCATGCCAGTTGCGAAGAAAATCCAGGCTTCCATCGAGAAGTCTTCGTGGATCCGGAAGATGTTCGAAGAGGGGACGGTAAGAAAAGCCAAGTACGGCGCGGAGAACGTTTTCGATTTCAGCATCGGAAACCCCAACCTGGAGCCGCCGGCAAAATTCAAGGAGGTGCTCCGCGATCTGGTCGCCGACACCCGGGCGGGTATTCACGGCTACATGCCCAATGCAGGTCACGTTGAAACGCGAAAGGCGGTGGCAGAATACCTGAGCACACACAACCCTCACCCTTTCGGCCCGGACGACGTTGTCATGACCGTGGGAGCTGGAGGGGGGCTCAATGTGGTTCTGAAGACTATATTGAATCCAGGTGAGGAAGTCATCATTCCAAGCCCTTATTTTGTTGAGTACAACTCCTACTTGGACAACCACCAGGGCGTGCCGAAGGTCGTGAGTACCAAGCCTGATTTCTCTCTCGACTTCGATGCCATTGAAAAAGCCATCTCGGAAAAAACCAGAGCGGTTCTGATCGATTCGCCGAACAACCCCACGGGAAAAGTCTACTCCAAGCAGGACCTGGAGACCCTGGGAAACCTGATGGCTACTCACAGCCGAAAACGGGGGGAGCCCATTTATCTGATCTCCGATGAGCCGTATCGCAAGATCGTTTATGACGGGATTGTGGTTCCCAGCGTGTTTGATGCCTATACGGAGACGTTTCTAGTCACTTCCTTTTCAAAAGATCTCTCCCTTCCCGGCGAGCGAATCGGTTATGCTGCGGTCCATCCGGCTATTTCAGACAAGAAGTCGGTCATGGGAGGGATGATCCTCTGCAACCGGGTCCTGGGGTATGTGAATGCACCGTCCTTCATGCAGAGAGCGATTTCCAGACTTCTGGAAGAGAGCGTGGACATTTCGCTCTATCAAAAGAAAAGGGATATGCTCTGCAATGGGCTGGCGGATTGCGGATACCAGTTTACAAAACCGGAAGGTGCCTTTTATCTCTTTCCGAAAACTCCCATCTCCGACGATGTCGCTTTCGTCACCGCCTTGCAGGAAGAGAACATCCTTGCGGTCCCTGGAAGCGGGTTCTATGGTCCCGGCCATATGCGGATTGCCTATTGTGTGGACGACCGTACCATCGAAAAGGCCATGCCGGGGTTTGAGAGAGTGATAAGGAAGTTCAAACGATAGTGCCTGAAGTTGAAAACCTATAACTGCAACCACGAAAGCACGAAGGTACGAAAACACGAAAGAAGAGAGGGTTATAGAACAAAAGGTCCTTTTTCCTCCTTTCCAATTTTCGTGTTTTAGTGGTGAATTCTTAGGTTTTCATACTGTATTCTGTCTACTGTCTTCTGTATAGCTTGTTTGAATACGAACAACTGACCACTGGCTACTTGCAACATGCCATCTGCAACACGCGCGAACGACAGTAAGGAGTTCGTTCTATGTACGTCAAGATGCTTTCACTAAGATTTCCTCCGTCGGCCGTCAATGAGCCGATTGTGGCCAGCCTCATTCGCAAGTTTGACCTGAACTGCAACATCCTCAAAGCCACGATCTATCCGAGAAAAGAGGGCATGGTCGTCATGGAGCTGAGCGGGCACAAGAAGAATTTCCAAAAGGGCATCCGTTACCTGAAAAGCATCGGGGTCAAGGTAGAGAGCATCGGCCAGGATATTCGTAGAAACGAGGAGAAATGTTTTCAGTGTGGAGCCTGCACGGCGGTTTGCCCGACAGGGGCCCTCTTTGTCATGCGACCGTCCATGGAGGTGATCTTTGCCGGGGACAAGTGCAGCGCTTGTGAAATGTGTGTGGCCGCCTGCCCTGCGAAAGCTATGGAAGTCCGGTTCGATCGGAGCCTCATTGAATGACAAGACGAGTGTGCCTTTCTCTGGGCTGCTTTACCAATCCCCCAGTTTACCCTTGGTGCGCGCAGGAGGTGAAATCCGAAGCACGAAACAATACCCAATGACCAAAATTCAAATGCCCCAAACCAGTATCGATTTCCAGAGGTTTTCTGGGGTTGTGTTTTGGTCATTTGGAAATTGGATTTTTGGATTTGTTTCGGATTTCGATATTCGAATTTCGAAATTGGATTCTAAATTCTGCCAGCGTAGACCTGCCGTGAAGATCCTCACCTCATGAACACAGAGCCCTCATCCATCCTTGTCGCGCTCAGCGGGGGAGGGGACAGCGCTCTCGCCGCCGCCCTGCTCAAGGAGCAAGGCTGGCAGGTCAAGGGGTTGCATTTCCTCCTGCCTGCGCCTGCCATCAAAAGAACGGAAAGACAGAATTCCGTTCGAAGGATCGAAGAACGCCTGAGGATTCCTGTCTCCTACGTCCACCTGGAGGAAGTGTTTACCAAGAGGGTGATCGAGCCTTTCGTGGAGGCTTACCTCAAGGGGCTCACTCCCAATCCCTGCGCTGTTTGCAACCAGGTGATCAAGTTCGATCATCTTGTCGGCCACGCAGATGAAGAGGGAATCGCCTTCGTGGCAACCGGTCACTATGCGGTGGTCAGAAGGCAGGAGAATTCCCAGGTTGAACTGTGGCGAGGCGTGGACCAAAGCAAGGAGCAGTCCTATTTTCTCCATCGCCTTGAACAGCGTCATCTCGTAAGGATGGTTCTTCCTCTCAGCGAGAAAACCAAAAAGGAAACCCGACTGCTTGCAGCCAAGATGAAGCTGCCGACCGTTTCAGAACCGGAAAGCCAGGAGATCTGCTTTGTTCCCGGGAATGATTACCGCCTGTTCCTTGAAAAGA
>Ga0209706_10002519_pt1 | contig 10152 bp, 6 predicted proteins | sample PPLLaktember2015_6_FD_187263 | JGI IMG/M metagenome (GOLD analysis project Ga0209706, IMG submission 187263) | Freshwater sediment microbial communities from Prairie Pothole Lake near Jamestown, North Dakota, USA - PPLs Lake P8 Core (1) Depth... | ecosystem: Environmental > Aquatic > Freshwater...
ATGTCCGGGCCGAGGGCGGCCCGAAGAATACGCTCGTCCAGCTCGGTCCGGACGGGGAGCTCATGCGGACGCTGGCCGAATTCCCCGCTTATGGCGCGAGCCCGGGCCAGATGCTCCTCCATTGGTATTCGGGGGATATCGCGTTTTGCCCGCGTTCGAAGGATTCTCTCTTTTACGGGTTTTCGCTTGAGTACAGGATCTTTATCGCCGACTCCGAAGGCAGGACACTTCTTTCCTTCTCCAAAGCTGAGAAAAGCCAAGACATCACCGGCCAGGAGGAAGACTTGACGCGGGCGGACGGGATCTTCGCCTGGTACGGCCAAGGAGATCCCAAAACGGCTCCCCTCGGAATGCCTGACCATCGGCCGTACTTCTCAAGGTTCCTCAGCGATGATCTCGGGCGGCTTTATGTCGTCCGCTTCCGACCGATCACGGAGAAGGACGTTGCTGTGCAGGACGTCGATGTCTTCTCCAAGGACGGACTCTATCTTTACCGGTTGACCTGGTCGTTCATGCCCCAGGTGATCAAAGGCGGATTCGCCTATGAGGTTCGACAGGACGAGGCTGCGGGCCTGACCCGGATCATTCGCCATCGGATCATGAACTGGGACGATTTCAAGGCTGAATAGGTCGGGCCTCCAGGATTCAGGCTTAGGCGGGTCAGGGGATTTCCAGGGACTGCGCCTCACGCCCTCGTTCTTCATCGTCGGAGGGATGTAGATCTCCCGGCTTGAACCGTCCCGCCATTCTGGCGAATAATGATCCCATCCGGTCGAGGGTTGGGATGGAGGTCGCCATGACCGCGCATCGATCTCTCTGGCTTTTCGTTCTTGTCCCGGCCTTTCTTTTGTCCGGCTGCGGGAAGGGGTCGGACAAAGCCCTGGCTGAGAAGGTCCGGACGGAGACCGTGGATGGCGTGACCCTCGTCCACAATCCGCCGCTTCCGCTCAATCCAAACAAGACCGTCCGGTTCGAAGAGGAGGTGTCCTTCGGCGCCGAGGAATCGGGGCCCGGGGCGGTCTACAAGCCCGGCCCGTTCGCGGTCGACGGCCGGAACCGGGTTTATATATTCGAATACTCGGAAAGCATCATCAAGGTCTTCGGCGAAGGCGGGCAATTCGTGAAGACGGTCGGCCGGAAAGGACAGGGTCCTGGCGAGTTCGGCCAGGCCGTTTTCATTGGCTTCTGCCCCGACGGCCGCATCCTCGTGACTGACGGCCAGAACAGGCGGACGTCGTTCTTCGGTCCCGAAGGGGAGTTTCTGGACAGCTATCAGTGGACGAAGAATATCGCGATCGCGTTCCTCCTCCTCGACAACGCCAGCGTCGTCCAGGAGTCCGTCTTCGAGGCCGGCAAATCGAGGCTATTCCTCAAGACCTACGATTTCGCGGGCGCCGAGGTCAAGTCCTGGGGCGAATTCGTTTATCCCGCGACCAAGTTCATGACCAGGGGCGAGGTCGCCATCACCGTGGGCATCCCGCACAGCCCGCGTTCGGTCCTGACGGGCGACTCGACGCTCAGGCGGGTCTATCACTGCCTGAACGACTCGTATCTCATCGAGGTCTTTGATGCCGAGGGTCGGATCATCCGGAAGATCGACAGGCCGTATGAGCGGCTCCCGTTCACCGACGCGGACAGGGAGGAGTACACGATGTACACGGCCCGAACGAGCGGCTCGGCGCAGGTCGCCGAGATCTACAAAGACATGCCCTGGCCGAAGGTCAAGACGGTGACGGAGCGGATGCTCTGCGACGATCGCGGTTTCCTGTGGGTGGGCACGCACGAGACAAAAGACGAGGCCGGGCGCAAGCTCACGGCCTACGACGTCTTCGACGCCGAGGGGCGCTATGACGCCCGGGTCTGGCTCGATTTCAATCCCATGAGATTCGCGGCCGGGAAGATGTACCGGTACACGGAGGACCCGGATACGGGCGTGCGCGTCCTGACGCGCTGCCGGGTCGTCTGGGAATAGCGTTCTTCCCCGGGCTTCGGTTTCTCGCAGACGAATTGTCTTTTTCTTGACACAAACTTGACAACTCATCTGGACCTTTGGTTATCTAATGGGGTTGATGGAGGGGAACATGGGGAAAACCCTTTGCCGGTCCGTCGTCGTTCTTCTGCTTCTCGCCTCGCTGCTTTCCTCCGCGGATGACCCGACCTACGCCGCTGTCCGCGCGGCCCGGCCCGACGGCCGTTCGCTTTCGCTCGTGAACGCGGAGTTCGACCGCGACGCGTATCGCTTCACACTGAGCGGCTCGCTGAGCCTCCTCGCGCCGGTCAACGGCACCACGTTCGGCGCGGTCTTCGTCGGGACCGGCTCGTACACGCTGACGCCGGCGACCGCCGACGAGAAGCATCTGCTGGCGATGAACACGGGGGACGACAAGCTCACCGTCTTGACCGACACGTTCGGCTCGGCCGTGTTCTTCGATCCGGCTCTCGTCGCGGAGCTTCAGAAAACGGCGGGCGAAGCCAAGCCGGGAGCGGCGGACGGCGAAGCCGCGAGCGTCTTCGACGATTTCCTGAAGCGCGAGCGGAAGGATTTCACGACCAACTTCCACATCCGGGTTCTCCAGGAGATCCTCGACCCGCAAGGCCCGCCGCTGTTTCTCGCATTCATTCATGGCAAGAAGGTCCCCCCCGCGATCCTGGCGGTCGATCCCCGCGGCGCCGATGCCCTGCGGCTGTTCGACATCGGCGACGACGGCGAGACCTCGGTGTTCTACGTGCAGGACGCCAAGAAGGGCGGCATTTGGTACCTCGCCAGCCCGGCGAAGGGCCGGACGGCGACGCCCGGGCCTGTCGCCACGGCCGAGCGCTACGACATCGATACGACGATCGGCGCGGCCAACGAGATCAGCGGCACGACGGTCATGACGTTCACCTGCCGGCTCGGGGGACGAGTGCTGGGGCTTTCGCTCGCGCCCAAGCTGCGGATCGATTCGGTCGAAGTCTCGCCGGCGGGCGATCCGCCGTCGTGGCGGCAGGTCCCGTTCATTCAGGAGAAGGGGGACGAGGACGCGGATTCCGCCGTCGTCTTTCCGGAAGCGCTCACGGCCGGCTCCCAATATCTCCTCCGGACGAAATACCACGCCATCGGCAAGGACGTCCTGCGCGACGCCGGCGACGGCAACTTCACGGTCGGGGCCCGCGACAGCTGGTACCCGAACGTGGGATCGTTCCGCGAGCTCGCGGACTTCCGGCTGACCTTCCGCGTGCCCCAGAAGAGCCGGAACCAGGTCGTCGCGGTCGGGATCGAGAGCGAGAACGGGCTCGAGGGCGATCAGCGGATCTCGATCTGGACGAGCGCGCACCCGCTGCGCGTCGCGGGATTCAATTACGGCAATTTCAAAAAGACGGCGCAGACCGACGATCAGAGCGGCATGACGGTCGAGGTCTATACGAACCCCGGCGAGCCCGACGCGCTCCGGCAGATCCAGCAGGCGATCGCAGCAGCCTCGGACGAGTACGGCTACTTCGGGGGCGGGTCGATCCGGGTGGACACGGCGGGGCTGGCGCAGGCCGCCTTCGCCGACGGCGCCAACACCGCGCGGACCGGGAACGTGTTCTTCGGCCCTCTCGACGACAAGCGGATCGCCATCACCCAGCAGTCGGCGTGGTACTCCGGCCAGTCGTGGCCGACGCTCATCTATCTCCCGTACCTCGCGTTCGTCGACGGCACGACCCGCCACATGATGGGCTTCGGCTCCGACCTCGCGGAATTCGTCGATCAGGTCGGGGCCCACGAGGTCGCTCATCAATGGTGGGGGCACAAGGTCGGCTGGCGGAGCTACCATGACGCCTGGCTGTCGGAGGGATTCGCGGAATTCACCTCCGGCCTGGTCCTGCAGATGCGGAAGGGCTACGACGCCTACAACGCCTTTTACGAGAAGAAGAGGAAGACCATCCTCGAGAAGCAGCGCGGCGCGGACGTCTCCGCCGCCGAGGCCGGGCCGATCACCGCGGGCTACAGGCTGTCAACCTGGCGCAATCCGCAGGCCTACTCGATCGTCGTCTATGAAAAGGGCGCGTACGTGCTGCAGATGCTGCGGATGGCCATGATGGATCCCCGGAAGCAGAATCCGGACGAGGCCTTCATCGCCATGATGAGGGACTACGCCGCGACGTATGCGGGGAAGAACCCTTCGACGGAGGACTTTCAGCGCGTCGTCGAAAAGCACGCGCCGCCGAAGCTGAAGCTGACCCAGGACGGAAAGCTCGACTGGTTCTTCGACCAATGGGTGCGGGGGACGGCGATCCCCCGGCTCACCGCGAAGCTCGAGGCGCGGCCGGCGGCCGGCGGAAAGTACCGCATCAGCGGCACGATCGCGCAGTCGGAGGTCACGGACAACTTCGCCGTCGTCGTTCCGATCTATCTCACCTACGACAAGGGCGCGGTCTCGCGACTGGGCGGCATCCTGCTGGTCGGCAACACCTCGCAGGCGGTCGATCTCGAGGTGGCGCTGCCCAAAAAGCCGAAGTCCGTCGTGATCAACGCCATGCACGACATCCTGACGCGCTGAAGGCGCCGGAGAAGGGCATGACTCCGGGCGGTTAGCCCAGCGGATCACCTTTCTCGCGCCGCGGGGTCGATGATCTCGTACTTGACGACCTCGAGCCGGCCGTCCTCGAGGACCTCGAGGGCGAGCATGGCGCGTCCGGAGATCGTCAGGGGGTGCCGGCCCAGCCCGTGCAGGCCGACCCCCTTCGGCAGGGGGAGGAAGAAGCCGTCGACATACTCGCCGCCGGGGCCGATGACGTCGACGAGAACGCCCTTGCCCGGGTCCACGGTCGAGGTCATGACCCAGACGCGTCCGTCGACGGCGAAAAGCTTCTGGATGTCGTTGAAGTGCTCGCGCGGCGGGGATAAGCGGCGGGCCCCACCCTGAGAGTCGGGGGTCTTCTCGGGCTCGTATTTGACCCGGCGGTAATCGCGGCGGACCGTCCGGACGGCCAGGCCCTTCGCCGGGTCGGCGATGCTGATGACATACCCCTCCTCATTGGCGACCGCGACCAGCCCGTCCTCGAGCGGGGCGCAGAGAAGGAAGGTCATGTTGTCGGCGATGAGGGCGCCGGGGACGCGCTTGGCGAACCATTTGGTGGGATAGGTCAGGGAGGTCGTCTCCACGCGGCCCTCCAGGCTCATGAGCTGGAGCGTCCAGACGATGTCCAGGAGCTCGCCCTCGGGCTTCTGGACCTTGTCGACCGGGATGACGGAATTCACGGCCGCGAGCAGGCGGTCGCCGTAACGCCCGAGAAGCCGGGACACGGGGGCGTCCGGCTTGACCTCGCGGAGGAGCCGGCCGTCGAGGTCGGTGAAGACGCACTTCATCGGGTTCCTCTGGAAGGCCAGGACCTGGGAGTCCCGGACGAGATAATTCTCGATCTGTTGGAGCTCGCCGGGTCCCTGTCCCGCCCGGAACATGTTGACGACGAACCGCCCCGAGGCGTCGAATCTCAAGAACTCGCCCTTGTCGACGACGAGCACGCCCCCGTCGGGAGCGGGCTGGATGTTCTCCGGGTTCTTGAAGAAGAAGCCCCCAGCGGCGTCCGAGATCCTGAGCACCTCGCGGAGCTCGAGGACGCGCCCGGACTTGGGGCTCCGGGGCTTGGACGGGAGCGTCACCGTCTCCTGGCCGAAGGCGGCCGAGAACACGAGCACCGACATGAGGGCCAAGGTCGCTCTTCTCATGAGATCCTCCACGAGGTCCGGTCGATCCGCCGGCGCCAGGCCGGGACATAGTTAATTCGTCCGCCGCCGGGGAGATGTTTAATCGAGACAGGAATGGACTTCAGCCTGTCCAAAAAACTGTACGCTTTCAGGTGGATGTCCAAAAAACCGTACGTTCGACGAGTTCGTTTGCTCATCTAACACATTCATTAAGAATGAGATATGAGATGCCTGGCTTGGCATGAATACTGCTGCTTCAAAAGGCCAGGACGGGAGGTACGCCAATGACAAGCACGCGTTCGCGATGGTCCTTCCTTATGGCCGTGTCCCTGGCGGTCTTGCTCCTCTCGCCTTCGTGCGGCCTGATCACCGGACCCGGACCGGGCCTGAACATCGTCGCCTCGATCAGCCAGCAGTCGGCGGAGAACATCACCTTCCGGATCGGCGTCGAGAATACCGGGTCAAGCGCCGAAACCCTGAATTTCGGCAATAGCCAATTCTTCGATATCGAAGTCAGGACCGCAAGCGGAGCGCTGGTCTGGCGCTGGTCGACCGGCAAGTCATTCCTTGATGTGCTCTGGAGCCTGGACCTGGACCCCGGCGAATCCAGCGTCCATGAGACGGTCTGGGACCTTACAGACGATTTCCAGCAGCCGCTTCCCCGCGGGTCCTACAAGGCCAAGGTCTTCATCACCAGCCAACCTCGAGATGGGGATCTTGTGTCCGAGATCCTCCTGAACTTCTGACCCCGCCTTAAGAGCAAGCCGGGGTGTGGCCCGTCCGACGTCACAGGGCCGCGTCGCTCTTTCGCGCCTCAGGGCCCCGTCGCCCGGCGTCGCGGCGTTGACAGGCGCCCGGAGTGGGCCTTATCATGATCCCGGAGGGAAGCGTCGATCCCATGAAAGCGGTCATGGCTCTGGTCCTCGCTTTATCCTGCCTGTCCTTGTCCGCCGGGCCCGCCGGGGCGCAGGCCCGGGACCCGGTCCCGGACCGGTTCGATGTCCGCGATTTCGGCGCCCGCGGCGACGGCCGGACCGACGATACAGCGGCCGTCCAGAAGGCGCTTGACGCCGCGGGACGGCAGGGCGGGGGAGTCGTCTATGCCCCGCGCGGGAACTATCTCTTCGCCGGCCATCTGACCGTCCCGAGCGCCGTTACGCTCGCCGGCATCTGGGAATCCGTCCCGGCCCACAACGGCCTCCGCGACCGGGGCCTGCCCAAGCCGACCGAGGACGGCACCACGTTCCTCGTCACCGAGGGCGCGGGCCGGGAGGACGGCCCGGCCTTCATCACCCTTCAGACGAACAGCACGCTCAAAGGCGTCGTCCTGTACTATCCCGGCCAGAATGCGGACGACGCTCCGAAAGCCTATCCCTGGGCGATCGCGATGCGGGGCAAGAACCCGGCCGTCCTCGCCGTGGAGATGCTGAATCCCTACAACGGCATCGACGCCAGGCAGAACGAACGGCACCTCATCCGGGACGTGCACGGCCAGCCCCTCCGGCGGGGGATCGAGGTCGATGCCATCTACGATATCGGGCGGATCGAGAACGTTCACTTCAACCCCTGGTGGAGCGTCAGCCCCAAGCTTTTCGAGTGGCAAACGGCCAACGGAGAAGCCTTCATCTTCGGCCGCTCGGACTGGCAATACGTCCTCAACACCTTCTGCTTCGGCTACAAGGTGGGCTACAAGTTCGTCAAGACGGCCGCGGGCGTATGCAACGGGAATTTCCTGGGGATCGGGGCCGACGACTGCCGCACGGCCCTCGTCGTCGAAGAAAGCGCCCCCTACGGGCTGCTGATCACGAACGGAGAGTTCGTGTCGTTCCACGGGCCGGACCCGACGATGATCGAGGTCACCGAGACGAACAACGGCAGCGTGCGGTTCGTGAACTCCGCCTTTTGGGGGCCGTGCAACCAGATCGCCCGGATCGCCGGGACCGGCACCGTGGGCTTCTCGGATTGCACCTTCGTCCAGTGGGGAGGCCCCGATGGGACCCGCCCGGCGATCCAGGCCGAAGCCGGGACCCTCATCGTCCGGGGCTGCGAGTTCCAGCAGGACCGGCCGCAGATCGAGCTCGGCAAGGACGTCGCCCGGGCCATTATCGCCGAAAACATCTTCGCCGGCCCCCAACGGATCTTCAACCGGTCCAAGGGGAAGGTCGAGATCGCGCTGAACACCGGCAAATAGGATCGGGACTATCCCTTTGCGCGTCGCCCGGGGGTGAGGTATGATGAGGCGCCTTGCGTAACCGTTGAAGGGGGTCCGGCACGAATGACAAAGTCAGCTCTCGCCTTCGCGGCGATCGTGATCGTTATTCTCGTTTCGGCGGTTCCCTCGTTCGGCCAGTGGTTCCTCGACTTCGAGAACGGCGTGGCCCTGGCCGGCTACAACGACGTCCAGATCCCTCGCGACGCCGGGACCCTGTTCTCGCTCGCCGAGGACCTGGCGATCGATCCCGCGTACTACGTCCGTCTCCGCCTCGGCTATCGGTGGAAGGACAGGCACACCCTCGCGATCTTCGCCGCGCCCTTCCGGCTCCGGGCCGCCGGGACCGTGGACCGGGCGATCGATTTCAACGGGGACGCGTTCGGCCCCGGCGTTCCCTTGACCGGCGTCTACAAGTTCAGCTCCTACCGGTTGACCTACCGATATGATCTCGTGAGGCGGGGCCGGTGGCGGGTCGGGCTTGGACTGACCGCGTTCATCAGGGATGCGGCCATCAAGCTCGAGGGGGGCGGCGAGAGTTCGACCAACTCCAATGTCGGTTTCGTGCCTCTCGTCAACTTCCGCGTCCTGTGGCAATTCGCCAAGGATTGGGGCGTGCTCTTCGAAGGGGACGCCGCGGCGGCCAAGCAGGGGAGGGCGGAGGATGTGCTTCTGGCGCTCCAGTACCGCCTGAGCGACCGCCTCGCCCTGAGGGCCGGGTACCGGATCCTGGAGGGGGGAGCCGATGTCGAAAAGGTCTACAACTTCGCCCTGGTCCATTATCTCGGCGTAGGCGCTACGTATGTCTTCTGAGCGTGCGCCTGGCACACGTTTTGCGCTTCTTGAGCTTAAGCTGTTGCGGAGGTGACTGAAGTGTCCCGCAAAGCCGCCCTCGGGTTCCTCCTGGTCTTGGCGAGCGTCCTCATCCCGCTTCATCTCGGGAGCGGCCAGCAGATGTCCGTCGACGAGGCCTGGAAGAAGCTCGGACCCGCGGAGTCCCGCTTTGCCCAGGGAATCAAAGCTTTTCGATCCGGCCTCTACACCGAGGCTTCCGAGGCCTTCGAGTCATGCCTCCGGGAGATGCCCCGGCACGCCTATGCCAGCTACTATCTGGCCAACATCGCCTATATCCAGGGAGACTTCCCGCGGGCCCTGACCCATATGGAGCGGTCTCTCGGCGACCTGCCCTTCATGGACGAGCTCAACGATCACGGCCTCAAGCGCAAAAGCCGCTCGATCGCCTCGTATGAGCAGATGCTGAATACGGAGTGGGAGAACGCCGTGAACTGCCGGGCGGCCCGCGAGATCGAATCGCTGGCCGACGAGGTCTCGACGGACAAGACGAAATTGGAGCTTCAGGCGGCCAAGGAAAGCGCTTCCCGCGCGCGGCGGAGCGCCCATTACCGCTACTTCCTGGGGAACATCCTTTTCCAGCTGAAGGACTTTCCCGAGGCGGCGCGGCTTTTTCGGGAAGCGCTCGCGCTCGATCCCCGTCACACCGGGGCGGCCAACAACGCGGCGGCGATCTGCTACATGGCGGGCGACCTGAAGGGCGCGCTGGAGATCATCGACAAGTCCGAGAGCGAGGGCCTCGGCGACGGCCTGAACCTGAAGCTCAAGCACCTCGTCCTCGAGGGACTGGGACGGCCCACGGAAGGCATCCTCCGGGAAGATCTCTCGTCCGGCCCGGAGGGGGACCTGGGCGTCGTCAGGCTCGCCCTGGCCGCCCGGAGCGACGATCCACAGATCCCGGCGTTCTACGAGAACTGCTATGTCGTTTTCTGCCGGACCTCGCGGCAGGCGGTCCTCATCGACCCGGGGGCGGAGGACTCTCGCATCCCCGAGCTCGTCCGGACCGAAGGGCTCGAGGTGAAGGCCATCCTGAACACCCACTTCCATCCCGACCATACGGCCGCGAACGGCCGCTACGCCGCGCTCTTCGCGGCGCCCGTCATCGCCCCCCAGCGGGACGCGGAGGCTCTCCCCGAGCCCCCGGCGCGGTCCTTCGGCGACGGCGAAGTCCTGCCGTTCGAGGGGTTCTCGGTCAAGACCCTGCTCACGCCCGGCCATTCGCCGGGCAGCTCGTGCTTCCTGATCGGCGACTACCTTTTCACCGGGGACACGCTGTTCAAAGGGTTTATCGGCAAAGTCGCGGAAAAGTCCCGGGAGAAGGCCGGCGAGGAGCAGCGCCGGCTGGTCCGGACCATCCGCGACAAGCTTCTGACGCTCGACGGCCGGCTGCGGGTCTGTCCCGGCCACGGGAAGACCACGA
>Ga0209706_10002520_pt1 | contig 10151 bp, 13 predicted proteins | sample PPLLaktember2015_6_FD_187263 | JGI IMG/M metagenome (GOLD analysis project Ga0209706, IMG submission 187263) | Freshwater sediment microbial communities from Prairie Pothole Lake near Jamestown, North Dakota, USA - PPLs Lake P8 Core (1) Depth... | ecosystem: Environmental > Aquatic > Freshwater...
CTGCTTCTGCGAAACGTCCCTCGCGACATCCTTGTGGCAATCCAGGCACAGGGCGTTCTGGGCGGATTTCTTGAAGCGCGCGTGGCAGTTTTTGCAATCGCCCTCGAGATCCGCGTGACCCTCGATGACCTTGCCCGGCATCAGCACGGTTTCGAGCGATTCGGCACGGGAACCGGCCGGCAGGCAGAAACTGAAAAGCGCTGTCGCCAGCCATATGAAAAATGTCCGCGCCAAGACGATAACTCCCGGTCTGATCAGTACATGTGCACGGCGATGACATGCGCGATCCCGCTGATGACCAGCATGAATACAAACGGAACATGGAGCACATGCCACAGCGAGAACAGCCGCTCATAGGCGCTGAATCTCGCCACGTCGATGATCGCATCCAGATACTGGCGGATGGCCATCTTTCCGGCGACCAGGCGTTTCTCCAGTTTGACGGCGTCCCAGGCGTGTTTCCGGGCGTGCTCACGACCGAGACGCCGCAGCTCTTTTTTCACTGTGTGATACGTCCAGCGGGCGCGTATGCCCACGGTGGCGAACAACCAGAAGCGGGCCCAGACGCCTTTGTGTTCTGCAAGCGCGGAGGCTTCGAATGCCTTGAGCCGGGCTTCGAGCTGCGGGGCAAAATGGAATTTGGATTTGACGTCGCCGCCGACGATGCCGAGATTGGCCTGGACTTCCTGCAGGGTGGCGCTGCGGCCGTACAGCCCGTGATGAATCTTGCGGTAGATGACCCGGCCGATGACGCCGCTACCGGCGACCAGGATCATGCAGCTCAGCGCCACGGTCGCGTTCAGCGAACCGGTGCGGAACGTGGAATGAAACAGGATCAGAGTCGGCCCGGTGATGCCGAGGAACATGTGCAGGCGGAACCAGTGCCTGGTCGGCCCCCAGTTGTGCATGAAGCGGATATGCTTGCGCAGCGAATAGAGCAGCAGCGTCAGCATCATCAGGCCACCGATGACGCCGAGATAATAACCGAAATCGTCACCGGCCTCGTAGTAGCCACCGTTTCTGACGGCCCACCCGGCTGCGACCAGCACCATCATCGCCGGCCACAGCCAGAAGCGCCGCGACGACTCGCGGTTTTCCTGTGTGGCGGCGGAAGGCCGCGGCGCGGCCGGCGTGGCACGAATGACTGCCTGCTGCTGACTCATTTTTATGATCTATTCTTGTCTTGCTTACGGGACCCTGCGGCAGTTTGCCACAGGCATTCCAAGGCCTGAAAAAACCATTGGTTTCATGCAATTAAAGTGTAGACGCAGGCCCAAGACCACGCTAAACCGTATGAAACGTATGTATTAGCTGACGAACGGAGTCGGTTTTACCCCCAAACCCCTTGCCGGGCCGGGGTAAGCTGCAAAATGTCATGACACCGGATTTGATTGTCTATCTGCTGTATTTGGCGCCACTGACGGTGGTGCTGTTCTTTTATCTGCGCCGGCACAAGAAAAAGGAACAGCACCACGTTACGCAGATGAAAGAAGCGGTCGAGGCGGGGCTCACGGAGCCGGCCTCGCTGCATCCGGTGTTCGACCCGCGGCGCTGTCTCGGCTCCGGCGCCTGCGTCAAGGCCTGCCCGGAAGGCGCGATCGGGATCATCAAGGGCAAGGGGCATCTGGTGAAGCCGGCCGTGTGCATCGGCCACGGCGCCTGCGCGGCGTCCTGTCCGCACGACGCCATCACGCTCGTGTTCGGCACCTCCAAGCGCGGCATGGACATCCCCCAGGTCAATCCGAATTTCGAAACCAACGTCCCGGGTCTCTACATTGCCGGTGAGCTGGGCGGCATGGGACTGATCCGCAAGGCGGTGGAGCAGGGGCGCCAGGCAATGGATTCCATTCGCAAGGGGAAGACGGGCAGCGCGCCGCTGGACGTCGTTGTTGTTGGCGCCGGACCAGCCGGCATCGCTGCCTCGCTTAGCGCGCTGGAACACAAGCTGAAATTCGTCACGCTGGAGCAGGAAGACTCGCTCGGCGGCACGGTGTACCACTATCCGCGCAACAAGATCGTCATGACCGCGCCGATGCAATTGCCGATACTGGGCAAGGTGAAGATGAGCGAGATCAGCAAGGAAGCACTGCTGGAATTCTGGCAGGGGGTGGTCAGGAAAACCGGCCTCAAGGTCAATTTCAGCGAGCGCATGGAAACGATCGCAAAGAATGGAAATGGTTTTACCGTAAAAACCTCGCGTGGCTCGTACAACGCCAAAGCGGTGTTGCTGGCCATCGGCCGGCGCGGCACACCGCGCAAGCTTGACGTGCCGGGCGAGGAATTGCCGAAGGTGGTTTATCGCCTCATCGACCCGGAGCAATACCGCAACCAGCAGGTGCTGGTGGTGGGCGGCGGCGACAGCGCGCTGGAAGCGGCGCTGGCGCTGGCCGATGAACCCGGAACCGGGGTGACGCTTTCCTATCGCGGCGAGGCCTTCGGGCGCGTGAAAGAGAAGAACCGTCAGCGCTTGCAGGAAACGGAGAAGTCAGGCCGGATAAATGTATTGTTGCAGTCGAACGTAAAAAAAATAGACGCAGACAAGGTCACGCTGGATCATGCCGGGAAAATGATTGAGATCAAAAACAATGCCGTCATCGTCAGCGCCGGCGGTGTGTTGCCGACGCCGTTCCTGAAGGAGATCGGGGTGATGGTGGAGACGAAATTCGGAACGGCGTGATTTCTTCACCGCGGAAGGCTGGGCCTAGGACAATTCCTTTATCAGCGGCGCCAGTTTCTGCTCCCACACTTCCGGCGTGATCGGGCCGATCTGCTTGTAGCGGATGACGCCCTGTTTGTCGATGACGAAGGTCTCCGGCACGCCATAGACGCCGAGATCGATTCCCAATCGTCCGTCGTTGTCCGCCAGGCTCAGTTCGTACGGATTGCCGAGACTGCCGAGCCAGCCGAGTGCATCCTCGCGCTTGTCCTTGTAATTGAGACCGATGATGGGCACGGTCTTGTTGCGCGCCAACTCGTTGAGAAACGGGTGTTCCTGGCGGCAGGCGACACACCAGGAGGCCCAGACGTTGAGCAGGTAGGCGCGCCCCAGCAAATCGTCGCGACCGACCTTGCGCGCCGGATCGGCGACGGTGGTGAGCGAGAAGGCCGGCAGCGATTTTCCGATCAGGGGCGAAGGGATCTTGCGCGGATCGAGATTGAGTCCGTAGGCGAGCAGCAGGCCCAGCACCACGAAGATTGCCAGCGGAACGAGGTACTTCTTCATGGTTTTTTGTTTTCTTCGCCCGGGGTAAAGGTCCCGCCCTTCAGGGCCTGCGCCGCTTCCGGCGGCATGTATTTTTCATCGTGCTTGGCGAGCACTTCGCTTGCCGCGAACCGGTTGCCGTCCTGCAGGCGGCCCTGCGCCACCACGCCCTGACCTTCACGGAACAGATCGGGCAGGAGGCCTTCGTAGTGGACCGGCAATTTCTTGTTGAGATCGGTGATGACGAAATCCACCTTCAGGCCGTCGGCGGAACGCTTTACCGAACCCTGTTCCACCAGCCCGCCGATGCGGATGGTCTTGCCGGCGCCCGCGGCGACCTTGCCTTCCAGCACTTCCGTGGGTGAATAGAAAAAGACCAGATTGCTCTGGAAGGCATTCAGCACCAGCAGCACGGCAACGGTCAGGCCGATGACGCCGGAGACGATAATGGCCAGACGTTTGTGTCTTGTTTTCATCGGGTTTGTTCCTTCAGGCGCAGAAATTCACGCAGCAGGCGCTGCACCGTCTTGCGGCGGCGCAGCGGCAGATACAGGTTCAGGATCAGGATCAGCGCGGCCAGGCCGTAGGAGCCCCAGACGTATTGGCCGTAGCCGCCCATGGCGAAGAATTCCGCCCAGTTCATGGTTTGGACTCCAGCATGTCGGTCACCCAGGTGGTGTGGCGCTCGCGCTCCAGGATCTCGTTGCGCATGCGCAGCAGCACCACGGCGACAAAGTAAAAGGTGAAGGCAAAGGCCATCAGCAGCAAGGGGGCGATCATGCTCGGATGAATCGAGGGCGTGCCGATCTTGCTCACCGAGGCCGGCTGATGCAGGGTGTTCCACCACTCCACGGAGAAATGAATCACGGGAATGTTGACCACGCCCACCAGCGCCAGAATGGCCGCCGCGCGCGCCGCGCGCCGGGGGTCGTCGATGCTGGCCTGCAATGCCATGTAGCCTATGTACAGGAAAAACAGGATAAGTTCCGAGGTCAGGCGCGCGTCCCAGGCCCACCAGGTGCCCCACATGGGCTTGCCCCAGAGCGATCCGGTGGCGAGCGCGAGAAAGGTGAACGAGGCGCCGATGGGCGCGCAGCTGCTGGCGAAGATCTCCGCGAGCTTGATGTTCCACACCAGCGCCACCGCGCCGGCGCCGGCCATGAGCACGTAGATGAACATGGACATCCATGCCGCCGGGACGTGGACGAACATGATGCGGTAGCTTTCGCCCTGCTGGTAATCTGCCGGGGCCACGAACAGGCCCAGATAAAGTCCGGCCAGCAGCAGCACTACGGTGACCGCCGCGGTCCATGGAATCAGTTGCCCGGCAAGGGAGTAAAAGAATTTGGGTGAGGCGTATTTATGCATGCGTCAGTCCAGAGATACGCGCAGTGCCGCCGCGGCGGCCCAGGGCGCGAAGGTCAGGGCCAACGCAAGAAAGGCTCCCAGCAGGGAAAAATGCGCTTCGGTATCGATGCCGGCAATCACACCCGCCACGCTGCCGGCGCCAAAAATCAGGATCGGAGTATACAACGGCAATACCAGCAGAGAAACCAGCACACCGCCGCCGCGCAACCCGAGCGTCAGCGCTGCGCCGACCGCGCCGAGCAGACTCAGGATCGGTGTCCCCAGCAGCAGCGACAGGACGAGCGTGCCGATGGCGGATTCCGGCAGGTGCATCTGCACCGCCAGCAGGGGCGAGATCAGCACCAGCGGCAGGCCGGTGAGCGTCCAGTGGGCCGTAATCTTGGTCAGCGCCAGCAGCGCCAGCGGGTAGGGCGCCAGCGCCATCTGTTCCAGGGTGCCGTCGGCGTGGTCGTTGGCGAACAGCCGGTTGAGCGAGAGCATGGTCGCGAGCAGCGCCGCGACCCAGATGACCCCGGGCGCGATGGTGCGCAGTACCGCAGGCTCGGGCCCGAGGCCCAGCGGAAAGAGACTCACGACGATCACGAAAAATACCAGCGGCGTCAGGACGTCCGTGCTGCGGCGCATGGCAACCGTCAGGTCGCGCCAGAACAGGCGGGCAATGGCTTGCAATAGTTTTGGCACGCTAGCTGATCCGGATCTGTAACGTGGTCTTGGTTGCTACTTCGATATCCTGATGAGAAGTGATAATGATCAAGCCACCCTGAGCAAGGTGTTCCATCAGAATGGTTGTCATCAGCGACACTGAATCCACGTCGAGTCCGCTCAGGGGTTCGTCCAGAATCCATAACGGCTTGTGTTCAACCACCAGACGCGCAAGCGCGAGCCGGCGCTTCTGGCCCTGTGACAGGATCTTGGAAGGGAAGTGGTGATACGCCGCGAGACCGAGACGCTCCAGCGTTGTTCCGATTCGCGATTTGTCCGCTTCGCCACTCAGGCTGGAAGCCACTCGGAGATTCTCAACCGGCGTCAGATCGCCCTGTATGCCATTGGCATGTCCAACGTACGCGAGTTGGGCGTGATAATCGTCGCCGAGTTTGTTTATGGCGTTGCCATGCCAGCGAATCTCGCCGGCATGGGCACGCGTCAGTCCGCAGAGCGCGCGCAACAGGGTGGTTTTGCCGCTGCCATTGACGCCGGTCACGTGCAGCAGTTCCCCCGGCTTGAGCGAGAATGACAGGTGGCTGAACAGGGGCCGGTCGCCGCGGACACATTCCAGATCGACTGCTTCCAGCAAGGACAGCCTCCCCCGACAGGTTGAAGATACATCAATCTTTGAACTTGGTGCCCCAGGCCGGAGTTGAACCGGCGACCTGCCGCTTAGGAGGCGGCCGCTCTATCCACTGAGCTACCGGGGCCCGCCGCTATTCTAGCAGCAGGGCGGGACAAAACCGCCCGGCGGGAATGCCGGGCCATAAATGAAAATGGCCGGTTAGTCCGGCCATTTCGGGATTGGTGGAGCGGAAGGGGATCGAACCCTCGACCTCTGCATTGCGAACGCAGCGCTCTCCCAGCTGAGCTACCGCCCCATGGATTCCGGCGAAACGTTGCCGGAACGGGATTCTAGCGTCTGTTGCGCCCCACGGAAAGTGGCATGCCTCATTTCCCCCGTGTGGCGAGCAGGCGAAAGCCTCGTGCTGCGAGGTAGGTGAGAATGTAACGTGCCAGATTCAACCCGACCCCCACCCACCACAAGCCCGGTACCGGATAGTGCAAACGAAACAGCATGGTGAGGGCATGCAGGTTCCGATGCGAGCGCGGGTCCGAGAAGGTGCGACGGAATTCTCTCAGATTCAGCCGGGAGTAGTTCGCGGCCGCAGTAGTGCGCCTGGGGTCGACCGCGACCGCGGCGTCGCGGGCCATATAAAGCGGCACGCCCTGCTTGCGGCATCTCAGGTAGAAGTCATGGTCAGCGTAGTAATGTGGCATGTTTTCGGCGTCGAACAGTCCAATTTTACGAAAGACATGGGTCGGCACTATCACCCCTCGGCCGCCTCCGATCATCCCGGTCCTGACAAGCGGTGGAGCGTCAGCGCCATTTCGTGGTCCACGAGAGACAGCAAGCGTTGGAAACCCCAGTAACAGGCAGGTTGAGAGGAACGGCTGTACCGTGCCGGAGCCTAGAGTAATCTGCATCGGAGCGATTACGGCTTGTGGCTCGGCGGCTGAATGGGTGACGAGCCGGGCAAGCGTGTTTGGCTCGACATAGCAGTCATTGTTCAGAAGCACGATGGAATCGCTGCCGCGTTCGAGTGCGCAGCGAACGCCAAGATTTGTTGCTCCTGCCCACCATAACGACGGATCGCCTTCTACCCGGATTACCGACGGAAATTTTTCCAGCAATCCGCGTCGAGTTTCGTCGCTTAGCCCATGATCCACGACGATGGTTTCGAAGGGCCGGTGCGTGCTGGCGTACAGATGCTCCAAGCAGCGGCGCGTCTGCTCCCAACCGTCATAATCAGTGATAACGACAGCCAGCCTCACGGTGTACCTGAAAGCAGCGCCTCGTAGAGTCCGATATATTGAGGAATGATGATGTCTTCCGAGAATAGCATTTCGGCGCGCCGGCGAGCACCGGCCGATGTCGTTTGCCATAGATGCCGGTCAGCCCCTAGCAGCCGGCATGCCGTGACGAAAGCCGGGACATCGCCCTCGGGGCACAGCATTCCGGTTACGCCGTCTTCCACGACTTCGGGTAAGGCGGTCCCGCGCGTGGCGATCACGGGTACGCCGCAGGCCATGGCTTCCAGCGCCGCGAGACCGAAACCCTCCTGGCGAGTCGGAAAAAGCAATATATCCGTGTCCTGGTAGAGCCGGATTATCTCATCCTCATCGTCAATACGACCGACATTCCGCATGTTAGCGGCAACATCCGACAATGCACGCGACTGGAGCCCGGCAGTGTACGTGAGCGTAAAGCTTGGTCCGAGCTCACGCATGATCGGCGCGAGCAGGTCCGCGCCTTTACGTACGGATGGATTGCCCATGAACAGCAAGCGGGTCTGACGAGATTCAGGTTTGCGTATCGCTGAAGCCGCCGTTGGCGGGCGAAAACGATGCGTGTCGATCCAGTTGTAGATCACCTTTACGTCGCGCCGCATTCCCGCCTGATCAATGGTATCGGCCGCATAGCGACTGACCGCGGTCACGGCAGCAGCGCGCGTCATGGAGCGCTCGACGAACCGCCGGATAAAGGTGGAGTGATACATTTTTTGCAACGATGACCGGAAACCTGGCGCCTGATCCAGAGTCCCGAGGTGTTCGGTTGCTACCAGCGGTATGCCATGGCGATAAAAAGAAAAGGCGTTCCACGAGTTGGCATGCACTATCGTCGTGCCGCTGGGCGGAGTGACGTATCGCAGTAAATATGGCGCGAACTCGAAGCATGCGGGAAACCAGGATACTTGAGTCCGGATTCCGCGCTTTTCGAGCGCGCTCGCGAGCCGCCGGGTAAAGACATCGGTTCCGCTCCCACCGCGTATTACTGGTAACCAGATTTTCATTTTCGGAAGTGGCGCAGGGTCAAATGATGCAACGAATGAAGTATGGCGGGGTTGAAGCGGGATCGTCTAATTTATGAACACCTTTGACTGGAGTCATGTGACGATGACCGGAAAATATTCAGCGGGAACCGTCGTCTGCCACGGGAGACCCTCGGCTGGATGGCTTGGCCTCAGCGTGAGTCGTTTCACGTACGGGCTGTTTCGTGAATGGAATCCATATGTCAGGAATTTTAGCAGAAATTGGTGATCGCGCGCCGCCCAGGTGGGTGCCAAGAACTGTATATCGGACGCGAGATCGTTCATGATCCAGTCTCGTCGAAGGAAATCAAAACCATGCCCATACCGTTCGTTTTCCCGGAAGTCAGGTTTGCCATGACCGTTTATCAAGGGCGGAGGTGTTTTGTGGACGATATTCGCACGAGCGGTGTCTAACGAAAAATTGTAAAAAGGATTTTCAGCTACGCACGAGTCCACCGTATATGATGCTTGTGCGCGGGGATTTAGAGGCCACAAAGAGAACAGAGCCAAAAATTATCAGTAGTGCGAACAATAGGGCCGGCTTTTTGTTCTTCCACATGATGATCCTGACGGCAAGAATTCTGTCTGTGCGTCGCCTATACTAGGTTTTATTGCGCGCTAACGACAGGGCAGGAATATTTCCGTATGACAGCTAATGATAAATTACAAAAAGGCTTTTCTGCCATTCATGGATCCACCATTTTTGACGCCGGGACAAGAGCGAAAAAGGCTGCGAAAGCATTATCTATTATAGAAGATGCTTATCCGCACATGGCAAAGCTCGACATGCTCGACATTGGCTGTGCTGCCGGTATTGGAACCAGAGTATATGCAGAGCATTTTCACCATGTGGTAGGCATAGATATCGATGAACCAGCAGTCAGGCATGCTGCAAGACACAACGGAAGTTCGAATATTGATTATCTGGTTATGGATTCTCAGCGTATCGCATTCCCGGATGGATCATTTGACATGATCATTTGTACACATGTATACGAGCATGTCCCCGACGCACATCAGCTAATGTCGGAAATATACCGGCTCTTAAAGGCGGGGGGCGCCTGTTATTTTACTGCAGGCAACCGCATCAGCTTGATTGAGCCACATTATCGGTTACCGCTGTTATCAATGTTACCGAAAACATTGGCGCATATTTATCTGAGAATACTTAATCGCGGAAATTTTTACTACGAAACACATCTGACGTATTGGGGTTTGAAAAAGCTGGTTTCAGAATTCGAGGTGATTGACTATACAGTCAAGGCCGTGAAGGATCCCGTGCGTTTTTCTGCTTTGGATGTTATCGAGCCGGGCTCGGCTAAACAGAAGATATCGCTGATCATGCTGCGTCTGGCCTATTGGCTCTGCCCAACCTATATCTGGTTGCTGAAGAAGGCTGGTTAGTGAATCAGATCTCGCGGGCTTTACCGGGTCCGTTCGCGCTCCATCTCGATTCTCGCGCCGTGGCGCAAACGGTAAAGCGGGCGATGTTATGGCTCTCGAAATGCTGGTGACTGAAACCCGTAAAAAGATACTGCTCGTAACGCGCAACTTTCCTCCCCAGGTCGGAGGAATGGAGCGACTGATCCATCACGCCTTCCTGGAACTGGCGCGCGAGTTCAGCCTGGCACTCGTGGGGCCGGAGGGCAGTGAGGATTTTGCAGGCGCCGCCCACGAGATGCTGGCCTGCCCGCTCTCACCGGTGCCGCGATTTCTGTGGCATTGCCAGATCAAGAGCCTCCAGCTCGCGCGCCGCTTCAGGCCAGACCTGGTTATCGCGGGCAGCGGTGCCACGGCGCCGGCTGCCATCCTTGCCGCGCGGTATTGCGGCGCACCGGCAGTCTGTTATCTGCACGGCCTGGATCTTGTGGTGCCGGGTTTGCTTTATAAATCCATATTTCTGCCGGCGATTCGTCGCTGCCAACACCTGCTGGTCAACAGCCACCACACCGGCGCCCTTGCTGACAGGGCAGGCATCGCATCGGAGCGGATCCAGATATTGC
>Ga0209706_10002525_pt1 | contig 10146 bp, 7 predicted proteins | sample PPLLaktember2015_6_FD_187263 | JGI IMG/M metagenome (GOLD analysis project Ga0209706, IMG submission 187263) | Freshwater sediment microbial communities from Prairie Pothole Lake near Jamestown, North Dakota, USA - PPLs Lake P8 Core (1) Depth... | ecosystem: Environmental > Aquatic > Freshwater...
GGCGAGCTCATCGGCTGGACCCCGCTGCGGCTTAAGGTCCTGCCGGCCGAGCTCGACTTCCTGGCTTGACCGTGCGCCCACCCATGAGTAATCTCTTCGACCGGCTGCGCTCGCTCCTCATCTGGGTCGTCGCCCTGCCCGTGTTCGTCATGACCTGCGCCCTCGTCTGGCTCGGCTCCTTCGTCCTGCGGGGCCGCGCCCTCGAAACCGTGCTCAAGGCCGGCTGCCGGGCCATCCTCCTCGTCTGCGGCATCCGGGTCAAGGTCCGCGGCCGCGAGAACATCGTCCCCGGCCGGCAGTACGTCGCGATGATGAACCACGTCAATTTCTTCGACCCGTTCGTCTTCCAGACCGCCTTCGCCCCGGCCCTGCGCGGCGTAGAAGAGGAGAGCCACTTCCGCTGGCCCGTCTACGGCGGCACGATCCGCCGCCTGGGCATGTTCCCCATCAGCCGCAAGGACACGGCGAGTGCGGTCGAGACCATGCGCCGGGCCGCCGCCTGGCTCAAGGACCGGCCGCTCGTCTCGTTCGGCCTCATGCCGGAGGGCACCCGCACGCTCGACGGCAAGCTCGGCCCGTTCAAGCGCGGCGGCTTCCTCCTGGCCATCGAAGCGCGGCTCGACATCCTGCCCGTCGTCCAGAGCGGCGCCTGGAAGATCAACCGCAAGGGCAGCCGGCTCATCCGGCCCGGACGGGTCGAGGTGACGATCGAGCCCGCGATATCGACGGCGGGCTACGCCAAAGAGAACGCCGGCGAGCTCATCGAGCGCGTCCGCCGCGTCTTCCTCGACCGGCTCGGGGAATAGAGGCCAGGATATCCCTGACCCCGGCCGCCGGGAGGCCGCGCCCGAGAAGATCGGCCATCAGCCGCATCGGCCTCTCCGTGTGGGCGAAGAACGCCTTGAGCCCCTCGCAGAGCCAATTCAGGCCGAGCTCTCCCTCGGCCGACATGAGCACGCGGTTCTTCGGGCATTCGCCGTGGCAGGCGAACAGGAACCGGCACTCGCGGCAGACCCGAGGCAGCCCCTCCGCCTTGGCCCGGCCGAACGCGCGCTGCTTCTCCGAGCTCGCCAGGTCCGCAAGCGGCGCGGTCATGATGTTCCCCAGGAGGTGCCGCGGCTCGACGAAATGGTCGCAGGCGTAAAGATCGCCGTTGTGCTCGAGGGCCAGGGCCGCGCCGCACTCGCGCCGCAGCGCGCACACGGTCGATTCGCCGTAGACGTAGGCGGCGAGGACGCTGTCGAAGAAGGTGACGAACATCGTCCCGACGTCCCGGCGCACCCACTCGTCGAAGATGTCGATGAGGAAGCTGCCGTACGCGGCCGGCTCGACCGTGCGGGCCGAGAGGACCGTCCCTTCCTGCCGGCCCGTCCCGTTCTCCCGCTCGACGATGGGGATGAGCTGGAGGTAGCGGGCCCCGAGCTCGTCGCGGAAGAAGCGATAGACGTCGAGGGGGCGCCCGCTGTTGGCCGCGTGGACCGTGCACAGGATGTTGAACTCGACCCCGTGCTCCTTCATCAGCCGCGCCGCCCGGACCGCCCGTTCGAAGACCGGCCGCCCGGCCTTGTCGCGGCGATAGGCGTCGTGGAGCTCGCGGGGGCCGTCGAGGCTCAGCCCGACGAGGAAGCCGTTCTCGCCGAGGAAGCGGCACCAGTCCGCGTCGATGAGGAGTCCGTTCGTCTGGAAGCAGTGCGAGACGCGCTGGCCGGGCCGGGCGAGCGTCTTCCCGACCTCGGCCGCCCGCCGGAAGAAGTCCAGGCCCATGAGAGTCGGCTCGCCGCCCTGCCAGGCGATCTCGACCTCGGGGAAGTCACGGTGGGCCTCGATCATCTGGCGGACATAGCTCTCCATAACCTCGCCGGACATGCGGAATTCCGATCCGGGGTAGAGCCGCTCCTTCTTCAGGAAGAAGCAGTAGTCGCAGGCGCAGTTGCACCTCGCCCCCGTCGGCTTGGCCATCACGTGCACGGGCCGCCGCAGCTGGCTCATCCCTACCTGATCAGATGGAACTTCATCTGGCGGCCGGCCGGGTAGCGGACGCCCTCTGCAGTGAACGCGGCGCTCTGCTCGAGGGCCAGCTGGATCTCCTGATCCCCCCACTCCGGGACGACCGCGCCGACGCTGAGCTCGATGGCCCAGCAGGTATCCGTGTTGAGCTCGTAGTCGCCCATGCCCGAGACGCCGTCCTGCATGTCCCCCAGGCCGATCCTCGGACCGGCGCCGTGGCCATAGTAATTCAGCGGGTGCGAGTAGATCCGCGGCTTGAGCCCTTCCGCCCGGGCGCGGCGGAGAGCCGAGGTCAGGACCTGGTTCCCCGTGGATCCCTCATTGAATTCCGCGGCGAGGATGTCCTGGAGGCGGTTGCCGAGCCGCATGGCCTCGCGCAACCCCGCCGGCGCATCGGTCTCGCCGGCGCGGAGGACGTAGGCGACCTCCTGGACGTCGGTCGTCAGGCCGAGGCAGGAGAAGCCGATATCGCAGCGGACGACGTCGCCGGGCAGCACGACGTCGCGTACATCCGGCGCCGTTCCTTCGCCCGCCCGCCGCAGGATGTAGAAGGACGGCTGGAACCAGGGTTCGACGCCGAGCCCGGCGAAGCGCTCGCGCGTCCACCACGACAGGTCGGCCAGGGTGGTGACCCCGGGCTTGACGACCTTGCCGGAGAGCGCTTCGGCCGCGACGCCCCGGTTGACGGCCGCGAGCCGGCCGAAGAAGAGGAACTCCTCGGGCGTCCGTTTCTCCAGCCAGCCCACGGCCAGCCGCCCGGCCGAGACCAGGCGCGCGGCATGGGACGGCCCGAGCGCCTGAACGAGCTCGGCTTTGAGCGTCGCCGAAAGGCCGTCGGCAAAGGGGAACACCTTCGACTCGTCGATGGCGATCCGCTTCGGGTCCCTCTCGCGGACGAGGCGGGCCAGACGGGCCCAGGGGTCCTCGGGCCGGTCGGTCCATCCGGGCCGGTAGTGAAGGCCGATCTCCCTGTTGAAGGCGCCGCTGCCGTAGGGATTGACGGCGATGCGCTCGACCCCCTCGGCGGGGCCTCGATCGAAAAAGACGAGCATCATGAGACGCCAGGCGAACATGTTCGGCCGGGGCACGAGGGTCGGGTAGACGGGGTCTTCGGCGTGCTCGCGGCAGACGACGATCCACATGTCGATCTTCTCCCGGCGCATGAGCCCGGGAAGGATCCGGTCGAAGCGCGCCGTTAGCCAATCGCCGGAAAGCTCGGCCTGCCGGCGGAGGGAAGGGATAGCGGCCTGATCGCGTGGCGCACCGCTCGATGCGCCGGACCGGGCGAGCAGGCCGAGACAGCACAGGGCCAGGAGAGGGGCATACGCGCGGCGCGTCATTTCTTGGCCATCTCCCTCAGGCCCAGGCCGCTCTTCCGGCCCAGCGCTCCCCGGATCTCGCCCGCGTCGAGCTCCGAGAAGTGCACGAACGAGAAGCACTCGGGGATGTGGGAGTCGTAGACGCCGTGCGTGTTGAGGGCCCAGCCGGGGTGCGGCTCGGCTTCGGCGCCGCAGGACTCGAGGAGCTCGAAGCGGGAGAAATCCAGGCGCCAGACGTCGCCGTCGCGGGGCGGCACGGCGCGCTTCCCGGCCAGGTGCTTCAGGCCGCGCCAGGGGAAGGCGATCTCGGCCGTCCAGCCCTCGTCGATGTCCGAGGCGTCGTTGAGCGTGCCCTGAACCTGGACCGCCGCGCGCAGGCCGGGGAGGTCCCAATCCATGAAGGCCCAGCGCCGGCCCCGGGGATGCTTCCCGAAGCGCAACGCGTCCTGGAAGCCGCCGAGGACGTCGACGCGGCCCTTTTGCAGATCGAACTCCGGGACGTCGAAGCGGCTCCCGTCCTTCAGCGCGTCCTGCCAGATGTAGAAGACCTCGTAGACCGTGCCCAGGGCGTTGATCTCGAACTCGTAATAGCAGTCTTCTCCGCCGATGAAGATCTCGACGTCGTTCTCGGTCCAGACAAGGGAGTCGCGCTCGCGGAGCCGGGCCTGGACGTTGGGCTCGCTCACCCAGAAGGCGACATAGAGATAGTCGTCGTCCCAGAGCGAGGCCATGCGGGTCTCGAGAAAGCCGGGGACGCCGCTGACGAGGTCGACGAACCGCTTCGACTTCGGGGCCTCGCGCCAGGCGGGCCGGTCCAGTCGGCCGTCGATCGCGAGCTTGTGGGACGTCCGGTAGCAGGTGTAGTGGGCGAGATCACCCTCGCCGCACCCGTATCGCTCGAGGCCGATCCCGAGTACATTAGCCATGACAGAGTTATAGCCCGAATCCCGGCGGCGCACAACCGTGCCCGAAAAACTTGATTTTCCGGGAGAGCGGGTCTATCGTTGTAGAGTGCCCGGCAAGCGACGTTCAGCCCGGATGACGACGGCGGCCCTGGCCGTCCTCCTCCTTCTGGCTCAATTCCTGCCGGCCGCCGCCCCTCCCTCAGAGCCGCAGGAACCTTCCCTCAAGCCCGCTGCCCCGGTTTCGCTGACACTCGACGCTCTCCTCCTGAAGGCCGCCGAGTACTCCCGCCGTCTCGAAAGCTCGGCCTTCGATTTCGTCTGCCGCGAAGAGATCTCCGAGGTCCTCGATCCCGATCTCGACGTCGCCAGCCGGCGTCCGACGAACGCCCCCACGGGCGGCGTCATCGTCACGGCACCGGCGGGCACCGGCCTTTACTCCGGTCCGTCCGTCCGGGTGAGCTGGGCCAAGAAGGTCAAGCGCCGCTTCGTCTACGACTACCAGTGCATCCGGGCCGGCCGGACGATCCGCGAGATGCGCACCCAGCTCGAGGAGAACGGCAAGAAGAAGGTCGTGCCCAACGCCGAGCTCCATACGTCCGTCGTCGTCTTCGGGACCTCCCTCCTGGGCCCGGTCGGGCTCTTCGGCGAGCGGTTCCAGCCGGACTACGACTTCACGATCGCCGGCAAGGGCCGGATCGGCAAGACCGAGGTCGTCATCATCGACGCCAAGCCCAAGCCCGGGGCGCCGCCGACCCGGAACCTCTACGGCAAGGCCTGGGTCGACCCCCTGACCGGCGACATCCTCCAGATCGAGTGGAGCGAGAGCCGGGTCGGACGCTACGACGTCTTCCAGAAGCGCGGCGAGGCGTTCAAGCGCACTCCCCGGCTCATCATCCGTTCCGAGTTCAGCGCCGAGAAGAACGGCATCCGCTTCCCCAGCCGCCTCTATGTCGAGGAAGCCTATCTCAAGGATTCCGGCAAGGCCTTCATCCGCTCCAAGACGGAGGTCGTCTACAAGGACTTCAAGTTCTTCACCGTCGAGTATGAATCCCGGGATTGAGTCCCCCGCCCGGAGGAGGCCTTCCATGAGAACCCGCACAACAGGTCCCGGCGCCCTCGTCTTCGCCCTGATCGTCCTGGCCGCCGCGGCCGGCGTCGTTGCGGCCGGCCAGGACGCGCCCGCCAAGGCGCAAGCCCCCCCGCGCTCGCTCACGGCCCACCTCGTCGGCCACGCCCACATCGACCTGAGCTGGCTCTGGCGCTGGGAGGAGACGGTCTCCGACATCGCCAACTTCACCTTCAACGGGACGCTGGCCCAGATGGACAAGCTCCCGGGCCTGACCTTCGCCCAAAGCCAGGCGGCGATCTACGAGGCCGTGGAGAAGGAATACCCCGAGCTCTTCGCCCGCATCTCGCGCAAGATCAAAGAAGGGACGTGGGTGCCGGTCGGCGGCATGTGGGTCGAGCCCGACGCCAACATGCCCGACGGCGAGGCGCTCGCCCGCCAGCTCCTCTACGGCAAGCGCTATTTCCTCGACAAGTTCGGCGTCGACGTCAAGGTCGGCTGGAACCCGGACACGTTCGGGCACAGCTGGCAGATGCCGCAGATCCTGCGCCGGGCCGGGATCGAATCCTACGTCTTCGGCCGCTGCGCGCCCGGCCCCGACCCGACCCACTTCTTCTGGTGGGAGGGGATGGACGGCTCGCGCGTCCTCGGCTACGTCCCCGCCGGCTGGTACAACGTCAGCCTCCGGGACGGGACGCGGAAGATCCTCGAACCGGCGCGCAAGAACACGGACCTCAAGGACTTCATGCTCCTTTACGGCGCCGGAGACCACGGCGGCGGGCCGCGGGACGCGGACATCGCCGCCATCGACAAGTACAAGGACGACCCGAACGAGCCCCGGCTCGTTTTCGACGTCCCCGAGACGTTCCTCAAGAACGCCGCCGCCAAGGGGGCGGGATTCCCGGTCGTCAAGCGCGAGCTCAACTTCACCTTCCCGGCCTGCTACACGACCCAGACGGCGACGAAGAAGAGCAACCGCCAGCTCGAGAGCCTCCTCCTCACGGCCGAGAAGTTCTCGGCCGTCGCCTCGGCCTCGGGCTACCGGGACTACTACCCCGAGCGCGACATCGACGAGGCCTGGAAGATCGTCCTCCGGAACCAGTTCCACGACATCCTCGACGGCTCGAGCATCGGCCCGGTCTATGACGAGGTGGCTGGGTTCTACCGGCAGGCCCGGATGCGGGCCGAGCGGGCGCTCGACTTCTCGCTCGAGACGATCTCGAACGCCATCGACACGCGCGGCGAGGGCTTCCCCGTCGTCGTCTACAACCCGCTCTTCTGGGAGCGGACGGAGCCGGCGTTCGCCGACATCCTCGTCCCGCCGGATGCGAAAACCGCCAAGCCCTGGAGCGGCACGGTCCGCATGACGGACGGCGCGGGAAAAGACGTCCCCGTGCAGGTCCTGGAAAAGCGCGGGCAAGGCGAGAACACGCTCTTCCGTGTCGTCTTCATGGCCGACGGCGTACCCTCGCTCGGCTACAAGCTCTATCGCGCCGTCCCGGCGGAGGCGGAGGGCGCCGGCGCCGGGAGCGTCTATGCCGCGGCGAGCGAGCTCCAGAACGACTTCCTCAAGGTCCGCCTCGATCCGAAGTCCGGCTGGATCGTCAGCCTCTACGACAAGATGGCCCGGCGCGAGGTCCTGGCCGGTCCCGGGAATGTGCTCGAGGCGATCGTCGACGAGCCCGAGAACATGTCGGCCTGGGAGCTCGGCCTCAAGGGCCTGGCCGGAAGGGCCGGCGAGAACGGGGCCGTGGTCGAGATCGTCGAGAGCGGCCCGGTGCGCGCCGTCATCCGGGTCAGGTCCCGCTTCCGCGACTCGACCTTCGAGCAGGACGTGATCCTCTACCGGGGCCTGCCGCGGCTCGATTGCCGGACCCGGCTCGACTGGCGCGAGCGCAACATCATGATCAAGGCCGCCTTCCCGCTCGAGGTCAAGACGCCGGCGGCGCGGTTCGAGATCCCCTACGGCTCGATCGCCCGCCCGGCCGACGGAACGGAAGTGCCGGCCCTGCGCTGGGTCGACGTCTCCGAAGGGTCGGGCGCCTACGGCGTCGCGCTCCTCAACGATTCGAAGTACGGCTTCGACGTCAAGGGCGGGGTCCTGCGCATGTCCGTCGTCCACGGCGCGACCTACCCGGACCCCGAGGCCGACCGCGGCCGCCAGGAGCTTCTCTACTCGATCCTCCCGCACGGCGGGGACTGGAAAGGCGCCTATGTGACGCGAAGGGGCCTGGAGTTCAACAATCCGCTCATCGCGCACGTGCCGATGATCCACGCGGGCACCCTGCCCAAGGCCCATTCCTTCGTCAAAGCCGGGCCGGCCAACGTCATCCTCTCGGCGCTCAAAAAGGAGATGGGCTACGCGGAACCCGGTCTTATCCTCAGGCTCTACGAGATCAACGGCGAGAAGGCCGAGGCCAGGATCGAGCTCCCCTGGGCGGTCGACGCGCAGGAAGTCGACCTCATCGAGCGGCGGACCGGCCGGCCGATCGGCTCGGGCACGTCCATCACGGTGCCCCTCGGGCCCTACGAGATCAAGACCGTCCGAATCGTCAAGAAATAGAAAGGCTGAACGGAACAATGAGCTTGTCTTCCAGGCGTATTCTTTGTTTTAAGCTGGGCCCGGCTTTCCTGGCCGTCGCCGTCTTTCTCCTGCCTGCGGGCCTCGCGGCCCAGGAATTCGCCTTCCACGAGCCGGGGGCCCGCGCCGCCGGGCTCGGCGGCGCGTTCGTGGGCCGGGCGGACGACGCCTCGGCCCTCTTCTACAATCCGGCCGGGCTGGCTTTCCTCGGGGGGCTCCGGATCAAGACCAACCTGAACTTCGGCCATCGGACCCTCGAAGCCGCCTGGCCCGAGGGCGGCGATTCCCATCGCTCCAACCCGAACGAGATCCTGGCCGGACTGGCCCTGGCCTGGCATCCGGTCAAGCGCGTGACCATCGCCTCGGGGGCATTCTCGCCGTACAGCTATTCCTCCCGGTGGTTCCCGAGCTTCGGAGTCGAGTCGGACTGCAATCAGAGTAGCCTGAAAACGACCTACCTCCGATCGGTCCTGGCCGTCGAGGTCTTCAAGGGCTTCGCCGTGAGCGGCGGCGTGGACGTCGTCACGTCCAAGCTCGAATGGAAGCACAACGTGCTCCTCGGCCCGGGCGCCTTTGCCGACAGCCGCCACAATCTCCAAGGTCACGGGCTGGGGTTCGTGGCCGGCGCCCTGTGGAAGATCATCCCGGCGCTTCAGGTCGGGGCCAGATTTCACCGGGAGGTGGCCGTCGACTTCGCCGGCGATACGATCCGCGTCGAATATTTCTTCTCGGATCCCGCCGGCGCCCTGGCTGCGGCCAATAGAGGAACCCCCCTGGCTTTGGGTCCGGTCAACTATTTCGTGTCCCAAGCCGTGACCGGCCGGCTGACCTTTCCCCGCGAGATGGCTTTCGGCGCGGCGTTTACCCCCGTCTCGAAGCTGTCGCTCTATGTGGACGCGGTGCGGGAGCGCTGGCGCGATCTCGGCGACTGGATCTTCGAGCCGGCCGTGGCGGGCAGCGACCCCGATTACGGGACCCAGGGCCTGCCGCTGGTTCTGGGGGACACGACGAGCCTCAAGGCCGGCCTGGAATTCCGTCCGGCGCGCTACCTCGCCTTCCGGGGCGGCTACACCCATTTGGAGAGCGCCGTCGACGCGGCCCATCGGACCCTCGTCTACCCCGACCTCGAACGGAACGTCTTCGCCCTCGGCTTCGGGTACGAAGGGCCTCTCTTTTCGGTCTTCGGAGGCGACGAGCGCCTCAGCGACCTGTCCTTCGACATCTGCGTCCGCTACGCGGCGGCCGTGCCGGCAGCCTCGACCTACCCCGGGTACGAGCTGACCTACAAGTCCGGCCGGGTCGTCCTCAACGTGGGCGTCGGCCTCGTGTTCTGAGGCCCGCGGACCGAGAACCAGGCCGAAGCGGTCGCCGTCTTCGCGCCCGTCTCGTCGTCCACGGCCTGGATCACGAGCCGGTAGCGCCCCGGGGGAAGCGGGGGAAGCTCGAATTCGAGAAAATAGAAGTCCGCTTCGTCCCGGCTAGCGCTATTGAGCAGACTCATTTCGACCGGTACCCGTTCTTCGCGCCCTTCATGCATGAGCCAGGCCGACAGGTCGATCTCTCCTTTCGCGCCCCGCTCCTTCCCCCAAATGCAGCGCAGAGCGGCGAAAAGCGACGTCGAACCCGGCTCGAGTCCGCCGACCAGAGGAACGTAGGTTTTGGCCGGGAAAAGGAAGATGTCGGAGATGGAGAGACTCTCCGCTTCGTCCTTCTTTTCGTCGGAGGCCAAATTGAGGTATCGGCCTTCCGTGCCTGGGACGAGAAGAAGGGGCGAGGAAATCATCGGTCCTTCGGCGAGAGGCGCGGCCACCTCAATGACGCATGACCCGACGGCGGTCCTCCCGTCGGTCAGGTTCCTGACGACCGCCCGGCAGTCGTAGCGGCCCGGGGCCAGGGCGGCGACGCCGTATTGGCACAGCGTCTCAGCCTTGAGGTTCTTCCAGTCGATCTCCGCCCTCTGACCGTCGACGATCGTGCTGTTTTCGTTGAGGACCAGGGTGATGAATTCCGTGCGGTCGCCGACCGCCTTGCGGATCGACTCGACATCGATCCCGGAAAGAATAAGGACGTTGCCCGCCCGGCTCGTGGTCGCGAAGGCAAGGGCTGTCATCGGAAAGTCCAAGCTTCTCGATGCGGCGGCCGCTTCGCCCAAGACCACATTGAGGAGGTGAAGGTGCTTCCTGATCGGCGAAAGCTTGTCGTACGGCAGAGGATTGAAATAGCCTTTCTGGGCGTGGACCGCATACCCCGGTTTGTCGACCTCGACTC
>Ga0209706_10002527_pt1 | contig 10136 bp, 9 predicted proteins | sample PPLLaktember2015_6_FD_187263 | JGI IMG/M metagenome (GOLD analysis project Ga0209706, IMG submission 187263) | Freshwater sediment microbial communities from Prairie Pothole Lake near Jamestown, North Dakota, USA - PPLs Lake P8 Core (1) Depth... | ecosystem: Environmental > Aquatic > Freshwater...
CTGGTGTTGGCCACCAACATCGCCGAGACCTCGCTCACCGTGCCCGGCGTGTCCGTCGTCATCGACACGGGTCTGCAGAAGGTGGCCCGCTACGATGCCGAACGCGCCATCGACGAACTGGTGCTCGCGCGCGTGACGCTCGACAGCGCCGATCAGCGAGCCGGGCGCGCGGCCCGGCTGGGCCCGGGCGTGGTGCGCCGGCTGTGGGACGAACGCGATCGGCTGCGCCCGGAGCGCGAGCCCGAGATTCGTCGCGTCGATCTCGCGGCCACCCTGCTCGGCATCCTGGCGGCCGGGAATCGGCCCGCAGCGTTCGAGTGGTACGAGACGCCCTCGCCGGATCGCATCGACGCCGCGCTCTCGTTGCTCAGGCGCCTGGGCGCGGTCAGCGGCCTCGCGGTCACCCCGCTCGGGCACCAGCTGCGTCGCCTGCCCCTGCACCCGCGTCTCGGTCGCGTGCTGCTGGCGGGCGCAGGGTCGTTCCAGGCCGCCGCCGCATGCGCCCTGCTCGCGGAGCCGCGAACGCGTTCGGTGGGCGGCGGAGCCACCGTCTGCGACCTTCTGCCGCTGATCGATCGATGGCAGGGCGTCCCATTTCACACACGCCAGGTCGCCGACCACCTGCAACGACTGGCGTCGGACGTGCTGGGCAACCAGGCCCGGCCGCGCATCGACGACCGCGCGCTCTGCCATGCGCTCTTCCTTGGATACCCCGACCGCCTGGCCCGACGACGACCGCAGGACCGCGCCCGCGTGACCACGGCATCGGGACGGGGCGCCGCCCTGGGCCGCGAGTCGCAGGTCGTCGAAGGCGAGTGGCTGGTGGCGCTGGACCTGACTGGCGGACGCGCAGGCGCCCATGCGGAGGCGCTGGTCCGCCTGGCGGCGGCGGTGGACTCCGAGTGGATCGAGCCGACCGAGCGCACCATCGAGCATCGCCTGGACGAGGCGAAGGGTACGGTCGCCGCTGTCGATGTCGAACGCTTCGATACGCTCGTCATGCGAGAGCGCCCGGTGGCGGCCGATCCCGTCGTGCGCGCCGCTCTGCTCGCCCGGGCCTGGCTGGACCGCGGGCCCGACGAGACGACCGCCCGGTTCCTGTCGCGCGCGCGTTTCGCGGGGATCGACGTCGATCTCCCGGGACTTGCCACCTCGGCCGCGGCAACTGCGCGCACGGTGTCGGACATCCGCATCGAAGATGCGCTGCCCTGGAACACGCGGCAGGCGCTGGACGAGGGCGCACCTCAGCAGCTCGAGGTGCCCAGCGGGCGCTCGGTGGCGCTCACGTACCGCGACGACGGCAGCGTGGTAGCGGCGGTCAAATTGCAGGAGCTCTTCGGCCTGGCCGACACGCCGCGCGTTGGCCGTCGCAGCGAACCGGTGACGCTCGAGCTGCTCGCCCCCAACGGCCGGCCGGTGCAGACGACCCGCGATCTCCGGAGCTTCTGGGAGCGCACCTATCCCGAGGTCCGCAAAGAGCTGCGCGGCCGGTACCCGAAACATCCGTGGCCCGAAGACCCGTGGACGGCCACGCCGACACACCGGACCGTTCGACGGCGCTGAGCCCGCAAGCCTTATCATCTGTGCATGCGATTTCTCGTGCGTGCACTCCTGCTGCTCGTCGTGTTGGCCGCTCTTGCCGCCGGTGTCGGCTGGTTCCTGGCGGGTCGCGAGGCCGGTCCCACCATCGTCGTCACCTCCCCTGAGGGATTCATCGGCCAATCGGCCACGCTCGAGATGACGGTGGCCACGCCGGACGGACAGCTGAGCCGCGTCGATGCCGTGCTCGAGCAGAACGGCCAGCAGGTCCCCGTGTACTCGCGCGAGGGATCACCCGAGACGCCCGGGGAAGGCGACGATCGCACCCCGACGAGCCTGTCCATCTCGCAGCCGCTCGGCAAGCAGGCGCAACCCGCGCTCGTGTCCGGCCCGGCACGGCTGGTGGTCACCGCCGTCCGTCCGGTGTTCTTCGGGCTGCGGACGGCCACGAGCACGGTCACCAGGGATCTCCAGGTCAGGCTCGAGCCCCCGCGCGTCTCGGTGGCATCGCTGCATCACTTCATCAACCTCGGCGGCGCCGAGTTCGTGGTCCTGCGCGCCACGCCGGACGATGCGGAGGTGGGCGTGCGGGTGGGCGACGCGGAGTATCCGGCCTATCCGGGCTCGGCCGTGGGATTGCCGGATGTGTCCGCACGCGTCGCGTTCTTCGCGCTCAGGCACGACCAGGACGTGAACACCCCTATCGCCGCCTTCGCGCGAGACCAGGCCGGGAACCAGGTGACGACGCCCATCGAGCACCGGCCGTTCGCGAAGAGGTTCGTCCAGTCGAAGATCCCCATCGACCAGCGCTTCCTCGACCGCGTCGTGCCGGCCATCGTCTCGCAGACGCCGGAACTCAAGGTGGACACCGGCTCTGCCGAGGGGCTGCTCCAGGGATTCCTCACCATCAACGGGCAGCTCCGGCAGCAGAACGCGGAGACCATCCGCGCACAGGCGGCGAAGTCGGCGCCCGGGATGTTGTGGCGTGAGGCGTTCGCGCAGATGGGCAACTCGCAGGTGGAGTCGCGGTTCGCCGACCAGCGCACGTACTTCTTCGAGGGCAAGGAGATCGATCGGCAGGTGCACCTCGGCTTCGACCTGGCGTCGGTGCAGCATGCGGCCGTGCACGCGGCCAACGCGGGCGTCGTGGTCTTCGCCGACTTCCTCGGCATCTACGGCAACTGCGTGATCGTCGATCACGGGCTGGGCGTGCAGTCGCTCTACGCGCACCTGTCCTCGCTCGATGTGAAGGAAGGTGACAGCGTCGAGAAGGGCGCGGAGCTTGGACGCACGGGAGTGACGGGCCTGGCGGGAGGCGATCACCTGCACTTCACGATGCTCCTGCAGGGCACGGCGGTGAACCCGGTGGAATGGTGGGACACGCACTGGATGGAGGACCGGGTGTTCCGGAAGATCCGTGAAGCAGGGGGGACGCGGTAGGAAGGCAGAAGGCACAAGGCAGGCGGCACAAGGAAGAAGGGCAGAAGGCGGGAGTCGGCGGCGTTTGACAGACCGCGACTGATCGGAGAGGCTGTGCCGGATCAGTCCCTGGAGGAGCCCTCATGCGCACGACTGCCGCTCTCGTCTCGTTGTCCCTGCTCGTTCTTGTCGTGCCAACTCGCGGCCAGGCGCCCGACTGGCACCTGACGGCCACCGTGGCCGAAAGCTGCAGCTGCGCCATCGCGTGCCGGTGCAACTTCGGCGGCGAGCCCGACGGCGGCAAGTGCGAGGGCAACCGCATCATCTCCATCGAGAAGGGCCACTACAACAACGTGGACCTGGCGGGCGTGCAGCTGCTCGTCACGTTCCACATGCGCACCTGGTCGAAGATCTACATCAGCGACAAGGTGAGCGACCAGCAGATGAAGGCCGTCGAGGCGCTGATGCCGCTGGCTTTTGCCGGCTTCCAGAAGGGCATGCTGTCGTTCACGAAGGCGCCCATCACGATGGAGGTGAGCGACACGCGGGTGCGCTTCTCCGGCCCCGAGTCGGCGGTGGACATGGAAGTGATGAAGGGCTTCAATGGGCAGGCCGTGAAGATCCTGAACCTGCCGGCCGCGGTGTTCCAGGACTACACGCAGTTCCGCTCGGTGTCGCACACCCATACCAGTGCCACGCACAACTGGAAGCACTCGGGAACCAACGGCTTCACGTCGAAGTGGGACGTGGGCAGCAAGCGGTAAGAGGGTTCTCGCGTTCCGGGGTTCTCGGGTTCTCGGGTTCCGCGCGCCCGCCCCACTCGCGGACCGGTCACCCGCGCTCCTGCCACTCGAGCATCGCTACCGCGGTCGGTTCGTCGAGCCCGGGCCGCACGAACTGGCGCGCCTGCGGGCAACAGCCGCTCGAGCTCGCGGGTCACCCAGGCCAGCTCGGTGAGCGTGGGCTCGGCGGCGGCCGCGCCCACCGCCCCTCGCTCCACGAGCGTCCGCCACGCATGGCCCAGCCGGTCGAAGGCCAGCAGCGCCGCCTTCGCGGAGCCGTTGGCGTCGCTCAGCGCCCCGCCCCCCTCGTCGGGCATCGAGAGCCCGAGGAGCGCCCGGTGCACCTTGGCGCCGATGAAGATACCGTAGTGGCCGAGCTCGTCCACCGCGTCTCGGACGGCCTCCCCCACACCGGTGCCCTCCGGGGGCTGCCACGTGGCGAGCCGGAAGCCAAGGGACTTCACGCGGTCCTCGAGAGCCTGAGCATCGGGCGCCAGCCTGGGCCGCGGCCAGCCGGGCATCACCGCTGGAGGCTCGGGCGCGTTGTCTTCCTCGTCGTCGCCGGGGCACGCCTGCAATGCCATCACGCCGGGCGAGCGACACTCGGGCTCCGATTCCGGCGCGGGCATGGCGCCGTGATCCTGCTCGAAGTCGAACCGGGCGATCGCCTCGAACACGCGACACCGCGCGGTGAGCGGGCACCGCTCGCACCAACGGTCGCAGTAGTTGAAGATGCCGACGATGTAGCCGTCCTGCGTTTCCATGAGCCCTCCTTGGCGGGGGCCTGAGGAGCAAGGCTGGTTCCATCACGTTTCCGGCCCATTCGAGCATGACCGGCCACGGAGGTACGCAGCGGCTGCGTCTGCGGAGGGAGCGGCGAGGCGCGGTTTCTGACACATGGCGCGCGCGGGGGCCGTGCCGACAGTTATTGCATGTGAAATTCAATAGTGATAACGTTTCCAGAACAAGACCATGACCAGCCTTGCCATTGCCCCGGTTCAGGTCTCGGACGGTGCCGTCGTAACGAAGGCGCTGCTGCGGGCAGCCGGCCGGCTGGGCGTGCCGCAGAAGTCCGTCAGCCGCATCATCGGCGTCTCGGAGGCGACGGTATCGCGGATGCAGTCCGGCCGCGTGACGCTGGCGCCGGCCGACAAGCCCTTCGAGCTGGCTGCGCTGTTCGTGCGGCTGTTTCGCGCGCTGGACGCGATGGTGGGCGGCGACGAGGCCGCCGCGCGCGCCTGGCTGACGAGCGAGAACCTCGCGCTGGGCGGCGTGCCGCTCGAGCGGATCCAGTCGGTGACGGGACTGGTGGATGTCGTCGCCTACCTGGACAGCCGCCGCGCTCTCGTCTGAGCGCCGTCGCCTCTCGGGCCGCTGCTGGCGCGTGGTCGAGGCGCAGCACCGCGTCTCGACGATGAAGCTGGTGGACACGCTGGCGGAGCAGGAAGCACTCGAGGCCGTCCTCGAGCGAAGCAAGCCGCCGGTCCCCGCGCCGTGCCGTCACCTGCACTACCTCCTCCTGACGCCGTTCCGCTACGGGGCGCCCTACCCGCGCGGCTCGCGGTTTCGCCGGGCCGGCGTCACGCCCGGTGTCTTCTACGGCTCGCGGACACCCGCGACGGCCATCGCGGAGCTCAGCTTTCACCGGCTGCTCTTCTTCGCCGAGTCACCAGGCACGCCGTGGCCGGCCAATCCCGGCGAGTTCACGGCGTTCGCGGTGGAGCTTCGCTCGCGCGCGGCGCTGGACCTGTCGGCGTCGCCGCTGGACCGGGATCGCGCGCAGTGGACGCACCGGACGAACTACGAGGCCTGCCAGGGCCTGGCGGACCACGCCCGCGACGCCGGTGTGGAGGTGCTGCGCTACGAGTCCGCGCGCGACCCCGGCCGCGGGGTCAATCTCGCCATCCTCGCCTGTCGCGCGTTCCGCTTGCACGGGCCCGTGGAGCAGCAGACCTGGCGCGTCGATTTCTCATCGTCGGGCGCGCGGGCGCTCTGCACGTTTCCCGAGCAGCGGCTGGAGTTCTCCCGAGAGGCGCTCGGGGCCGAGCTATCATTTTTGGCGTGACCACGCTCGTTCGACCTCAGGAGCGGGACGACCACGACCTGGAAGGGCTGCGCTCGCGTCGCCGATCTCGAAACCCTGCTCGGCGAGCGCCGCGCCGGAGTCGCCCTGGTGCGGGCGGAGCTCAACGCGTTCAGGATTTGACTACCGTCAACGGGTCGGCCTGCTGCACGAGCAGCTCGAACAGTTCGAGCTCGAGATTGCCGAGGCCGAGCTCGGCGAGTTATCGAGGGAGGTGGAGAGCGGCCCGAGGGAGCCCGCTGAGGCAGGCGCCGCCGAGGGCCCGAGCCTCCGCCGCGATACACGTCGGACGCCGTCCGCAGGCTATTTCGCGACGTCGCGAAGGTGATTCACCCCGACCTGGCGCGCGACGAGTCCGCGCGAGACCGGCGTCACGCCCTGATGGTCGAGGCCAACCGTGCGTATGCCCTGGGCGACGAGGAACAGCTCCGCTGGATTCTTCGGGCCTGGGAGAGGGGCCGCGACGCCGGGCCCGGGAGGGACCCCGAAGCAATGCGATTGCGGCTCGTTCGCCGGGTTTCGGAGATCGAAGAGCAGCTCGACATGCTCGCCGCAGATCTGGCGACCCTCCAGGCGTCTCCCGTGTGGAGGTTGAAGGCGATGGTGGACGAGGCCGCCGCCAGGGGCAGGGACCTGGTGCGTGAGACCATCGCGCGCCTCCAGCGCGACATCATGGTCGCCACGAACCGTCTCGACGCGACCATCGCCCTATCGTCATGGCTTCAACCGATAGTCCTCGCCGAGCGGCCCCGCGCCCGCCAGGTATTTGCGCGCCCCGGTTTCGGCGGGCAGCCCGCGCAGCAGCTCGATGTTGGTCTCCCCCGCTGGTCTTCGAAGTGCCCGAGGTCTTCCTCCGGGTCGGCGTTCTTGTAGAGTTCCAGATGCATCTGGGCCTCGTCGGGCTCGAGCTCCGGCATCTCCTCGCTCAGGAACTTGTCCACGCGCGCGCGGTAGCAATGTCCCTCGGAGTGCGATAGATGCGCCAGCACCTCCGCGATCGAGAAGCGATCCGGCGCGGGCTTCCACCGTGCGTCCTCATCGGACATCTCCGACATCAACCCGCGCAGTATTGCCGGCGTCGCTTCCAGCAGGTCGAGGCACGGCAGCTCGTCGTTCATGAGGACCATCCTACGATGCTCTCGCCGCCGGTCAGAACCACGCCGCCTCCGTCACGGCCAAGCCACTCGGACAAGCCGGCGCCAACGTTCATTCATGAGTAAGGCACACACGACCGTTCATCCGCGAACGCAGCGACTACGGACGGAGGTCGATTTTCGGTCTCACCGTTGTCCGGTTCGGCGGTCTTGAACGACTCGGTTCGGCTGCCCGACGTGTCTGATGAAAGGCGAGATTACTACGCGAGAACGGCTGGACGAGCAAGGTCCCATGCAACGATCACCCAAGCTTCGCTGCCGTCTGAATACGTCGATATCTGTTCGAAGCCCATCCGCTCGTGAGACCGAACGGACACCTGATTGCGAACGGCGATCTCGGTGACGCACAGATCGTAGGTCCTCGGTGCTGATAGCCGAATTTGCTCGTAGAGTCGGGCGAGAAGTCCGCGACCCCGATAGGCGCGGTCCACGCAGACCTGGCCACCCACGAAGAACCTGAAGCTAGAGAGAGGCCGACCGTGGTAGGCACAGCGACTGAACTGGTCAAACATGGGTGCAAGGGTCGGAAGTCCGTGTCGAAGTGACAGGGGCAAGGACAGGCAGTAACGCACGACGACGTCGTCGTTTGCGACAGCGATCGCTTGAGGGAGTTCGGCGGACATGCGCGGAGTAGCGGCACCGAGTGCTCAGCGAATACGAATCCCTCTCGTTCTTGCGCATCGGGCGAAAGCGCACTCTCGTGATAACGACGCTGGAGATCGAGTATCTGTTCGAAGTGTCGTGCTGAGGACGCAACGTCGAGATTGATCATAGGCGTGGATCGCGGAAGGATCGCACACGGGCGTTCATCGCCAGCCTGACGCCGTGCTGTCAACCTGCGGGCCGCGGAGAGGTCCGTCAGGTGCAACCGCTTGTTTTGCCGCCCCTTACTCACTCCTCCTGTTGGTTCAACGTCGAGACCTCGCCGAGTAGCCGATCAAGGTTGGCACGTCGACGCAGCCGGCCGTCGATGACGACGGCACGGATCCGCCGGGTGTTCGTGATCGCCTCCAGCGGGTTGGCGTCGAGCAGAACGAGATCGGCGAGCTTGCCCGTCTCGACCGTGCCCAGCGAGTCCTCGAGGGCGAAGACCCGCGCCGGCAGGAGCGTCGCGGCCTGCAGCGCCTCAAGCGGGGAGAGCCCGGCCTCGGTCAGTCGCTCGAGCTCGCGGTGCAGGCTCAGGCCGGGGACCAGAAAGGGGTTGCCGACATCAGTGCCGGCCAGGATCACGACTCCCTCCTCGTGGAGCACGCGCACGTTTCCGACGCCCGCCGCGGCGGCCGGGCCAAGCAGCTCCCCCAACAGGTCCGGGCCCTCGGCCATGGTCTGCCACTCTTCGCGCACCCAGCGCGGCATCAGGTTCATGCGCTCCGCGTCCGCAATGAAGCCACGCGGGTCGCCGCCGGCGTTTGCAACGAGCGTCGGCACCGAGACGACGCCGTGCTCGCGGAAGGCACGGGCGGCCTGCCGGCAGAGCTCTGGATCGCGGGTATCCAACGCCCGGCGCGCCAGGCGGAAGAACTCGACCATCTGGTCGGGGTAGGGTGGCATCTCCGGCACTCGTTCGAGGTAACCCACATAGTCGGTGCGCAGCGCGTCGGCCCCCGAGGCACAGCCCATGGTGATCCCCGAGGTGTGTTCGAAGGTGCGCTGGCCGGCAGCCGCGGCCTCCTCGGGCCGGATCAGGAACGGCACGTGGCCATCCACGGGAATCCCGCGCTCCTTCGCACGCTCGAGGACTGCGAAATACGCCCCTGGGGTGAGGCGGTCGTAGACCTTGACGAAATCCGCGCCGCCGTCGGCCAGGCGGTCTACCGCGGCACGCGCCTCCTCGGCGTTCCTGACCAGGACGCTCCCAGGCCATACGGGGGGAGCACCGTCGACGACGCTGCCGTTGGCCAGAAAGCGCGGCCCGAGCTGCTCGCCGGCCGCGACCCGTCGTTTGATGGAATGCGCCAGGTCGAGCGGGTCGTCGGCGCCGCTATGCATGTTGCGCACGCTGGTGATGCCATGAGCGACGTAGAGCGGGAAATGCCAGCCGACGTTCTCCGCCGAGTGGACGTGGGCGTCCCACAGGCCTGGGATGAGGTAGCCACCGGCGGCGTCCAACACATTCGCCTCGTCGGGTACTCCGACAGCGTGGTCTGGGCCGACTGCTACGATCCGATTGCCCTCGATGAGCACGGTCTGGCCGGACACCAGCGCGCCAGCGGCCACATCAACGACTGTGGCGCCGCGGATGGCGAGGTCGGCTGTCTGCGTCTGTGCGCACGCCCCCAACAACAGGAGACAGAAGGCGCTCAACAGGCTCCTCATGAATCTGACCTCTCAAAGTCACAGATGGGGCGGTCGAACGTTTGCTTCTGCCGTGGACGCTCCAACAAAATGCGTGGGTGGGGCGCTCCTTAGACTCGGCAGTACCCATCGGCGAGCGCCCCGCCCACGCTACCGCAGCGCGGCCATCGGCAGCAAGCGTCGCTATGCCGCCCCTCCGCCCATTCACGAGGCCTGACGCCGCACGCCTCAGAACAGCGCGTGGGGCGGCGAGGCGACGGAACAAACGCTCACCCGCGAGCCGCCTGGAGTACGCGTCCATACACAAGGCCCGCGACGCCCCACGACACGAGCAGCACGAGGGCACTCGCGGCGCCCGCGGCGACGGTCCGTTCGCCGCTCAGCACGTAGTCGACGTCGACCAACAGCACCTGGGAGATGGCGACGGTCATGGCCGCCTTGAACGGATGCCGCATGTGGCCGCTCACCCAGTCGAAGAACAGCACGAGGAGCGCCATCGACAGCACGAAGCCGAGCGCACGCGGAACGAGGGGCTCGCCTGCGGGCGCGACGATGACGAGCGGCTTGTAGACGTACAGGACGCCAACGAACTGCAGCGCAGAGACCACCACGAAGGCGCCGAGAAGAGCCAGAACACGTCGAGTCAAGTACTCCCCGCTTCACGCAGATGGCTGTGCGGTACACCCTGATGGCGAACCGGTCGGCCTAGACAGTATGGCTGCCAGAGCAGAGACCTGCCTCACGTAGCAAATCGTGGATTACGCGATGCCGATGAGGGTGCCGCGCAGCGCCACATCCAACGGAGGCAGGTCATGGCGAAACGTAGCATGTTCGTGGGGATGGATGTCCACAAGGAATCGATCG
>Ga0209706_10002528_pt1 | contig 10134 bp, 6 predicted proteins | sample PPLLaktember2015_6_FD_187263 | JGI IMG/M metagenome (GOLD analysis project Ga0209706, IMG submission 187263) | Freshwater sediment microbial communities from Prairie Pothole Lake near Jamestown, North Dakota, USA - PPLs Lake P8 Core (1) Depth... | ecosystem: Environmental > Aquatic > Freshwater...
AGATCCGACAAGGCGCCTTCCGCATCGGCCATCCCCTCGACGGTCTGCACCTCGCGGCCTTCGGCCATCACCGCAAGCGTCAGACAAGCGCGCTGGGCCACGCCATCGATGCGCACCGTGCAGGCGCCGCAGACGCCGTGCTCGCAACCGACGTGAACGCCGGTGGCGCCGAGCTCCTCCCGCAGGAAGTCGGACAGCAGCATGCGCGGCTCGCAGTGTCCCCAGCGCACCCGCCCATTGAGAGTGAGGGTGATGCGATGGCGACGCCCGGTGTCGAACCGCTTCATCGGCAGGTACCACCGCAATGCATGCTTGTCCGCACGCTCGATCTCGCTCCCCCTTGCAAGGGGAGGGCGCGCGGGAGCCTGGAGCAGGGGCCCCGTTTGACGGGGATGCGACCACAGCCGCGCGCGTGGCCCGCGACATCGCGATCTCTGCTGGACCCGGGTCTGTCGGAGCGGGCCGAGGTGGGGGCAGCTGATGTCAACTGCATAGCCCTTCGATCAGCCGCCGTCCTAGCGTGCGCACCAGGTGCCGCCGGTACTTCGCCGTCGCATGCTGGTCGTCACGCGCCTCCAAGTCCCAGGCCAGGCGGTTCAATGCATCGTCCAGATCTTCCCGGGATAGACGGGGCCAGCTCTGCGTACGCGGCCGGTCCGCCACGCCGCCCACACCAAGACGAAACTCGCTCGCGCTCACCACGGCGACCAGGGCCACGATGGCGAAGTCGCCGTGACGCATCGCGACCTCCGTAAACCCGTAGCGTGTGCCGGGGCGAGCGAGCGGGAACTTCACCGCTTCCACCAACTCGGTGGGTTCCCGGGCCGTGGTCAGGGTCCCCCGGAAGAAGTCGTCTGCGGCCACGGTGCGCCGGCGCGCACTCGAACGCAACACCACTTCACCACCAAGCGCCGCGAGACACAGCGGCAGCTCCGCACTAGGATCCGCGTGCGCCACCGACCCGCAGACCGTGCCGCGGTTGCGCGTTTGAAAGTGTCCCAGATGCGGCAAGGCTTGCGCGAGCAGCGGCACTTCTTGCTGTATCCGCGCTCGCTGCTCGACGGTCGCCTGCGTGACCGCCGCGCCGATAGAGAGCTGTTCATCGTCGACCCCCGCACCCGCGGCGTCAGCCGCACGGCTGATGTCGATCAGCACATCAGGCTGCGCCAGGCGCATGTTGAGGATCGGCATGAGCGACTGCCCGCCCGCCAGGATGCGGGCGTCGTCGCCGTACTCGCTGAGGAGCGCGACTGCTTCGTCGGCCGAGTCGACACGGATGTAGTTAAAGGGCGAGGGTTTCATTGATGCGTTTTCGGTTGAACGCCAACCACCCCGGCCCTTCGGGCCACCCCTCCTTGGAAAGGAGGGGAGAGACTGGGTGCCCGCGCAGCGGGCGGGGTGGTGGGAGCCTGCGCAAACCACGCCGTCGCCCGGGATTCAGCCATCCCGCCCTCCCAACCAGCGCGACACGTGCGAGAGCACACCGCGCTGACCCTTAGCCGCCTTCGGGCTCTCCACACTATCAGCAGGCGAGGGATCCGGCATACCGAGCAGCTCCAGGATCTTCGCCGGTGTGAGCGGCAGCGTGATCGCTTCCGGATTCACTATCGGGCCCAGCGCGTCGGCAACAGCGTTGGCGATGCATGCCGGGGTGCTCATGTTGTTGCCCTCCCCCACGCCCTTTGCACCCAGCGGCGTGAAGGGGGACGGCGTCTCGAGATGCACGATCACCGGCTCGGGCACTTCCATCGCTGTGGGCACCAGATAATCGGCAAAGGTGCCCGACAGAAAAGCGCCCTCCTCCGAGTGCACGAACTGCTCCATGAGCGCAGCGCCCACCCCCTGCGCAAACCCGCCGCGGATCTGCCCTTCGGCGAGCGCGGGGTTGAGCAGTCTCCCGGCGTCATGCGTCGTCACGTACTGGTCGATGCGTACCTGCCCGGTGTCACGCTCGATCTCCACCGCGCAGATGTCGAAGGCAAAGCCGTAGGCAGCCGACGTGTTGATGCGGTCCTGCTCGTCCGGTGCGGCAAGCTGCTCCGGAGTCCAGAACATCGTCTCGCGCAACCCGGGCTCCATGCCTTCTGGGAGAAGGGCGGGTGCCCAGTGGGCGCCGCTTGCCGCACGGGCAAACGGGATGGTTCGATCTGGCGACTGCCGAGCAAACGCCTTTCCGCCAGCGAACACCACCTCCTGCGAATCGCAGCCGAGCTGGGAGGCGGCGATGCGAGCCAGCTTGTCGCGCAGCCTCACGGCGGCGAGGTGCGCCGTGCCCGCGACCGCTCCCGCAAAACGGCTGGAATAGTTGCCCGCGGCCACCGACCAGGCGTCCTTCTGGGTGTCCAGCTCGACGTTGACGACGACCTCGGCCGGCTTCAGTCCGAAGACATCGGCCACCACCTGTGCCAATACCGTGCTGTGCCCTTGTCCCTGTGGCGTCGATGCGACGATCACGGTCACTGCCCCGAGCAGGTCGATGCTCACCGTCGCGCTGGCGATGGCGCCGTTCTTGGGACCTGCCTTGGCGCGCACTTCCGCCGGCAGCACCGTCGTGATGTAGCCCATGTTCGAGATGGACGGCTCGACGATGGCAGCGTAGCCGATGCCGTAGAGCCTGCCCTCCGCCCGCGCCCGTTCCCGCCGCTCCAGCAGCTCGGCGAGGCCACCCCGCTCCGCCGCCAGCTCGAGCGCGCGATGGTAGTCGCCCGAATCGATCAACGCTCCGGCCGCGGCACGATACGGAAACGCATCGGCACGGATGAAGTTGCGCCGATACACTTCGCGTGGGTCGAGACCCAACTCGACGGCGATCCGCTGCGCCAGCCGCTCCAGCGCGAAGTACACCTGCGGACCGCCGAACCCCCGCACCAGCCCGGCCGGCATCTTGTTGGTGAGCACCACGCGGTTGCGCACCCGCAGGTTGCGGATGTCGTACGCACCGGTTAGGCAGCCGTGCATTCGATAGAAGGTCGCGGGCTCTGGTGCGCGCAGATAGGCACCGCAATCGTCGAGCTGGTCGTAGGACAGCGCCGTGATCCGGCCGTCTCCCTCCACTGCGGCCTCGATGGTGCTCAGCCGGCCCGTCGCAGAAGTCGCGGCGACCAGGTGCTCGAGGCGATCCTCGACCCACTTGACGGGTGCGCCGGCCTTGCGCGCGGCAAGGCACAGGGCAACCACGTAGGGGAACACGGCCTGCTTGACGCCGAAGCTGCCGCCCGCATCGGGCGGCGTCCGCAGCCGCAGCCTCGCGGCCGGCACTTTGAGCGCCAGCGCCATGACCGCGTGCAGCGAGAACGGCCCCATGAAGTTGGCCAGCACGTCATAGCCTTCATCGCCCGCCAGATGCTCGGCCACCACCACGAAGCACTCGATGGGCGTGCAGGAATTGCGCGGGTAGCGCACGGTCAACCGGACGCGGTGTGGGGCCGCTGCGAAGGCCGCATCGGGATCGCCATACACGAAGCGCCGGTCGCTGACGATGTTGGAGCCGACGGCCTCGTGCAAGACAAGCGCGTCGGATGCAATCGCGCTGTCGATCTCAGCGGCAGCCGCCAGCGGTTCGTAGTCGACCCGGACCCGATCGACCGCATCCTCGGCGAGATAGCGGTCCTCCGCGACGACTATCGCGACCGGCTCGCCGACGTAACGCACCTTGTCGACCGCCAGACACCAGTGCTCCATCGGAGCCTTGACGCCGACCACAAAGGGCGCGGCCCACCGTTTGACATCCGCCCCCAGGAGCACGGTACGCACGCCGGGAACGGCGAGCGCTGCGGATACGTCGATGCTCCGGATGCGTGCATGCGCATGGGGTGAGCGCACGAAGGCAGCGTGCAACGTGCCGGGGCGCACCCCGAGATCGTCGGCGAAGCGCCCCGCGCCGGTCAGCAGCGCGGCGTCTTCGCGGCGCTCCAGCGATCGGCCGGTCCATGGCTCCGTGGCCGCTGGCGCGAGGTCGGGTACCGGGAGCTGCGTTCGCTCGTTCACAGGTGCGTGCCACCCGAAAATGCACGCTTGAGCGCAGCCGCGACTTCCGCGACCCCCGCATGCCCGACATCGACCGCACCGGCCATGGTGAGAAAGCCGTGCACCATGCCGTCGTAACATGTGTACGTTACCGGGACCCCCGCTGCCGCGAGACGATCGGCGTAGGCCTTGCCTTCGTCCACCAGTGGATCCTGCGCCGCTGTGAGGACGAGCGCCGGCGGCAGGTTCGACACATCGCACGCCTTGAGCGGCGACGCGCGCCAATCGGCGATGTCCTCCGGTCCGCGCAGATAGGCCTCGCGGAAGAACAGCATGCGCTCGCGCGGCAAGGTGTAACCGGTTGGAATCCTGGTGTACGCGGGCGAATCGAGTGTCATGTCGGTGACGGGGTAGATCAGCACCTGCAGGCGCAGCCGCGGGCCGCCCTGGTCCCGGAAAGTCAGTGCGGCGACGGCCGACAACGTCCCGCCGGCGCTGTCGCCGCCCGCGGCAAGCCTGGTCCGGTCGATGCCCAGATCGTCCCCCTTGTCCGCAAGGTAGCGGATAGCGGCGATCGCGTCGTCGACAGCGGTCGGAAACTTGCTCTCCGGCGCCACCCGGTAGGCCACGGCGACCACCGCGCAACCAGCAAGATTGCCCAGTTCGCGGCACAGCGCATCGTGGCTGTCGAGATCGCCGAACACCCAGCCGCCACCATGGAAGAACACGAGCGCAGGTAGCCGCACGTGCGCCTCGCTGCCCAAAGGCCGGTAGACCCGGATCGGGATTTCCCCGCCGGGACCGGGTATGGTTCGGTCGACGACCGACGCTACGTCCTGCGCCGGCGCGAGGAACACAGCACGGGTACGCTTGAACTGGGCACGCGCCTGGTCGACCGGAATCGTGTGCGGTGGTGCGAGATTCATCCGGGCCATGGCGTCCATCACAGCCTGGACCTGAGGATGCAGCGCAGTCATGGGAGGCTCCAAGAGTGGGTTCGCTTCGACACAGCAGCACCGAGCGGGATCATGGCGTGATGGCGAGACTAGCAGAACGGGCGTACTTTGGTTGGCGTCGCGCTCTCGCCGTCCTCGCGGTCGCGTTCTCGATCGGCATTGCGGCGCAGGCGCAGGAGGCGTCGTTCAGCTTCGTCGCGGTCGGCGACGTGCCCTACTTCGCCTGGGAGGAGTTGCGCTTCGAGCAGATGATCGAAGCCTGGAACCGCGAAAACCTGGCCTTCGTCCTACACGTGGGCGACATCCAGAGCGGCCGGGATCTGTGCTCCGGCGCGCTGTACACGCAACGCCGCGCGCTGTTCGACCGGTCGACCCACCCTTTCATCCTGCTGCCGGGGGACAACGAATGGACCGACTGTCATCGCCAGACCAACGGCGGCTTCGATCCGCTCGAGCGGCTGGCGCTGTTGCGGCGGGTGTTTTATCCGGATAACGCCACGCTCGGAGCGCAGCCTGTCGAGCTTCGCCGGCACAGCGCAGAGTTCCCGGAGAACGTCCGTTGGGAGCGGGAGCGCATCGTATTCGTGGGACTGAACGTCGCGGGCAGCCACAACGGCCTGCGCGTGAGCCCTGCCTCCGACGCCGAGTACGAGCAGCGCAACGCCGCTAACCTCGAGTGGCTCGCCGCGGCCTTCGAGCACGCACGCATGCAGGAGGTCCGCGGCGTGGTGGTCGCGTTCCACGCCAATCCGCGCTTCGAAGCCAAACCCGGAAGCCCGGCTCGCGAGGGATACGACGACCTGGTCGCCGCACTGGAGCGTGAAGCGCACGCCTTTGGCAAGCCGGTGGCGGTGATCCACGGCGACACCCATCAGTATCGCGTCGATCACCCGCTTCCGTCCGCACCGAACGTGGTGCGCATGGAGGTTCTCGGCTCGCCCGGAGTGGGTTGGACGCGCGTGACGGTCTCGCCGGAAGAACCGGCAGTATTCGCATTCGAGCTCGTGCAGTAACGCCTGTGCCTCGCCACCGCCCTTTTCAGGAGGAGTGGAGGAAGGCAAGGAGCAAAGCACCTCGCACGTAGTGAGCCTTGCATCAATGCATTGTGCTCAAGCCGTGGTCAGTACAACGCCAACCACCCCGTCGCCTTCGGCGCCACCCCTCCTTGGAAAGGAGGGGAGAGCTTGCGTGCCTGCGTGGCAGGCAGGGTGGACTCTCCCCTCCTGCGCGAGCAGGGTTGCCTGCGTAGCAGGCCGGGTGGTGGGAGCCTGAACCACCCCGTCGCTTTCAGCGCCACCCTCCTTGGAAAGGAGGGGAGAGCTTGCGTGCCTGCGTGGCAGGCAGGGTGGACTCTCCCCTCCTGCGCGAGCAGGGTTGCCTGCGTAGCTTGGCATCTGTGGAATTCACTGCCACGACCGTCCAGTGCGGGCAGCAGGCGGGGTGGTGGGAGCCCGAACCACCCCGTCGCTTTCAGCGCCACCCTCCTTGGAAAGGGGAGAGCTTGCATGCCTGCGCAGCAGGCGGGGTAGTGACCTCCCCTCCTTCCCGAGGAGGGGTGCCCGCGCAGCGGGCGGGGTGGTGGGAGCCTGCCCGAGGAGGGGTGCCCCGCAGGGGCGGGGTGGTGGGAGTGTCCGCCCGAGGAGAGGTGCCTGCGCAGCAAGCAGGGTGCTGTGGACGTCTGCTGGCCCATCCTCTAATGCTCAATAGCCCCTGGCACGTCGCACCTGGCACCTAACAGCGCACTTGCAGCCAACTCCCGCGCCGACGGCCATTCCGGTAAGCTCTTTCACACGAAGGAGAGTGAAGATGTCGTCGGTAGGCCAGTGGCTCGAGTCCCTCGCTCTGGGGCAATACGCAGAGCTGTTCGAGGAGAACCGCATTGAGCTCGACGTCCTGGCAGATCTCACCGAGCAGGACCTGGAAAAGCTGGGCATCCCGCTGGGCGACCGCAAACGGCTGCTCAGGGCGATCAACGCATGGGCTGCCGCGCCGGAACCCGTGTCGCAGCAGAGCGCCGCGTCGCCTTCTGCCGCGACCGTCGAGCGCCGCCAGGTGACCATCCTCTTCGTCGATCTGTCGGGCTATACGCGCCTGACCAGCACGCTCGGCGCCGAGGCCACCCACAAGCTGGTGCAACGCTTCTACGAGCGGGTCACGGCGATCGTGCGCAGCTTCTCGGGCACGGTCGAGCGCCACATCGGCGATGCCATCATGGCCGTCTTCGGCCTGCCCGTCGCGCATGGCAACGACCCCGAGCGTGCACTGCGCGCGGCGCTCGCCGTCCATGAGGCCATGCCCCAGCTCAGCGACGAGCTGGGGCATCCATTGTCGGTACATGCCGGCATCGCCAGCGGTCAGGTCGTGGCCAGCCATGCGGGCGTAGGCAGCGACTTCTCCACGGTGGGTGATGCGGTCAATCTCGGCGCGCGCTTGGTCTCCCTCGCCCAGCCAGGCGAAACCATCCTGTCCGGCGCGGTTCACCGGGCCGTCGAGCACCTGTGCGCCGCCGAGTCGATCGGCGAGGTGGCCGTCAAGGGATTCGACCGGCCGGTTGGCGCCTGGCGCCTGCTCGGCCTGAAGCAAGCGGGCGCACCCGAGCAGCGCGCCCCGCTGATCGGACGATCGATCGAGCTGCGTCAGTTCCGCGCGCTGTGCGAGGCGTGCCGCGAGGAGCGGGCGGGCCAGATCGTTGTGGTGCGCGGCGAGGCCGGCATCGGCAAGACGCGTCTAGTCGAGGAGTTCGAGACCGCCGCGGCCGCAACCGGCTTCATCAGCCACAAAGCACTCACGCTCGACTTCGGCATGAGCCGGACCCAGGACACCGTCGCGCGCATCGTGGCAAGCGTCCTGGGCTGCGCGGGTAACGACGATCTGGCGGCACGGCAGCAAGCGCTGACGGATGCGCTCGGCGCCGGGCTGGTCGCCGGCGATGAGGCAATGTTCGCCGGCGACTTTCTCGCTGTACCGCTCCCGGAGGACCTGCGAGCGGTGTACGAGGGTATGGACAACGCGGCACGCACACAGCAACGGCGGCGCTTCGTGGCGCGCCTGCTTCAGCGCGCGGCCGAGCGCAAGCCGCAGCTGGTAGCGGCAGAGGACATCCATTGGGCGGACGAGCCGCTGTTGGACGTGCTCGCCGAGATCGCCGCCGGTATCCAGGGGCACAGCGTCGTCCTCATCCTCACCACCCGCCCCGACGCCTATCCGCTCGGGCCGGAGTGGCGCTCGCGCGTTGGACCCCAGGTCGGCATGCTCACACTCGACCTGCGCCCGCTGCGCGAGACCGAGGCGCTGGAGCTCGCGCGATCGCTGGCTATCGGCGCCACCACGGTGCTTTCGGACTGCGTGCAGCGTGCAGAGGGAAATCCGCTGTTCCTGGAGCAGTTGCTGCGCAGCGCGCTCGCGGGCGATCAGGAAGCCCTCCCAGGCTCGGTGCAGAGCATCGTGCTGTCCCGTCTCGACCGGCTGCAGCCGCGCGACCGGCAGGCGATCCAGGCCGCGAGCGTGCTCGGCCAGTGCTTTTCGCTGCCGGTGCTGCGCGATCTCATCGGCGACGTCGGCTACACCTGCGCCGCGCTGATCGCGGGCAATCTGATCCGCCCAATGAGCGGGGAGTTCCTGTTCGCGCACGCGCTCATCTGGGAAGGCACCTACGCCTCCCTGCTGAGCGATCAGAAGCGCCAGTGGCATCGTGCCGCCGCCGCCTGGTACGCGACCCGCGACCCGGTACTGACCGCCGAGCATTACGAGCGCGCAGCCGACCCAAGAGCCGCGCGTGCGTACCTGGAGGCGGCGCGGGCCGAAAAGGCCCTGCAGCACACCGACCGCACCATTCAGCTGCTGGAGCGCGGCCTCACGCTTGCGACCGATTCCGGTGACCGTATCGAGCTCCTGGAAGACCTGGGCGAGCTGCTTTCGACCATCGGGCGGCCGCTCGAGGCGATCGACACGTTCGAGCGACTGCTCGAGCTGGCCACCGACGATCGCCAGCGCTGTCGCGCGAAGATCGGCATCGCCTCCGGCCTGCGTATGCTCGACCGGCAGCCTGAAGCCTTCGTTCTGCTCGACGAGGCCGAGGCACTGGCCGGGCCGGCGTTGCACGCCGAGCGCGCACAGATCCACTATCTGCGCGGCAGCCTCTACTTCCCTCTGGGCAACATACAAGGCTCCCTCACCGAGCAGACGCGGGCCCTCGAGCAGGCACGTGCCTCGGGCTCCATCGAGCTGCAACTGCGGGCGCTGAGCGGCCTGGGGGATGCACACTACGGCGCCGGGCGTATCGTCTCTGCTTACGAGCACTTCCGCGAATGCGTGGAGATGAGCCGCAAGCACCGCTTCGGACAGATCGAGGCGGCCAACCTCCCGATGGTTGGCTTCGCCGCGCTGCTGATGGGCAGGCTCGACGAGGTGCAGGAGACATCCCAGGCTGCTGTCAGCCTCACGCAGCGGATGGCCAACCGACGCGCGGAGATCGTGGCGCATCACGGATGCGCGATCGCGTACCTGGAACGGGGCGAAACCAAGCTCGCGCGCCCCCATGCTCAGGCGGCGGTCGATCTGTCCCGAGCGATCGGCGCGCGGCGCTTCGATCCCGAGAGCGTGCTGATGGTCGCTGGATGCGTGTTCTACGACGGCAATCGCGTCGAAGCAGCCGCGATGATGCGGGAAGCGCTGGCGACGGCCCGAGAACATATCAACTACTGCGGACCGATGATCCTCGGCACACTGGCACGCTCGAGCGATGACCCCGAGGAGCGCCGGCGTTGCCTGGAGGAAGGCCAGCGGATCCTCGAGGCGGGTTCCCCAGCCCACAACCATTTGTTCTTCTACCGGGAAGCAATCGAGGCCTCGCTCGATATGCAGGACTGGTCCGCTGCACTGCGCTACGCAGACCTCCTGGAGGGTCAGTTCCGTGAGGAGCCGCTCATGTTCGCCGACTTCTTGGCTGGGCGAGCCCGTGCGCTCGCGGCTGCCGGGCAGGGTCGGCGCGACCCCGCCCTGCGCTCGCAGCTCCACCGGCTGGTGGCCGCGGCAAGGAAATCGCATCACGCCCAGCTGCTGCCCGCGCTGGAGGCGGCTGCCGCAGCCCCTGTATAGGTGGTCCGTCCTGCTTTTGAGTGATACTCATCACAGCTGGCAGGTATCTGTCAGTCAGAGCAGGACATGCGCCCGCGGACTACGAATCTCCAGCCGCAAGCATGTGATGCTTACT
>Ga0209706_10002532_pt1 | contig 10125 bp, 3 predicted proteins | sample PPLLaktember2015_6_FD_187263 | JGI IMG/M metagenome (GOLD analysis project Ga0209706, IMG submission 187263) | Freshwater sediment microbial communities from Prairie Pothole Lake near Jamestown, North Dakota, USA - PPLs Lake P8 Core (1) Depth... | ecosystem: Environmental > Aquatic > Freshwater...
ATATCCTGACGGATGCAACAGCGGTCCCGGATTTCCGTAACTACCTTTACACAGACGGACTTGAAAACGTAAAACCGGGTTCGGTGAAGATCATACGATGAAATGCATTGTCATGGAGACCAGAATCAGGCAGGGAGCAGGAATAATCAAAATACCCACATCTCCCGATATGAAAAAGCCGCATGAATGTAAAACCGGAATGCAGGAATATCAGTCAGGTGAATTGTGAAGATTAAGACCCGGCTAATACTCTCTGTTGCCATTTTCGTTATAGCCCTGCTCATCATCATCGGATCAGTTATCGTCACGAACCAGCAGGTGGACCGACTGAACAAACAGGAAGAGCTTGCAAAAACCATCGAGATAGAAGCAAACGAGCTGAGCTACCTTTCAAGCGACTATATCCTGTACCGCGAAAGCCAGCAGGCAGAACGGTGGGAATCAAAGTATTCGGCTCTTGCTTCGACTCTCGCGGCTCTTGCCGTGGACACACCGGAACAAAAGGTGCTTGTCGACAACTTAATGGAAAACCAGCAGCGGCTCAGACATGTCTTTGACGATGTGAAATCAGGAATCACTGGCAGTCCTCAGGGCGATCCCGCGATCGACCTGGCAGTTGTACAGGTCTCATGGAGCAGGCTTGCTGTTCAGACCCAGGGAATCGTCTTTGACGCCGGCCGCTTGTCGCTCCTGCTCAGAGACGAAGCGGATCAGGTGAAGCAGGTCAGCAACCTCCTGATCTTCCTGCTGATGGGGACGTTCTCGCTCTTCATCCTTACCAGTTACCTGATTGTGTTCCGGCGCACCATCACATCGATTGCAAAGCTGCAGGACAGTGTGAAGGTAATCGGTTCCGGCGATCTCAATCATGTAATCCCTGAAAAAGGGGATGACGAGATTCGCGACCTGTCCCGGGCTTTCAACCAGATGACGGTAGATCTCAAAGAGGTTACCGCATCGAAGGCAGAGCTTGAACGGGAGGTCGCCGAACGCAAAAAAGCTGAGGAGGAGGTCGGGGAGCGAAACGAGGAACTGATTGCCATCAATGAGGAGCTCACAAAAGCGGGAGAGATGGTAAGAAAATCCGAAGAGCGGTACCGGAACCTGTTTAATAGTATGACTGAGGGGTTCGCCCTCCACGAAATCGTCTGCGATGCTGACAACGTGCCAGTGGATTACCGTTTCCTCGAGATTAACCCTGCTTTCGTAAAGCTGACTGCTCTCCCACGGGACAAGGTCGTAGGAAGACACGTAAGGGAGGTCCTTCCCGGCATTGAACCGGAATGGATTGAAACTTACGGAAAGGTCGCCCTGACCGGGACACCGGTCCGCTTTAACAACTACTCTGCGCCTATTGATCGGCACTATGAGGTGTATGCCTTCTCACCCGCCCCACGGCAGTTTGCGGTCCTCTTTTCCGATATCACGGACCGCAAACGGGCAGAGGAAGAATTGCGTCGATCATTTGAGCGCACTTCTACAATTCTCGAATCAATCAGTGATAGTTTCATTGCTGTCGATAAACACTGGCGTATTACCTACATCAACCGGCGGGCTCTTGGCTATTATAACAGGCTTCCCGGAGAAGTGCTTGGAAAGATAATCTGGGAAGTCTTCCCTGCAATTGTCGGGACACCGCTCGAGACGTTTTATTGTGAAGCCATGGTCAGTCAGGAACCGCTTACATTCTCGAATACGAGTGTTGTCGCAACCGGGAAGAATTTTGAGTTGCACGCCTATCCCATGGAGGATGGCCTGACGATTTTTGGACAGGATATCACCGAACGTAAAAGGGCAGAAGAGGCGCTTCAGGAGAGCGAAGCCATTCTGCGCAGTTTCTTTGATTCCTCCGGAGTCATGCGTGGTATCGTGGAAGTGATCGCAGAGGATGATGTGCTGCATATCACTGATAACAGCACGACTGCAGCATTTATCGGAGTATCTGCGGAAGCCATGAAAAATAAAAAAGGCTCTGAGCTGGGTGAACCGCGCGATGTCCTGCGCATGTGGGTCAGTCACTATATCGAGAGCCAGAAGACCGGAAAACCGGTGATATTCGAATACCCCGACAAGCGTGGGGACGCGGAAACCTGGCTGCATTCCACGGTAAGCTATCTTGGGACATCACCATATGGGTACCCACGTTTTGCCTACGTTGTTCTTGATATAAGTGAACGCAAACGGACGGAGGACAATCTGCGCGAGGCGCAGATGAGGACTGCCACGATCCTGGAAGCTATCGCCGATACATTCTATTCACTGGATGACCAGTGGCGGTTCGTTATGGTCAACCCGGCTGCAGCGAAGGCTCCATTCGGGCGGCCTGCTGCCGAATTGCTTGGCAGGGTCATATGGAATATGTACCCTGGTTTAGTGGGTACCCGCATCTACCGCCACTACCTCGATGCTGCGGAGAAGCGCTCCCTTGAGCACTATGTGGCGCAATCCCCGCTCAACATGCGATGGTATGAAGTGTTCATGCAGGGACATAAGGGAGGGGTCGATGTTTACATGCGTGACATCACCGAACGAAGGCAGGTGGAGGAGGCGCTGCGGGAAAGCGAGGAGAAATACCGCAATATTGTTGAGACCGCCAACGAAGGTATAATCATCGTCGATGCAGAATCCGTGATTATCTATGTTAATAATAAATTTTCAGATATGCTCGGGCACATTCAAAATGATTTGATTGGCACGAGCTCAATTGCCCTTTTTGATAAAGAATATGTTGCCTTGGCGTTAGCAGAAAGTGAACAAAGACGGCAGCGAGGCGTTAAAGCCAGTTATGAGTCTAAATTCATCCGTAGAGACGGCTCATCGTTTTGGGCGGTTGTGAACTCTTCACCGCTGCTTGATAATGAAGGGAAATTCGTTGGCTCCCTGGGAATGGTCACAGACATTACCGAACGCAGGCAGGCCGAACAAAAGATTGAGAGCCTGCTTTCTGAAGTCCGGGAAGAAAAAGACCGGTTATCAGCGCTCATCAACAGTATCAGCGACGAAATCTGGTATGCGGATAACGAGAAGAAATTCACCCTCGCAAATCCTTCTGCTCTTCTGGAATTCAGATTGCACCATGGGGATGATATTGATATTGAAAACCTGGCCGGGAATCTGGACGTACTCCGCCCGGATGGCACCCCCCGCCCGGTCGAGGAAGCCCCTCCGTTGCGGGCCCTTGGCGGGGAGATCGTACGGAACCAGGAAGAAATTATCAGGACCCCGGGTCATGGGGAATTGAGATATCGGCAGGTAAGTTCAACCCCTGTCCGCGATGATAAAGGTATCATTATCGGGTCAGTTTCGGTTGTCCGGGATATCACCGAGCTTAAGCGGACCGAAGAGAAACTGCGGGATACGAGCCGGTATCTCGAGAACCTTCTCGATTATGCGAATGCCCCGATAATCGTGTGGGACCCTGATTTTAAGATCACCCGGTTCAACCATGCATTTGAACGGCTGACCGGCAGGAGAGCATCGGATGTCATCGGGCAGCATCTCGAAATCCTTTTCCCGGAAAAATACGCCGGCACTGCGATGGATATCATCAGGAGGACCACCCGTGGTGAACGGCTGGAAGTCGTGGAGATCCCCATCCTCCATGTGAATGGAACGGTCCGGACGGTTCTCTGGAACTCCGCAACCCTGTTTGAGGCTGACGGCAAAACGGTCCTGTCGACTATTGCACAGGGAAGTGATATCACCGAACGCAAGAGAGCAGAGGAAGAACTGCTCCGCAGGAATGAAGATCTCAACGCTGCGTACGAAGAGATTACGTCGACCCAGGAAGAACTGCAGCAGTCCAATGATGAGCTTGTCAAGTCAGAACAGGAATTGCGGAAAACAAGCCAGTATCTTGAAAACCTGATCGATTATGCAAACGCCCCGATTGTTGTCTGGGACCCGCATTTCGTGATCACCCGGTTTAACCGTGCATTTGAAGAATTGACGGGCAGGACTGCGAGGGAGATCATCGGACAGCGCCTCGAGGTGCTCTTCCCTCAACAATACCTTGATGCTTCGATGGCTATTATCAGGAAGACCATGAAGGGGGAGCGGCTTAAAGTCGTTGAAATTCCCATCCTTAATCGCAGAGGAGAGATCAGGATTGTCCTCTGGAATTCCGCGACCCTTTTTGAAGCTGATGGTACCACCGTCCAGTCGACCATTGCCCAGGGCAATGATATCACCGAACGCAAGATAACAGAAGCTGAACTTGAAGAGAGAAACGAGGAACTCAATAGTGCAATTGAAGAACTTACCCGGCAGGGGCATGAGCTGAATGAAGCCCTGAATGAAAAGGAAGTCCTGCTCAGTGAGGTCCATCACCGGGTTAAAAATAACCTTACCGCATTCATTTCGCTGCTCTCTCTCGAAAGTTCTTACGACGATACTCCTGCCGGACTCGCACTGAAAAAAGATCTCCAGAACCGGGCACGGAGCATGGCGCTCATCCATGAAACCCTGTACAGGACAAAGAAATATTCACGGGTTAACATGGATGTATACCTATCCACCCTCGTCGGACAGGTGGTCAATTCCTATGAATCGGGAAAATCCATACAAACTGGTGTGGAAACCCATGGTATAACCCTCGATCTTTCACGGGCGACACCCGGCGGTCTGATCATCAACGAGCTTCTGACCAATTCCCTCAAATATGCGTTCCCGCCTTCGTTTGACTGCGAGAAGATCCGGGGGGCACCCTGCATGATAACGGTGAGCCTCATCGAAGACGATGGTTCCTATATCCTGACAGTCAGGGACAATGGCATCGGGCTGCCCCGGAATTTCGATATAGCGAGCACAAAAACACTGGGTCTTAAGCTTGTCAACTTCCTTGCAAAGCACCAGCTCAGGGCATCTGTCGAGGTCCATTCATATAATGGTGCGGAATTCCGGTTCAGGTTCCAGGATAAAGTATAGATTCCACAGCAATGCGTAATCCGCGGAACAATCAGAGGAAGGGAGTGCCTGTATCCCGTCCGCCATCTGCGCTTGTTAAAGCATGTATTCCCTTCATACAGTCAGGATGAGACGGTTGTGGATGAAGTGGATTATAGGGTCTTAGTTGACCAGTAATCCGGGGGGATCTGGATAAGGGACGGTTTTCCCTGTGGTAATCCTCGCCTCTCGCGGATCAATCATACCGGACGGCTTTTACATCAGGCACGGGAGATCCCGATTGTCATGCTGACCGTCCCGGTTGCCCCTTCAATCTCCCAGTCCCTTACCATGTCATGGGGTTTCAGGGTGTCTCCTGCTTTGAGGAAGGAAAACCGGACCTCATTGTCATGTCCTGCAGCTAAAACCTCTCCGGCGATGGCAGATACACTGTTCTTGCTGAGAAGATCGTACACTCTTGCATCCTTAACCAGCACATCTGCCGATATAAATTCGCTGACAACGAGATCCAGTTGTTTTCGCATCTCCTGGATCCTGCGGATGACCTCACGCTCATACCCCTCCGTTTCGAGGTCGTCATCGAGCCTGACATCTACATAAACGGTTGCATCCTGCATGGGGGCAGCGAAGATGTCAGCCGGTAGTTTTTCGGTGAAGGTCACATGTTCTGCCCCGATTTCGAAGGTCTCGTTGCCGGCACCGAGTCTGACGGTCCGCCCGGCTTCTGTCTCCACTTTGAGGAAGTTCCCATCAGCGGCATCGATGAGCCCCTTTACCTTAAAGGAGTTCTTGCCAAACCCCTTCCCGAGCGCCTTCATCACCGGCTCTGCATGCCATCCGATCCGGTCCCACCCTCCGGTAATGACGGAGACCTTGCGGGCATTGGCCCTGTCCATGCAGACGGCATTCAGCCGTTCAATCGCGCCTTTCACCGTTTCCGAGCTGGTAACAACGACCACTTCGGAAACCGGCCAGCGGAGTTTCCGCCTGCCCGCCTGTCGGGCATTGGCACATGCATCATCAAACGATCTGACGATATTAACAGCCTGTTCCAGAGATGTCTCGACCAGCGAGGAATCGCCGGCATCCCAGTCCAGCAGGTGAATGCTAGCCGGATCATTCCCGCACCTGAGGTTCTGGTAGATCTCTTCGGTGAGATGCGGGCAGAACGGGGCAAGCAGCGACGTAAGCCGGCGCATGACATAATATATTGTCTCGTAGGCAAACACCTTCTGTTCCGACTCTCCCTCAAGCCACATCCGCGGGCGGACGAGCTGGACGTACCAGCGTGAGAGATCTTCTAAAATGAAGGTCACCAGTTCACGGGTTGCACGGTGGAGCTGGCATCCTTTCAATGCTGTGTCGACCGTGGCAGCGACCGAATTGATGCGGGAAATGATGAAACGATCCTCGTCCGGCATACGACCGATATGCGTCCTGACGTACGAATCGTCCCATACCCCCCCCTTGTTCGACGGTTCGAATGCATCGAGTCTCATGTAGGGCAGGGGGAAGCGGTACACGTTCCAGAGGATATTTACCGCACGGTTGATGGTGCCCACGCCCTCCCAGTTAAACTTCAGGTCATCCCAGGGAGCCGATGAGGAGAGCACGTACAACCGCAGAACATCGACACCAACTTTTGCGATGACCTCTTCGGGTGTAACCACATTGCCAAAGCTTTTTGACATCTTCTTGCCCTCAGCATCGAGGGCAAAGCCGTGCATGCAGACACTCTTATACGGTGCCCTGCCAAACGCGATCGTGCTTGCACCCAGCTGCGAATAGAACCAGCCCCGGGTCTGGTCCTGGCCTTCGGTAATGAAATCTGCCGGCCAGAGCTTCTCAAAATCATCAGTTTTTCCCGGAAAACCAAGGGTTGCCCAGGATGCAACTGCAGAATCGAACCAGACATCGAATATATCCTCTACCCTCTTCATCGTACCGCCGCAGCTGCAGGGGATTTTTACTTCATCCACCCAGGGACGGTGAGGGTCTTTGATAGGTTCGCCGCTTGCCTCTTCCAGTTCCCTGAGCGTGCCGATAACCCGGTACCGGTCGCACTTCGGACATACCCAGACAGGGATCGGAATTCCCCAGTAGCGCTGGCGCGAAATGCACCAGTCGCGGGCTTCTTTGATCCAGTCATAGAATCGTGCGCTGCCTGCCCATTCGGGATACCAGGTGACGTCTGCGACCTCCGACAACATCAGGTCACGCATCTCGGAGGCTTTCAGGAACCATTGCGATGTTGCCCGGAAAATGATCGGGGTTTTACAGCGCCAGCAGTGCCCGTAGCGGTGGATGACGGCCTCCTGTGCGAGCAGGTGACTGCCGAGCGCGACAAGGACATTCTCGTTCGAATCCCGCACGTACTGGCCGGCAAATTCTCCCCCCTCTTCTTTGAACCTTCCGGCACCATCGACAGGACAGAAAATCGGGAGGCCCTCTTTCATCCCGAGCACATAGTCATCCCAGCCATGGCCTGGAGCGATATGCACGATGCCGGAATTTTCAAGCAGGACGAAATCAGCAGATACGACCTTATGGTTAATCTCGCGCTGGGCCGGCACATGCCGGTGGAGGGGCGAATCGTATACCCAGCCCTTGAGATCGGACCCTTTCTTCTTTTCAAGTACGGTAAAGTTCTTGAAACGCCCCTTTTTCAGTACAGATGTGACAAGAGGCTCTGCAATCCAGAAACACTCCGTTTTATCATCTTTCACTGCCGAGACCTTCGCGTACTCAATCGTGTCTGAAACTGCGACAGCGACGTTTGCGGGCAGGGTCCAGGGTGTCGTTGTCCAGATAATAAGATATTCATCCTGTTTTCCGGTGAGGGGGAACTTGACAAAGACTGAAGGATCTTTTTCGTCCCAGTATTCAACTTCCGCATCAGCAATCGCGGTTTCGCATCTCGGGCACCAGTTCACTACCCGGTGTCCCCGTTCGAGCATTCCTTTTTCTTCTGCACGTGCTAGTGTCCACCATGCCGCTTCGATATATTCAGGTTTGACGGTCTGGTACGCGTTTTTAAAGTCAAGCCAGACACCAAGACTGGCAAACTGGTCATCCATGAGCAGTTTGTTGTTGACGGCAAACTCCCGGCATTTCTCGATAAACGGCTCGATGCCAAACTTCTCGATGTCTTTTTTGGATTTGAACCCCAGTGCCTGTTCCACCTTGACTTCAATCGGCAACCCATGCATGTCGTAGCCGGCACGGTCGATGACATTTTTGCCGTTCATCCGCTGGTAGCGCAGGATGCTGTCTTTCAGGATCTTGTTCCACGCGGTCCCGAGGTGGATGGTCCCTGTGGTATACGGTGGGCCGTCAACAAAAAAGAATGGTTTCCCGGCACTGCGCCGATCTTTTACTGACTTGTATGTGTCATGGGTGCGCCAGAATTCCTGCACCTCACGCTCGATCAACTGCGCATTGAAGTTGGCGGTGACTTCCTTCACAAAACCCCTCTTGAATATCTATTGGACGCGAAAATGTGCGTAAAGAAATGTTGGTGCCGGAGGACAAAGTAGTTTTTCTCCTCAATTGTGCAGATCTGGTAGTCAGCTTCCGTAAAAAATCAGCTCAACATCTAAAATCGTAAGCCATATATGCGTCACTTTTATAGTACACATCATGAAGATCTGTTACTATGCATTTGTTTTCGTCGGACTTGTATTTCTGGCGTCATGTATCTCCGGCTGTGTCACACCCCAATCGACCAGCGGTAGTCCCCAGCTTCCGGTCGAGTCAACCTATACGCTGGCGAAAACTACCAATCCGCCGTTCACGGGAAGTCCGGGTGCAACGGCCACCGTGGGCGGAATTGTCGACACGACCATCAACATCCACTTCAATGATTATGACTGCCTTGATATCCAGGAAAGACTTGGCGTGGTGTATCTCAATGCCGGTGAAAAGTATAGTATCCGGGTATCCCCGCCCGGCAATCCGGTCAATGTCAATCTCCTGCTTCTGGATGTCGGCGACAAGGAAAGGATCCAGGTTGTTAAGCCGGAATGGAACACGGTTACCAAAACCTGGGATTACGCGGGCATTGTGCCCCTGGTCCAGTTCAATGATGTCTCCGTAACGGCAGAAAAGACCGTCACGATAAAGAACCAGGGCAAGTATTACCTCTGTGCAGATGACCGGAAGGAGTCGGGAATAAATGACGCTATTATCAGGGTACCGGTAAGAGTATCCCGGTTATGGTAATGGTACAGGAAAAACGGATTCGGAAATGATTTCCCTGACAAGCGAAACGTTCTTGGAGGTTCCAGACGGCAGCCGATGGCTTCCTCCGGATGCGTTAATTTCGGATAAGATAATACAAACCTGTTGCTTGAAGTGATGGGAATTGTGAGGGGAAAGAGACTCTCCCCTTTGTCATCGTACCTGTTCCTTGTATTTATCGAAATAAACGGAATCTTCCGGAGTTAAAAAATTCATCCCTTTCTTTGATCAGCTTGTGACGAGTGCGTGGCCGACAGATGTGGTGCGCCGTCACCCTGTCTGATACAAACGCAAACAGGGTCTGTTTGTGGGAAAGTAATTCAATGGGCACGAATAAAAGACGGGGACAAATTGGATAAACATCAGGATGATTGTCAGCAATGACAGATCATCCACATCTCACAGCTGGTCAGGAGATCTCCCTTGTTCAGGAATGGTCCGACCCTGGATACAAGCAGAGATCACCGGGATATCCGGAGAATTACAGGCCCAAGTCGGAGAGTCCGGGGTGATTTTCCGGGCGGGGTCCCAGCGGCCAGTGATACTTCCGGTCTGCCTCCTTGATCGGTAGATCGTTGATGCTGGCAAACCGCCGCTGCATCTGGCCGTTCGGGGCAAACTCCCAGTTCTCGTTGCCATAAGAGCGGAACCAGTTGCCGGCATCGTCGTGCCACTCGTACGCGAAGCGGACTGCGATGCGGTTGTCGGTGTACGCCCAGACTTCTTTTATCAGCCGGTAGTCGAGCTCTTTTGCCCACTTCCGTCGCAGGAATGCAATAATCTCCTGGCGGCCATGGACGAACTCGGCCCGGTTGCGCCAGAAACTGTCGGGCGTATAGACAAGCGATACCTTCTCGGGATCGCGTGAGTTCCATCCGTTTTCAGCCATGCGGACTTTCTGAGCCGCCGTCTCCCTGGTGAACGGTGGCAAGGGTGGCTTGTTTTCTTCTGCCATGAATCGTTCATATTCTCTCCCCATTG
>Ga0209706_10002534_pt1 | contig 10123 bp, 7 predicted proteins | sample PPLLaktember2015_6_FD_187263 | JGI IMG/M metagenome (GOLD analysis project Ga0209706, IMG submission 187263) | Freshwater sediment microbial communities from Prairie Pothole Lake near Jamestown, North Dakota, USA - PPLs Lake P8 Core (1) Depth... | ecosystem: Environmental > Aquatic > Freshwater...
AAACGCTTGGCATCCTCGACCGGATCCTCGCCGATCACCGTGCCGTCTTCGATCACGCAGCCCTTGTCGATGATGGCGCGGCTGATGCGGCAATGGCTGCCGATGCTGACCTTGGGCAGGATCACGCTGTCCTTGATCAGGCTGTAGTTTTCCACCGTGGTGGCAAAGAACAGCACCGAACGCTTGACCCGCGCCCCCGACAGGATGCAGCCGCCGGCGATCAGCGAATCGATCGCCTCGCCGCGCCGGCCCTCGTCGTCGAGGATGAACTTGGCGGGCGGATACTGCGGCTGGTAGGTCCAGATCGGCCAGTCGCGGTTGTACAGGTTGAGTTCGGGTTCCACCGAACACAGCTCCATGTTGGTCTGCCAGTAGGAATGCAGCGTGCCGACGTCGCGCCAGTAGGCAGGCAGGCCCTTGTCGTTGCGGAAGGGGTAGGCCATGGCGCGCGCACCGTGCACGCTGGCGGGGATGATGTCCTTGCCGAAATCGTGCGAGGAGCTATCCGTCTGCGCATCTTCCACCAGCATGCGGTAGAGATACTCGGTGGAAAATATGTAGATCCCCATCGAGGCCAGCGCCACCCCGGGCTTGCCGGGAATGCAGTCAGGCTGGGCCGGCTTTTCGGTGAAGCGGGTGATGCGCATGTTCTCGTCGACCGACATCACGCCGAAGCCGGTGGCCTCGGCCGCCGACACCTCGATGCTGCCCACCGTGACATCGGCGCCGGTCCGCACGTGGTGCAGCAGCATCTCCGAGTAGTCCATGGTGTAGACGTGATCGCCGCCCAGCACCAGCACGTAGGCCGGATGGTGGCGCTGGACGATGTCGATGTTCTGGAACAGCGCGTCGGCGGTGCCCTGGTACCACTCCTTCTTGTGGGTGCGCTGCTGTGCCGGCAGGATTTCCACGAACTCGCCGATCTCGGCGCGCATGAATCCCCATGCGCGCTGCAGGTGGCGGATCAGCGAATGCGACTTGTACTGGGTCAGCACGCCGATGCGGCGAATGCCCGAATTGACGCAGTTGGACAGCGGAAAGTCGATGATCCGGTACTTGCCGCCGATCGGCACGGCGGGCTTGGCGCGCCACGCCGTCAGGTCCTTCAGCCGCGAGCCCTCGCCGCCCGCCAGGATCAGTGCCAGGGTCCGGCGCGTCAGCTCGGTCACCATTTTCGGCTCGGTGTAATAGCGGTAGAGCCGCGCCTGTTCTTCCTTGGAAATCGTCATGTCCCGCTCCAGATTGCTGCTGTCTTGTAATGAATAGGGCTTCGGGTGTTCGTTCAATGCGGCGCGAATGCGGTCGCGATCGCGCCCAGCACGCCCAGCCGCCTGTTGATGACCAGGAAAATCGGGATGCGCTCGACCACGCTGCGCATCCGCCCCTTGCCGGTGGCCGCCGCCATGAAGCGCGGCGACTGCATGCGCGCCTGCAGATGGGCGGCTATGCCACCGGCGATATAGAGCCCGCCGCTCGGCTTGATCAACAGCGCTACATTGCCGACCCAGGCCGCGTACAAATCGATGAACAGATCGAGCGCAGCCCCGGCAGCCGGATCGCCGCACTCGGCGCGCACTGCCAGGGCAGGGCCGTCGACCGCCTGTTCGGGCTGCGCGGTGTTCAGCTCGATGCAGCAAAAACGGTAAAGATCGTTCATCGCCAGACCCGACACCACACGCTCCCACGATACATGTCCATGCTCGGCGCGCAACCGCTCCAGCAACCGCATCTGCACGGCATTGGCCGGCGCGAAATCGATGTGGCCGCCCTCGCTGGGGTAATTGCGATAGCGGCCGCCCTCATCCGCCACCATGAAAGCCAGCCCCAGCCCGGTGCCCGCGCCGGTGACGGCACGCACGCCACCCGGCTCGGCCGGCTGCGGGTTGAGCTCGACGACATCGGCCGCCGTCAGCGTCGCCACGCCGGCGGCGGCGGCCTGGAAATCGTTGATGAACCGAACCTCAGCGAGGCCGAGGCTGGCACGCATGTCGGCCGCATCGAGCACCCAGTCCAGATTGGTCAGCGCGGCATGCTGCGCGTGCAAGGGCCCCGGCAATGCCAGCAACAGGGAATCCGGGGGAAACGGCAGTCTGGAATCGGCAATGAACTGGCGTATCAGGTCATCCGCCGTTGCAAAGGCCGCACTCGGATATTCGCATTCGAAACGCAACTGCCGGGTACTGTCGGTCTCGCCTGCAACCCATGCCAGACGGCACTTTGTTCCACCGATATCTCCTGCAATCAACTCCATTTTTTAACTATAGGCCAGTTGGGCGATGGCTCATGCGCCGGTAGTAGTTGATAAGCGCATTGGTCGAGGCGTCATGGCCAACCACGGTCGCGTCGGCATGCAGTTCGGGCAGGATGCGGCTGGCGAGCTGCTTGCCGAGTTCCACGCCCCACTGGTCGTAGGAGTTCAGGTTCCAGAGCACGCCCTGCACAAAAATCTTGTGCTCATACAGCGCGATCAGCATGCCGAGCGCGTGCGGCGTGAGTTTCTGCAGCAGGATCGCATTGCTCGGATGGTTGCCGTCGAACACCTTGTGCGAGACGAACTGGCCGGTCCGCGCCGAGCCCCCTTCAAGCGAGCCCATTTCACGCTGGGTCTCCTCGCGCGTGCGGCCGCGCATCAGCGCCTCGGTCTGCGCCAGGAAGTTGGCGACCAGAATGTCATGGTGCTCCTGCAGCTCGGTGGGCGGTTCGACCGAGACGATGAAGTCGGCCGGGATCATCCTGGTGCCCTGATGCAGCAGCTGATAGAAGGCGTGCTGGCCGTTGATGCCGGTGGCGCCCCAGACGATGGCGCCGGTGGCATAGTCCACCGCCTTGCCGTCACGGTCCACCGACTTGCCGTTGCTCTCCATGTCGGCCTGCTGCAGATAGGCGGGCAGGCTGCGCAGGTAGTGGTCGTAGGGCAGGATGGCGTGCGACTCGGCGCCGAAGAAGTTGTTGTACCAGACCCCCAGCAGGGCAAGGATTACCGGCATGTTCTGCGCCAGCGGCGCGTGACGGAAGTGGGTGTCCATTTCCTGCGCGCCTTCCAGCAACTCAATGAAGCGCTCCACCCCCACCGCCAGCACGATCGACAGGCCGATCGCCGACCACAGCGAATAGCGACCCCCCACCCAGTCCCAGAATTCGAACATGTTGGCCGGATCGATGCCGAAGGCGGCAACCGCCTCGCGGTTGGTCGACACCGCCACGAAATGCTGCGCGATATGCCTTTCAGCCTGCGACTGCGCCAGAAACCACGCGCGCGCAGTGTGCGCATTGGTCATCGTTTCCTGCGTGGTGAAGGTCTTGGACGACACGATGAACAGCGTCGTCTCCGGATTCAGCGCTTCCAGCGCCTCCTTCACGTGGGCGCCGTCGATGTTGGAAATGAAATGCACCTTCAGGCGCGGGTGGCGATACGGCTTCAGTGCCTGCACCACCATCTGCGGCCCGAGATCGGACCCGCCGATGCCGATGTTCACCACGTCGGTGATGCGCTCCCCGCTATAGCCGCGCCACTCGCCGCTGCGCACCTTTTCCGCAAAGGACCCCATGCGCGCGATCACCGCGTTCACCTTCGGCATCACGTCCTCGCCATCGACGATGAGCGGGTGATTGCTGCGGTTGCGCAGGGCCACGTGGAGCACCGCACGGTTTTCCGTATTGTTGATTTTCTCGCCGCCGAACATGCGCTCGCGCCAGCCCGCCACGTCGGCTTCTTCGGCCAGCCGCACCAGCAGGCTCATGGTTTCTTCGGTGATGCGGTTTTTCGAGTAATCCAGCAGCAGATCGCCCACCTGCATCGAAAAAAGCTCGAATCGTTGCGGATCAGACGCAAACAGGTCGCGCATATGAACCGCCGCCATCGCGGCCTGATGCGCCTTCAGCTGCCGACATGCCGGGCGATGCAAGGGAGCCGGCAGGTCATTTTGGTTCTCCTGCGCAAATACCGACGAAGCCATGCCGTGTTTCTCCTGATTATCCGGAAAGTGCTGCGCCACCCAGACCGGCGCGGAATTCGGGGCCACTCGCTGTTCTTCAAGCAACGGCTATGCCATTGACGCAAAAACGCGTCATCCCTTCATTAACAATAGGAAAAAACGGTGATGGGTTGATGACGGACCCGAACGACGCCCCAAAATCGTCCCCTCGATCCGGAGAACGAAAAAACAGGGGCAGCAGCGCACCCAAATGGTGCTTTTGGCATGCGGCCATCATACATCCCGAATTGGTACGCAATTTGCAGCCACTCTGACAGGAGGGATCAACACGGTCTTCCCTTCCAGAAATGACAAAGCAACTCGTTGTTTTGACTGGAACTTGAATTTGGGCCTCGCTGCCGGCCTGTTAAACGTTCGGCAGTGGCTGGCGAAAACTCATAGAGGAGCACGATATGCATGTCTTGATCACGGGCGGCGCAGGGTTCATCGGATCGCATCTGGCTGAACGCCATCTGGCGAACGGCGATCAGGTTTACGTGGTGGACAATCTGAGCGCCGGCTCGCTCTCGAACATCGACCCCTTTCGCGGCCATCCCGCCTTCCGCTTTGCCGAGGCCGACCTCCTGCATTGGAACGGCCTCGACAAGGCCGTTGCCTGGGCCGACCGCATCTACCACATGGCCGCCGTCGTCGGCGTGACAAAGGTGCTGGAAGACCCGGTGGCCGCGATGGCGACCAACATGAGCGGCACCGAACGGATCCTGCGCGCCATCCAACAGGGCGGCTGGAATCCGCAGGTGATCATTGCCTCGACCTCGGAGGTGTACGGCTTCAACCCAAAGGAAAGCTTCGCCGAGACCGACCACATCGTGCTGCCATCCGCAGGACGCCTGCGCTGGGTCAATGCGGTGACCAAGCTGGCGGACGAGTTTCTCGCCTTGTCCTATGCGCGCGAATACGGCCTCAACATCGTAGTGGCACGCCTGTTCAACACCATCGGCCCCAACCAGGTCGGGCATTACGGGATGGTGGTGCCGAGCTTCGTCAGACAGGCGGTCAATAACGAGCCCCTCACCGTCTACGGCGAAGGTCGGCAGACGCGCTCCTTCTGCGATGTGCGCGACACCGTGCTGGCGCTGGAGCTGCTTGCCAGCTGTCCGGAAGCCCGGGGCGAGGTGGTGAACGTCGGCAACGACCAGGAAATCTCGATTCGCGACCTGGCCGCGCTGATCGTGAACCGCGCCCATAGCCGCTCGCCCTTGCAATTCATCTCCATCAAGGATGCCTACGGCGAGGAATACGACACCACCGCCCACCGGCGTCCCGAACTCAACAAGTTGCGCGCCCTGACCGGCTTTGCGCCGAAGTGGCGCCTGAGCGAAACACTGGATGACCTGGTCGACAGGGCACGTGCGAAGAACCTGCGTGTCGCCTGAGCATCGCAAGGCTACAGCAGCCTGTTTCGTTATTAGGGCACCGTCGGCATGGCGTCCATGCAAAAGCGCAACCGGTTCTGTCAAGGAAGCGAAACCGCTCACGGCGGCCATCAAAAACCGGCGCGGGGGCTTTCCTTAAACTGGTGCCGGGAGGGGGACTCGAACCCCCACACTGTTACCAGCGGCGGATTTTGAATCCGCTGCGTCTACCGATTCCGCCATCCCGGCAAGGAGCCGGACGCGAACGCGGCCGGCGACAGAAGCCGCGCATTATCGCCGAATCGGACAGCCTGCCGCAAGGCGGCGGCTATAATCGCGCCCCATGCGTGTAGCCGATTTCGACTTCGAACTCCCCCCCGAACTGATTGCGCAGTTTCCGCCCGCGGTGCGCGGTGGCAGCCGGCTGCTGCACGTCGAGGCGACCGGTACGCTGCATGACCGCTGGTTCAGTGACCTGCCGACGCTGCTGCGTCCGGACGACCTGCTGGTGATGAACGACACGCGGGTGATCAAGGCGCGACTGTTCGGCAGCAAGGATTCCGGCGGCAAGGTCGAGCTGCTGGTGGAGCGGGTCACCGGCGAATTCGAGGCGCTGGCCTTCATCCGCGCGAGCCATGCACCCAAGCCGGGTTCGCGCATACACCTGTCTGACGATGTGACGGTCGATGTGCTGGCGCGGCAGGATGACCTGACGCAGCTGCGCTTCCCGCACCCGGTGCTGGACGTGCTGGACCGGCTCGGCCAACTGCCGCTGCCACCCTACATTTCGCACGCGCCGACGGCGGACGACGAGGCACGCTACCAGACCGTGTACGCCAACGAGCCCGGCGCGGTGGCGGCGCCGACCGCCGGCCTGCATTTCGACGATGCGATGCTGGGCGCACTGCGCGCACAGGGCACCCGCACGGCGCAGGTGACGCTGCACGTGGGTGCCGGCACCTTCCAGCCGGTGCGGGCGGAAACGATTGCAGAACACAGGATGCACAGCGAGCGCTACACGATTCCGCAGGCGACCGTCGACGCCATCCGCGAGACACGCGCCCGAGGCGGCCGCGTGGTGGCGGTGGGCACCACCAGCCTGCGCGCGCTGGAGGCGTCGGCGCAGCCGGGGAAACTGCACCCTGGCTCCGGCGAGACCGACATCTTCATCACGCCCGGCTACCGCTTCCGGGTGGTCGACGCCCTCATCACCAACTTCCATTTGCCCAGGTCCACGCTCCTGATGCTGGTCTCAGCGTTTGCCGGCGCGGACACCATCCGCGCCGCCTACGCCCACGCCATTGCCGAGCGCTATCGCTTCTTCAGCTATGGCGATGCGATGCTTCTAGAGAAATGCCCAACCGCATGAAATTTGACCTCCTCACCACCGATGGCGGCGCGCGGCGCGGCCAGCTCCACCTTGCGCACGGCACTGTGCAGACGCCGGTGTTCATGCCGGTCGGTACCTACGGCACGGTGAAGGCGATGGCGCCCTACGAACTCATCGAAACCGGCTTCGAGATGGTGCTGTCCAACACCTTCCACCTGTGGCTGCGCCCGGGGCTGGAGGTGATTGAAAAGTTTGGCGGCCTGCATCGCTTCATGGGCTGGGACAGGCCCATCCTCACCGATTCGGGCGGCTTCCAGGTGTTCAGCCTGGGCAAGCTCAGGAAGATCACCGAGGAAGGCGTGAAGTTCGCCTCGCCGATCAACGGCGACAAGCTGTTCCTCACCCCCGAAATCTCGATGCAGATCCAGCACACGCTCAATTCCGACATCGTGATGATCTTCGACGAATGCACGCCCTACCCTTCCACCGAGCGCGAAGCCGCCGATTCGATGCGGATGAGCCTGCGCTGGGCCGAGCGCTCGAAGGCGGCGCATGCCGGCAATCCCAACGCGCTGTACGGCATCGTGCAGGGCGGCATGTTCGAGACGCTGCGCGACGAGTCGGCGCGCGATCTGATTGCCATGGATTTCGACGGCTACGCCATCGGCGGCCTCTCGGTCGGCGAGCCGAAGGAGGACATGAAGCGCATCCTCGCCCACACCGCGCCGCAGCTGCCGGCCGACAAGCCGCGCTATCTGATGGGCGTCGGCACGCCGTCCGACCTGGTCGCGGCTGTCGCCCAGGGGATCGACCAGTTCGACTGCGTGCTGCCGACGCGCAACGCGCGCCACGGCATCCTGTTCACCCGGCGCGGCGAGATGCGCATCCGCAACGCGCGCTGGAAAACCGACACCGCACCGATCGACGACGAATGCACCTGCCACACCTGCACCCATTTCAGCCGCGCCTACGTGCACCACCTGATCCGCGCCAACGAGATATTGGGCGCGCGGCTCGCCACCCTCCACAACCTGCATTACTACCACCGCCTGATGGCCGGCATGCGCGCCGCGATCGAGGGCCATCGCTTTGCCGACTTTGCAGCCGGGTTTCACGAGATGCAAACGCTCGGATGGTAGAATCGCGGGGTTTAATTGACCAAGTCTGATTCGGAGCCCTACCCATGATTTCACTTGCGCACGCGCAATCCGCCGCAGCAGCCACTCCCGGCATCACCGATTTTCTGCCGCTGATCATCATTTTCATCCTGTTCTGGTTCATGCTCATCCGCCCGCAGATGAAGCGCGCCAAGGAGCAGAAGCGGATGCTGTCCGAACTGGCCAAAGGCGACGAGGTCGTCACCGCCAGCGGCCAGGTCGGCAAGGTCGCCAAAATCGGCGAGCAGTTCGTGTCGCTGGAAATCGCCGACGGCGTGATCACGCACGTACAAAAGCAGTCGATCCAGACCCTGCTGCCGAAGGGCACGATCAAAGGCCTATAGCAGAGGAGATAGGATCCAGGGGCCAGGATCCAGGGGCATGCGTCCCACCCTTAACCCCAGGTCAACCGTTGGTCCCTATTTCCTAGCCCCTAATTCCTAGCCCCTAAAAAAATGAACCGCTTCCCGCTCTGGAAATACATCCTCATCGGCTTCACGCTGGTGGTCGCCTTCCTCTACACCCTGCCCAACTTTTTCGGCGAATTGCCTGCAGTTCAGGTGTCGCCGGTGCGTACCACCGAAAAGGTCGACACTGCCCTGCTGGGAAAGGTGGAATCGCTGCTGAAGGCGTCCAACATCGCCACCAGCGGGGTGGAACTGGCAGGCAACAGCATCAAGACGCGCTTTGCCAGCACCGACGTGCAGATCAAGGCCAAGGACGTGCTGCAGAACGGACTGGGCGAGCGCTACACGGTGGCGCTGAACCTGGTGTCGGCCTCGCCGGCCTGGCTGTCCTCCATCAGCGCACTGCCGATGTACCTCGGCCTGGACTTGCGCGGCGGCGTGCACTTCCTGCTCGAAGTCGACATGAAAGCGGCCCTGGAAAAGGCGGCCATCCGCTACCAGAACGATTTCCGCACCGAGTTGCGCAGCGACAAGATCCGCTACGGCCGCATCACCCGCGAAGGCAATACGGTCACCGTGCATTTCGCCACCCGCGACCAGCGCGACGCCGCGATCAACACGCTGGGCACGACATTCACCGAGCTGGCGCTCACCCCCGAAGATCTGGCCGAAGGCTTTACCCTGACCGCGCGCCTGAAGCCGGAAACCGAAACCAAGGTGCAGGAATTCGCCCTGCAACAGAACATCACCACCTTGCGCAACCGCGTCAACGAGCTCGGCGTGGCCGAACCGGTGATCCAGCAACAGGGCGCCAGCCGCGTCGTGGTGCAGTTGCCCGGCGTGCAGGACACGGCCAAGGCCAAGGACATCCTCGGCCGCACCGCCACCCTGGAAATCCGCATGGTCGACGAACTGGCCGATCCGCTGGCGCTGGCGCAGGGCCAGGTGCCGTTCGGCGCCGAGGTGGTGAGCAGCCGCGAGGGCGGACTGATCGCGGTGAAAAAGGACGTGGTGCTGACCGGAGACTCGATCACCGATGCCTCGCCGGGCTTCGACAACACCAGCGGCCAGGCCGCGGTCCACATCAACCTGGACGGCAAGGGGGCACGCATCTTCAAGGACGTGACGCGCGAGAACGTCAACAAGCGCATGGCCATCCTGCTGATCGAGAAAGGCGTTGCCGAAGCCATCACCGCGCCGGTCATCCGCGAGGAAATCGGCGGCGGCCGGGTGCAGATCACCGGCATGGAAACCGCGCAGGAAGCCTCCGACGTGGCGCTGCTGCTGCGCGCCGGCGCCCTCGCCGCGCCGATGCAGATTGTCGAGGAACGCACCGTCGGCCCCAGCATGGGCGCCGAAAACATCGAAAAGGGCTTCCACTCCAACCTCTGGGGCTTTCTCGCCGTCACGCTGTTCATGGTGATCTACTACCGCGTTTTCGGACTGTTCTCGTCGATCGCGCTCGCCATCAACGGCTTCTTCCTGATTGCGCTGCTTTCCATGATGCAGGCCACGCTCACCCTGCCCGGCATGGCGGCGATCGCGCTCACGCTCGGCATGGCGATCGACGCCAACGTGCTGATCAACGAGCGCATCCGGGAAGAATTGCGCAGCGGCTCAACCCCGCAGGCCGCCATCCACGCCGGCTACGACCGCGCCTGGGGCACCATTCTGGACTCCAACCTCACCACCCTGATCGCCGGCATCGCCCTGTTCTGGCTGGGCTCCGGCCCGGTGCGCGGCTTCGCGGTGGTGCTGTGTCTGGGCATCCTCACCTCCATGTTCAGCGCCGTCACCGTGTCGCGCGCCATGGTCAACCTCAGCTACGGCCGCCAGGCGCGTCTGGCCAAAGTCTCGATCTAAGGGCACGTCATGCTGG
>Ga0209706_10002537_pt1 | contig 10116 bp, 10 predicted proteins | sample PPLLaktember2015_6_FD_187263 | JGI IMG/M metagenome (GOLD analysis project Ga0209706, IMG submission 187263) | Freshwater sediment microbial communities from Prairie Pothole Lake near Jamestown, North Dakota, USA - PPLs Lake P8 Core (1) Depth... | ecosystem: Environmental > Aquatic > Freshwater...
ATGACGAGATCGGACACTCCCTGCGGGAGGGCGGGGTTCAGCTCGATCGGCGGCTTGGCGCGGCCCTGCACGTGCTGGTACATGACCGACATGTGGTCGCCGCGATGGTAGGGCGGAGTGCCGGTCAGCATCTCGTACATGATCACGCCCAGCGAGTAGATGTCGGCCCGCTCGTCCACCTTCTTGCCGAGGATCTGTTCGGGCGCCATGTACTTCGGCGAGCCGATCACGTAACCGGTCTTGGTGAGCTGCGTGTCGCCCTGGTGCTGGGCGGCTGCGACGCCGAAGTCCACGACCTTGAGGATGCCCTCGTCGTTGATCAGCACGTTTGCGGGCTTGAGGTCGCGGTGCACGATGCCGACGGCGTGCGCGACCGCCATGCCCTTGGCGACGTCCATGCCGAGGCGCACCGCGCGGCGCAGCGCCATCGGCTTGCCGTCCTGGACTTCGCCGCCGAGCGTGTGCGACGGGAAGTACTCCATCGAAATCGCGTAGTTGCCGCGGATGTGCAGGAAGTCGTAGATGCGGATCACGTTCGGGTGCGTGATCTTGCGGCTGTAGCGCAGCTCGTGCACGAACCGCTGCATCATCTCCTCGTCGTTGGCGATGCTCGGGTTCAGGAACTTGAGGACCAGCCGCTCGTCGACGACGGTATCTTCCATCAGCAGCACGGTGCCGAAGGCGCCGCGGCCGATGCGCTCGATGTACTTGTAGCGTCCCTCGAGCATGTCGCCGGGCTTCAGCGTCGCGATGTCGAGCCGCTGCAGCGACTCGGCCTGCTTCATGATCGCGGACACGTCCGCTGTCTCCATCAGCATCGTCCGCTGCTGATCGGCGCGCGCGGCGGCGGCCGCGGGCGTCAGCGTGTGATGGCCGTCGGAAATCGAGGTGCCGCCGAAGCGCGTGTCGAGCTCGGTGAGCGCGCGCTGCGCCGCGCCGGCGAGCGACTGGTCGGTCAGCGTGGAGAACGGCAGGATCTTGGCGCGCACCGCGTCGACCGACTTGTCGTCCGCGAGGCGCGCGAGCGCCGACATGCCCTCGACGCGGATGTCGGTCTCGGACCGGTCGAGGGCGCCCATCACGCCCGTGGTGGCCACGGGGTCGCCGATCTTGCCGAGCGCGCGCACCACCGTAGGCACCGACTTCGGGTTCGTTTTCAGCATCTCCACCAGGCGCGGGACCGCCTTCCTGTTGCCCATCTCGCCGAGCGCGTCCACGGCGCGCTCGCTGACCCACCAGTCCTTGTCCTTGGTGGCCTCGATCAGGTGCACGAGCGCGCGCTCGTCCTTGGTCTGGTTCAGGATCTCGATCGCGGTGCGGCGCACTTCGTCATCCTTGTCGGAGACCAGCTCGAGGGCCGCGCTGATGACCTGCGGACCGCCGATCTTGCCGAGCGCGTCTGCCGCGCGGCTCCTCACCCACCAGTCGGCGTCGCGGATCGCTTTCAGCAGGAACTTCACCGAACTCTCGTCGCCGACGACGTTCAGCACCTCGACCGCGGCGCGCCGTGCGCCCTCGGACTCGTCCTTTAGGACCTCGACCAGGTGCCGGACGGTGTCCGGGTGCTTGCTGCGGCAAAGCAGTTCGATCGCCGGGTTCTGCACGTCGAGCTCCGAGTCGCGCAGGAGCGGCGCGACCAGTGCCGGGTCCACCTGGCCGCTGCCGTTCGAGATCGCGCGCAGTGCCGCCGAGCGCACCAGCTTGTTCGGGTCCTTCAGCGTCCGCTGCAGGGCCGCGCGGACTTTCGGCGTGTCGAAACGGGCGAGCAGCGCGATGATGTGCGTGCGAGCTATCGTGTCCTTGCCCTCGACACGCGCGACCAGTTCGTCCACGGAGGAGGCATCGACCAGCTCGCCGGCGATGCGGAACAGGGCGGCCTTTTCGTTGGGGTCCTGCTGGTAGGCCGCGTTCAGCAGGTCGCGCAGGTTGAAGCGGTTCTTCTGCGAGGCGATTACGTCGAGGACCGCGGGCTTCGAAACCGCGGGATTCTGGAGCAGCTCGAGCAGCAGGTTCGGCGAGTACGCGCGCGAGGAGGCGAGCGCCCAGGCGACGCCGGCGACGGCGCGCGGGTTTTCCTCCGCGAGCGCCTTGACGAGCAGCGGAAAGCTCTTGTTGTCGATGAGGGGCGTCAACGCCTCGACAAAAGCGATCGTTTCGCGCTTGTCCGCCGTCGCGAGCGCGTCGACGATCGGCTGTATGGCGGTCTGGCCAAGCCCCTGCAGCCTGGTCAGCGCCGCCTTCGCCTTTGCGCTGGTCGGGTCACCACTTTCCCGGACCTCGGCAATCAGGCGATCCGCCCGGTAGCCTCCAAATAAGCCCATCCAACCCCGGCTTTTATTGTGGGACGCAAACGAAAATTGCTGAACAATCAGTATGCCACAGCGCGCCGGCGGCCCGATCGCGGGGGCTTCATCGGCTACAATGCCGCCCCCCGAACTAGGATGGATCCATGGCGACGTCCTTGAACGATCGTCTCACAAGCGTGCTCGGGCGATACGTCGAACCGCACCTCGGCCTGTCGCTGACGGAGGCCGGCGCCCTCGAACCGGTAACGCAGGGGCCGAGCGGCCCCATCGTGCGCATCGTGCTCGGCTTTCCGGTCGGCGGATACGAGGCGACTCTCAGGGCCGCGCTCGATGCAGAACTTGCGGCGGCAGGCATCGATGAGCGGCCGGAATACTTCATCGAAGCGCGTATCCCGACCTTCGTGGCGGATGCCCGGCTCCGGGCGCTCCCGGAAGTCGCCAACGTCATCGCCGTCGCCTCGGGCAAGGGCGGCGTCGGCAAGTCGACGGTCGCGGTGAATCTTGCGCTCGCCCTGGCCGCTCAGGGCGCACGCACGGGCCTCCTGGATGCCGACATCTACGGGCCGAGCATGCCGCGCATGATGGGCCTGCAGGGCGTGCGCCCGACGACTGCCGACGGCAAGACGCTGGATCCGCCCCGCGGCCATGGCCTGCCGGTCATGTCGATCGGCTTCCTGGTCGACGCCGACCAGCCGATGGCCTGGCGCGGGCCGATGGTGACACAGGCCCTGACCCAGATGCTGTCCGACACCCGTTGGGGCCCGCTCGATTACCTCGTCGTGGACATGCCGCCGGGCACGGGCGACATCCAGCTCACGCTCTGCCAGCGCGTGCCGGTGTCGGGCGCGATCATCGTCACGACGCCGCAGGAGATTGCGCTGCTCGACGCGCGCAAGGGGCTGCAGATGTTCCGCAAGGTCGGCGTGCCGGTGCTCGGCATCGTCGAGAACATGGGCCTGCACCGCTGCCCGGCCTGCGGCCACGAGTCGCATGTTTTCGATGCCGGCGGCGGGCGCGCGCTGGCCGAGCGTTATGGGACGACGCTGCTCGGCGAGTTGCCGCTCGACGGCGCGATCCGCGAGCAGGCGGATTCGGGACGCCCGACGGTGGTCGCGGACCCGGCCTCGCCCGTGACCGCGGTATTCCACGCGATCGCGCGCCGCGCGGCGGGCGCGCTGGCCGCGAGCGCCATCCAGGGAGCGGTCAAGATGCCGACCATCCGGATCGAGGGAGAAACATGACGATCAAGTCGGACACGTGGATACGCCGCATTGCGGGGCAGGGCATGATCGAGCCCTTCGAGCCCGGCCAGGTGCGCACGGCCGGCGGCCGGAAGATCGTCTCCTACGGCACCTCGAGCTACGGCTACGACGTGCGCTGCGCGCCGGAATTCAAGATATTCACCAACATCAACTCGACGATCATCGACCCGAAGCACTTCGACCCGAAGAACTTCGTCGACTTTGCGGGTGACATCTGCATCATCCCGCCGAACTCGTTCGCGCTGGCGCGGACGGTCGAGTACTTCCGTATTCCGCGGAACGTGATGGTGATCTGCCTCGGCAAGAGCACGTATGCCAGGTGCGGGCTGATCGTGAACGTAACGCCCCTCGAGCCGGAGTGGGAAGGGCACGTCACGCTCGAGTTCTCGAATACGACGCCTTTGCCTGCACGCATCTACGCGAACGAGGGCGTCGCGCAGTTCCTGTTCTTCGAGTCGGACGAGGTCTGCGAAACTTCCTACAAGGACCGCGGCGGCAAGTACCAGGGCCAGAAGGGCGTCACCCTCCCGCGCACCTGAATCGTGAATCGGGGACGTTCCCCGATTCCACCAGCGCTTTGCTGGAGACGGCCGTGTAACAGAAATCGGGGAACGTCCCCGATTCACTCTCCTTTGATCCCGCGGATCAGGGTCTGGAACCCGCGCTTGCCGTCGATGAGCTGCTCGGCCTGCACGGTGACGTAGCCGAGCGTGGGCGCGTACCAGATGATCGTCTCGCGGGACGAGCCGTCGCGCGCGCTGCGATAGACGACGGTGTCGAGTTCGCCGATCGCCGTCTTGAGCTTCTCGCGACGCAGGAACGCGTAGCGGTAATGCTTGATCCGGTCCTTCTCGATCATCGCAATCACCCCTGGCGCCCGGCCTGCCCGCAGCTGCGCGAGCACGAGGGCCTGCATGGAAGCCGGGTCCTGCAGACCGGGTTCCAGGGCGATGTCAACCGGGGCATCTTCGGCCGTGCCGCGAACCCGGCCGGCAGGCCAGTCGAACTCGAGCCGCACGTCTCGGTCCGTTCGCTTGGTGCCATCGTCAAACCGGTAGCTCATGGGCCGCGAAACATCCGGAAGGAGCTCGAATTCCGAGCGCTGGCGCAGAGTGCCGGAGGCGATCATGCGCGCGAGCCCGCTCGCCACCGAGGTGGACTCGAAAGTCCAGTGCGCGCCCGCGCGCGCCAGCTCGGTGCGGCTGGTGCCGACGGCGATCCGGCCGTAACGCACGTCGTACTCGGCGACGAAGGGCGCGAGGGCAAGTTCCGGTGACGGCGCAGCCGCCGCCGTCATCGCCGCCCCGAGCGCGAGCCAGGCCGCCGCCAATACCTTCATGCATCCTCCTCCACGATCGGCGCCTGCAGCGGCTTGCCGTCGAGCCAGGCCGCCCCGTCCCGCCATGCGAGTCGTCCGGCGGCGCACCAGCCCACCGCGCGCGGATAGATAATGTGTTCCAGCCGCTGAACGCGCGCTGAAAGCCCAGCCTCGTCCTCGTCCGGACGTACGGTGAGCCGTCCCTGGATGATCGCCGGGCCCGCGTCGAGTTCCTCGACCACGTAATGGACCGTGCAGCCGTGCGCCCGTTCGCCTGCTTCCAGGACGCGGCGATGGGTGTGCAAGCCACGGAAGGCAGGCAAGAGGGAAGGGTGGATATTGAGCAGCCGGCCCTGCCAGCGGCGGACGAACCCGCCATCGAGGATCCGCATGAAGCCCGCCAGGGCGACGAGCCTGGCGCCGCTTTTCTCGAGCAACTCCGAGAGCGCCTCGCCGTAGGCGGCACGGTCCATGCTGCGGGCAGGTTCGAGCACGCCCGTCGTGAGCCCGAGCGCGTCTGCAGCAAGGATGCCCGCCGCATCCGCCCGGTCACTCACAACGGTGACGATACGCCCGTCGATGCGCCCGTCGCGCGTCGCGCGATCGAGCGCCAGCAGGTTGCTGCCGCGCCCGGAGATCAGCACGGCGAATGGCAGGGCCATCAGCCGATCTGCACGCCTGTGCCCGTGACGACCTCGCCGATGACGCTTGCATGCTCGCCGGCGGCGCGCAGCAGTCCGAGGGCGGCGTCAGCTTCGGAAGGCGCAAGAACGACGACCATGCCGATGCCGCAATTGAAGGTGCGGTGCATCTCCGCGTCGTTTATGCGTCCGCTGGTCCGGATCCAGTCCCAGACCGGGTCCCGCTGCCAGGCGATCGCATCGAGGCGCGCACCGAGCCCGTCCGGGAGTACGCGCGGGATGTTGTCGGTGAGCCCGCCACCGGTGATGTGCGCGAGCCCGTGCACATCGACCGTTGCCGCGAGCTTGAGCAGCGGCTTGACGTAGATGCGCGTCGGTGCCATCAGCAGGTCGACCAGGCGTGCGCTGCCGACGCGCGTCGTCGCGTCGGCCCCGGTTTCCGCCAGCAGTCGCCGGATCAGCGAGAAGCCGTTCGAGTGCGGTCCCGAGGAGGCGAGCCCGATCACGGCGTCGCCCGCGCGCACGCGCGCGCCGTCGATGATGCGCTCGCGTTCGACGACACCGACGCAGAAGCCTGCGAGGTCGTAATCGTCTTCCGCGTACATCCCCGGCATTTCCGCCGTCTCGCCCCCGACCAGCGCGCAGCCCGCCTTGACGCAGCCTTCGGCGATGCCGGCGATGACGCGCTCGGCCACGTCGACGGACAGTTTGCCGGTGGCGTAATAGTCGAGGAAGAACAGCGGCTCCGCGCCCTGCACGACGACGTCGTTGGCGCACATCGCGACCAGGTCCTGGCCGACTCCGTCGTGCAGGCCGGTATCGATCGCGAGGCGAAGCTTAGTGCCGACGCCGTCGGTGCCCGCGACCAGCACGGGGCGTTTCCAGCGTCCCTCGGGGATCTCGATCATGGCCCCGAAGCCGCCGATGCCGGCGAGCACCTCGGGCCGCATGGTGCGGGCGACGCGCGGCTTGATGCGCTCGACGAGTTCTTCACCGGCATCGATGTCGACGCCGGCGTCCCGGTAGGTCAGCGGAGGGCGTTCGGTCATCGCGGGAAATCGGGCCTGGTTCAACGGGCCCGTCCGACGGGCAGTGTACTATTGTAGCGTGAGCGCACGCCCTGAAACCGGCCGAGTCCGCCTGTTCCCCGCCCTCGTGGCCGTGCTGGCCATGATGGCCACGGGACTTCAGGCGCACGCGGAATCCCTTGGTGACCTCTATTCGGTGAGCGTCCCCTATACCGGCGACAACGAGGCCGCGTTCCGCCAGGGGATGCGCGACGTCCTGGTGCGCGTGACCGGGCGCGGCGACGCGCCGGAGATGGAGAATCTCGCACCGCTCGTTGCCCAGGCGTCACGTTACGTCAAGAGCTTCCGTCGCGCGCCCGGCAACATGCTGGCCGTGACCTTCGACGGCGCCGCGATCGAGGACGCCGTTGACGCCTCGGGTCTCGCGTTCTGGGACAACGAGCGGCCGGTGACCCTGGTCTGGCTCGCGCTCGACCGCGGCGGCGGCCGCCGGGCGCTGGTGTCCTCGAACGATACGAGTGCGGAGAAGACCCGCATCGATGCGGATGCCGCGCGCCGCGGCCTGCCGCTCGTCTGGCCGGACGCCGGCGACGACCTCGTGCGGGCCATGCAGCAGGCCTGGTCCGGGAATCACGATGCACTGCGTGACGCGGCACGCCGCTATGGCGCCGATGGAGTACTCGTCGGACGCGCCCGACAGTCGGCCGCGGGCGGCTACGCGGTCGACTGGTCGTTCGCGTCCCCGGGCGCCGACGGCAGCGCAACCGGCGACCTCGAGGCGGGGCCTGCACTCGCGGCCGAGCGTTATGCGGGGGTTTACGCCTCGCGCGGCGCGGCCCAGCGGACCGAGCAGATCGTCACGGTGACCGGCATCAATTCCCTGGAAGCCTACGCGACGACGATGCGCACGCTGGCAAAGCTCGCGCCCGTGCGCGGCGTCGCGGTGGACGAAGTGACGCCGGACGGCGTGTCGTTTCGCATCAACGTGCGCGGCGACCCCGGCGCCCTCGACCAGGCGATCCGCCGCGAGGGCCGGCTGCACGCGGTGGACGCCGGACGCCTGATCTACGCTCTTTCGCCATGAAGCTGGCGACGATCCCGAATCTCATCTGCCTGCTGCGGATCGCGCTGACCGTTCCGATCGTGATCCTGCTGGCCGAGGGCCGCTACAGCGAGACGCTGGTTCTGTTCGCCGTGGCGGCGGCTTCGGACATCGTGGACGGCTACCTCGCCAAGACCTTCGGATGGACCTCGGAGGTCGGCAAGTTCCTGGACCCGTTCGCCGACAAGCTGTTGCTCGTTTCCGTCTTCATCACGCTCGCGGTGATCGGCCTGGTGCCGGTTTGGCTCGCCGCGATCGCGGTGCTGCGCGATGTCATCATCGGCGCGGGTGCCGGAGTCTACAAGCTGCTGTTCGGGCCGGTCGAGGGTCGCCCCACCGTGCCTTCGAAGCTCAACACGCTGGTACAGCTCCTGTTCGTGATCGCGGTGGTCTGGCAGGCGGCCTCCCGCAACTTGCCCGACGGATTGATCCAGGGTCTCGGTGCGCTCGTATTCGTCACGACGGTGGTGAGCGGCATCGACTACGTGCAGATCTACGTCCGCAAGGCGATCGCCGTCAGCCGGGCCCGGCGCGGCGCCGCTTAGTCCCCCGTGCGCCAGTTGCCGCTCGGCGTCGAGCTCGGGGTCTCGCTCCGCTTCGAGACCTATTCCGCGGGCCGGAACGCGGGCGCGGTCGAGGCGCTCCGGCGGCTGGCCGAGGGAGTGTCCCGCGCGCCCGTCTGGATCTACGGTCCGGCCGGCTCCGGCCGGAGCCACCTGCTGCAGGCCGCCTGCGCCCACGCGGGCGATGCCGGGCGGGCAACCGCCTGGCTGCCGCTCGCGCTCGTGAAGGGCGAGGGGCCGGCGATTCTCGATGGCTTCGAAGGACTCGACCTGGTGGCGCTCGACGACCTCGACGTCATTGCCGGGCTGGATGACTGGGAGGCGGCGCTCTTCACCCTGTTCAATGGCCTGATCGAGCGCAGCGGGCGCCTCGTATTCGCAGCCGCGGCGGCACCGGCGGCGACCGCGATCCGGCTGCCGGACCTCGCATCGCGGCTTGCTGCGTCCGAGGTGCATCGCCTCGAGCCGCTGGCCGAGGCGGAACAGGCAGAGGCGCTTCGGCGGCGCGCCGGACGACGCGGCCTGGAGCTGCCGGACGAGACCCTCGGCTTCCTGACGCGACGGGCGCCAAGGGATTTCTCGACGCTGTGCCGGATGCTCGACGCGCTCGACACTGAGTCGCTCGCGGCACAGCGCCGCCTCACGATTCCGTTCGTGCGCGACTGGCTCGCGCGGTACGCGGGCTGATCAGGAGCGCGGCGACGTCCGGATGGCCGCGATGAGCGCCGCGAACGCGGCAAATGCGAGCGCAAGCGACACGCCCGCCCAGGGCCGCGCCGGCGGATTGGCGAGTATCTCGGTGACGGAGAGCGCGAGCACGGGGGCGAGTGCGAGCGGCGCCGCGCGTAGTGCGCGGCCGGAATTGCCGATCAGGCCGGGCAGCGGCAGCAGCAACGGCAGGAAGGCGATCGCCGCAAAGACGCGGCCGATGCCCGCGGCGTCGGACGCCCAGGCGGCGACCGATAGCATCAGCAGCAGCCAGGCCGCGACGGCAACGCGGCGGGTGGTGGCGCCGCGCAGGCTCATTCCCGGACGGTGGCGAGCCGCTGTGCCACCTTCGCGACGCGTTCGCCGAGCGCCTGCGCGAGTGTGCGCTCGGATTCCGCGAGCGTCCGGCGAGCGCCCGGCGGTACCACGCGGCTTGCTCCATACGGCGTCCCGCCGGCGGCTGTATCGGAAAGGGCCGCCTCGGTGAAGGGGAGGCCGACGATCAGCATGCCGTGATGCAGGAGCGGCAACAGCATGCCGAGCGGCGTGGTTTCCTGCCCGCCATGCATCGTGCTGCCGGAGGCGAAAGCCCCCGCGGGCTTGCCGGCGAGCACGCCCGTGAGCCAGAGGCTCGAGGTGCCGTCGAAGAACGCCATCAAGGGTGCCGCCATGTTGCCGAATCGGACCGGGCTGCCGAGCACGAGGCCCGCGCATTCAGCGAGGTCCTCGTGGGTCGCATGGGCAGCGCCTTCCGAAGCCGCGGTTGCGGCCCCGAGCGCGGGCACCGTACGAATCCTCGCGCGGCAACCGGCGACGGAATCGACGCCGCGGGCCACCTGGCGCGCGAGTTCGGCGGTCGCGCCATGGCGGCTGTAGTAGAGCACGAGGATGTCCGCCATCGCCTTGCCTTCGCCCGGGGGCGTCCACACACTGGGGCGGGATGAATTCTAGGCCATCACCCGAGGCAGCGCGCCGCGCGCGTGTCCGCGGGCGCGTCCAGGGCGTGTGGTTCCGCGCCAGCACCGCCGAGCGCGCAGCCGCGCTCGGGCTTCGCGGCCGCGTCGAGAACCAGCCCGACGGCTCGGTGCTCGTGCACGTGGCGGGAGCCGCCGCGGCAGTCGAGGCCCTCGTCGAATGGCTGCACCGCGGTCCGCCGCTGGCGCGGGTCGATGCAGTCGAGGTGGAGGC
>Ga0209706_10002542_pt1 | contig 10108 bp, 8 predicted proteins | sample PPLLaktember2015_6_FD_187263 | JGI IMG/M metagenome (GOLD analysis project Ga0209706, IMG submission 187263) | Freshwater sediment microbial communities from Prairie Pothole Lake near Jamestown, North Dakota, USA - PPLs Lake P8 Core (1) Depth... | ecosystem: Environmental > Aquatic > Freshwater...
CGGCTGGCCGTCCGGATCGCTCGACCCGGTGCCGTCCAGCGTGACCGTGGCGCCCACGACCACCGTCTGGTCTGGCCCGGCGTCGGCCACCGGCGCGCGTTTGACGGGTCCGCAGCTGCCGGGCAGACGCCCGTTGTTGTACAGGTCGAGGATGGCTGCGGTCGCCACCATCTGGAGGCCCACAGGGGACCGCGACGGAACCCCGTAAGGCAGGCGCTGCTGAAACGCACCCAGCAGCGCGTCGGCCTGCGCGAGGGCATCGGCGATGGGCCCGGGGTTCGACCCGTGGGCGAGGTTCAGGCGAGCGGCAATGAGCTGCGGGGCCAGGATCAGGCTGGCATCGCCGCGGGCCGGCAGAGACAGAATCCGACGCAGGTCTGCCTGGGGATAGGTGTGAGCGGGGTTCGACGGGTGGCCCAGCTGCAGGACCGTGACGGGCCACGACTCGGGGTGGTTGCGCCAGTAACCACGGGACAGCACACAGGCCTGACCGCTGCTGCCGCCGGTGGCGGAATCCTGGGCGAATGCGGCGGCCGGCCAGGGCCCGGGCAGGACCACCAGGAGCATCAGCCCCGTGAGCCATCGACGCGGTGCTGAACTCCCCGTGGTGGCCATCGTCCAGATCTTCCACATGTGAGATCTGGCGCAGGAACGGGCCTGACGGTATCAGCGCCCCTGTCCGGCTGTTGGCGTAGACTTTGAAGCACTTCCCCCAACCGTGTCCGACGTCACCCACCTCCTGGCCAAGTGGCGCGACGGCGATGCCCGCGCCTTCGACGAGCTCGTCCCGCTCGTGTACGCCCAGTTGCGGCAGCTGGCCGACCACTACCTCCAGATGGAGCGTGACGGACACACCCTGCAGCCCACCGCTCTGGTCCACGAGGCCTACCTCCGACTCGCCGGGCAGAATGAGGCTGGATTCAACAACCGTGTGCACTTTTACGGCGCGGCGGCCACCGTCATGCGGCGCATCCTGGTGGACCACGCGCGGCGCCGGCTGGCCGCCAAGCGCGGGTCCGGGCAGACCCTCGCCGAACTGGACGAAGGCCTGGCCGCAGGCCTCGACCCGCAGGTCGACTTCATCGCGCTGGACGAGGCCCTCACGCGGCTGGCCTCCCATTCACCGGGGCCGGCGCGGGTGGTGGAATTGCGCTACTTTGGCGGACTAACGGTCGACGAAACGGCGACTTCGCTGGGCGTGGCGCCGATCACCGTGAAGCGGCACTGGGCCTTTGCGCGCGTGTGGCTCCACCGGGAGCTGACCGCGACCGGCTGACGCGCCGGAGTGCCCTGGCTTCAGCGGAGCCTCGGCGCTCCACTCCAACTCTCGGGCCTCGAGGAGGGTCGAACGGGTGAGCAGCGATCACTGGCGCCAGGTCGAGGACCTCTACACGCGCGTCGCCGGGCTCGATGCCACGGAGCGATCTCGCCTCCTCGACCAGCAGCGCGCCGATGCGCCCCAGGTCGTGGCCGAAGTCGAGTCGCTCGTGGCCGCCGAGCCCCCCGGCGAGCAGTTCCTGTCCACGCCCTGGGTGTCCGGGGGATCGCCGGTCGAAGCAACGCCGTCCCTGACTGGTCGCTCCGTCGGGGCGTTCCGCCTGATCGAGATCATCGGCACAGGCGGCATGGGCGTGGTGTATCGCGCGGAACGCGAGGACGCCGGCTTCGCCCAACAGGTCGCCATCAAGGTCGTCACCGCCGCCCGCTGGCATCGGGCCTCGCTCAAGCAGCTCACGGCCGAGCGTCAACTGCTGGCCGCCCTTCATCATCCTCACATCGTCACGTTAATCGACGGCGGCCTGACCGACGACGGGCATGCCTACCTGGTGATGGAATACGTCGAGGGCCTGCCGATCACCGCCTGGTGCCGCGAGCGACACGTTGATGTGGCCACGCGGCTCCGGCTGTTCCAGCAGATCTGCAGCGCCGTGCAGTACGCGCACCGCCATTCCATCGTCCATCGCGATCTGAAGCCCGGCAACATCCTCGTCACGCCCGACGGCGTGCCGAAGATCCTCGACTTCGGCATTGCGCGCCTGCTCACCGAGCCGGCCGAGGGGAGACACCAGACAACGGCGGGATGGTTTCGCGCGCTGACACCAAACTACGCCAGTCCCGAGCAGATGCGCGGCCTTCCCGCCAGTGCGGCCGACGACGTGTACGCGCTGGGCGTGTTGCTGTTCGAGCTGCTCACGGGGCGCGTGCCGTACGACACGGCGGGCAAGCCGCTGGACGAGGTGCTGCGCACGGTCGTGGAGCAACCGGCGCCGCGTCCAAGCGCCGTGGTGGGAACGAGCAGCCGTTGGGCGCGGCCCTCGGAGTTGCGGGGCGACGTCGATGCCATCGTCCTCAAGGCCATCGACAAGGAGCCCGCCCGGCGCTACGGGTCGGCGCAGGAACTGGCCGACGACATCGGCCGGCATCTTGCCGGTCAGGGGGTTGTGGCGCGGGAGCCGTCGTTTGCGTACGTGCTCGCGACCCTTGCGCGGCGCCATCGCGCGCTCGTCGCTGCTTCCGTGGTCTCGGTGGTGGCGGTTCTGGCTGCGCTGGGCGTGTCCGTCGTGCAGACGCGCCGCGCGGTCGCCGAGCGCGACCGGGCGGACCAGCGCTTCAGCGACGTGCGCCGGCTGGCCAACACGCTCATCTTCGACATCCACGATGCCGTGCAGCCGCTGGCCGGCTCCACGCCGGTGAGGGAGAAGATCGTCGCCGAAGCGCTGAAGTATCTCGAAGTGCTCGCGAAGGGCACCGAGGACGATGCGCTGAGGCTCGAACTGGGCGCGGCCTACCACCGGATTGGCACGGTGCAGGGCAATCCGAGCGGACCGAACCTGGGCGATCGCACCGGAGCGGTGAACAGCTTCCGGAGGGCCATCGCCCTTCTGGCGCCGACGGCGGCCCGATCGCGGGACGCGGCCTTCGAGCTCACACGGGCGCAGTTTTCGCTGGCCGCGACGCTGAGCGCGCTCGGTCAGCCCGAGGAGGCGGTCAGGGCCGCCCGCGAGGCACAGGGCATCGCGGAGCGCCTGCTTGCAGGCGATGCGCGCGATGCGGCGGCGCGCCGGCTGCTGGGCACCGCCTACTTCTGGCAGGCCACGCTCGCGCCGGTTGGGAGTGGCGAGGGGCAGTCCATCCCGATGTGGGTGAAGGCGGGCGAGGTCTTCGAGTCGCTGCTGGCCGACGGGCCCGACGACCCCGACCGGCAGCGCAACGTCGCGCTGGTGGCGAAGTACCTGGGCGAGCAGTATCGGAAGATCGGTGCCGTGGACAACGCGCTGGCCCAGCATCGGCGTGCGCAGGAGATCGATGCGCAGCGCGTCGCACGGACCCCCGGCAACCGGCAGGCGCAGCTCGACCTGGCGCTCGACTGGTCGAGCCTCGGCGGTTTGTACCGCGAGCAGGGGCAGCTTCGCGAGGCGGCGGTGAGCTTCGAGCGCAGCCTTGCCGCGCGGCAGCGCCTGGCGGCGTCGGACCCGGACGACGACTACACACGCGGCCGGTTGGCGCATGCGCATGCGATTCTGGGCGGGGCGTACGGCGACCTGAACCGTCTGCCAGAGGCCCTCTCGCACCTGCGCGAGGCGGTTCGTCTGAGCGAGTCGCGACACCAGCCCGACCTGGAGGGCCGCATCGACCTGGCGCAGCAGCTCGTGGACCTCTCCAGGGTCGAGACGATGGCGGGGCTCGGCTCCCGGGCGTGCGGGCACCTCGTCCAGGCCTCGCGTGTTGGCATCGCCGACACGACGGCCTCCGGATCCCTGGAAGGAAATCGTCAGTCGACGGCGGCGGCCATCACGGCCGGGCTCGCCTCGTGTCGAGCGCCCGGTACCTCGGGGCGTGGATGAGGCCGGGAAGCGCGTTCGCCCCGCGGTGTATTCTGGAGGGCGGAATCAGTCATGGCACACGAAACCGAGCTCCTCAACTACGTCGGCGGCGTGTGGCAGCGCTCGCATGCGCGCGATCACGTCCACGTCACCAACCCGGCCACCGGCGTCGCCCTGGCCGACGTGCCGCTGTCGCCGGCGCAGGAAGTGGACGCCGCCGTCCGCGCCGCCGCTGCGGCCTGGCCGGCATGGCGGCGCGTACCGCCCCTCGAGCGAATCCAGTACCTGTTCAAGCTGAAGCAGCGGCTCGAAGACGCGCTGCCGATGCTGGCGCGCACCATCACCGAGGAGTGCGGCAAGACGCTTGCGGAGGCCGAGGGCGAGATCCGGCGCGGCATCGAGAACGTCGAGGTGGCCACTGGCGTGCCGACGACGATGATGGGCGTCATCAGCGAGGACATCGCCAGCGGCGTGGACGAGTTGATGATTCGACAGCCCATCGGGGTGGTCGCCATCATCACGCCCTTCAACTTCCCCGGCATGATCCCGCTGTGGTTCCTGCCTTACGCGCTGGCCACCGGCAACACGGTGGTGATGAAGCCATCCGAGAAGACGCCGCGCACGATGGCGGCCGTGATGCTCATCGTCGACGAACTGAAGCTGCCGAAGGGCGTGGTCAACCTCGTCCACGGCGGCCGTGAGGCGTCCGAGGCGCTCTGCGATCACCCGGATGTCCGCGCGGTGTCGTTCGTGGGCTCCACCGCCGTGGCCCGCGCCGTCTATGCCCGCGCCACCGCCGCGGGCAAGCGCGCGCAGTGCCAGGGCGGCGCCAAGAACCCCATCATCGTCCTGCCCGACGCCGACATGGACATGACCACGCGCATCGCCGCCGACTCGGCGTTCGGCTGCGCGGGGCAGCGCTGCCTGGCGGCGTCGGTGGCCATCACCGTCGGCGAGGCGCGCGACCTCTTCACGCCGCGCATCACCGAGGTTGCGGCCGGCCGAAGGGTGGGCAACGGCCTCGAGCCGGGCATCGAGATGGGACCCGTCATCAGCGAGGAGAGCCGCGCCCGCATCGGCAGTCTCATCGACACGGGCCTGCGCGACGGCGCGCGGGCGCTGGTGGACGGCCGCTCGCTCAGCGTCAAGGGCGGGGAGCACGGCCACTTCGTCGGCCCCACGGTGCTCGAGAACGTGCGGCCGGGCACGCACTTGGCGAAGACCGAAGTCTTCGGCCCCGTGCTGAGCCTGATGCACGTGAAGACCATCGAGGAAGCCATCGACTACGTGAACAGCCAGGCCTACGGCAACATGGCGTGCCTGTTCACGCAGAGCGGCAACGCCGCGCGGCGGTTCCGCTACGAGGCCGAGGTGGGGAACGTCGGCATCAACGTCGGCGTGGCCGCGCCCATGGCGTTTTTCCCGTTCTCAGGGTGGAAGGAAAGCTTCTTCGGCGACCTGCACGCGCAGGGGTCGGATGCCATCGACTTCTACACGCACAAGAAGGTGGTGGTGGAGCGCTGGCCGTCCGAGTGGACCAGGAAGTTCTGACGCGAAGTCAGCGCCGCACGATTCGATCCATCAGGTGTTCCAGGCACGCGGCCGGGTCGCTGGTGCGCCCGGTGTGCACCGCGGACGGCTGGATGATGGTGCTGCGCGGCGCCACGAGCCAGCGGAAGCGGCCGCGTGAAGGCAGCGCGCCGATCGGCCCGGCCCCCGGGCCGCCCTTGCAGACCGCCGGGATCACCGCGAGGTTCGTGCGAACCGCGTCCATGTCCACGGACGGGTCAACCGCCCGCAGCAGCGATTCGTCCACCTCGATGCGGGCATCGAGGAAGTCCGTGTCCGCGCACGAGAGGATGACGCCGACGTTGATCCGCTCGCCCCGATCGACGCGCGGCACGACGCGGACGATTGCGTAGTCGTAGGTGTACTCAGCGGGCACGCGCCGCCTCCTCAACGAAACCGCGCGGCGCTGCAAGCCGCTCAATCAGGTAACGACGGTACGCACCCCGCGCGCCTTCTGCGGAGAGACCCGCCGCGGGGTCCTCGAGCCACTCGTCAGGCACCAGTGCGAGGACGCCGTCCAACACCGCTGGCGTGAGCGCGGCGGCCATGCCGGCGTCGATGTCCTGCACCTGCGTCGCCGCACGGAGCAGCACGTGTTCCTTGATCGCCGGAAACACGGCCCGCGGCCGCGCGGCATCTGCCTCCCACCCGGGCGAATGATGGAAGTACAGGGTGCTCCCGTGGTCGATCAGCCACGGGGCGCGGTGCCACATCAACATGTTGGTGTTGCGCGGGGTACGGTCGACGTTGCTGACATAGGCATCGAACCAGACCACCCTCGACGCGAATTCTTCCGGCACACGGTGGACCACCGAATCGAAGTTGACTGAACCCGGCAGGTAGTCAAGCGCCACGTTCAACCCCGAGCTGTCGTGGATGAGCGCGTGGATTTCCTGATCCGGTTCCGTGCGCGCCAGGTCGCGATCGAGCGCGGCCAGCACGATCTCGGGTACCGGCAAGCCGAGCGCACGCGCGATCTCGCCGGCGATGACCTCCGCGACCAGTGCCTTGACGCCGTGCCCCGCGCCTCGGAACTTCAGGACGTACAGCCCATCGTCGTCCGCTTCCACGATGGCCGGCAGCGACCCGCCCTCGCGCAAGGGCGTGACGTAGCGGGTGACGGCGACCGTCCGCAGCGCGGGCACAGCCTATTGTCACCCAACGTCGAGCGGCCGCAGACGCCGATGGGGCGGGGCCGCAGAGGCCGAAGATCAACACGGCCGCAGATGCCGCAGACCAATACGGCCGCAGATGCCGCAGACCAATACGGCCGCAGATGCCGCAGAGCAAACAGGGACGCAGATGCGCAGAGCGGGCCTCTGCAGCGCACGGAGTCACCTCACGCTCGCGCGGGCGCGCTGCGGCGCGCGGTCCACCGTTGGAGGCCCGCCGACGCACGGATCCGACACCTGACCGCAGGCGGGGACTGGGCGCTGTTTGAGCCTCGAGATCAAGGCGAGTTCGCCCAAGTGCTGTTTCGGGGCCGGAGGGAGGGTGACCGGCGGTGCCGACCGGTGGGCCGGGCGACGCGGCGCGTCTGCGCGAGCGCGCCGACAGCGGGGCCACTGATGCCGTAGATGAATACAGCCGCAGATACGCCGATAAGTCTCCTTGTTGTCTCCCCTCGTGTTCTTCGTGTCCTTCGTGTTCCCGTGACACCGCGTGTGGTAACGTCAGCGCGCCATCCATGCTGAACCGCTGGCTCGCCCGCGTCGGGCTCGTCACCCCCGAGCAGCGGGCGTGGGCCTGGTACGACTGGGCCAACTCGGTCTACTTCACCACCGTCATCACCGCGGTCTTCCCCAGCTTCTACGCCACCTATGCCGCCGCTGGCATGGATCCGGCGGAGGCCACCGCGCGTTTCGGCCTCATCACCACCGTGTCGGTGGCGGCCGTGGCCGTCACCGCGCCCATCCTGGGGGCGCTCGCCGATTACAGCGGCATCAAGAAGCGCCTCCTCGCCATCTTCATGATGATCGGTGCGGCCAGCTGTGCCGCCATGGTGTTCATCGGCGAGGGCGACGTCGGCCTCGCGTCCACCCTGTTCTTCATCGGCAACATCGGCGTCTCTGGGTCGCTGGTCTTCTACGACTCGCTGCTGCCCCACGTCGCGAAGGCCGAGGAGACCGACCGCGTGTCGGCGGCGGGCTACGCGCTGGGGTACGTCGGTGGCGGGTTGATGCTGCTGCTGAACCTGGCGTGGATCCTCCAGCCGCAGTGGTTCGGCTTCGCGTCCACGACCGCTGCCGTGAAGGCCTCGTTCGTCTCGGTCGCCGTGTGGTGGGCCGTGTTCTCGCTTCCCTTGTTCCGGGGCGTGCCCGAGCCGGCCGTCAGGCTCGATCCCAACGATGTGCGGCAGGGGTCGGCGATCCGCGGGGCGTTCGGGCGCCTGTGGCACACGTTCAAGGAGATCCGCCGCTACCGCCACGCGTTCCTGTTCTTCCTGGCGATGCTCCTCTACCAGGACGGCATCCAGACCATCATCCGCATGGCGGCGGTGTACGGCGCGGAGATCGGCATCGAGCAGACCTCGCAGATTGCCGCGTTCGTGATGGTGCAGTTCCTCGGGATCCCGTTCGCGTTCCTGTTCGGATCGCTCGGCGCGCGGATCGGGACCAAGCGCGCCATCTTCATCGCCATCGCCGTCTATGCCGTCGCCACCATCCTCGGTTACTTCATGACGACGGTCACCCACTTCTTCATCCTCGCGGCGCTGGTGGCCACGGTGCAGGGCGGCGCGCAAGCGCTCAGCCGCGCGCTGTTCTCACGGATGATTCCGCCGAACAAGACGTCAGAGTTCTTCGGCTTCTTCGCCGTGGCCGAGCGCTTCGCCACCGTGCTGGGGCCGCTGGTCTTCACCGTGAGCGTCGCCATCACGGGGTCCAGCCGGACGGCCGTGCTGGCGATCCTGCTGTTCTTCGTCGCGGGCGCGTGGGTGCTGAGCCTGGTGGACGAGGAGGCGGGCGTGCGCGCCGCGCGCGAGGGATGACCGCAGCCCGCTAGCGCCCGAACAGCTTGGAGAGGAACGACTTGGGCCGCTCACAGCCGCAGCGCTTCTCGGGCGGCACGCCGCGCAGCGCTTCCTCGATATGCTGGCCGCACCCGGCCCAGGTGGGCTTCCCGCACGTCACGCACTTCACTTGCTGGCACATGGACAACGTTCCTCCTGCCCAGAGATGCAGGATCCTTGAAAAAGGTGACAGGCGGCCGGGCCGGCCCCCAAGAGCGCGACCCGCTCCCCTTAGACCATATGGAAAGACCGACCTCGGCTTTGCATCTCACGCGGGTTACCTTCAGCCTGCGGAGACGAGAGGCAGAGCCGCATACAAAGGAGGTCGGTCATGGCGGAGTCTACTACCATCGTGGCGTTCGATCAGCACGCGGCGACGACCGTGGCGGCGGTGCTGCTACCGGGGCACCGGACGCCGGCTCTGCACCCGATGACGTCCGAGCTGGCCGAGTTGCGGTCGTGGATTCGGCGGCTGCGGCGGCACGGCGCGGTGCGGTGCTGCTACGAAGCGGGGCCCTGTGGGTTCGAGCTGCAGCGGGCGCTGCAGGCCGACGGGGTGCCCTGTGACGTGATTGCGCCAGCGCTCATCCCCCGGCGTCCGGGCGACCGCATCAAGACGGACCGCCGCGACGCCGGCCAGTTGGCGGTGCTGTATCGCGCGGGCGCCCTGACGGCGATCCACATTCCGACGGAGCAGGAGGAGGCGGCGCGCGATCTGCTCCGCTGTCGCGAGGACATTCGCGCGGATCTGCTCCGGGCTCGCCATCGGCTGTCGAAGTTTCTGTTGCGCCACGGGCGACGCTTCACCGGGACCAAGAAGGCGTGGTCGCGTCGCCACGACACGTGGCTGCGGGCACAGACCTGGCCGATCCCGGCCCTGGACCAGACCCACCGGGCCTATCTCCGCGCGGTCGATGAGGCGGTCGCACGACTGCGCGCGGTCGAGGTGGACCTGCAGGCGCTGTTGACGCTGGAGCCCCTTCGCGCGCGCGTCGCGCGCCTGCGTTGCTTCCGCGGGATCGATGATCTGACCGCGCTAACAATCGCGGCCGAGCTGGGGGACCCGCGGCGCTTTCCATCGGCACCGAGCACCATGGCCTTTGTGGGGCTGGTGCCGTCCGAGCACTCGAGCGGCACGAAGCGCGCCCGCGGCGCCATCACCAAGACGGGCAATGCGCATCTGCGGCGGGTGCTGGTGGAAGCCGCCTGGCACTATCGCCACCATCCGTTCGTCGGCGACGCCCTGCGTCGGCGCCAACAGGGGGCGACCGACGCGGTGACGGCCTGCGCCTGGGCGGCGCAGCAGCGGCTCCATCGCCGGTACCGCGTGCTCGCCGGACGCGGCAAGCCGAAGCAACATGTCGTGACGGCGGTGGCCCGCGAACTGACAGGCTTTGTGTGGGCGGCACTGACCCAGTGATCGGATCGGCCGACTGACGAAAGGAGAACCCTCGACCGTTCTATGCGATAGACGACTTCGGTCTCGAACTCGCGCCCTTAGAGCGAGGCAGCTCCCGACGAACCATGGTCATGCGGTACCCAACCCGCGAATATCAGAGTGATTCATCGTCGTTGCCGCTCGGCCGATCCGTTGACTGAGGCCCTCACACAAAAGGCCCGCCCTCAGGTCGAGGGCGGGCCTTCCGAAGAAACGACGGAGACGAACTATCGTCGAGTTGACACGGGTCTTTCCATATCAGAACGG